>Ga0206117_100094_pt1 | contig 158194 bp, 131 predicted proteins | sample 3A5Ametagenome_FD_177997 | JGI IMG/M metagenome (GOLD analysis project Ga0206117, IMG submission 177997) | Enriched microbial communities from leaf-cutter ant dump, University of Wisconsin, Madison, United States - 3A5A | ecosystem: Environmental > Terrestrial > Nest > Insects nest > Nest dump...
GCCGGCCTCGATCACCGACGCCTACGCGCTGATCAAGGTGCTCTCGCGCGAGCGCGGCGTGGACCGCATCCAGGTCGTGGCCAACATGGTGCGCGACCCCAACGAGGGCCGCGTGCTGTACGAGAAGCTGGTGCGCGTGTGCGACAAGTTCCTGGCCGACGTCTCGCTCAATTACCTGGGCTGCGTGCCGCAGGACGACTGGCTGCGCCTGTCGGTGCAGCGCCAGCAGCCGGTGGTGAAGCTGTATCCGTCGGCGCCGGCCGCGCTGGCCATCCAGGAGATCGCCCGCCGCACCGCCCGCTGGCAGGCGCCCACCGAGCCGCGCGGCGGCGTCGAGTTCTTCCTGGAGCGCATCATCCAGCGCGGGGTGGCCACATGAAGCCCGCCGCCGCCCATTACCGCGAGGTGCAGCGCGCCAGCGCCAACGACTGCATCGCCCGCCATTCGGACCTGGTGCGGCGCATCGCCCACCACCTGGCCGCGCGGCTGCCGGCCAGCGTCGAGATCGATGACCTGATCCAGGCCGGCATGATGGGCCTGATCGAGGCCTCGCGCAGTTACGACGCCGAACAGGGCGCCTCCTTCGAGACCTACGCCTCGATCCGCATCCGCGGTTCGATGATCGACGAGATCCGCCGCGGCGACTGGGTGCCGCGCTCGGTGCACCGCCGCGCGCGCGACGCCGCCGCCACCATCCGCCGCATCGAGCAGACCACCGGCCGCGCCGCCAGCGCCACCGAGGTGGCCGAGGCCATGGAGATGCCGCTGCCCGAGTACCTGCGGCTGATCGAGGACGCCGCGCGCGGCCAGGTGCTGAGCCTGGAATCGCGCATCGAGGACCAGGGCGAACTGGACACCCCGGCCAGCGGCGGCCCGACCCCGCAGCAGGTGCTCGAGCGCAGCCAGTTCGGCGAGGAGCTGGGCAAGGCCATCGGCCAGCTGCCCGAACGCGAGCAGCTGGTGCTGTCGCTGTACTACGAGCAGGAACTGAACCTGAAGGAGATCGGCGCGGTGCTCGGGGTGAGCGAGTCGCGCGTCTGCCAGATCCACGGCCAGGCCATGCTGCGCCTGCGCGGCCGGCTGAAGATTTTCGAGGCGGCGGATGCGGGGCTGGTGGAACCGTGAGGCCGGGACCGGGGACCTGGGACTGGGGACCCGGGAAAAGCCGATGCCGGCACAATGCGCCTTTGATTCGCCGGGTCCCGGGTCCCCAGTCCCCGGTCCCGAACAACGCTTTACCTAGGAGTTTTTAGTGAACAAGAACATGCGGATCCTGATCGTCGACGACTTCTCGACCATGCGGCGCATCGTCAAGAACCTGCTGGGCGACCTGGGCTTCACCAACACCGCCGAAGCCGAGGACGGGCATGCCGCGCTGGCGCTGCTCAACAGCCAGCCGTTCGACTTCGTGGTCACCGACTGGAACATGCCGGTGATGACCGGCATCGAACTGCTCAAGGCGATCCGCGCCGACGCCAAGCTCAAGACCCTGCCGGTGCTGATGGTCACCGCCGAGGCCAAGCGCGAGCAGATCATCGAGGCCGCGCAGAACGGCGTGAACGGCTACATCATCAAGCCGTTCACCGCGCAGACCCTGGAAGAGAAGCTGGGCAAGATCTTCGAGCGGCTGGCGGCGAGCGCCTGATGACGACCATGGCCAGCGAAACCCTGAGCGAGAAATCGGCCCTGGTGCAACGCCTGCAGGACGCGCTGGCGGCGCTGGAGAGCGGCGACGAGAGCGGCTGGCGCCGGGAAATCGACGCGCTGGCCGCGCTGCGCACCCAGCCGATGATGGCCGGCCTGGGCCGGCTGGCGCGCGAGCTGGGCCAGGCGCTGGGCGAGCTGCCGACGGTTCCGTCCGAGGCCGGCGAACTGGACGACGCCTGCGCGCGCCTGGACCACGTGGTGGAGATGACCGAAAAGGCCACCCACCGCACCCTGGACCTGGCCGAACAGTGCCGCGAACTGGTCACCGGCCTGCGCGAAGGCGGCCTGCCGGCGGTCGAGCACGAACAGGCGCTGGACCGCATCCGCCAGAACCTCACCGAGATCGCGCTCACCCAGAGCTACCAGGACCTGACCGGGCAGATCATCCGCCGCGTGGTCGGCATCGTGCGCCGCGTGCACGAGGGCTTCGGCGCGCTCGGCCTGCCGCCGCCGGAGCACGAATCCCGAGACCCATCGCGCGACGGCGGCCTGGCCGGCCCGGCGCTGGAAGGCATCGACCGCCACGCCGTCAGCCAGATCGACGCCGACGACCTGCTCTCCGACCTGGGGCTGTGACGCCATGAGCGCCTTCGCCGACGACATCGCCGCCGACTTCATCCTCGAGGCCCAGGAAATCCTGGACCGCCTGGGCGAACAGCTGGTCACGCTGGAGCAGTCGCCCCAGGACAACGACCAGCTCAACGCGGTGTTCCGCGGCTTCCACACGCTCAAGGGCGGCGCCGGCTTCCTCGGCATCAACGCGATGGTCGAACTGTGCCACGCCGCCGAGGAAACCCTGGGCATGGCGCGTTCGGGCAAGGCGGTGCTGCAGGCGCACCACTTCGATGCCGCGCAGCAGTCGCTGGACTGGCTGCAGGCGATGCTCGACGCCGTGTCCGCCGGCACCGAACCCGAGCACGCGCCGCCGGCGCTGATCGCGCTGTTCGACGTCGACGCGGCGCCGGCCGCGCCCGCGCCGGTGGCCGCGGCGCCCGCCGCCGCGGCCGGTGGCGACCTGATCACCGAGGACGAATTCGAGGACCTGCTCGACCAGCTGCACGGCGCCGGCGCGCCCGGCGCCAAGGCGCCCGCGCCGTCGGCCAGGGGCGGCGACGACCTGATCAGCGAGGACGAGTTCGAAGCCCTGCTCGACCAGCTGCATGGCGGTTCCGCGCCCGGCGCAAAGCCTGCGGCTTCCGTTCCTGCCCCCGCCGCTGCGAAGGGCGGCGACGACCTGATCAGCGAGGACGAATTCGAGGCCCTGCTCGACACCCTGCACGGTGGTGCCGCGCCCGGCGCCCGCGCGCTGCCGGCCACGCCGCCCGTGCCCGCACCCGCCGCAGCGCCGCGCACCGCCCCGACCCCGGCACCGCGCGCGGCGACGCCCGCGCCCGCCGCGGCCGCGCCCAAGGCCGCCGAGCCCGAGCACACCGTGCGCGTGGACACCAAGCGCCTGGACGCCATCGTCAACCTGATCGGCGAACTGGTGCTCTCGCGCAACCGCCTCAAGACGCTGCGCATGCGGCTGAAGGACGAGGAGCTGGACCGCGCCGTCTCCACCCTGGACATCGCCACCGCGCGCCTGCAGTCGGCGGTGATGCGCACCCGCATGCAGCCGGTGGGCAAGGTGTTCTCGCGCTTCCCCAAGGTCGCGCGCGACGTCGCCCGCAGCCTGAAGAAGGAAGTGGACCTGGAGCTGGTCGGCGCCGAGACCGAGCTCGACCGCAACCTGGTCGAAGCGCTGGCCGACCCGCTGGTGCACCTGGTGCGCAACGCCATCGACCACGGCATCGAAATGCCCGACCTGCGCGAGGCGCAGGGCAAGCCCCGCATGGGCCGGGTACGGCTGTCGGCACAGCAGGAAGGCGACTACGTCAGCATCGAGGTGCAGGACGACGGCGCCGGCATCGACCCCGAGCGCCTGCGCGCCAAGGCCCGCGAGAAGGGCCTGCTGGACCCGGAAGCCGCCGCGCGCCTGAGCAGCGAGGAATGCCTGCACCTGGTGTTCCTGCCCGGCTTCTCGACCAAGCAGCAGGTCACCGACATCTCCGGCCGCGGCGTCGGCATGGACGTGGTGCAGTCGCGCATCCGCGAACTGAGCGGGCAGATCCAGATCCAGTCCGAACTGGGCCGCGGCAGCCGTTTCCTGATCCGCGTGCCGCTGACCCTGGCGATCCTGCCGACCCTGCTGGTGCAGGCCGGCGAGGACATCTACGCGCTGCCGCTGGCGCGCGTGATGGAAGTGCTGCACGCGCCGCGCACCTCGCTGGGCTGGTTCGACGGCCGCGCCGTGCTCGACCGCAAGTCGCACACGCTGGCCCTGCTCGACCTGCGCCAGTGGCTGGACGTGGAACCGGCGCAGTCCACCCTGCTGACCATCGTCGTGCTGCAGGTCGGCGAGGCCCGCTTCGGCCTGGTCGTGGACCAGGTGCGCGGCCGCGAGGAAGTGGTGATCAAGCCGCTGCCCAAGGCCCTGCGCGGCCTGAGGGGCTACGCCGGCGCCACCCTGATCGGCGACGGGCGCATGGCGCTGATCCTCGACGTGGACGGGCTGCGCGGCCAGGAGTGAGCCCCGCCCGTAGGAGCGGCTTCAGCCGCGAATGCTCTTGGCAAGGCCTGCGCATGCATCCCGGCGAAAGCTCTGGAAGCGTTCGCGGCTGAAGCCGCTCCTACCGCCGCTCCTGCCCCACTCGTTCAAGTACCCCCCGCAAAAGCCGATATCCGTTAAATGGACAGACTCAGCATCATCGGACTCTTCCTCGCACTGGCCTCGCTGGTGGGCGGCAGCATTCTCAAGGGAGCGGGCCTGTCCTCGCTGTGGTCGCCGGCGGCGTTCGTCATCGTCATCGTCGGCACCGTCGCCGCGATCCTGCTGCACACCTCGCCGGCGATCTTCCGCCACGCGTTCAAGATCGCCCGCTGGGTGGTGCAGCCGCCGGCCAGCGACCGCCAGGCGCTGATCCGGCAGATCGTGGACTGGAGCAACATCGCCCGCCGCCAGGGCCTGCTGGGCCTGGAGCCGCAGGTGGACATGCAGGACGACCCGTTCCTGCGCAAGGGCCTGCAGCTGGTGGTGGACGGCGTCGAGCCCGACGCGATCCGGCACATGCTGGAAATCGAACTCAGCGGCCAGGAGCACCGCGACCTCGCCGCGGCCAAGGTGTTCGAGGGCATGGGCATCTACGCACCGACCTTGGGCATCATCGGCGCGGTGCTGGGCCTGATCGCGGTGATGAAGAACCTGGCCGACCCGAGCAAGCTCGGCCACGGCATCGCCGCCGCGTTCACCGCCACCATCTACGGCATCGCCTCGGCCAACCTGCTGTTCCTGCCGGTCGCGGCCAAGCTCAAGAGCGTGATCGCGCACAACAGCCGCGAGCGCGAGATGATCATCGAGGGGCTGATCGCCATCGCCCAGGGCGAGAACCCGCGCAACATCGAAACCAGCCTGGCCGGCTTCGTGGGTTGACCCATGGCCCGTCGCAAGTCCCACGAAGAGCACGCCAACCATGAGGCATGGGCCATCCCCTATGCCGACCTGATGACGCTGCTGCTGGCGTTCTTCGTGGTGATGTACGCCATTTCCTCGATCAACGAAGGCAAGTACCGGGTCATGGCCGATGCCCTGACCACTGCCTTCGGCGGCGCGCCGCGCACCATCACCCAGGTGCAGGTCGGCCACCAGCAGCTGCAGGGCGGCGGCAACGACAGCCCGGCGGTGATCCGCGCGCCGAGCATGACCGGCGGCGCGGTCGCCGACCCGACCCGGCTGCCGTCGATGGCCTCGCAGATGACCCGTCCGGTGTCGCTGCGCGACCGCGAGCAGCTGCAGCGCGCCGAGCGCCAGCTCGGACAGATCGCCGAGAAGCTGACCCAGACGCTGGCGCCGCTGGTCAGCCAGGGCGTGATCACCGTGCGCCGCACCGAGCTGTGGATCGAGGTGGAGATCAACAGCGACATCCTGTTCCCGACCGGCTCGGCGACGCTGGACGCGCGCGCGCGGGAGACCCTGGGCAAGCTGGCCGACGTGCTGCAGGACGCACCCAACGGCGTGCGCGTGGAAGGCCACACCGACAACATGCCGATCGCGACCGCGCAGTACCCGTCCAACTGGGAACTGTCGGCCGCCCGCGCCGCCAGCGTGGTGCACCTGTTCGCCGACCACGGCGTGCAGCCGCAGCGGCTGGCGATGATGGGCTACGGCGAATTCCGCCCGCGCGAGAGCAACGCGCAGATCGAAGGCCGCAACCGCAACCGGCGGGTGATGGTCATCATCCTGGCCGACTCGGCCGCCAGCGCCGACGCGCTGGCCGACGGCGCGACCCCCGTCGCCGCCGAAAACCCCACCCGCGATGCCGACGGCGCCGATGCGCCCGCGCGCGCGTCCGGACCGGCGTTGCCGGCAGCAATAGAAGGAGTGCACTGATGCGTATCTGGGCCATTGCCAACCAGAAGGGCGGCGTCGGCAAAACCACCACCACGCTGGCATTGGGACGCGGCCTGGCCGCACTCGGCCATCGCGTGCTGCTGATCGACCTCGATCCGCACGCCTCGCTGACCCGCGCCTTCGGCGTGCCGCTGGACCCGCCGCCGCAGGGCGTGCTGGAACTGTTCGCCACCCCGCCCGGCGAGATCGCCGCCCTCGCCCGCGACGGCGCCATCCCGGGGCTGGACTACCTGTGCGCGCAGGCCGCGCTGGCCACCCTGGAACGGCGCAGCGCCAACCAGCCCGGCCTGGGCCTGGCGCTGCAGCACGCGCTGGCCCAGCACGGCCAGCGCCACGACTACATCCTGCTGGACTGCGCACCGACCCTGGGCCTGCTGATGATCAACGCGCTGGCCGCCGCCCACCGCCTGATCATCCCCACCCAGGCCGAACCGCTGGCGCTGCACGGGCTGGAAGGCATGGTGCGGACCGGGCAGATGGTCGAACGCTCGCGCGGCCGCCCGCTGCCGGTGTCGATCCTGCCGACCCTGTTCGATCGCCGCACCCGCACCGGCAACGAAACCCTGAAGCTGATGCAGGACCGCTACGGCGAGCGGGTATGGGAAGACGCGATCCCGGTCGATACCCGCATCAGCACGCCGGCCACGCTCACCGCCCCGGCGCACGACGACAACTACCCCGGCCGCGGCCTGTCGGCCTACCGCCGGGCGCTGGAATGGCTGCGCGCCGAAGACGCCGCGCAGCTGGAGCGCGCGGCATGAACGGCGTGGACGTACTGGACGACTACCTGGGCGAACTGCTGCTGGACGCGATGCCGGCGCAGGCCGCGCCGGCCCCGGTGACCGCCGTGCCGGTCGCCGCCGCGCCCGCGGTGGCGCCTACCCCTGCGCCAGCCGAAGCGCCGCCTCCGCCGCCAGCGGCACCCGCCCCGGCAGTGGCCGAGGCCGAAGCAACGCCCGCAGTGCCGCCCGCGCCGATTCCGGCCGCCCCGGTGGTGCCGACGCCCGCCCCTCCCGCGATGCCGGCCCCCAGGCCGGTGGCCAGAACCGCCCCCGCCGCCCCGGCTCCGCCCGACGCCGCGCCGGTACAGCCGGCCGCCGCACCTGCACCGGCAGCCCCCGGCAACAACGTCTGGGCGGCACTGCAGGCGCAGGCGCGCGAACCGCACCAGCCGCAGCAGCGCCGCGCCAGCGAACGCACCTCGCGCTGGCTGCGCCTGCGCTGCGGTGTCCAGGCCTATGCGCTGGAACTGCTCAAGGTGCAGGAAGTGGTGCTGCCGGTGCCGCTGCTGGGCCTGCGCGGCACCGCCAAGGCGATGCTCGGCATCATGAACCTGCGCGGCCAGGTGGTGCCGGTGATCGACCTCGGCCTGCACCTGGGCTTCGCCGCGGTCGGCGAGGACAGCCTGACCCGCATCGTCGTGCTCGAGGAGAAGGGCGAGACGCTCGGCCTGCGCGTGTCGGCGGTCGAGGACGTGGCCAACCTGACCGAATCGCAGATCGAGCCGCCGGACACCGCGCGCATCTGCCAGATCTCCAACACCCTGTTCCGCGGCGTGGCCCGCATCGGCCAGCAGCCGATGATCCTGCTCGACGCCTCCGAACTGCTGCAGTGCGAGCGCTGAAGGGGCTTGCGTAGGTGCGGGGCTCGCCCCGCAAGGTGCCCCACCGGGAAAACCATGCATGGGGCAAGCCCCATGCCTGCGGGGCAAATCCTGCCCCACCCCATTCCGCGTACCCGTTCACAGAATCGAGCCCCGGCCTTCACACCGCTAAAGAACGCTGCGCGGTTGCCGCTATCTGGTCCAGTACCGTCTCTCCGGAGCAACGATGAGCACTGTGGCACTGGCGCAGGACCTGGGCATCGAGTCCACCAGCGAGCTGAAGCAACACCTGGCCCCGCACCTGGGCCGGAACGGCGCGTTGCGCGTGGATGCCAGTCAGGTAGGCCGCGTGCATACCGCCGCCATCCAGGTGCTGTGCGCCTTCGTCCTGGCACGCCGCCAGGCCGGCCACGCCACCGTCTTCGACGACGCTACCGATACCTTCCGCGACGCCGCGCGCCTGCTCGGCGTCCTCCAGACCCTCGGTCTGGAAGCAACCCCTGACAAATCGAATTCTGTGGAGAACGTTGCATGAGCGCTCGAATCCTGGTGGTGGACGACTCGGCGTCGATGCGCCAGATGGTGGCCTTCGCCCTCACCTCGGCCGGCTATTCCGTGGAGGAAGCCGAAGACGGCGCCGTCGCCCTCGGCCGCGCCAAGGGCGCCAGGTTCAACGCGGTGGTCACCGACGTGAACATGCCGAACATGGACGGCATCTCGCTGATCCGCGAACTGCGCCAGCTGCCGGACTACAAGTTCACCCCGATGCTGATGCTGACCACCGAATCGGCCGCCGACAAGAAGTCCGAAGGCAAGGCCGCCGGCGCCACGGGCTGGCTGGTCAAGCCGTTCAACCCGGAACAGCTGGTCGCCACCGTCCAGAAAGTCCTGGGCTGATCGCCCCCCCCCCACCGTCCCGAACCCCGACCGGATAGCGCGCCGATGAGCATGGACCTGCAACGTTTCCACGCCACTTTCTTCGAGGAAAGCCGCGAAGGGCTGGACGCCATGGAGGCCGGGCTGCTGGCCCTGGAGGACGGTCAGCAGGACCCGGAGATCATCAATTCGGTATTCCGCGCCGCGCACTCGATCAAGGGCGGCGCCGGCACGTTCGGCTTCGAGGCCATCGCCGGCCTGACCCACGTGCTGGAAACGCTGCTGGACGAACTGCGCGCCGGCAAGCGGGCGCTGGAGAGCGCCGCGGTCGACGCCATGCTGTCCTCGGTGGACGTGCTGCGCGCCCTGCTGCGCGAGGCCGAGCACGGCCAGGCCGCCGACCCGGCGGCCGTCGCCGCGGTGAAGGCGCGCCTGGAAGCGGTGCTGTCCGGCCAGGCGGTTGCGCCGGTCGCGGCGAAGCAGGAAGAAGCCGCGGCCGAGCCGGAAGGCTGGCAGATCGGCTTCGTGCCGGCGCCGTCGCTGTTCATGAGCGGCAACGACCCGCTGCGCATCATCCGCGAGCTGGAAACCCTCGGCCAGCTGCAGGTGGATGCGCGCATGGAGCGCCTGCCCGGCTTCGAGCAGATGGACCCGCTGGAAGCCTACATCGCCTGGGACCTGGGCCTGACCGGGCGCATCCCGCGCAGCAAGATCGAAGACACCTTCGCCTGGGTCGTGGACGACTGCGAGCTGGACATCCAGCCGATCATCGCCCCGCCGAGCCTGGCTACCAGCGCGCCGAGCCCGGCGCAGGAAGTGGCGGCCGAAGTCGCCGCGGCCGTGCGGCCGGCTGCCGCCGCGGCCAACGCGCCGGCCGGCGCCAGCCACGAAGCCGAAAGCTCGATCCGCGTCAGCGTCGACAAGGTCGATGCGCTGATCAACCTGGTCGGCGAACTGGTCATCACCCAGGCCATGCTCAAGCAGGTCTCCGGCGGGCTGGACCCGTCCCACGCCGAGCGCCTGCTGGCCGGCCTGGACCTGCTCGAACGCAATACCCGCGACCTGCAGGAAGCGGTGATCGGCGTGCGCATGCTGCCGGTGGACGCCGTGTTCCGCCGCTTCCCGCGGCTGGTGCGCGACCTGTCCTCGCGCCTGGGCAAGCAGGTGCGGCTGCGCACCATCGGCGAAGGCACCGAGCTGGACAAGGGCCTGATCGAGAAGATCGCCGACCCGCTGGTGCACCTGGTGCGCAACTCCATCGACCACGGCCTGGAAATGCCCGACGTGCGCCGCCAGGCCGGCAAGGACGAGATGGGCACGATCACCCTGGCCGCCTCGCACCAGGGCGGGCACATCGTCATCGAGGTCAGCGACGACGGCCGCGGCCTGAACCGCGACAAGATCCTGGCCAAGGCCCATGAGCGCGGCCTGGCGATCCCGGACAACCCGACCGACACCCAGGTCTGGGACCTGATCTTCCAGCCCGGCTTCTCCACCGCCGATGCGGTCACCGACCTGTCCGGCCGCGGCGTCGGCATGGACGTGGTCCGCCGCAACATCCAGGCGCTGGGCGGCGAAGTGCAGCTGGAAAGCCAGAGCGGCGCCGGCACCCGCGTGCTGATCCGCCTGCCGCTGACCCTGGCCATCCTCGACGGCATGACCGTGTCGGTCGCCGGCGAAACCCTGATCCTGCCGCTGGCCTATGTGCTGGAGGCGCTGCAGCCCAAGGCCGAGGACATCCGCACCATGGCCGGCGAAGGCCGCGTGCTGCGCGTGCGCGGCGAGTACCTGCCGATCCTGGCGCTGGGGCATTACTACGGTTACCGCCAGGAAACCCGCGCCGAGCCGCCGGCCGAGGAACCGCTCGTCGTGGTTGTCGAGGGCGACGGCCAGAAGATCGCGCTGGAAGTGGACGAACTGCTCGGCCAGCAGCAGGTCGTGGTCAAGAACATCGAAAACAACTACCGGCGCATCTCCGGCGTTTCCGGCGCCACGATCCTGGGCGACGGCCGCGTCGCGCTGATCGTCGACGTCGGCGGCCTGGTCCGCTCGCTGCGCCTGCCGCAGGCGGCTTGAGGTTTTTCCTTCTCCCTTCGGGAGAAGGTGCCCCGTAGGGGCGGATGAGGGTTCGGGCGAAGCCTCGTGCAGTCGGACATTGCGATGGCTTCGCCCCGAACCCTCTCCCCAACCCCTCTCCCGAGGGGAGAGGGGCATTCACCTCGCGCCCTGTTGGGTAATGCGTCTTTGAATCCAGGACATCCGCATGAAACGCATCGCCCCGCTTGCCCTGCTCGCCCTGACCGCGCCGGCCTTCGCCGGAACGCAGGCAAGCCCGTGGCCGCCCAGACTGACCTTCGCCGACGGCACCGAGGCCGCGTTCACCGGCAACTTCGCCTGGGACGTCAACCGCTTCGACGCCGACGGCAGCGCGCTGGAGAACGACCAGGACTGGCGCCGCAAGGAGTTCGGCGTCGCCATCAAGCGCAAGGGCCTGTACGACTTCACCGCTTCCTACGACTTCCAGTCCGACACCTGGATGGACGTGGCCCTGCGCCTGGACAGCAAGGGCCTGACCGGCCGCGACGCCGGCAGGTGGCGCATCGGCCAGATGAAACTGCCGCTGGGCTTCGAGGGCAACACCGCCACCCGCAACGGCGCCTTCCTGGAAAACGCGCTGCCCACCCAGGCGTTCTACGAAGGCCGCCGCATCGGCATCGACTGGGCGCTGGAGCGGCCGCGCTGGCTGCTCAACGCCGGCGCGTATACGCACGACCTGCAGGGCAACAACCGTGGCGACAGCCTGGCCGCGCGCCTGGCCTGGACGCCGTGGAAGGACGCCACCCATGTGCTGCACCTGGGCGTGTCCGCCACCCGCGAGCGTCCCGACGGCGAGACCAACGGCCTGGGCGTGGAGATCGCGCCGGGCGTGCGCTGGCGGGCCAAGCCCGAAGCCTCGCTGACGCCGTCGCGGCTGGTCGACTCGGGCACCCTGCGCGATGTCGGCCGCATCGACCGGCGCGGGCTGGAAGCGCTGTGGATCGAAGGGCCGTGGTCGCTGCAGGGCGAATACCTGCAGCAGACCACCCGCCGCCACGCCCTGCCCGACTACCGCGGCGACGGCTGGTACGTGGCCGGCAGCTGGCTGCTCACCGGCGAATCCCGCGCCTACAGCGGCGGCAACGTCGCCAACCCGCGGCCGGCCGGCAAGCGCGGCGCCGTCGAACTGCTGGCGCGCTACAGCCGCATCGATCTGGACGATGGCGCCATCCGCGGCGGCCGCGAGCGCAACTGGACCCTGGGCGCCAACTGGTACCTCGGCAGCCACCTGAAGTTCCAGGCCAACTACGTGTTCGCCGACGCCCGCCGCGGCAACCAGCACGTGCAGCCGGAGATCGTGCAGCTGCGCGCGCAGCTGCATTTCTGAAGCACCGGTAGCGCCGGATACGGTCGGCGCTCAAGGTTTCCAGGGCAACGCCGCTAGTTATCAAAAGCCCGGCGCACGGTTCGCGTCGTCCGCGCCGGGCAACCGTCACCCCCGCGCATTCCCGCCCGGCGGCCACCCCTGCCGCGCCCCAATCGTCGCCCGGAGTTCCCATGTTCCAGAACCTGTCCATCGGCAAGCGCCTTGCCATCGGTTTCTCCGCGCTGGCCCTGCTGATCCTGATCACCGGCGGGTTCGCCGCCCAGCGCATGGGCAACACCCAGAAGATGGTGCGCAAGGTCACCACCGACTCGGTGCCGGCGATCCGCGACCTGGGCCGGCTGTCCACCATGCTGGCCGAGTACCGGGTCAGCGAACGCGGGCTGGTGGCCAGCGTCGAGGACCCCGCCAAGCGCGCCGAATACGCCACCGAGCTGGAACAGGGCAGCCAGGAATTCTTCGCCCTGGCCAAGGCCTACGAGCGGAAGATCAGCGATCCCCGCGACCGTGCCCTGTACGGCGAGGTCATGGCGCGCGCAGACCGCTACTTCGACAACAGCAAGGCCCTGGTCGCCGCCCTCGAAGTCGGCGACATGGAACCGGCCAAGGCCGCCGCCGACCTGCGCCAGGCCACCGCCGATAAGCTGACCGAACTGGTGGAGCACAACATCCGGCTGCTCGACCAGTCGGTGGACGCGCAGGAGCAGAGCTACCGCTTCAGCCTGCTGGCGATCTCGGTGCTGGCCATCGTCGCCTTGCTGCTGGCGGCGACGGCGGCCGTCGGCACCAGCCGCTCGATCGTGCGCCCGCTGCACGACGTGGTGGACCTGGCCAACGCAGTGGCGCGCGGCGACCTCGAACGCAAAATCAGCCACGACGACGCCAGCGAGATCGGCACCCTGGCCCGCGCCATGCGCGGCATGGTCGCCACCCTCGGCGAATTCGCCGCCGCGCAGACGCGCATGGCCAGCGAACACGCCGCCGGCAACATCGACCACCGCATCGACGCCGAGCGCTTCCCCGGCGCCTACGGCAACATGGCCGAGGGCATCAACACGCTGGTCGGCGCCCATCTGGAAGACACCGCGCAGATCCTGGACGTTGTGGCCGCCTACGGCCGCGGCGACCTCTCGCGCGATGTGGCCCGCTTTCCCGGGCAGAAGGCGCAGGCCACCGCCGCGGTGGACGCGGTCAAGGCCAGCCTGCTCAGCGTCAACCACGAGCTCAAGAAGCTGGTGGACGCCGCCGTGGCCGGCGACTTCGGCCAGCGCGGCGACGCCGGCCGCTTCCAGTTCGTCTATGCCGAACTGATCGACGCCCTCAACAACCTGATGGTCACCGCCGACCACGGCATCTCCGAAATCGGCCGGACCATGTCCGCCGTGGCCGAGGGCGACCTGTCGCGGCGCAGCGACGACAAGCTGCCGGGCCGTTTCGGCGAACTCGCCGCCGACACCAATGCCACCATCGAACACCTCACCGGCATCGTCGGCCGCATCCAGAGCGCCGCATCCAGCATCAACCTGGCCGCCTCCGAAATCGCGCAGGGCAACAACGACCTGTCGCGCCGCACCGAGCAGCAGGCGGCCAACCTGGAAGAAACCGCCGCCTCGATGGAGGAACTGACCTCCACCGTGCGCCAGAACGCCGAACACGCGCGCCAGGCCAACCAGCTGGCGCAGGGAGCGGCCGGCGTCGCCTCGCAGGGCGGCCAGGTCGTCGGCCAGGTGGTCACCACCATGGCCGACATCGAAGCGTCCTCGCGCAAGATCGCCGACATCATCAGCGTCATCGACGGCATCGCGTTCCAGACCAACATCCTGGCGTTGAACGCGGCGGTGGAAGCCGCGCGTGCCGGCGAACAGGGCCGCGGTTTCGCCGTGGTGGCGAGCGAGGTGCGCACGCTGGCCCAGCGCTCGGCCGGCGCGGCCAAGGAAATCAAGGGGCTGATCGAGGATTCGGTGGAAAAGGTGTCCGAAGGCTCGACGCTGGTGCACCAGGCCGGCACCACCATGGGCGAGATCGTGACCTCGGTGCAGCGCGTGACCGACATCATGGCCGAGATTTCCGCCGCTTCGCAGGAACAGAGCGCGGGCATCGAGCAGGTCAACCAGACCGTCACCCAGATGGACGAGACGACCCAGCAGAACGCCGCGTTGGTGGAGGAAGCCACCGCCGCCGCCCGTTCGATGGAGGAACAGGCGCACCAGCTGAGCGACGCGGTTTCCCAGTTCCGCCTGGCCGATACCGTCGCCTCCTCGCTGGCGCGCGTGGCCGCCGCGCCGTCCGCGCGCCCGCTCCTGCGCAGCGTCGGCGCGCCGGCGCCGCGCGATGCCGGCGGCGACCTGCACGCGTACTGACCGCACCGCCATGACGCCGCCCGCCAGGGCGGCGCACCGGCATCCCGCGGGGGCGACGGAAGGCCGGCAACGGCCTCCCGCCGCCCCTGTTCACTAAAGTTATGCGCCCGCGTTCCGATGTCGAGGAATACAAGGCAGAGGAGAGAGCCGTGCCCCATCCCCGTTCCGGTTCCAGCATCGTCAGCCGCCTGATGCTGGGCGTGGCGCTGATCGCGCTGCTGTCCTTCGGCGTGACCGCCGCCATCAGCTACTGGAAGAGCAGCCATGCCCTGCTCGCCTCGTCGCAGGACACGATGCGCAACCTGGCCGGGCTGGAGGCGCAGCGCGTGTCGGCCGAGCTGGGCGAGGCCTACGACACCGCCAACACCCTGGCCACCACCCTGCGCCTGCAGCACCAGCAGGGCATCCTGACCCGCCCGGGCGTATCGGCCCTGCTCAAGCAGCAACTGCTCGCCCATCCGGAATGGGTCGGCGTGAGCACGCTGTGGGAACCGGAGGCGTTCGACGGCGCCGATGCCGAGCACGTCGGCGACGAAGCCCATGACGAGAGCGGACGCTTCATGAGCTACTGGGCCTGGGCCGACGGCAAGCCCGTCACCGAGGCCCTGCGCGGCTTCGACGTGGCCGGCGACGGCGACTGGTACCTCAAGCCGCGCGAGAGCAGGCGGCCCACGCTGGTCGAGCCCTACAGCTACGCGATCAACGGCAAGCAGATCCTGATGACCACCCTGTCGATGCCGATCGTCGAGGAAGGCCGCTTCCTGGGCGTGGTGACGGTGGACTTCGCCCTGTCCTCGCTGCAGGAACACCTCGCGCGGCTGTCGCCGATGGGCGAAGGCCACGTCGAGCTGCTCTCGCCGGCCGGCCGCATCCTGGCCAGCCGCGACCCGGCCGGGATCGGCACGCAGCGCCAGGACGCCGCCACCGGCGCCATGCTCGCGCGCATCGCCAAGGGCGAGGTCGCCGAGGCCTTCGCGCCGGATGCCACCGGCAACGTCGCGGTCTACGTGCCGATCAAGGTCGGCGACGCCGCACAGTACTTCGCGCTGGGCGTGATCGCCCCGCAGTCGCTGCTGACGCGGCAGGCCAACGTGCTGCTGTACATCGTGGTCGCGGTGGGCCTGCTCGCCGCGCTGGCGCTGTGCACCGCGCTGTTCGTGCTGCTGCGCCGGCAGGTGGTGGCCCCGCTGGCCGCCGCGGCCGGCGTCGCCGACGACATCGCCCATGGCAAGCTCGACGGCCGCATCGAGGTGGCGCGCCAGGACGAGATCGGCACGCTGATGCGCTCCATGCAGCTGATGCAGGGCAACCTGCGCGAGCGGCTCGAACGCGATGCCGCGCTCGCCGCCGAGAACCTGCGCATCCGCTCGGCGCTGGACAACGTGACCACCAGCGTGATGATCGCCGATGCCGACCTCACCATCATCTACGCCAACCGCCCGCTGTTCCAGATGCTGGGCAAGGCCGAACAGGACATGCGCCGCGACCTGCCGAACTTCGACATGAAGACGCTGATCGGCAGCAACATCGACGTCTTCCACAAGCATCCCACGCACCAGCGCAGGCTGCTGGGCGAACTGCACGGCACCCACCGCGCGCAGATCACCGTCGGCAGCCACGTCATGCGCCAGATCATCAACCCGGTCACCGACGCCGACGGCCGGCGCCTGGGCTACGTGGTGGAATGGGACGACCGCACCGCCGAGGTCGAGGTCGAGCGCGAGGTCAGCAGCATCGTCGCCGCGGCGGCCAGCGGCGAGCTGTCCGGACGCATCGCGCTGGACGGCAAGAGCGGGTTCCTGCTGCAGCTCTCGGAACAGCTCAACGACCTGCTGGACAGCTTCGCCAGCAGCGTCGGCCAGGTTTCGACCCTGCTCGGCGCGCTGTCGCACGGCGACCTCACCACCCGCATGGAAGGCGACTACCGGGGCGTGTTCGCGCGCATCCGCGACGACGCCAACGCCACCGTCGACCAGCTGACCTCGATCGTCGGCCGCATCCAGAGCGCATCCTCGGCGATCAACACCGCTGCCGGCGAGATCGCCTCAGGCAACAACGACCTGTCGCGCCGCACCGAGCAGCAGGCCGCCAACCTGGAAGAAACCGCCGCCTCGATGGAGGAGCTGACCTCCACCGTGCGCCAGAACGCCGAGCATGCCCGCCAGGCCAACCAGCTGGCGCAGGGCGCGGCCGGCGTCGCCTCGCAGGGCGGCCAGGTCGTCGGCCAGGTGGTCACCACCATGGCCGATATCGAGGCCTCGTCGAAGAAGATCGCCGACATCATCAGCGTCATCGACGGCATCGCGTTCCAGACCAACATCCTGGCGTTGAACGCGGCGGTGGAAGCCGCCCGCGCCGGCGAGCAGGGCCGCGGTTTCGCCGTGGTCGCCTCGGAAGTGCGCACGCTGGCGCAGCGCAGCGCCGGCGCGGCCAAGGAGATCAAGGAGCTGATCGAGAACTCGGTGGACAAGGTCTCCGAAGGTTCGCAGCTGGTGCACCAGGCCGGCACCACCATGGGCGAGATCGTGACCTCGGTGCAGCGCGTGACCGACATCATGGCCGAGATCTCCGCCGCTTCGCAGGAGCAGAGCGCCGGCATCGAACAGGTCAACCAGACCGTCACCCAGATGGACGAGACCACCCAGCAGAATGCCGCGCTGGTCGAGGAAGCCACCGCCGCCGCGCGTTCGATGGAGGAACAGGCCACCCTGCTGGCCGATGCCGTCGCGGAGTTCCGCACCGACGCCAGGCTGGCCGCCCCCACGCCTGTCCCTGCCTCTGCCCCAGTCACCGTCGCTGGCAAGACGCCCACGCGGGCGGTGGCCCCTGCGCCCGCTCCGCGGCCCAGAGCCGTCGTCCAGCCCCGCGAGGTGGTGGCCGCCGACGCGGGCGACTGGCAGGAGTTCTGATCCGGCGCCCCGTTGCGCGGGGCGCCCGTTGTCGGCAAGACGTTGTCGCACCACCCCGTTTGTTACCCGCAGATCGAGAAGGCAGAGAACTGGATGACTTCATGATGCCGGCCCCGTCCATCACGGTTACAGGCGCCCACCGCTGACGTAGCCGATGGCAGGACCGCCATCGCCCCGACACCCACAGCAAAGGAATGACATGCTTACTTCAAGGAATCTGAAGGTTGGTTCGCGGCTGGCCATTGGCTTCGGTCTGCTGTTGCTGCTCATCGTCGCCATCCTGGCCGTCGTCATGTACGGCAACAGCCGCAAGTCGGAGCAGTTCAAGTACCTCACCTACGTCAACATGGTGAAGATGCGCCTGTTGAACGACATGCTCGACACCAACAACGCCGTCATCCGCGACCGTCGCCTGATGCTGCTCAAGCGTGGCGACGGCTTCGCCCAGGACCAGGCGGAGCTGCACAGGCTCACCGCCCACTACGACGAAATCTGGCGGCAGTACGTCAAGATCCCGCGCGATGCGACCGGCGACCGCATGGTCGCCGGGATCGAGGACGCCCGCCGCCAGGCCGCCGTGTCGACCGGCAGGCTGGATGGGTTCATGCAGGCCGGCGATTTCGATGCCGCCGTCCAGGTCCTGCTCGCCGAACAGGCCGCGCGCGCCACGGCCTGGAACGACGCCCTGTCGGCCCTGCTCAAGCACCAGGAAGTACTGACCCGGAAGAGCAGCGACGAGTACAACGCCATCGAGAACTGGACCGGCAAGCTGTCGCTCGGCATCGGCCTGCTGAGCATCGCCCTCGGCGTGGTGCTGGCGCTGCTGATCACCCGCAGCCTGACCCGCCCGCTGGCCGACGCCGTGGGCCTGGCCAAGGGCATCGCCGGCGGCCGGCTCGACAACACCATCGACCTTTCCGGCCGTGACGAGGTCACCGACCTGCTGCGCGCCATGCAGCACATGCAGGCGCAGGTGCAGGCGGTGATCGGCGCGCAGGGCGAGATGGCGCGCCAGCACGACGCCGGCAGCATCAGCTACCGCATCGACGCGGCGCCCTTCGCCGGCGATTACCGGCGCATGGTCGAGGAAAGCAACGCGCTGGTGGGCCAGCACATCGGTGTGAAGCTGCGTGTCATCGAGGTGATGAAGCGCTACGCGCGCGGCGACCTGTCGGTGGACATGGATCGCCTGCCCGGCGAGAAGGCCGCCATCACCCAGGCCATGGACGAAACCAAGGCCAGCCTGTCGGCGATCAACGCCGAGATCAAGCGCCTTGCCGGCGCCGCGGCCGCCAGCGACTTCAGCCTGCGCGGCGACGAGGGGCGTTTCGAGCACGATTTCCGCGACATGGTGGCCGGCCTCAACCGGCTGATGGAAACCACCGACGGCAACCTGTCCGAAGTCTCCGCGCTGCTGCACGCCATCGCCGAAGGCGACCTCACCGCGCGCATGCAGGGCGACTTCCACGGCGTGTTCGCCAAAATGCGCGACGACGCCAATGCCACCGTCGCACAGCTGACCTCGATCATCGGCCGCATCCAGCAGGCGGCGTCCAGCATCAATCTGGCTGCCTCGGAGATCGCCACCGGCAACAACGACCTGTCGCGCCGCACCGAGCAGCAGGCGGCGAACCTGGAAGAAACCGCCGCCTCGATGGAGGAACTGACCTCCACCGTGCGCCAGAACGCAGAGCATGCGCGCCAGGCCAACCAGCTGGCGCAGGGTGCGGCCGATGTCGCTTCGCAGGGAGGAGACGTCGTCGGCCAGGTGGTCACCACCATGTCGGCCATCGAAGCCTCCTCGAAGAAGATCGCCGACATCATCAGCGTCATCGACGGCATCGCGTTCCAGACCAACATCCTGGCATTGAACGCCGCGGTGGAAGCCGCCCGCGCGGGCGAACAGGGCCGTGGTTTCGCCGTGGTCGCCTCGGAAGTGCGCACCCTCGCCCAGCGCTCGGCGGGTGCGGCCAAGGAGATCAAGGAGCTGATCGAGAACTCGGTGGAAAAGGTGTCCGAAGGTTCGACGCTGGTGCACCAGGCCGGCTCGACCATGGGCGAGATCGTGACCTCGGTGCAGCGCGTGACCGACATCATGGCCGAGATCTCGTCCGCCTCGCAGGAACAGAGCGCCGGTATCGAGCAGGTCAACCAGACCGTGGTGCAGATGGACGAAGCCACCCAGCAGAATGCCGCGCTGGTGGAGGAAGCCACCGCCGCCGCGCGCGCCATGGAGGAGCAGGCCACCCAGCTGGCCGAGGCGGTGTCCGTCTTCCGTACCGGCGGCGGCAGGTCCCCGTCCGTCCCCCGCCCCGTCGCCCCGCCCCGCGCGCCGGCACCGGTCCCGCCGCCAGCTCCGGCACCCAGGCTGGCGCCGGCCCCACGCGCCCTCGAACCGACGATGGTCGCCGATGCCGGCGATTGGCAGGAGTTCTGATCCGATCGCGTTGAAACGGCCAGCGGCCCGGACCCGGGCCGCTGGCCCGGGTTCCCGACGGACGGTCGCCACGGCCCTCAAGAACCGCCGTTCCTTACCGATGATGCTGGAGATTCCGTCCTCATCGGCCCCTCCATGTCCACCTCGTCCCACCGTTCCACGTCCGGCGACCGCAAGAGCAGCGTCGCCACCCGTTTGATGCTGGGCATCGCCCTGATCGCCCTGTCGGCCTTCGGCCTGACCGCCGCCATCAGCTACTGGAAGAGCAGCCGCGCCCTGCTGGCGTCCTCGCAGAGCGCGCTGGAGAACCTGGCCCAGTTCGAGTCGCAGCGGCTGGCCATCGAACTGAGCCAGACCTACGACGCGGTGCAGACCCTGGCCGAGAGCCTGCATACCCAGCGCGGCCAGATCAGCCGCGCCACCGTTTCCCAGACCTTCCGCCAGCAGCTGCAGCTGCACCCCGAGCGCGCCGGCATGTGCGTGCTGTGGGAACCGGACGCCTTCGACGGCAAGGACGCCGAATTCGTCGACGCGCCCGAGCACGATTCCACCGGACGCTTCATGAGCTACTGGGCGCGGGTCGGCGACCAGCTGGTCAGCGAGCCGCTGCGCGATTACGACGACCCCGAGCTGGGCGCCTGGTACGTCACCCCAAAGACGCTGAAAAAGCCGGTCATCATCGAGCCCTATCCCTACGAGGTCGGCGGCAAGACCCTGATGCTGACCACCATCGCCATCCCGATCATGGAAGGCGACCAGGTGCTGGGCGTGGTCACCGCCGATTTCGAGCTCTCGACCCTGCAGCAGCGCGTCGCCCAGCTCCGGCCGATGGGCGAAGGCCGTGCCGAGCTGCTGTCGCCGACCGGCACGGTGGTGGCCTCGCCTGACCCGGCCGAAGTCGGCAAGCGGCACGAGGACGAAACCACGAAGGCGATCCTGGCCGCCACCTCCCAGGACAAGCTGTACAGCGACTTCAAGGCCGACGCGCAGGGCATGGTCAAGGTCTATGCGCCGCTGCGCGTGGGCGAGAACAACCGGCGCTTCGCGCTGGGCGTCGTGGTGCCGCGCGACCTGCTGACCGCGCAGGCCCGCTCGCTGCTCGGGCTGGTGGCGCTGGTCGGGCTGCTGGCCGCCGCCTCGCTCTGCGCCGGCCTGTGGCTGCTGCTGCGCGGCCTGGTGCTGCGTCCGCTGGCCGATGCCGTGCGCGTTTCCGGCGATGTCGCGCAAGGGCGGCTGGACACCGCAATTCCCGAGCGGCGCAACGACGAACTGGGCCAGCTGCTGCGCGCGCAGTCGCACATGCGCGAACAGATCCGGGCGGTGATCACCGCGCAGGGCGAGATGGCGCGCCAGCACGACGCCGGCAGCATCAGCTACCGCATCGACGCCACCGGCTTCGCCGGCGACTACGGCCGCATGGTGCAGGAAACCAACGCGCTGGTCGGCTCGCACGTGCAGGTGCAGCAGCACCTGATCGAGGTGATGAGGCACTACGCGCGCGGCGACCTGTCGGTGGACATGGACCGCCTGCCCGGCGAGAAGGCCGCCATCACCCAGGCCATGGACGAAACCAAGGCCAGCCTGTCGGCGATCAACGCCGAGATCAAGCGCCTGGCCGGCGCCGCGGCCGCCGGCGACTTCAGCCTGCGCGGCGACGAGGGCCGTTTCGAGCACGATTTCCGCGACATGGTGGCCGGCCTCAACCGGCTGATGGAAACCACCGACGGCAACCTGTCCGAAGTCTCCGCGCTGCTGCAGGCCATCGCCCGCGGCGACCTCACCGCACGCATGCAGGGCGACTTCCACGGCGTGTTCGCCCGGATGCGCGACGACGCCAACGCCACCGTCGCCCAGCTGACCTCGATCGTCGGCCGCATCCAGCAGTCGGCCGGCAGCATCAACCTCGCCGCTTCGGAGATCGCCACGGGCAACAACGACCTGTCGCGCCGCACCGAGCAGCAGGCGGCGAACCTGGAGGAAACCGCGGCCTCGATGGAGGAACTGACCTCCACCGTGCGCCAGAACGCCGAGCACGCGCGCCAGGCCAACCAGCTGGCGCAGGGCGCGGCCGGCGTCGCCTCGCAGGGCGGCCAGGTGGTCAGCCAGGTGGTCACCACCATGAACGACATCGAGGCCTCGTCCAAGAAGATCGCCGACATCATCAGCGTCATCGACGGCATCGCCTTCCAGACCAACATCCTGGCCTTGAACGCGGCGGTGGAAGCCGCGCGCGCCGGCGAGCAGGGCCGCGGTTTCGCGGTGGTGGCGAGCGAGGTGCGTACGCTGGCCCAGCGTTCGGCCGGCGCGGCCAAGGAGATCAAGGGGCTGATCGAGGACTCGGTGGACAAGGTGTCCGAAGGCTCGCAGCTGGTGCACCAGGCCGGCACCACCATGGGCGAGATTGTCACCTCGGTGCAGCGCGTGACCGACATCATGGCCGAGATCAGCGCCGCCTCGCAGGAGCAGAGCGCCGGCATCGAGCAGGTCAACCAGACCGTGATGCAGATGGACGAAACCACCCAGCAGAACGCCGCGCTGGTGGAGGAAGCCACCGCCGCCGCGCGTTCGATGGAGGAGCAGGCCAACCATCTGGCGGCCGCGGTCGCGCTGTTCCGCATCGACGATGCGCCGGCACCGGTCCAGGTCCAGATGCCAGCCGCGCCGACAACGCCGGCACCTCGGCGCGCCGACACCCGCGCGCCGGCCGCGGCAAGGCGAACCGCGCCGGCGCCTGTCGCGCGCCGGGCCGAGACGGCGGTGGCCGACAGCGGCGACTGGCAGGAGTTCTGACCCCATCCGCGGAGGTTCCGCCCCGGCGGACGTCCGCGGAAAACCCGACAACAGGCAACACAGGACAGACCCCGGCCCGTCTGCAGAGGGCCGGTTCCGTGACCCGGTTCCATCCCGACCCCGCTTCCCGTCATGGATCTGACACCTCCTGCCCACCGCCACTGCAGATGGCCATGGGAGCGCCGATAACACGGGAGGCAGCTGTTCGCTCGTGCCCGAGGACGCAGGGCCATCCCCTTCAATGCGCGATGACGGAAAAGGAAACAGCCGGATGAATACCCACACTGCCCTGCGTATCTTCAGCGACCTGCCGCTGCGGCGGAAATTCATGCTGATGCTCGCCGTCCTGGCGGCCGGCATCGTCGCGCTGTGCCTGGTCACCGCCAAGCGCAACCACGACGAACTGATCCAGAACGAACGGCGGGCGCTGCATACGCGCGTGGAGGCGGCGCTGGCCCTGGCCAACCGCTACGCCGACCGCGCCGCCGCCGGCGAGCTGAGCGAGCAGGACGCGCGGCAGCAGGCGCTGGCCGCCATCGAATCGCTGCGCAGCGCCAACGGCAGCGACTACCTGTGGGTGAACGACGAACACCCCACCATGCTGATGCACCCCCACCAGACCGCGCTGAACGGCAAGGACCTCAGCGACACCACCAGCGCCGACGGCAAGAAGATCTTCGTGGAGATGGTCAGGCTCGGGCAGCAGGATGGCGGCGGCTTCCTCGACTACACCTGGCCCAAGCCCGGGGTCGAAGGCGCCGTGCAGAAAATCTCCTACGTCGGCCTGCACAAGCGCTGGGGCTGGATCATCGGCAGCGGCGAGTACACCGACGACATCGCCGCGCGCGCCTGGAGCTTCAGCAAGGTGCTGATCCTGGCCGGCGTGCTGGTGCTGCTGTCGGCGCTGCTGCTGTGCTGGCTGATCGCCCGTTCCATCCTGCGCCCGCTGTCCGGCGCGCTGGGCGCGATCCAGGCGGTCTCGCACGGCCGGCTGGACGTGCGCGTGGACCACCATTCGCGCGACGAGATCGGGCAGATGTACAGCGCCATCGGCGAGATGGCCGGCCAGCTCCGCGCCCGCGCCGAGCAGGACCGCGCGCGCGCCGCCGAGGACCTGCGCATCCGCACCGCGCTGGACGACGTCACCACCAGCGTGATGATCGCCGACGCCGACCTCAACATCATCTACGCCAACCGCCCGCTGATGGAGATGCTGGGCAAGGCCGAACAGGACCTGCGCCGCGACCTGCCGAACTTCGACATGCAGACCCTGGTCGGCAGCAACATCGACATCTTCCACAAGCACCCGCCGCACCAGCGCAGGCTGCTGGGCGAATTGCACGGCACCCACCGCGCGCAGATCAGCGTCGGCGGCCACGTGATGCGCCAGATCATCAACCCTGTCGCCGATGCCGACGGCAGGCGCATCGGCTACGTGGTGGAGTGGGACGACCGCACCATCGAAGTCCAGGTCGAACAGGAAGTCAGCGACATCATCGTCGCCGCCTCGCGCGGCGACCTGTCCGGGCGCGTGCGCCTGGAGGGCAAGAGCGGCTTCCTGCTGCAGATCTCCGAGCAGCTCAACGGCCTGCTGTCGGCCATCGGCACCAGCGTCGAGCAGGTCTCCGGCGTGCTGCGCGCGCTGTCGCACGGCGATCTCACCGTGCAGATGGAGGGTGACTACCGCGGTACCTTCGCCGACATGCGCGACGACGCCAACGCCACCGTCATCCAGCTCACCGGCATCATCGACCGCATCCAGACCGCCGCGTCCAGCATCAACCGCGCGGCGGCGGAGATCGCCACCGGCAACAACGACCTGTCGCGCCGCACCGAGCAGCAGGCGGCGAACCTGGAGGAAACCGCCGCCTCGATGGAGGAGCTGACCTCCACCGTGCGCCAGAACGCCGAGCATGCCCGCCAGGCCAACCAGCTGGCGCAGGGCGCGGCCGGCGTCGCCTCGCAGGGCGGCCAGGTCGTCGGCCAGGTGGTCACCACCATGGCCGATATCGAGGCCTCGTCGAAGAAGATCGCCGACATCATCAGCGTCATCGACGGCATCGCCTTCCAGACCAACATCCTGGCGCTCAACGCCGCGGTCGAAGCCGCCCGTGCCGGCGAACAGGGCCGCGGTTTCGCCGTGGTCGCCTCGGAAGTGCGCACGCTGGCGCAGCGCAGCGCCGGTGCCGCCAAGGAGATCAAGGAGCTGATCGAGAGCTCGGTGGACAAGGTCTCTGAAGGCTCGCAGCTGGTGCACCAGGCCGGCACGACCATGGGCGAGATCGTGACCTCGGTGCAGCGCGTGACCGACATCATGGCCGAGATTTCCGCCGCCTCGCAGGAACAGAGCGCGGGCATCGAACAGGTCAACCAGACCGTCACCCAGATGGACGAGACCACCCAGCAGAACGCCGCCTTGGTCGAGGAAGCCACAGCCGCGGCGCGTTCGATGGAAGAGCAGGCCAACGACCTGGCGTCCGCGGTCGCGATGTTCCGCACCACGTCCACCCAGGCGACGCCGGTCGCGCGGCCGGTGCTCAAGGTCGTGCCGTCCACGCCCGCGCCGGCGCTGCAGACGCCCGCGCGTGCACGCCCGGCCCCGCCGGCCGCCACCACGACCGATGGCGGCGACTGGCAGGAGTTCTGAGGCGGATCGCACGGGATGGCGCGCCGGCGACGCGACGCCGGCGCTAAAGAGCAGCGGGCAGGAGCCGATACACCATGAAGCCCTGCCGGTATGCTGTTGCCTTCAGGCCTCCGCCTTCCCTGTTCCAGAGACCATGTCAGAGCGCGAACCGACGGAATCCGCCCTTTCCTCCTTCGACGGCAACCTGTATGCCGACGAGAAGTACATGGTCCGCAATCCGCGCCAGATCCGCCTGCTGCTGCAGGCGCTGATCGACCAGCGCGCCACGATCGCGGTCCATCCCGACGGCCGCGAACAGTCCTATCCCAGCGCCGTGCTGGAGCTGGACGAGGACGACCTCCTGCTCGACGGCAGCCCGCTGCCCGCGGTCAACCGCAGCGTCGGCGAGGCATCGCACCTGCTGTGCTTCGCGCAGGTGGACAAGGTCATGGTCCGGTTCCGGCTGGAACACCCGCAGGTACTGGCCGAGGACGGCCGCACGGCGTTCCGCGTCGGGTTCCCGGAAGAGGTCTACCACCTGCAGCGGCGCGAGCTGTACCGGCTGGAGACGCCGGTCGGCGATTCGCCGTGGTGCGTCATCCCCGATCCGCAGGGCGGCGATCCGCTGCGCTGGCGCGTGGTGGACATCAGCGCCGGCGGCGTGGCCATCCTCCTGCCGCCGGACCTGACCCTGCTGCGCCTGCAGCAGCGCCTGGGCGCGTGCGAACTGCAGCTGCCCGACGCGGCGCCGGTCCCGGTCACTCTGGTGGTCTGCAGCCAGCTGGTGCGCAAACAGGCCAACGGCGTCGAACAGCAGCGCGTCGGCCTGCGCTTCGAGAACCTGCCGCGCGGCGCCGACGCGGCCATCCAGCGCTACATCTTCCGCGTCGACCGCGAGCGCAAGGCGCGCCTGAACGGCGGCGTCTAGCCGGCCGCCTAAAGTCCTGGCCGCCGGCGCCGATACACGGAGTGTCCCTCCTCCGCACCCGCACGCCGCCAGGACCCGAACCCAATGAACGACACCAGCGCCCACGCCGCCAGCACCGGCGGCGAGTACCTCAGCTTCACGCTCGGCAACGAGCACTACGGGGTGGACATCCTCAAAGTGCAGGAAATCCGCGGCTACGACGCGGTCACCCGCGTGCCCGACGCCCCGGACTACATCAAGGGCGTGATCAACCTGCGCGGCACCATCGTGCCGGTCATCGACCTGCGCCTGAAGCTGCGCCTGGACGAGGCGCGCTACGACGCCTTCACGGTGATGATCGTGCTCAACGTGGAGGACCGCGTGGTCGGCATCGTCGTGGACAGCGTCTCGGACGTGATCCCGCTCAACGCCGAACAGATCCGTCCCAAGCCGGAGTTCGGCGCGGCCGTGGATACCCGCTTCATTTCCGGCATCGGTACCCAGGACGAGCGCATGCTGATCCTGCTGGACATCGAAACCCTGCTCGACACCGCCGACCTGGGCCAGGCCGCGGTCGCCGAGGAAGCCGCCGCCTGACCAAACCGCGATAGCGGTCACATTTCAATGCGCGGCGTATCAATCATCGGCCCCGGCTGCCGATACCGAGCGCATGGCCGGCCGTTTGCCGGTGAAAACCCAATCCGGAGAATACGATGTCCAAGTCCCTCATTTCGCTGATGTCCGCGGCCCTGCTGGCAAGCGTGTCCCTGGCCGCCGCCGCCGACGAGATGATTCCGCCCGAGAACGCCCCCCGCTTCGCCGGCAAGGACGGCATGGTCTGCGGCAAGGTCGAGAAGGCCCGCTACGCCGAAGGTTCCGAAGGCCAGCCGACCTTCCTGCACATGGGCGGCGCGTTCCCGCGCCACACCTTCTCGGCGCGCATCCCCGGCTCGGCGCGCGGCAATTTCAGCTTCGATCTGATGACCCTGGAAGGCAAGACCGTGTGCGCGATCGGCAAGATCCAGCGCGACGCTTCGCGCGCGGAGATCGAGGTCACCTCGCCGTCCAGCCTGAAGCTGGCCAACATCAAGTAATCCATCCCGTCGTCGCCGCGCTGGCCCGGCCGGCGCGGGCCCCGGCGCGCCGTCGCCGGGGAACGCAGCAGGAGACAGCGCAACCATGCAGTGGATCAAGAACCTCAACCTGATGCCGAAGCTGATGCTCACCTTCGGCATCGTCCTGTTCGTGATGCTGGTCCAGGGCATCGTGGCCTACCGCGGCCTGCACTCGCTGGACAGCGTCACCAACGAGATCGCCGACAAGCGCATGGCCGGCCTGCGGACCAGCGGCGAACTGGCCGGCATGGTCAGCGAGTACCGCAACGCGTCCTACCAGGGGCTGATCCGCGCCAGCGACGAGGTGAAGGCCGAGGCCAAGACCCGCGCCGGCGAACTGCGCACCCACATCGACGAATCCATCGGGGCGTACGCCAAGCTGGTGGACAACCCGCAGCAGCGCAAACTGTTCGATACCTTCGTCGCCGACTGGGACGCGACCAAGAAGTCCTACGATTCGGTCACCGAACTGCTGGAACTGGACCTGCCCGACGACGCCATCGACACCTTCGTCGGCGAAACCCGCAACCTGCACCGCAAGGCCACCGCCTCGCTGCAGGCGCTGTCGGACGACGAGAACACCCGCGCCCAGGCGGCCAGCGACCAGGCCGCCGAAACCTATTCCGCCTCGGCCACCATCACCGTGATCACGGTCCTGGTCGGCGCCGGCGCCGGCCTGCTGCTGGCCTGGCTGTTCGCCCGCTCGCTGGTCGGCTCGATGCGCGGCGCGGTGGACGTCGCCAACGAGATCGCCGGCGGCAAGCTCGACGGCACCATCGATACCCGCCGCGCCGACGAGGTCGGCGAGCTGCTGCGCTCCATGCAGCGCATGCAGCGCGACCTGCGCGAGCGCATCGAACGCGACCAGGCCATCGCGGCGGAGAACCTGCGCATCCGTACCGCGCTGGACTACTCCTCCACCGGCGTCTACCTGACCGACTCCGAATATCAGATCGTCTACGCCAACCGCGCATTCGCCCACACGCTGGAGCGCTATGCCAGCGACATCCAGGGCGCGCTCGATCACTTCGACGCAGCGCGTACGGTGGTCGGCCAGCCGGCAACCGCGCTCGAGCCCCAGGGCCGCATGGACCCCAGCATAATGAACGCGCTGGAGAGCAGCGGCGTCGGCAACCGCGAGATGCGCTACGGCGACGCCCAGTTCGCGCAGACCATCTCGGCCATCCGCGACGAGGCCGGCAGCGTCGTCGGCCATGTCGTGGAGTGGCGCGACCGCACCACCGAAGCCATGGTCGAGCGCGAAGTGGCGCGGGTGATCGACGCCGCCGCCGCGGGCGACCTCAGCGGCCGCATCGGCACCGACGGCAAGGACGGTTTCTTCCTGGAGCTGGCGCGCCAGCTCAACAGCCTGCTCGACGCCAACGCCGCCAGCCTGGAGCAGATCTCCGGCCTGCTGTCGGCGCTGTCGCAGGGCGACCTGACCGTGCGCATGCAGGGCGACTTCCAGGGCGTGTTCGCCAGGATGCGCGACGACGCCAACGCCACCGCCGAGCAGCTGACCGCCATCGTCGGCCGCATCAAGCAGTCGGCCACCGCGATCAATTCCGCCGCCGGCGAGATCGCATCGGGCAACAACGACCTGTCGCGCCGCACCGAGCAACAGGCGGCGAACCTGGAGGAAACCGCGGCCTCGATGGAGGAACTGACCTCCACCGTGCGCCAGAACGCCGAACACGCCCGCCAGGCCAACCAGCTGGCGCAGGGCGCGGCCGGCGTCGCCTCGCAGGGCGGCGAAGTCGTCGGCCAGGTGGTCACCACCATGTCGGCCATCGAATCCTCGTCCAAGAAGATCGCCGACATCATCAGCGTCATCGACGGCATCGCGTTCCAGACCAACATCCTGGCGCTCAATGCCGCGGTGGAAGCCGCGCGTGCCGGCGAGCAGGGCCGCGGTTTCGCCGTGGTCGCCTCGGAAGTGCGCACGCTGGCGCAGCGCAGCGCCGGTGCCGCCAAGGAAATCAAGGAGCTGATCCAGGATTCGGTGGGCAAGGTCGGCGAAGGTTCGCAGCTGGTCCGCCGCGCCGGCACCACCATGGGCGAGATCGTCAGCTCGGTGCAGCGCGTGACCGACATCATGGCCGAGATTTCCGCCGCTTCGCAGGAACAGAGCGCCGGCATCGAGCAGGTCAACCAGACCGTCACCCAGATGGACGAGACCACCCAGCAGAACGCCGCGCTGGTGGAGGAAGCCACCGCCGCCGCACGTTCGATGGAAGAACAGGCCGCGCACCTGGCCGAGGCCGTGGCGCTGTTCCGGCTGGACGAGCGCGACGCGCCCGCAGCGCCGGTGCGGGTGGCGCCCGCCCCCGTCGCGGTCGCCGCGCCGCCCGCGGCACCGGCACCGGCCGCGCTCCCGCCCGAACCGCGCGCGCGCAGCCAGGCACGCGTGGCCGTGGCCGAGGCCATGGACTCCGACTGGCAGGAGTTCTGACCGTTCACCCACAGCAACCCCGGCGCAAGCCGGGGTTCTGCTATCGGCCATGCGCCGCCGCGGCGCGAGCATGCCGGCGTGTGATGCCGGTCCGTTTCCAGCCGCTTCCCGCCGCTCAACTTGCCTGGTGCCCGGCCGATATCTCCAGGTGAGTCCCCCTCCGCGCCCATGTCGCGGTACCGGCCGTCCCCTCCCTTTTCCTCCCCCTGTCCGCGCATGAACATTTTCCGTAGCTGGTCGAGCTTCATCTCCAATATTTCAGTACGTGGCAAGCTCAACCTGCTCACGGCCATCATCGCCATCGGCGTGGTCGCGCTGGCGGTGGTCGCCGCGCGGATGCAGTACCTGGATCTCTACGAGACCCGCAAGGTCTCGCTGCAGAGCGACGTCGAGCTGACCTACGGTGTGCTGGACCATTACGTCGAACGCGTGGCCGACGGCACCCTGCCGCTGGAACGCGCGCAGGCCGAGGCGATCGCCGCGCTGGAAACCATGCGCGCCAAGGGCGACTCCAGCTACTTCAACATCTACAGCACCGACTACGTCGTGCTGATGCACCCGTTCCGCAAGGACCTGGTCGGCAAGGACATGAAGGACTTCCGCAGCGACGACGGCGTGCGCCTGTACCACGACCAGGTCGAGGCGGCGAAGGCCGGCGGCGGCTACGTGGGCTACGAGTGGGCCAAGCCGGGACAGGACAAGCCGGTTCCCAAGCTCGCCTACGCCGGCATGTACAAGCCCTGGAACTGGGTGATTTCCACCGGCGTCTACATGGACGACGTGCAGGGCCAGGCGCTGCGTTTCACCGGCATCATGACCGTGGCCGGCGGCGTGCTGGTGCTGCTGGTGTTCGGGCTGAGCTGGATGATCGGCAGCCGCATCGTGCTGCCGCTGCGCAAGGCCACGGCCGTCGCCGACGCCATCGCCGGCGGCCGCCTGGACAACGCCATCGCCCAGACCTCGCGCGACGAACCGGGCCAGCTGCTGGGCAGCATGCAGCGCATGCAGGCGCAGCTGCAGGCGGTGATCGCCGCGCAGCAGGAGATGGAACGCCAGCACGATGCCGGCATCATCAGCTATCGCATGGACCAGGCCCGCTTCCCCGGCGACTACGGGGTGATGGTGGCCGGCACCAACCAGCTGGTGGGCAACCATATCGGCGTGAAGATGCAGGTGATCGAACTGGCGCAGCGCTATGCCGTCGGCGACCTCACCCGCGACATGCCGCAGCTGCCCGGCGAGAAGGCCGAGATCACCGAGACCATGGCCACGATCAAGCGCAACCTCACCGCGATCAGCAGCGAGATCCGGCGCCTGAGCAGCGCCGCGGCCGGCGGCGACTTCAGCCAGCGCGGCGACGAGGAACGCTTCCAGTTCGACTTCCGGCAGATGGTGCACAACCTCAACGCGATGATGGAGGCCACCGACCACAGCCTGGCCGAAACCTCCAGCCTGCTGCAGGCCATCGCCCGCGGCGACCTCACCGCGCGCATGCACGGCGACTTCCAGGGCGTGTTCGCCCGGATGCGCGACGACGCCAACGCCACCGTCGCCCAGCTGACCTCGATCGTCGGCCGCATCCAGCAGGCCGCGTCCAGCATCAACCTGGCCGCTTCGGAGATCGCCACCGGCAACAACGACCTGTCGCGCCGCACCGAGCAGCAGGCCGCCAACCTGGAAGAAACCGCCGCCTCGATGGAGGAACTGACCTCCACCGTGCGCCAGAACGCCGAGCACGCCCGCCAGGCCAACCAGCTGGCGCAGGGCGCGGCCGGCGTCGCCTCGCAGGGCGGCCAGGTCGTCGGCCAGGTGGTCACCACCATGGCCGACATCGAAGCGTCCTCGCGCAAGATCGCCGACATCATCAGCGTCATCGACGGCATCGCCTTCCAGACCAACATCCTGGCGCTCAACGCGGCGGTCGAAGCCGCGCGTGCCGGCGAACAGGGCCGCGGTTTCGCGGTGGTCGCCTCGGAAGTGCGCACGCTGGCGCAGCGCTCGGCCGGCGCGGCCAAGGAGATCAAGGGGCTGATCGAGGACTCGGTGGAAAAGGTGTCCGAAGGCTCGACGCTGGTGCACCAGGCCGGCACCACCATGGGCGAGATCGTCACCTCGGTGCAGCGCGTGACCGACATCATGGCCGAGATTTCCGCCGCTTCGCAGGAACAGAGCGCCGGCATCGAGCAGGTCAACCAGACCGTCACCCAGATGGACGAGACCACCCAGCAGAACGCCGCTCTGGTCGAGGAAGCCACCGCCGCCGCGCGCGCGATGGAAGAACAGGCCGTCGTCCTCGGCGATGCGGTCTCGGCGTTCCGCCTGCATGCTTCGTCTTCCGCAGTTTCCCGCAACCTGGCCCTGGCCAGCTGAGGTCGACCCGGTGTCCCTGACCACCTCCGCTTCGCGCGATTTCGAGTTCAACGACCGCGACTTCCGCCGCGTCTGCGAGCTGATCCACAAGCGTGCCGGCATCGCGCTGGCGCCGGCCAAGCGCGACATGGTCTACGGACGCCTGTCGCGCCGCCTGCGCGCCCTCGGCCTGCACTCGTTCCAGGACTACCTGGACCAGCTCGAGCGCGACGGCGGCGACGAGTGGCAGGCGTTCACCAACGCGCTGACCACCAACCTGACCTCGTTCTTCCGCGAGCCGCACCATTTCGAGAAGCTGCGCGAGGAGCTGCAGGCGCGCGCCCACCGCGCGCCGCTGCAGATCTGGTCGTGCGCGGCGTCCACCGGCGAGGAGCCGTACTCGCTGGCGATCACCGCCTGCGAGACCTTCGGCAGCCTCACCCCGCCGGTGCGCATCCTGGCCACCGACGTCGATACCCAGGTGCTGGCCACCGGCGCGCAGGGCGTCTACCCGGTCGAACGCATCGCCGGCCTCGACCTGGCGCTGAAGCGCCGCTATTTCCAGCGCGGCACCGGACCCAACGAGGGCAAGTGCCGGGTGGTGCCGGCGCTGCGCAAGCTGATCGAGTTCCGCCAGCTCAACCTGCTGGCGCCGCGCTACGACGTCGGCGGGCCCTACGACGCACTGTTCTGCCGCAACGTGATGATCTACTTCGACAAACCGACCCAGCGCGGCATCCTGTCGCGGCTGGTGCAGCACATGGGCGACGACGGCCTGCTCTATACCGGCCATTCGGAGAACTACCTGCACGCCGCCGACCTGATCCAGCCGTGCGGGCGCACGCTGTACCGCCGCGTACGCGGAGCGGGGACATGAACATGGCCGCACCCGCCGACGACGTGATGCGTTACCGCGATGCGCGTTTCCAGACCATCGCCGCCAAGCTGCTGCCCACCCAGTACCTGGTGGTGGACGACGACACCGCGCTGACCACCACGCTGGGTTCCTGCGTGGCCGCCTGCATCCGCGATCCGGTGCTCAAGATCGGCGGCATGAACCACTTCCTGCTGCCCGAGGGCAACGTCGGCGACGGCGCGCCCGCGCGTTACGGCAGCTACGCCATGGAACTGCTGATCAACGACCTGCTCAAGCGCGGCGCGCACCGCAAGCGCCTGGAAGCCAAGGTGTTCGGCGGCGCCAACGTGCTCAAGGGCTTCACCAGCAATCCGGTCGGCACCCGCAACGCCGAGTTCGTGCGCCAGTACCTGCGCGCCGAGCACATCCCGGTGCTGGCCGAGGACCTGCTCGGCATCCATCCGCGCAAGGTCTGGTTCTTCCCGCAGACCGGCCGCGTGGTCGTGCAGCGCCTGCCGCACGCGCACGAAGCCGAGGTCGCCGCCGCCGAATCGGCCGTGCGCGCGCGCCTGTCCAAGGCCCCGGTCACCGGCGGCGTGGAGTTGTTCGAATGAGCCTGCAAGCCCCCTGCCGCGTGCTGGTCGTGGACGATTCGGCGCTGGTCCGGCAGATCCTCACCGACCTGCTGGCGCGCGACCCCGGCATCGAGGTCGTCGGCACGGCCTCCGATCCGCTGATCGCGCGCGAGAAGATCAAGCGCCTGAACCCGGATGTGCTGACCCTGGACGTGGAAATGCCGCGCATGGACGGGCTGGCCTTCCTCGAGAACCTGATGCGCCTGCACCCGCTGCCGGTGGTGATGGTGTCCTCGCTGACCGAGCGCGGCGCCGACACCACCCTGCAGGCGCTGGCGCTCGGCGCGGTGGACTTCGTCGCCAAGCCCAAGCTCGACGTGGCCCGCGGCCTGGAGAGCTACGCCGCCGAGATCTGCGCCAAGGTCAAGATGGCCGCCCGCTCGCGGGTGCGCGCGCTCGCCGTGCCGTCGCAGGCCAAGCGCACGCTGGATACCATCGCGCCGTCCGCGGCGCCGGCCGGCGCGTCGTCGCTGAAGTTCCGCACCACCGACCGCCTGATCGCCATCGGCTCCTCGGCCGGCGGCACCGAGGCGCTGCGCGTGGTGCTGGAGATGATGCCGGCCGACGCGCCGGCCATCGTGCTCACCCAGCACCTGCCGGCCAGTTTCAGCACCGCCTTCGCCGAGCGCCTGGACCGCCACTCGGCCATGTCCGTGCGCGAGGCCAGCGATGGCGAGGCGATCCTGCCCGGCCACGTCTACCTGCCGGTCGGCGGCCGCCACCTGCGCATCATCCGCGACGGCGCCCGCTGGCGCTGCCGCATCGACGACACCCCGCCGGTGAACCTGCACAAGCCGGCGGTGGACGTGCTGTTCCGCTCGGTCGCGCAGAACGCCGGCGCCAACGCCATCGGCGCCATCCTCACCGGCATGGGCGACGACGGCGCGCGCGGCCTGCTGGAGATGAAGCAGGCCGGCGCCCGCACCCTGGTGCAGGACGAGGCCACCAGCGTGGTCTGGGGCATGCCCGGCGCGGCGTTCAAGCTCGGCGCCGCCGACGAAGTGGTGCCGCTGGAACAGGTCGCCGGCCGTCTTCTGGCCTGGGCGCAACAGGGCTGACCGATGTCGCGCGCCGGAGCGGACGACTCCCGGGCACCGGCAGCGCCATCGGGCGAAGCGGCGCTGCGCCGCTGCCTGCAGGACGCGCCGGACGGCCTGCTCGTCCTCGACCCGGACGACCGCATCCTGCTCTGCAACGACCGCGCGGGCGCGCTGCTGGGCGTCGACCCGGCACGCATCGCCGGTACCGCGCTGCCGGAGCTGCTCGCCCCCGAGGAGCGCCGGCGCTGGTTTGAGCCGGCGCCGTCCTCGACGCCGCTGGCGCTGGCCGGCGACGCCCGGCCCGGGCGCCTGGCCGACCTCACCCTGAGCGCCGCCCGCGACGGCGACCTGCGCCTGGCCACCGTCCGCCGCGCCGCTGCCGGCGCGGACGAACAGGCGCACGCCCGCCTGCTGTCGCAGGCGCTGGACTGCAGCGACAACGCGATCTTCCTGTGCGACCGCCACGCCCGCATCCGTTACGTCAACGAGGGCTTCGTGCGCATGCTCGGCTATGCGCCCGAGGAAGCGATCGGCAGACTGCCGCGCGAGCTGGTGCGCGGCCCGCATACCGACGTGTCGACGCTGGACCGCCTGGGCGAGCAGCACCACGCCGGCCGAGCCCATCGCGACCACCTGCTCGCCTACCGCAAGGACGGCAGCCCGCTGTGGCTGTCGGTGGTCGCCACGCCGCTGGCCGACGCCGGCCACGGCCTCGTCAACGTCTTCACCGACATCACCGAGGCCAAGACCCACGAGGTCCTCAACGGCAAGGTGCTCGACGCGCTGGTGCGCGAGGAGCCGCTGGCCGCGACCATGGCGCTGCTCTGCGAGGAAGTCGAGCGGGTCGCGCCCGACCTGCGCGTGGCGGTGACCCGCCGCGGCATCGACGGCCACCTGTCCGCGCTTGCCGCCCCCGCGCCGCTGCTGCCGGCCGACGGCGCCGCGTGGGAGCATCCGGCCTGCCAGCAGGCCGTGCGCCGCGGACGTCCGGTGGAAGTGGCCGACATCGCCGCGGACCCGGCCTTCGACGGCCGCCGCGACACCCTGCTGGCGTCCGGCCTGCGCGCCTGCTGGTCCAATCCGATCCGCGCCACCTCCGGCCAGGTGCTTGGCACACTGTCGTTCCACTGCCACCAGGCCGGGCCGCCCTCGCCCCGCCACCGCCGGCTGGCCGAACTCTGCCTGCACCTGTGCGCGCTGGCGCTGGAGCGCGAGCAGGCGCGCTCGCGCATGCACCGGCTGGCGTTCTACGACGTGCTCACCGGCCTGCCCAACCGGGTGATGTTCACCGCGCTGAGCGAACAGCCGCTGCTGCAGGCCGAACAGCAGGGCGCGCCGATGGCGCTGCTGTACCTGACCCTGGACCGGTTCAAGCGCATCAACGAAAGCCAGGGGCACGCGGCCGGCGATGGCCTGCTGCGCGACCTGGCGCGCCGCCTGCACGACATCGCCGGCGCCGAGGCGGTGGTCGCCCGCCAGGTCGCCGACGAGTTCACCGTGCTGGTCCCGCACTGCGCGCAGCACCAGGTCGCCACGCTGTGCGAGGAACTGCTGGCGATGATCGCCGCGCCCACCGTGGTCGGCAGCATGACCCTGCACGCCAGCGCCAGCATCGGCGTGGCCATGTATCCGGACGACGGCCGCGCGATGGACACCCTGCTGCGCCACGCCGACCTGGCCATGCGCCGGGCCAAGGACGAAGGCGGCGGCCGTTTCCGTTTCTTCAGCGCCGACATGAACCGGCTGGCGCAGGAGCGCCTGCTGCTGGAGGCCACGCTGCGCGATTCGCTGCGCCACGGCGGGCTGCGCCTGCATTACCAGCCGCAGGTGCAGGGCGACGGCAGCGGCCTGTACGGGGTGGAAGCGCTGCTGCGCTGGCGCCACCCGCACCTGGGCGACATCCCGCCCGCGCGTTTCGTGCCGCTGGCCGAGGAATGCGGGCTGATGACCGAGCTGAGCCGCTGGGTGCTGGAGGAAGCCTGCCGCCAGCAGGCCGACTGGCGCCGGCGCGGGCTGGAGGTGCCGCGCATCGCGGTGAACCTGTCGGCCAGCACCTTCGAGCTGCCGGCCCTGGTCGAGCAGGTACGCCGGCTGCTGGAGCGCCACCAGCTGGCGCCCGACGCGCTGGTGCTGGAAATCACCGAGAGCGTGATGCTGTCCGAGCAGCCGCAGGTGCCGGCCAACCTGCACGCGCTGCATGCGCTGGGCGTGCAGCTGTCGCTGGACGATTTCGGCACCGGCTATTCCAGCCTCAGCCACCTGCACCGCCTGCCGATCAGCGAGATGAAGCTGGACCGCAGCTTCATCAGCGAGATCGGCCACGACCCCACCGCCAGCGCGCTGATCCTGTCGGTGCTGCGCATCGGCGAGAGCCTGGGCAAGCACGTGGTCGCCGAGGGCGTGGAAACCGAGGCGCAGCGCCGGTTCCTGATCGACAACGGTTCGCCGGTGCTGCAGGGCTACCTGTTCTCGCCGGCGCTTTCGGCCGACGACTTCGAACAGTGGCTGGGCCGTCAGGCCTTCGCGGCCACCGCCGCGCAGGTGCGGGGCTCGCCCCGCACGGGTTTTCCCGGTGAAGCCTTTCGCGGCTGAAACCGCTCCTGCCCGGACGCATCGCGCCACCCGCGGGCCGGACGACCGATAATGCAGCCGCACCATCGCTACCCAGGGAACACCCCATGACGGACACCCCCACCCGCCACGACCAACACGGCCGCTATCCCCGCGCCGAGACCGCCGACGATTTCCGGCACAACCTGGCCGCGGTGCAGGCGCGCATCGACGCGGCCTGCCGCCGCGCCGGCCGCGACCCGGCCAGCGTGCGCCTGCTGCCGGTGAGCAAGACCATCGACGAGGCGCGCATCCGCCAGGCCTACGCCGCCGGCTGCCGCTTCCTCGGCGAGAACAAGGTGCAGGAGGCGCACCACAAGTGGGAGGCGATGCAGGACCTGGCCGACCTGCGCTGGTCGGTGATCGGCCACCTGCAGACCAACAAGGCCAAGCTGGTGGCGCGCTTCGCCAGCGAGTTCCAGGCGCTGGACAGCCTGCGCCTGGCCGAGACCCTGGACCGTCGCCTGCAGCTGGAAGGCCGCCCGCTGGACGTGTTCGTGCAGGTCAACACTTCCGAAGAGGACAGCAAGTACGGCCTGGCGCCGGCCGACGTGCCGGCCTTCCTCCGGGAGCTGCCGCGGTTCCCGGCCCTGCGCGTGCGCGGGCTGATGACGCTGGCGCTGTTCTCCGACGATGCCGAGCGCGTGCGCGCCTGCTTCGTGCGCCTGCGCGGGCTGCGCGAGCGCCTGCGCCAGGAGGCGCCGGACGGCGTCGGCCTGGACGAACTGTCGATGGGCATGTCCGGCGACTTCGAGATCGCCATCGAGGAAGGCGCCACCGTGGTGCGCGTCGGCCAGGCGATCTTCGGCGCGCGCGCGGTCCCGGACAGCCATTACTGGCCGGGCGGCAACAGCTGAACGTACGCGCGCGGCGTCGCATCGGCCTGGCGCGAAGCGCTATAAACTGCGCGCCTGCGCTCTCGCTTCCTCACCGGATGTAACGATGTTTTCCTGGATCCTGGCCCTGCTGCTCGCACTGTCCGTCTGGGGCCTGACCTCCGCCTGGCTGTGGATGGTCAAGCGCCGGAGAACCGAAACGCAGCACGGCCTGGCCGCCCTGGCGGGGATGCGCTGGCGCGAGTTCTCGCAGATCGTGCGGCGCGCCATGGCCGAACAGCGCGGCCTGCGCGACCTCTCCGGCGAGGACAACGGCGACCGCGGCACCAGCAGCGACTTCCTCATGGAACGCGACGGCCAGCGCTGGCTGCTGTCGTGCAAGCACGGCCGCGCCTACCGCATCGGCGCGCCGGCGATCACCGAACTGGGCGCCGCGCTGCGCCTGACCGGCGCGACCGGGGGCATCCTCATCACCGAGGGGCGGGTGGAACGCGACGGCCTGGCCGCGGCGGAAAAGGAATCCATCGAAGTGCTGGACGGCCGCGTGCTGTGGCAGGTGCTGGCGCCCTGCGTGCCCGAGGACATGCGCACCATGGTGGAAGGCATCGCCCGCCGCGAGGCGGTGCGGCAGACCGGCATCGCCGCGCTTGGCGCGGTCGCGGTGGGCCTGCTGGCCGGCATGGGCTACATGACCCTGCAGATCGACGAGAACCTGTCGCGCGCCGAAGCGGCGCCCGCAGCCGTGGCCGCGCCGGAGACGCCCGTCCGCTCGCTGGCAACCGCGCCGGCAACCACCGATGCTCCCGCCGCCGCGCCGCAGGCCGCACCCGCCCCGCCCGTCGCGGCGGCCGTTCCCGGCACGCGGAAAACCGCCGCGGAAGACCTGCAGGAAGATCCCGATCCGGAAACTCTGCTGCGCTACCAGCAGGCCGTGTCCAAGAAACTGGCCGCCACGCCCGGTGTCATCAGCGGCATCTGGCTGACCCGCTCCACCCTGTCGGTCGAACGCAGCGCCGACGACGCCACGGTATGGCCGCGCATCTGCCGCGAGGTCGAACACTACCCGGCGCTGCGCACCGTGCGCATCCAGCTCAACCCCCGTCCCGGCACCGGCGAACCGGTGCGCTGGCGGCAGTGCCGGACCTTCTGAGCAGACGGGAGCGAAACGCTCCCACCTCCGTAGGCACCAAAGGCCGATTCCTGCAGGAGCGCACCAGGGTGCGCTCCTGCACGCAACTGGTCAGCGGTTGCCCGGCGCGAAGCGCGCGATCAGGTCGTAGGCATCGCCCAGGAACTTCTGCCGCACCCAGGTGATCGGCGTTTCGCCGCGCCAGGTCTGGCGGTCGATGACCAGGCAGGCGGTGCCCACCGGCACGTCCAGCAGCGCGGCCTCGGCGGCGGTGGCGGCCACCGCGCTGATGCGGTGCTGGCCGCGCGTCCACGACACGTTCTGCAGCAGCCAGCTGCCCGGGGCATGGGTGGAGAAGTCCACTGCCAGCGTTTCCGGCACCGCGTCGGGATTGATCAGGCGCCGCTCCAGCGCCAGCGGCCGGCCATCGGCCAGGTGCAGGCAGCGCATCGCCAGCAGCTCGCCTTCGCCCACCAGCCGCACTTCCTCCGCCACCGCCGCGTCGGCGCGGCGCTGCTGCCGTTCCAGCAGCTGGAACCCGTAGCGGTGGCCACGTTCGTTCACCGCCAGCGCGATGTCGGGAATCTCCAGCGCCACCTGTTCCAGGTGCGGCGGCTGCCGCGCGACGAACGAACCGGCGCGGCGGCGGCGCTCGATCATGCCGCTCTCGGCCAGCGCGGTGAGCACCTTGTTCACCGTCATGCGCGAGCAGCCGTACTGCGCCATCAGCTCGTGCTCGTAGGGAATGCGGAAGCCCGGTGCCCACTCGCCACTGAGGATGCGGCCTTCGATGTCGCCGCGGATGCGCTGGTTGAGGCTGGGCGCCTTCTTGTCCTTCACTCGTGAATCCTGCCTGGAGTCAGCCCAGTATCCGCTGCAACGCGGCCCGATAGCGCGCGGCCACGTCGTCGCGGCGCACATGACGGCCGTCGCGCACCCACTGCCGGCCGTTGCGCCACACCGAACGCACCGCGCCGCCGCGCGCGGCGAACACCCAGCTGTCCAGCAGCGCGTCGCCCGCGCGGCCATGCAGCGCCGGATGCGCGGCATCCAGTTCGACCAGGTCCGCCGGCGCGCCGACGGCCAGGCCGGGCGCCACGCCCAGCGCCTGTGCGGCCCCGTCCTGCGCCTGCTGGTACAGCCAGCGGCCGCTGGACAGCTCGCCCGGCGAAACCACGTTGCGCCCGCGCAGCGCCAGCCGCTGGCCGTATTCGAGCAGGCGCAGTTCCTCCGCCGCGTCGATCAGCACGTTTGAATCGGAACCGACGCCGAAACGCCCGCCGTGACGCACGAATTCGCGCATCGGGAACAGGCCGTCGCCGAGGTTGGCCTCGGTGACCGGGCACAACCCGGCCACCGCGCGGCTGTCGGCGAGGCCGCGGACTTCGTCGTCCTGCAGATGGGTGGCGTGCACCAGGCACCAGCGCTCGTCCACCGGCATGTTGCCCAGCAGCCATTGCACCGGGCGCTGCCCGCTCCAGGCCAGGCAGGCCTCGACCTCGCGCACCTGTTCGGCGATATGGATGTGGACCGGCCCGTGCACCAGCGCCGGCAACGCCTGCAGTTCCTGCGGCGTGCAGGCGCGCAGGCTGTGCGGCGCCAGCCCCAGCACCGCGTCCGGCATGGCACGCAGCGCCTGGCGGCAGCCGTCCAGCAGCGCGGCGAAACCGTCCACATCGTGCAGGAAGCGGCGCTGCGCCGGCAGCGCCGCGGCGCCGCCGAAATCGCTGTGCGCGTAGAACACCGGCAGCAGGGTCAGGCTCAGCCCGGTGCCGGCGGCCGCCGCGGCGACGCGGCCGGCCATTTCGGCGTGGTCGGCATAACGCTGGCCGTCCGGCGCATGGTGCAGGTAGTGGAACTCGCCCACGCGGGTGAAGCCCGATTCCAGCATTTCCATGTAGGCCTGCTCGGCCACCGCCTGGAAATCGTCCGGGGTCAGCCGGTCCAGGAAGCGGTACATCAGCTCGCGCCAGCTCCAGAAGCTGTCGCCCGAGCGCCCGCCCACCTCGGTCAAGCCGGCCATGGCGCGCTGGAAGGCGTGGCTGTGCAGGTTGCCCAGCCCCGGCACCACCACGCCCAGCGGCTGCGCGCCTGGTTCGGCCGGCGCGTCGGCGGTGACCGACACGATGCGGCCCTGCGCGCATTCGATGCTCACCGCCTGCGCCCAGCCCTGCGGCAGCAGGGCCTGCGCGGCGTGGAAACGGACCGGACTGGAAACCTCGTTCGCCATCACTGGACACTCTCGGTGGGTGGTGATTATTGTATATACAAATAAACGCGGAAGGGTGCACATGCACTGCGATACGGTCTGGCACAACGCCCACCTGATGACGCTCGACGACGCCGCGGGCGGCCTCGGCATCGTGCGCGACGGCGTGGTCGCCGCCCGCGACGGGCGCATCGTGCATGCCGGTCCGGCCGCCACCGCGCCGGCCTTCGACGCCGCCCACCGCATCGACTGCGGCGGCCGCTGGATCGGCCCCGGCCTGGTCGACTGCCACACCCACCTGGTCTACGCCGGCAACCGCGCCAACGAATTCGAACAGCGCCTGCAGGGCGTCAGCTACGCCGACATCGCCCGCGCCGGCGGCGGCATCGTCTCGACCGTGCGCGCCACCCGCGATGCCGACGACGCCGCGTTGATCGCCGCCACCCTGCCCCGCCTGGACGCGATGCTGGCCGAAGGCATCACCACCATCGAGATCAAGTCCGGCTACGGATTGACGCTGGACGACGAGCGCAAGCAGCTGCGCGTCGCCAGGCAGCTGGAACAGCTGCGCAAGGTCGAGGTGGTGCCCACCTTCCTCGGCGCGCACGCGGTGCCGCCGGGCCGGCAAGCGCAGGAGTACATCGACGAAGTCTGCGACGTCATGATCCCGGCCGTCGCGGCCGAAGGCCTGGCCGAGGCGGTGGACGTATTCTGCGAGAACATCGCCTTCTCGACCGAACAGGCCGCGCAGGTGTTCGCCGCCGCGCGCCGCCACGGGCTGGCGGTGAAGATCCACGCCGAACAGCTCAGCAACCAGCACGGCGCCGAACTGGCGGCGCGGCATGGCGCGTTGTCGGCCGACCACATCGAACACCTGGACGAAGCCGGCATCGCCGCGATGCGCGCCGCCGGCACCGTCGCCGTGCTGCTGCCGGCCGCGTTCTATTTCACCCGCGACACCACCGTGCCGCCGATCCAGCAACTGCGCGATGCCGGCGTGCCGCTGGCGCTGGCCACCGACAGCAACCCCGGCACCTCGCCGCTGACCAGCCCGCTGCTGGCGATGAACATGGCCGCCACGCTGTTCCGCATGACCGTGGACGAATGCATCGCCGGCTTCACCCGCGAAGCGGCGCGCGCGCTGGGCCGCTTCGACCGCGTCGGCCGGCTCGCCGCGGGCATGGACTGCGACCTGGCGGTCTGGGACATCGACGCACCGGCCGACCTGGTCTACCGCATGGGCTTCAACCCGCTGCATTCACGCGTGTTCCGCGGCGAGGCCGTCCAGTGACCGTAGGAGCGGCTTCAGCCGCGATGGGCTTTCGTGCAGATCAGTCCAGCGCGAAAGCCCATCGCGGCTGAAGCCGCTCCTTCAAAAAACCAAGAAACAAACCTCAGCAACGGAGTAACCCGATGAATTCCCCGCTCGTGCTTCGCCCCGGCCACGTTCCGCTGGCCCAGTGGCGCCAGGTCTACCGCGGCGCCCGCGTGCGCCTGGACGCATCGGCGCAGGCCGCCGTGCTGCGCAGCGCGCAGGTGGTCGACGCCATCGTCGCCAGGGGCGAGCCGGTGTACGGCATCAACACCGGCTTCGGCAAGCTGGCCAGCGTGCGCATCGAGCGCGAGGACCTGGAAACCCTGCAGCGCAATATCGTGCTCTCGCATGCCGCCGGTGTCGGCGAGCCGATGCCGGCCAGCGTGGTGCGGCTGATGATGGCGCTCAAGCTCACCAGCCTGGCGCAGGGCGCCTCGGGCATCCGTCCGCAGACGCTGGCGCTGCTGGAGACGTTCCTGCAGCACGACTTCGTACCGGTGGTGCCGTGCCAGGGCTCGGTCGGGGCTTCCGGCGACCTGGCGCCGCTGTCGCACCTGGCCTCGGTGATGATCGGTGTCGGCGAAGCCTTCGTCGATGGCGTGCGCATGCCGGCCGCCGATGCGCTGGCACGCATCGGCCAGACCGCGCTGACGCTCGGCGCCAAGGAAGGCCTGGCCCTGCTCAACGGCACTCAGTACTCCACCGCCTATGCGCTGGCCGGGCTGTTCGAGATCGAGACCGTGTTCCAGGCCGCGCTGGTCACCGGCGCGCTGTCGGTGGAAGCGGCCAAGGGCTCGGACACGCCGTTCGACCCGCGCATCCACGGCATCCGTGGCCAGCGCGGGCAGATCGCCACCGCCGCCACGCTGCGCACGCTGATGGCCGGCTCGGCGATCCGCGAATCGCACCGCGACAACGACGTGCGCGTGCAGGACCCGTACTGCCTGCGCTGCCAGCCGCAGGTGATGGGCGCGGCCTTCGACGTGATCCGCCAGGCGGCGACCACGCTGGAGATCGAGGCCAACGGCGTCTCCGACAACCCGCTGGTGTTCACCGATACCGGCGAAGCGCTGAGCGGCGGCAACTTCCACGCCGAGCCGGTGGCCTTCGCCGCGGACATGCTGGCGATGGCGGTGTGCGAGATCGGCTCGATCAGCGAACGCCGCATCGCCATGCTGGTCGATCCGGCGCTGTCGGGCTTGCCCGCCTTCCTCACGCCGAAGCCAGGCCTGAATTCCGGCTTCATGATCCCGCAGGTCACCGCCGCGGCGCTGGTGTCGGAGAACAAGCAGCGCGCCTACCCGGCCAGCGTCGACTCCATCCCGACCTCGGCCAATCAGGAAGACCACGTGTCGATGGCCGCGCACGGCGCGCGCCGCCTGCTGGCGATGGCGGAGAACGCCGCCAATGTCGTCGGCATCGAACTGCTGGCCGCCGCGCAGGGCTGCGACTTCCACGCCTCGCTGCGCTCCAGCGACGCGCTGGAGCAGGTGCGCGCCACCCTGCGCGCGCAGGTGCCGACGCTGCAGGACGACCGCTACTTCCACCCGGACATGGTGGCCGCCACCGACCTGGTGCGCGCCGGTGCGCTGGCCGCGGGGCTGGAAGGCGTGCTGCCGCAGGTAGAGACGATCCAGTAAGTGCTTGAGCCCCTCTCCCATCGGGAGAGGGGTTGGGGTGAGGGGCGAACGGAGTCCCGATGGTTCAGACACCGCCGACTCCGTTCGCCCCTCATCCGGCGCTTCGCGCCACCTTCTCCCGGAGGGAGAAGGAAACAGCTTCCTCCTGCCAACAACCAAGGCACGCGATGAACTCACATCCCGACTGGCTGCAGATCCACGAAGGCGACGCCCCGCTGATCGTCAGCTTCCCGCACACCGGCACCGAGCTGCCCGACGAGCTTGCCGGCCATTTCGTCTCGCCGTGGCTGGCGCGGCGCGATGCCGACTGGTGGGTGCACGAGCTGTATGCCTTCGCCCGCGAGCTGGGCGCCACCACCGTGCGCACCGCGGTCTCGCGCTCGGTGATCGACGTCAACCGCGACCCGTCCGGCGCCTCGCTGTACCCGGGCCAGAACACCACCGGCCTGTGCCCGACCACCACCTTCGACAACCAGCCGCTGTACCGCGCCGGCCACGAACCGGACGAAGCGGAGATCGCGCGCCGCCGCGACATGTATTTCGCGCCCTACCACGCCGCGCTCGCCGCGCAGATCGCGCGCCTGCGCCAGCGCCACCCGACCGTGGTGGTCTACGACGCGCACTCGATCCGTTCGCACATCCCACACCTGTTCGACGGCGAACTGCCGCAGTTCAACAGCGGCAGCGCCGGCCCGACCGGCGAGCCGGATACCTCCTGCGACAACGCGCTGACCGACGTGGTCGAGAACCTGTGCGCGCTGAGCGGTCTTGGCCATGTGCGCAACGGCCGCTTCAAGGGTGGCTGGATCACCCGCCACTACAGCGACATCCCCGGCGGCGTGCACACCCTGCAGATGGAACTGGGCTGCCGCGGCTACATGCACGAGCCCGCTCCGGCCGACGTGGACGAGCACAGCTGGCCCACGCCCTACGACCCCACTCACGCCGCCCCGGTGCGCGACACCCTGCAACAGGTACTGCGCGCCTGCCTGAACTTTGCCATGCGTGCGATTCCCTCGCAAAAGCCCGCACATCCATGTGCGGACTCTTCACCAGGAGCAGACACATGAACACCCGCCACGATCCATCCCGCAGCCCGCGCGCGCCGCGCGGCAACACCCTCAACTGCAGGTCCTGGCAGACCGAGGCGCCGTTCCGCATGCTGCAGAACAACCTCGACGCCGAAGTGGCCGAGGACCCGGCCTCGCTGGTGGTCTACGGCGGCATCGGCCGCGCCGCGCGTGACTGGGAGAGCTACGACAGAATCCTGGAAACGCTCAAGCGCCTGGACGACAACCAGACCCTGCTGGTGCAGTCCGGCAAGCCCGTCGGCGTATTCCCCACCCATCCCGACGCGCCGCGCGTGCTGATCGCCAACTCCAACCTGGTGCCGCACTGGGCCAACTGGGAGCACTTCAACGAGCTCGATAAAAAGGGCCTGATGATGTACGGCCAGATGACGGCCGGCTCGTGGATCTACATCGGCTCGCAGGGCATCGTGCAGGGCACCTACGAGACTTTCGTCGAGATGGGCCGACAGCACTACGGCGGCAGCCTGGCCGGCAAGTGGATCCTCACCGCCGGCCTTGGCGGCATGGGCGGCGCGCAGCCGCTGGCCGCCTCGCTGGCCGGCGCCAGCAGCCTGACCATCGAATGCCGCCAGAGCAGCATCGACTTCCGCCTGCGCACCCGCTACGTGGACGAGCAGGCCACCGACATCGACGACGCGCTGGCGCGCATCGCCAGGTACACCGCCGCCGGCGAAGCCAGGTCGATTGCCCTGCTCGGCAACGCCGCCGAAATCCTGCCGGAACTGGTGAAGCGCGGCGTGCGCCCGGACTGCGTCACCGACCAGACCAGCGCCCACGACCCGGTGCACGGCTACCTGCCGATCGGCTGGACGGTGGAGCAGTGGCTGGCCGAACAGAAGGCCAACCCGTCGAAGGTGCGCGACGCCGCCAAGGCCGCCATGCGCGTGCACGTGGAAGCCATGCTCGCCTTCCACGCCGCCGGCATCCCGACCGTCGACTACGGCAACAACATCCGCCAGATGGCCTTCGACGAGGGCCTGAAGAATGCGTTCGACTTCCCCGGCTTCGTGCCCGCCTACGTGCGTCCGCTGTTCTGCCGCGGCGTCGGCCCGTTCCGCTGGGTGGCGCTGAGCGGCGACCCGGAAGACATCTACAAGACCGACGCCAAGGTGAAGGAGATCATCGCCGATGACCCGCACCTGCACCGCTGGCTGGACATGGCGCGCGAGCGCATCAGCTTCCAGGGCCTGCCGGCGCGCATCTGCTGGGTCGGCCTGGGCCTGCGCCACAAGCTCGGCCTGGCCTTCAACGAGATGGTGCGCAACGGCGAACTGAAGGCGCCGGTGGTGATCGGCCGCGATCATCTGGACAGCGGCAGCGTCGCCTCGCCCAACCGCGAAACCGAAGCGATGAAGGACGGCAGCGACGCCGTGTCCGACTGGCCGCTGCTCAACGCCATGCTCAACGTCGCCGGCGGCGCTACCTGGGTGAGCCTGCACCACGGCGGCGGCGTCGGCATGGGCTACTCGCAGCACTCCGGCGTGGTCATCGTCTGCGACGGCAGTCAGGCCGCCGACCAGCGCATCGCCCGCGTGCTATGGAACGACCCCGGCACCGGCGTCATGCGCCACGCCGACGCCGGCTACGACATCGCCATCGACTGCGCGAAGGAGAAGGGCCTGGATCTGCCGGGGATTCTGGGCTGATCGACGCTGATTGTGGCGGCCACCTTGTCGGGTGGCCGCCCTCGTGAAGCGAAGCGTTCCAGCCTGTTATCTTCCTGCATGGACGCAGGGAGCAGATGCATGGGACGCAGGCGGCGCAAGAGAGGATTGCTGGACATCATGGCGGCATTGCCATGGCCTGTCTGCGTCGCCTTCGGATTGATCGGCTATCCGGTGATCCGGTACGGCCTTTCTGCCTGGCTGAACAATGCAGGGCCACTGGCCGGTGCGTTTTCTCCGCTTGCCGGAGTACTCGCTCTTCTCTGGCTGGGCGCCAGCCTGATGGCCGTCGTCGTTGCCGGTATCGAGGGCGCCAAGCGCCGCCGCCTGCTCGACACCCGGACCAGCCTGGAAAGCCTGTCCGCGACCGGCTGGCGCAATTTCGAACGTCTGGTCGGCGAAGCCTTCCGGCGGCAAGGCTACGCCGTCGAGGAAAACCATCACGGCGGTCCCGATGGCGGTATCGATCTGGTGCTGTCCAAAGACGGCCGCTGCATCCTGGTGCAGTGCAAGCAGTGGCGACGCGAACAGGTTGGCGTCGCCATCGTCCGCGAGATGTACGGCCTGCTTGTCCACCACCGCGCAGACGCGGCAAGAATCGTTACTACCGGCACCTACACGGAAGCGGCAGCCGCTTTCGCCGCGGGCAAACCCATCGAGTTGGTCACCGGCGAACAGTTGCTGGCGATGATCCGTGCAGTACAGCCGAACGCATCCACGATGCTGGCGCCCCTTCCCTTGCAGGAACCAGTCCACACGCCAACGGCCGAAGCTGCCCCCGCCTGTCCGCGGTGCGGCGCTGCCATGGTGGAGAGGCGCAACCGGCGGACCGGCGCATCCTTCATGGGCTGCAGCCGCTTCCCGGCGTGCCGGGGCACCACCTGACAGGTTGTGCTGTCAGCGTGACCGCCCGGCTACCGCGTAACGCCCGCCACCGGTCACCGCCAGCAGCAACAGCCCGCCGGCGATGGACAGGTTCTTGAGGAACTGGGTCATGTTCATGGCGCGCTCGGCGCCCTCCATGCCCCAGAACGCATGGCCGAGCACGCCGGTGCCCAGTACGAACAGGACGAACAGCAGCGCCAGCAGGCGCACCTGCAGGCCCAGCAGCAGCGCGATGCCGACCAGGAACTCCATGCATACCGCCACCCCGGCCGCCACCTGCGGCAGCGGGGCGTGCAGCGAGGCCATGTAGCCGACCGCGCCCTGGAAATCGGTCAGCTTGCCCCAGCCCGATACCACGAACAGCACCATCAGAAGGATCCGCGTCAGCAGGATCAGCCCATCGCGGTTGCGTTCCACCCATCCGTCCAGCATGGCCGTACTCCCGGTCGTTTCCGGTATCTGACGACCGCCCCCGTAAGCGCGGTGTGACGCGCCGCAACGGCCCTGCGGCGCCGCGATGTGGTATCCAGACGCATCCTCCGTCCACCGACCGCCCATGTCCCTGTCGCGCCTGTCCGGCCTGCTGTTGCTGCTCGCCACCGGAGCCGCCTTCGCCCAGCCGGCGACCGTCGCCGTACCGGCGCACCTGCTCGACGGCGGCATGGACGCGGCCATGCCCGGTTTCGCCCGGCAGGTGATGACGCATTACCGCGACGAGGACCGCGCGCGCTACCTGGGCACGCTGTTCCGCCTGCAGTCGGCCTCCCGGCAGTACCCACAGGCCATCGCCAGCATCCATGCGCTGCGCGCACTGCACGGCGATGCCGCCCGCCAACCCTCGCTGTTCCTGCAGTACGAGATCCACGCCCACGCGAAACAGCGCCAGGCCGGCGGCCACGTGCCGTACGCCGAGGCCTGGCAGCAGGCCTTCGCCGACCGGTTCGGCGCGCTCGACGACCACACCGCGCTGCAGGCCGAGGCCGCCTTCGGCGGTTGGCTGCCGCGCATGCGCGACGAACTGGACGCGCGGGTCGCCAGCACCCGTGGCAAGCGGCGCCTGCCCCTTGGCGACGCCATCGCCCTGATCCGCGCCTGGCAGGTGCACGATGCCTACGCGGCGTTCCAGCCGCACCTCGCCGATGCGGTGGCCGCGGACGATGCGCGCCGCTACGCGATCGACCGCGACGCATGGGTACACACGCCGGACGGCGCGTCGCTGGCCGCGCTGGTGGTGCGTCCCCTCAAAGCGGCGCCGCTGCCGGTGCTGCTGACCTTCACCCTCTATGCCAACGACGACTGGGCGTGGGCCGACGCCAGGAAGATGGCCGCGCACGGCTACGCCGGCGTGGTCGTCTACAGCCGCGGCAAGGGCCGCAGCCGCGACGCCATCGTCCCCTACGAACACGACGGCGCCGATGCCGCGGCGGCGGTGGCCTGGGCGGCTGCACAGCCATGGAGCGACGGCCGGGTCGGCATGTACGGCGGCAGCTACAGCGGTTACACGCAGTGGGCCGCGCTCAAGCATCGGCCGCCGGCGCTGAAGGCCATCGCCACCTCGGCCACGGCGGCGCCGGGTATCGACATCCCGATGGAAGGCGGCGTCTTCCTCAACTTCCTCTACCCGTGGCCCTTCTACGTGGCCGGCAACCGTTCGCTGGACGACGCCACCTACGGCGACAGCGAACGCTGGGAAAAGCTCAACCGCGAGTGGTACCGCAGCGGCCGCGCCTACCGCGAGCTGCCGCGCATCGACGGCGCCGCCAACCCGCTGTTCGAACGCTGGCTGCAGCACCCGGTCTACGACGGCTACTGGCAGGCGATGACCCCGCAGGGCCGCGAGTTCGCCGGCATCGACATTCCGGTACTGGTCACCACCGGCTATTTCGACGGCGCGCAGATCGGCGCCCTGCACTACTTCCGCGAACATCTGCGCCAGCGCCCGGACGCCGACCACACCCTGCTGATCGGCCCCTATGAGCACTTCACCATGCAGACCGGCGTGCCGCCCGTCGTGCAGGGCTATGCGCCGGACGCAGCCGCGCGCCTGGACCTGCAGGCGCTGCGCCTGGCCTGGTTCGACCATGTGTTCAAGGACGCGCCCAGGCCGCAGCCGCTGGCCGACCGCGTCAACTGGCAGGTGATGGGCGCCGACCGCTGGCGGCACGCGCGCACGCTCGAGGCGATGGCCACGCGCAGCGAACGCCTGTACCTGCTGCCCGGCGACGCCTCGCACCGGCTGGCGCACACGCCTTCCGCCGATGCGGAAACGCTCCAGCGCGTGGATTTCCGCGACCGCAGCGACGCCGGCTGGATGCCCTCGCCCACCGTGCTCAACCGTGCACTCGACCCGCACGCAGGGCTGGTGTTCCGCAGCGAACCGCTGCCGCAGGACACCGAACTGGCCGGGCCGTTCGGCGGCGAGCTCGACTTCGTCCTCAACCGGGCCGATGCCGACATCGCCATCGGCATCTACGAACAGACCGCCGCCGGCGACTACCTCGACCTGGCGTGGTGGCTGCAACGCCTGAGCCACGCTGGGGATCGCAGCCAACGCCGCCTGCTGCAACCCGGCACGCGCCAGCGCGTGCGCATCGCCGACACCCGCCTGCTAGGCCGCCGCCTTGCCGCCGGCAGCCGGCTGGTCGTCACCCTCGGTGTAGTCAAGCAGCCCGACCGCCAGCTCAATCTCGGCAGCGGCAAACCACCGGCCGACGAAACCCTCGCCGATGCCGGGCAGCCGCTGGAAATCCGCTGGTTCGGCAGCAGCCATCTGGATTTCCCGGTACGCGATTAGCCGTGCATCACAGGCCACGAACGACAACCGTGGCGCATAACAGGCAATACAGTATTGACCGGGCCCCACCGAAGGCGGGGCCCGGGACTCAACTCAGTGAATGACGCACTGGGAACCGACGTAAGTGCACTCGTGCGTGAACTGCCACTGGCCGTTCGAGCAAATGAAGTACCGCAGGCCATTCATCAGCTCGACCACCGCTACCTGCCCGTTTTCCGTACAGGTGCTGGCAGGCGGCGGGGACCCATCGCTCGCCGTCGCCATGCCAAAGGCCATCAGCATCCCAACCGCAAGCATCGATTTGCCAATCCGTGTCAAACCTTTCATCTGCAGTCTCCTTGAAGTGTCGGTCTTGGTTCGCCGGCGGCTCCCTGTCCCCCGGAGGTCCGATCTATCCTTGAACCCAGCGCGGACAGCGAAACCAGACGCCACCGGCATGCCGAGTCTGCCCGAGATTGATCGCGCTTCGCCACCGACAGCCGTCAAGGAACGGATCACATGTTGCGAAAGGGTAGATTCGTACAGAACAGATTCGCCAGAACGCCCCATACCCACGTCGGCAACCGCCCCCTGAACTTCGCCCAGGCAATCCATGAACCTTCTTGTCCATAACGAAAACCCAGGCGACGTGGACGCGATAGCCCGCCTCACTGAAGCCGCGTTCGCCCACGCGCCGCACACCAGCCATACCGAGCACTTCATCGTGGCCGCGCTGCGCAAGGCCGGGCAGCTGAGCGTTTCGCTGGTGGCGCTGGACGGCGACGATCTGGTGGGCCATGTCGCGGTGTCGCCGGTCACGCTGTCTACCGGCCAGTCCGGTTGGTACGGGCTCGGCCCCATCTCGGTGCGTCCGGACCGGCAAGGGCGCGGCATCGGCTCGGCGCTGATGGCCGGAGCCATCGAGCGGCTCAAGGCGATGGGCGGTGCGGGCTGCGTGCTGCTGGGTGAGCCGGGGTACTACGCGCGCTTCGGGTTCAGGGCCTGCGACCGCCTGGTACTGCCCGGAGTGCCTGCGGAGTATTTCCAGGCATTGCCGTTGGCCGAAGGCGTACCTGCCGCCGAAGTGAGCTATCACGCGGCATTCGAGGCAAGCGCCTGATGCCATCGGCGGGTTCGGCTAACCACTGCCATCCGCGATATCCGGGTCAAGCCGCGCCGCCCGGCCACGTCGGCTTGAATGCGGAAGGACGACAATCCCCGACAGAGCCATCGGACAGGGAAGCAACCACGCTTTCCGCCGCTATCGGGACACCCCCTGCCCCGTGGCGTTCTCCCGCGCGGCGATCCGTTCGACCAGCGAATCTATCGCCGTCTCCATGGCGCGGGCGGTCTGATCGCCGCTCTGGTTGGTGATGACGAACACGCCCAGGTCGTACTTCGGAATGAGGTAGATGTAGCACTGCGAGCGCGGCACGCCGCCATGGTGGGCATAGTAGACGCCCTTCAAGCGGTCGCCGCTGACGATGTTCCAGAAGTAGCCGATGCTGAACTCCGGATCGAACTCGACCAGGGTGCGATGCGATTCCGTCACGACGGGCCCGCCGGCCAGCTGGAACCTGAGGTACTTCACCATTTCCGGGACTGTCGCCTTGACGTTTCCGGATGCGCCCCAGGGCAACTGCGGCATCGGCGTGGTCGGCACCGGGTTGTCGCTGTGATAGCCGACCGCCAGCCGGGCCGCCTGTGCGTCGTCCAGCCTGATTCCGAGCCCGGTCATCGCCGCCGAATCGCGGAAGAATCCACGCAGCAGCGACTCGTAGTCGCTCCCGTAGACCGTCTCCAGGACATGGGCCACCAGTTCGGTTCCGGTACTGGAGTAGGCGTAGTCCTTTCCCGGCGCCTGGCGGATCTGGACCGCATGCAGGTCCCGGAAAAAATCCGCCTTGCCGTAGCCGGCGTAGATGGCATTGAGTTCGCCGGGCGTACGCGGGTCGGTGAAGTCCGCCAGCACCGTGTTCGCGCGTTCCGGCAGCATGTTCGGCAGGCCGGCCGTATGCGACAGCAGGTGACGGATGCGGATGGGCTCGCCCTTGTACTGCAGGTTCGGGTAATCCCCTTGCAGGTACATGCGGACATCGTCGTCCAGGCCCACCCGGCGCTCCAGGACGGAATGGGCCATCAGCGTTCCCGCCAGGGTCTTGCTCAACGAACCGATTTCGTAGAGCGTCGCATCGGTCGGTGGGCCCGGCTTGCCGGTTTCCATGTCGCCGCGGTGGCGGATGAATTCCCTGCCGCGGTATACGACGCCGATCGAGGCCGAATGGAGCAGGGGCTGCTCGACCAGCGTCGCGGCGACCTGGTCGATATCCGCTCCCAGATCCGTTGCCGGCGCACGCTCGGCCGCGCAACCGGCGGCCAGAAGCGCGGCGGACAGCACGACGCCGTCAAACCACCGCCTGTTTCGAACAACCCTCAAGATCACATGCATGCGTCGGCGCCCGGAAAGCAGGTGAAAGGGGCTCACGATAGCCGATTGCCGAAGCCCACGTCCGCGTCTTTTCCCGTGGCTGCGTTCGTTCAAAGGCGTGGCGGCGGACATGGCCGCCGCAGGTCATCGCCGGCGCGGTCCCCGGTTGCATTTGGCCCGTCGCCGGCCAGCCACGGCAAGCGCGAGGACCGAGGCCGCCCGAACGCCACGGCAATCGCCAGCCCGCGCACCCGCCGCCCGCATCCGCCATGACGCGCTCGCCGACACCCGGAAAGAAGAAGCCCGCTCGCGCGGGCTTCTCCGTACGGCTCGATCAACTCACCACCGGCTCATTTGCCGGATGCGGCCTGCGGCGGTGCGTTCTTCACGTAGCGGTCGAACCAGGCCAGCATTTCGGCCACCAGCTGTTCGTTGGATTCCAGCGCGGTGTACCAGTGCGGTTCGTGCGGCAGCATCACCAGGCGGGTGGTGCCGCCGTTGCCGCGGATGGCCTGGTAGAGCTTGCGCGACTGGAACGGCTCGGTGCCGGGATTGGCGTCGTCCTCGCCGTGCACCAGCAGCAGCGGCAGCTTGATCCTGTCGGCGTAGAAGTACGGCGAGGCCTTCAGGTATACGTCCTGCGCCTGCCAGACCGAGCGGCGCTCGTTCTGGAAACCGAACGGGGTGAAGGTCTTGTTGTACGAGCCGCTGGTGGCCACGCCGGCCTTGAACAGGTCGGTATGGGCGATCAGGTTGGCGGTCATCAGGCCGCCGTGGCTGTGGCCGGTGACGCCGATGCGGTTGCGGTCCACCACGCCCAGCTCCACCGCCTTGTCCACCGCGGCCTTGGCGTCGGCGGTGAGCTGTTCCAGGTAGGTGTCGTAGGCGCTCTTCGGGTCGCCGACGATCGGGAACGAGGCGTTGTCGATGATGGCGTAGCCGGCCAGCAGCATCAGCCGGTACGGCGCCAGGCGGGTGAAGGTCTGCTGCGAGCCGGACACTTGCCCGGCCTGCGCGCTGTTGGCGAAATCGGCCGGGTAGGCGTACAGGATCGCCGGCAGGCGCTGGCCTTCCTTGTAGCCCGGCGGGGTGTACAGGGTGAAGGACAGGTCGATGCCGTCGGCGCGCTTGTAGGTGACCAGGCGCTTCTGGATCTGCCGCACTTCCGGGGTCGGGTCGGCGACGCGGGTCAACTTGCGGCCTTCGGCGGCGTACTGCGCTTCGCCTTCCGCGGCCGCCGCATCGCGCGCGCCGAGCTCGCGCAGCCACGCGTTGGGCGGGTCGATCACCGACTGGTGCCAGGTGAGGTAGCGGCCCGGTTCGGCGGTGAAGCCGAGGAACTGGTCGTAGGCGTCGGTGGCGCTGCGGAACAGGCGCTCGCTCCTGAGCGTGGCCAGGTCCAGGCGGTCGAGGAACGGGCGGTCGCCCTGCGGCGAGCTGCCCTGCCCGCGCAGGAATACCTTGCCGTCCTCCTCGCGCACCACCACCGCGCCGTTGGGCAGGCGCTGGTAGACGAAGTTGCCCGGGTCGCCGTACAGCTCGTCGCTGGACAGGTCCCACAGCAGGCGCGCTTCCTGCTTCGGGTCGTCGATGTCGACGATGCGGGTCTGGCGCCAGTGGCGGTTCTCGTCGTATTCGTTGAGGAAGCTGCGCTGCGGCCGCGCGGTCCAGTCGAAGCCGGCGTAGCGGTGGGTGGTGCGGGCGATCTCGCGCGGCGCGGCGGTGAACGGTGCGGACTGCAGCATCAGCCTGTCGCGCTGCGGCACGTTGACGTTCCAGTCGCCCTTGTCCAGCGCCTCGGCCCAGACCAGGGTGGCCGGGTCGGTGGCGCGCCAGTCGAAATCGCGCGGGCCTTCCGGCACGCCGTGCACCGGCACGCGTTCGGCCAGCGGCAGCGCGGCGATGCGCACGCTCCTGCCGGTGGCCACGTCCAGCACGTCCACGTCGTAGGCGAAACGCTGGTAGGTGACCGCGTGCGAGAACGGCGGCTTGATGGTCTGGGTGAGCACGTGCACGCCGTCGGGCGCGCCGTTGACGCCGTTGTACAGCTGCGGCGCGCCGACCGGGCTGACCTTGCCGGAGGCGGCCTCGACCACCGCCAGCTGCGACTGCCCGTAATAGGCGAACAGGCGTTCGTCGTGCTCGCTGGCCAGGGTGTCGCGGGTTTCGTAGGTGCTGCTCTCGCCCTTGGCGCCCAGCGATTCCTGCACGTCCGGGCCATACACGTCATCGCCGGCCGGCGCCGGCCCCTGGTTGGCCGGCACCAGCTTGACCAGCAGCCGCTCGCCGCCGTCCAGCCACTGCACGGTGCTGCCGAACATGGGATTCAGGCGCGCGCCCGGGATCTGCCGCACCTGGCCGCTGGCGGCGTCGCCCACCCACAGCTGCACCGCATCGGCGACCACATTCTGGAAGGCGAAGCGCTGGCCGTCCGGCGACCACAGCGCGCCGCCGGCGCAGGCGTCCTTCGGCAACGGCACGCGGGTTTCCTTGCCGCTGGCGATGTCCACCAGGGTGAAGTCAGCCACGCAGGCCGGAATGCCGTAGCCGCCGGGGGTGTCGTGGCGGCTGCGGTTGCCCGGCTCCAGGCGCAGGCCGGCCAGCTTCAGGTACGGCCGGGCGACGCGGCTGATCGACGGATAGGTCTGGCTGGTGGTCAGCAGCAGGCGCCTGCCGGTGGGGTCGACGCTGGGCATCGGCGGCGGCGGCGCGGTCAGCACCTTCAGCAGTTCGGCCGGCGGCTTGGCGTACCCGGCATGCGCGGGCATGCTGGTCAGCAGAGTGGTGGCGGTCGCGGCGAGTACCGCGGACCAGGCAGTGCAACGGACGCTCATGGTTTCCCTCATGCGCTGGAAAGACGCCGGCACGGAAGCCGGTAGCGGCCGAATCTAGCACCGGCACCGCGGCCGGCGGATGGGCCATAAGCAAGGGGTTGCCCCCCATGCGGCCTGCCGCCACCGGCGCGGCCGTTCGGGTTCCGTTGAACGCATGCCGAAGATGCGTACTGGGTGAAGGAATGTTTGCCGCGCGACTTGCTATGTTGCCCACGCCATGAAATCCACCGCCGGACCGCCGACGATTCCCTCGCTGCCGCGCGAACTGCGCAGCGTGCCGCTGCGTACCATCGCGCCGGTCGCCACGCTGGCGCTGCTGGTGTTCGCCGGCTGGCTGGCGTGGAAGGGCATGGTGCTGCCGATGCTCGCCGCGCTGGCCTGCGCCGCGCCCGCCGCGCTGGCGACCTGGCTGGTGCACAGGCGCGCCGCGCAGCTGTCCAGCGCCGGGCTGCTACTGTGCCTGGCGAACGTGGCCGGCTGCCTGCTGGCCGCCGGCGAACTCGGCCACCGCGCCCTGCCCTGGGCGCTGCTGGCGCTGATGGCCAATTTCTTCCTGGTCCACAACCGCATCGCCACGCCGGCGAACCTGGTGATGGTCGCCGGCCTGCTGGCGATGCCGGGCGTGCTGCGCACGCCGGCGCCCGATACGCAGGCGCTGGTGGTGATCGCGCTGATCCTGGGGTTCGGCTTCCGTTTCTCGCGGCGCCTGCAGGGCGACCGCACGCGGCTGGAACTGCTGGCCTCGCAGGACGAACTGACCGGCCTGCCCAACCGCCGCGCGCTGGAGAAGACCCTGCTGCAGCAGATCGGCAGCGCCCGCCAGGGCCGGTTCCGGCACGCGCTGGTGATCCTGGACATCGATCATTTCAAGGACGTCAACGACCGCTACGGCCACACCGCTGGCGACAACGCGCTGGTCGAACTGGCGGCGATCCTGCGGCTGGAACTGCGCGAGCAGGACAAGGTCTTCCGCTTCGGCGGCGAGGAGTTCGTGATCCTGGCCGAAGCCGGCACGCGCGACGCGCTGGCCGGCTTCACCGAGCGCCTGCGCGAATCGGTGCAGCGGTCGCTGCACGGCCCCGGCGGCGGCATCACCATCTCGCTGGGCGCGGCGATGTATGCCGGCGAGCAGTACTGGCAGGACTGGTTCTCGCGCGCCGACGCGGCGCTGTACCTGGCCAAGGGCAATGGCCGCAACAGCGTGGTGATCGCCGACGACCTGGCCTGAGCAGCGCCGTCGGTAGGAGCGGCTTCAGCCGCGATGGCTTTCCCGGCGAAGGCCCTTCGCGGCTGAAGCCGCTCCTACGGAGAACGCTTGTTGCAGACACGAAAAGAGCCGCTTGCGCGGCTCTTTCCAGGTCGGGACTACGCACGGGTCACGAGCGCAGCGGGATCACGCCGATTTCGACGCAGCGTTTTCTACGCGCGGCCACCTCGTCGCCGTCGTAGGAGCGGCTTCAGCCGCGATGGGGCTTTCCCGGCGAAGGCCCTCCGCGGCTGAAGCCGCTCCTACGGAGAACGTTTGTTGCAGACACGAAAAGAGCCGCTTGCGCGGCTCTTTCCAGGTCGGGACTATGCGCCGGTCACGACCGCAGCGGGATCACGCGGATCTCGACGCGGCGATTCTGCGCGCGGCCGCCTCGTCGCCGTTGTAGGAGCGGCTTCAGCCGCGATGGGGCTTTCCGGCGAAGCCCTTCGCGGCTGAAGCCGCTCCTACGGAGAACGCTTGTTGCAGACACGAAAAGAGCCGCTTGCGCGGCTCTTTCCAGGTCGTGACTATGCGCCGGTCACGAACGCAGCGGGATCACGCGGATCTCGACGCGGCGGTTCTGCGCGCGGCCGGCCTCGGTGTCGTTGCTGGCGATCGGGTAGTTCTTGCCGGCGCCCAGGGTTTCGATGCGCTCGCGCTGCACGCCCTGCGCGGCGAGGTAGGCGGCCACGGCGTCGGCGCGTTCCTTGGAGATGCGGTTGTTGACCGCGTCGGTGCCGATGCTGTCGGTGTGGCCGACCACTTCGATCATGGTCTGGTTGTACTCGGCCAGGGTCGAGGCCACGCCGTTGAGGGCGCCGTAGAACTGCGGCTTGAGCGTGGTCTTGTTGAAATCGAAGGTGATGCCGTCGGGCAGGTTCAGGGTGATGTTGTCGCCCTGGCGCTGCACGTCGATACCGGTGTTGGCGGTGCGCTCGCGCAGGGCGCGTTCCTGGCGGTCCTGGTAGTTGCCGACGGCCGCGCCGCCCAGCGCGCCGATGCCGGCGCCGATCATCGCGTGCTGGCGACGCTCGGTGGCGCTGTTGCCGCTGAGCAGGCCGGCGGCGGTACCGATGGCGGCGCCGATCAGCGCGCCCTTGCCGGTGCGGTTCTGCTGCTGGGTCGGGTTGCCGTACGGATCGCTCTGCACGTAGGAACCGCCGGTGGCGCAGGCCGACAGCACGGCGGCGCTCACCAGGCCGATGGAAAGGTTGCGGATAACGGTGCGGGTGCTCATCGGGGGAATCTCCGTCTAGGGCCGGCCGTGCCAGCGTGGATTGCGCCGGCAGCATAAACAGCCCTGCGCGATTGGCGCATGACGAAACCGACTGCGGCCGGGGCTCCATTCAGGTAGCTGTCCGAGGACGGAACCGGCGGCGATATCGCATGCCGGGCGGTGGTCAGATGCGGCCGAAAGGGGCACGCCGAACCGTGGGCGCGCATAGGGGTGCGCTGCATGGCGCACGGGCTCGCGAAAGCAGTCGGGAACGCTGTTCCCGCTGATGGATTGCCTTCGCCTCCACCCCAGCGGACCTTGTCGGCTCAGTGACGTTCGAGGCGTGGCGAACGGAGGATCGTAGGGTTTCCTCTCCGGAAGAAGAGGCCTGTCAGGACGAGGCTTATTCCACGGCGGGCGACCAGCTGGCGCTGTAGAGCCGCCACTGGTCGTCGGCCAGCCGCCAGTGACTGACCACCTGCTGCAGCTGGCCGCGCTCGGGCAGGAAGCGGCCGTCGCCGCCGGTCAGCAGCACGGTGAAGCGGACCGTCGCGGTATCGCCCTGCCCCATCTCCACCTGCAGCGGGCCGGTGCGAACGCCGACCTTGGCGTTGAGCAGCAGCTGGCCGCGCAGCAGCCGGTCCAGGCCGTCGTGGTCCAGGGCATCGTTGCCGATGAAGTCGGCGGCCACGTTTGTCATGAAGTCCCTGGGCCTGCCCTGTTCCACCGCCTCCTGCATCTGCGCCACGGTCTGGCGCAGGCGCTGTTCGGGCGCCTGGCGCGCGCAGGCGGCCAGGGCCAACACGATCAACGCAATACGCGCGCAGTTGAGGACCGTTCGGATCATCGCTCCCTTCGCCTTTTCCATTCTGGACGGTATGCTGCGGTGACGGCCGCCATCGCCGGACGGCCGGTCATACCAACTAGACCACAACCATTTCCTGGAGGGGAAGATGAATCAGGAACGTCCCTGGCTGCAGAGTTATCCCGCCGGCGTGCCGGCCGAGATCGACGTCGATGAATTCCGCTCCGTGGCCGCGGTGTTCGATGCTTCCGTGGCCAAGTTCCGTGACCGTCCGGCCTACTCCAATTTCGGCAAGGTGCTGACCTACGGGCAAGCCGATGCGCTGGTGACCCAGTTCGCTTCCTACCTGCTGGGCGAGCTGCAGCTGAAGAAGGGCGACCGCGTGGCGGTGATGATGCCCAACTGCCTGCAGTACCCGATCGCCACCTTCGGCATCCTGCGCGCCGGCCTGACCGTGGTGAACGTCAACCCGCTCTATACCGCCCGCGAGCTCAAGCACCAGCTGGTCGACGCCGGCGCCTCGGTGCTGGTGGTGGTGGACAACTTCGGCGACACCGTGCAGCAGGTCATCGCCGACACCCCGGTCAGGCAGGTGGTCACCACCGGCCTGGGCGACATGCTCGGCTTCCCCAAGGGCGCCATCGTCAACTTCGTGCTCAAGTACGTAAAGAAGATGGTGCCCGACTACCGCATCAAGGGCGCGATCCGCTTCCGCGAGGCGCTGCGGCTGGGCCGGCGCCATGCGCTGCCGCCGGTGGAAGTCGGCCACGACGACATCGCCTTCCTGCAGTACACCGGCGGCACCACCGGCGTGGCCAAGGGCGCCATGCTGACCCACCGCAACCTGGTGGCGAACATGCAGCAGGCCTCGGCGTGGATCTCGGCCTCGGGCGTCAAGCCGGGCGAGGAAGTGATCATCACCGCGCTGCCGCTGTACCACATCTTCGCGCTGACGGCCAACGGCCTGGTCTTCATGAAGCTCGGCGGCCTGAACCACCTGATCACCAACCCGCGCGACATGAAGGGCTTCGTCAAGGAGCTGCGCAACAACCGCTTCACCGCCATCACCGGCGTCAACACGCTGTTCAACGGCCTGCTCAACACGCCCGGCTTCGAGGACGTGGATTTCTCCGCGCTCAAGGTCACCCTGGGCGGCGGCATGGCGGTGCAGCGTGCGGTGGCCGAGCGCTGGAAGAAGGTCACCGGCACCACGCTGGTGGAGGCCTACGGCCTGACCGAAACCTCGCCGGCGGCCTGCATCAACCCGCTGGACCTGGCCGAGTACAACGGCGCCATCGGCCTGCCCATTCCCTCCACCGACGCCTGCGTGAAGGACGACGACGGCAACATGGTGGCCACCGGCGAGGTCGGCGAGCTGTGCATCCGCGGCCCGCAGGTGATGAAGGGTTACTGGCACCGCCCGGACGAGACCGCCAAGGCCATGGACGCCGACGGCTGGCTGCACACCGGCGACATGGCGCGCATGGACGAGAAGGGGTTCTTCTACATCGTCGACCGCAAGAAGGACATGATCCTGGTGTCGGGCTTCAACGTATACCCGAACGAGGTCGAGGACGTGATCGCGATGATGCCGGGCGTGCTGGAAGTGGCCGCGGTCGGCGTGCCGAACGAGAAGTCCGGCGAGGTGGTCAAGGTGGTCATCGTAAAGAAGGACCCGAACCTGACCGAGGAACAGGTCAAGGAGTTCGCCCGCGCCAACCTGACCGGCTACAAGCACCCGCGCATCGTCGAGTTCCGCAAGGAACTGCCCAAGACCAACGTCGGCAAGATCCTGCGCCGCGAACTGCGCGACGCGCCGCCGGCCGGCTGAGGCCGCCGCGCTCCCGTACGGCCGGCGCCTACGCGCAGCCCCCGGCAAGGAAACGCGGCACTGCCCAGCCGAGGGCCGGACAGTGCCGCGACAGCGGGCGGGAACGGTGTGCCCGCAACTTCTGGACGTGCATGATGACGCCGGCGACGGCCAGATGCTCGCGGGCCCGGACGACCGATCTTTCCGCGCCACGTCACCTCGCTGTCCCGTCCGTCAGCGGCGGTAACCACTCGTCAAGCAAGCGCTGCGGCGCCCCGGTCATCGCCGTCCTGTCGCCCGGAAGCGCACATCCTCCGGGGATCCGCGGCCGCGCCCACCACTACGCACCGAACCCAGCCACGACCGTTGTTGCCTGGACTGACGTCCGCGGGTAGTCGCCTTCCCCAATCCCGGCGAAAGCGGCACTGCCGTAAACAAGGCCGCGGCATAGGCTTCGTCCGCGCGGCGGACCCGCCGGCGATGCCGTTCCGTCCCCGGTTCGTCCCCGTATTCCACGAACCGTCCCCGGCCCGCAGCGCATGGTCACTTCGGAATGGGCGGAGCAGCCCGGCGGGCGGACGCTGGCGGCATTCCCGTCATCGGCCCGAGCGCATGCAACGCCGTCACGACATCGACGCCCTGCGCGTCATCGCGTTCTCCCTGCTGATCCTCTACCACTCGGCGATGGTCCACGTGGCCGACTGGGATTTCCACATCAAGAGCACGTACCAGGCCGAGTGGCTGCAGTACCCGATGATCGCGCTGAACCGCTGGCGGATGCCGCTGTTGTTCATGATCTCCGGCATCGCCCTCGGCCTGGCCGGGGTCGAGGGCCGCCGCTGGCGCTTCGCCGGGACGCGCAGCCTGCGCCTGCTGGTGCCGCTGGCGTTCGGCATGCTGGTGGTGGTGCCGCCGCAGACCTTCTTCCAGGTGGTCACGCAGTACGGCTACACCGGCGGTTTCGCGCACTTCTACGCGCTCTACCTCGGCCACGGGCTGTGCCGCGCCGGCCACTGCCTGCTCACCCCGACCTGGAACCACCTGTGGTACCTGGCCTACCTGCTGCCCTACACCCTGCTGTTGCTGGCGGCGGTGCCGCTGCTGCGATGGCTGCGGGAGCGGCTCGGCAACGCGGAGCCCACGCCGCTGTCGGCCACCCTGCTGCTGGCGCTGCCGATCCTCTGGCTGCTCGGCGTCCGCTTCTGGCTGGCGCCGCGTTTCCCGGAGACCCACGCCCTGTTCGACGACTGGGTCGTGCATGCCGAATCGCTGCCGCTGTTCCTGCTGGGCTACGTGCTGTCCACGTGCGCGGGGTTCTGGCGCTGGGCGTGCCGGCTGCGCTGGCGCATGCTCGGCGTGGCGCTGGCGGCGATCGGCGTGGAGCTCGGCCTGCGCTGGCTGGGCCACCATCCGCCCGCCGGTCCGATGCCGGACTGGGCGTCGCGGGTTCCGTGGTACACGATCGAGCGCATCGCGCGCGCCACCTATACGTGGACGGCGCTGCTGGCGCTGTTCGGCTGGAGCCGCGCCCTGCTCGACCGCCCGTTCCGCTGGCTGCCCTACTGCAGCGAAGCGGTATTTTCCTGGTACATCCTGCACCAGACCCTGATCGTCGCCCTCGCCGGGTGGCTGATCCCGATGCGGCTGGGCGCGGGTGTCGAGGCAACGCTGGTGGTGACGGGTACCATCGCCGGCTGCCTGCTGCTGCACGAAGGGCTGATCCGCCGAACGGGCTGGCTGCGCCCGCTGTTCGGGCTCAAGGCGCTGCCGCGCACGGCGGCGCCGCGTCCGCTTCCGCAACCGGTTCCCTGAGCCCATGTTCGAAGTCGAACCCAACCTCTGGCTGCAATCCTTCGCCACGCCGTGGCTGACCTGGCTGATGCAGGCGGTCTCGCTGTTCGGGCAGGAGTGGCTCTACGCGGCCCTCGTGCTGGTCGCAGGCTTCGGCCTGCGCCTGCGGCCGATGCTGGGCGTGATGCTGGCGCTGCTGCTGACCGGGCTGGGTACCCATGCGATCAAGGACGGACTGGGCCTGCCGCGCCCGGTGCAGGTGGATGCGCGGGTGCTGGACAAGGGCGCGGCGAACACGCGCTGGCTGGTCGAACGCGGGGGTGCGCGGACGGCGTTCGGCCTGCCGTCGGAGCGGGCCATCGCCGCGGCGCGGGCATTGCGCGATCCCGACTTCGGTTTCAGCAGCGGCCATGTCGCCGCCGCTACCGCCTTCTGCGCCAGCCTGCTGCTGGCGTTCGCGCCGCTGCGGCGGCGGCGCGCGCTCGCCCTGGCCCTCGCGCTGTGGCCGGTGCTGATGGCGTGTTCGCGCCTGTACCTGGGCCGGCATTTCCTCGGCGATGTAATCGGCGGCGCCTGCCTCGGGCTGGTGGGCGCCGGAATCGCCGGGTGGCTGTGGCGGCGCGCAGCGGCGCATCGCTTCATATTGCCGCTGGCGCTGTGCCTGGCCCTGGCGTCCATCGGGATGCCGCTGCTCGATCCGGGCACTGTAGGCCAGCTGCTCGGGCTGGCCCTGCTGGCCGCGCTGCTGGCGCATGGCGGCTGGCCCGCCGATGCGCCAGCCACGCCGGCGATGCGGCTGGGCCGCGTGGCCCTGGCGTTCGCCGTCTACCTGGCCGTCCGCGGCGCTTCGCATGCGCTGCTCCACGCGCTGGGCGATGGACGGGCCGCGCGGATGGCGCTGGCCGCTGCCGCGACCCTGTGCATGCTGAGCGGCAGCGTGTGGCTGGCGCGGCAGCTGCGGCTTTACCCCACCCCCGCCGCCTGAGCCGGGCGCCCGTTCCACCGCCACCTGCCGCGCGCGTGCCGCGACGGCCCGGCATCCGCCGATGGCCGTGCTGTCCCGCCGATGACCCCGTGGCCTCCCCCTGCGCCTTCGCGCACTCCCATGGCCGATACCGCGTGTAGGATCGCGGAGTGCCAGCGTCCGGCCCGCCGCCCACGCTTCCCATTCCGCGGGCCTCCTGCAAGGACCCAGCCCATGAGTGCGATCGAACTGCTGCCTGTCGGCACCCCCGCCACCACCCCCTACTCCACCATCCGCGTGCACGACGATGCCGCCAGCGACGTGCACTGGCTGCACATGCATGCCGATGCCGGCCCCGGCGTGCGCCCCTGCTTCCGCAAGCCGCTGATGACCGAAATGCACGCCTACCTGGACGGCATCACCGGCGACCCGCAGGCCCGGCACGGGCGCCTGCGCCACCTGGTGCTGGCCTCGGCGGCCGACGCCTTCAATCTCGGCGGCGACCTGGACGTGTTTTCCGCGCTGATCCGCGCGCGCGACGGCGACGGCCTGCTGCGTTACGCGCGCAGCTGCGTCGACGGCGTCTACCGTTTCCACGCCGGCCTGGACGGCAGCTTCCGCACCATCGCCCTGCTGCAGGGCGACGCGCTCGGCGGCGGCCTGGAAATGGCCCTGTCCTGCCACACCATCGTCGCCGAGGAAGGCGTCGGCATGGGCCTGCCGGAAGTGCTGTTCGGCCTGTTCCCGGGCATGGGCGCGTACAACTTCCTGAGCCGCCGCGTGTCGCCGCAGCTGGCCGAACGCATCATCCTGGAAGGCCGCGTGCACACGGCCGAGGAAATGCACGCCATGGGCGTGGTCGACATCCTGGTGCCGCGCGGCCAGGGCGAGCAGGCGGTGAACGAGCTGATCCGCCAGCAGCAGCGCATCCCGCAGTCGTACCTGGCGATGAACGCGGTGCGCGGCATCTCCAACCGGGTCGATTACCAGGAACTGCTGGACATCACCCGGGTGTGGGTCGATGCGGCGCTGGCGCTGGACGACCGATCGCTGCGCACCATGGACCGGCTGGTCAAGGCGCAGACCCGCCGCAGCGGGCAGGTGCGCGGTTGAGCCGGGCCGGAGCGGCGATGGAACTCAGCCGGTCACGTCGTCGTGCGATTGCGCGCGCCCGCGGGCGCGCGCGTCCAGCGCCTGTCGCCCCTCCTGCAGCGCGGCACCGATGCGCGCGTGCAGCGGTTTCCACTCGCCCTTGAGTTGCCAGTCGGCCATGCGCATCAACTCTCCCCCCTGCCGGGCGACTTTCAGCAACCCCAGGTTGGCGGCCACGCCCTTGATCGCGTGGGCGTGCTCGCGCAACCGTCCCCAGTCCTCCGCCTGCGCGTCGCCGGGCAAGGCGGCCACGCCCTGTTCCAGGTCTTCCAGGCACTGGCGCACGAACTCGCGCTCGAAGCCCTTGCCCATGCCCAGCGCGGACAGTTCGTCGAGCACGCCGGTATCGAGCACCGCGTCGCCGTCCACCACCGGCGCGATCACCGCGGCCATCTCGCGCGGGCCGCTGGCGGCGGCGCCGCTGGCGATGTCGGCCATGGTTTCCAGCAGCCGGGCCGCGACCACCGGCTTGGCCATGAACGCGTGCGCGCCGGCCTGGTTGCAGCGCTGGATCGCCTCGGGCGTGACGTCGGCGCTGAGGATCACCACCGGCGTGCGCGGGCCGCCGCCGGCCTGCATCACGCGCAGCTGCCGGAGCAGGTCCAGGCCGCTCATGCCGGGCATGTGCAGGTCGGTGATGGCCACGTCGAACTCGCGCGCGGCCATGGCGTCCAGCGCCTCCTCGGCGCCGTTCACGCAGGTCACGCGGTGCCCGGCCTTCTGCAGCAGCCGCTGCAGCACCATGCGGTTGGCCTCGTGGTCGTCGGCGACCAGCACGTCCAGGCTGCGCACGCGCGCGCGGTGGCGGCGGAACGGGTCGGTGAAGGCGATGACGTTGCCGGGATCCTCGGTGGCCGCCGGTTCCGCCGTCGCGGCCGCGCCGCCATCGGCCGCGGCCGGCGCCGCGGCACGGCCCAGCGGCAGTTCCACCCAGAAACAGCTGCCGGCCGGCAGGTTCTCGCGGTAGCCGATCTCCCCGCCCATCGCCTGGGCCAGGCCCTTGGCGATGGCGGTGCCCAGGCCGGTGCCTTCGTGGCGCCGGGCCATGGAAACGTCGGCCTGCTCGAAGGCGTCGAACAGCCGCGGCCGCAGCGAGGGCGCCACGCCGATGCCGGTGTCGAGGATCTCGAAACGCAACCGCAACGGCGCGTCCTGCGCCTGCGGGCTGACCGACACGCGGATCTCCACCTGGCCGTGGTCGGTGAACTTGACCGCGTTGCCGGCCAGGTTGAGCAGGATCTGGCGCAGGTGGCCGACGTCGCCGTGCAGTCCGTCGGGCACGCCGGCTTCGACGAACACGCGGTAGTCCAGGCGCTTGGCGCGCGCCTGCGGCGCCAGGATCAGGCCGATCGACTGCACCAGTTCGGCCAGCGAGAAATCCTGCGCGTTGATGCGCAGCTTGCCGGCCTCGATCGCGGAGATGTCCAGCACCTCCTCCACCAGCGCCAGCAGGGTGCGCGCCGAGGCCTGGATCGTGCCCAGGCACTCGCGCTGTTCTTCGTCCAGGCGGGTGGTGGCGAGCAGTTCGGTCATGCCCGACAGGCCGTTGAGCGGCGTGCGGAACTCGTGGCTCATGTTGGCCAGGAAGCGGCTCTTGGCGTCGCTGGCGCGGCGCGCCTCGGCCATGGCCTCGGTCAGCTGCCGCAGCAGGCTGGAGAAATACAGCGGGATCGCCGCCAGCCCGACCAGCAGGCCGATGCCCAGGCCCAGGTTGCGTTGCCAATAGTCGCTCAGCGCCAGGGTCACGCCGAAACTGGCGGTGGCCATGACCACGGCCAGCATCAGGTATCGGTTGCCGAAACGCATGCCGTTGCCGACGGTGACCCACATCACCACCACGTAGATGCAGGCCATCGGCTCGCCGATGGTGCTCATCGCCGCGGACATCAGCGCGTAGTCGTCGACCATGCCGAGGATGCGGCGCAGGTCCGAGCGCCCGGGTTTCCACAGCAGCCAGCCCATCAGCGCCAGCGACAGGCCCTGCGCGATCAGGATCAGGGTGATCACCAGCCGCAGCTGCGCCGGCGGCAGGTTCCAGCGCCCGGCCGACAGCAGCACGTAGCACAGGATCAGCGCGATCATCACGATGCGCACCAGCGCCTGCGCGTGCTCGCTGTCCCCGCGTTGCCGCAGGCGCTGCCGGAGCCAGGCGAACGCGCTCGTCATTTCAGGCTTCCGGTCTCGGGAAGGCCGCCGAGTAGCGCGCGCAGACCTCGTCCAGGCGTTCGCGCGCCTGCAGCAGCGCATCGACGCAGCGCGGGCAGAACAGGCGCCCACGCTGGGCATAGAGATAGGCCAGCGCGGCGTCCATCGACCAGGCCTCCTTGTAGGGGCGTGGCGACAGCAGCGCATCGAACACGTCGGCCACCGCGACGATGCGCGCCTCCAGCGGGATCGCCTCGCCCACCAGGCCGTCGGGATAGCCGCTGCCGTCGAAACGCTCATGGTGGCGCAACGCGATAGTCGCGCCCATCTGGATGAAACGGTTGTTGCTGCCGCTGAGCAGTTCGTGGCCGATGCGCGGATGGCGGCGCATGACCGCCATCTCCTCCGGGTCCAGCTTGCCGGACTTGAGCAGGATGGAATCGGGAATGGCGATCTTGCCCATGTCGTGCAGCGGCGCGGCCATCTCGATGGTGCGCACCTCCTCGGCAGGCAGGCCGAGTTCGTCGGCGATCAGCCCGGCCACGTGCGCCATGCGCTCGAGGAACGCGCTGGTGCCGGCGTCGCGGTATTCGATGGCGCGCGCCAGCCGCGACAGCGTTTCGCGTTCGCGCTCCTCGACCTCGTGCATGCTGGCCAGCAGCCGCTGTTCCAGCGACAGCGCGCGCTGGCGCACGCTCTGGCTGTGGCGGCGCAGCTGCAGCAGGTTGTTGCAGCGCGCGCGCAGTTCGCGCGGGCGGATCGGCTTGACCAGGAAATCGATGACGCCCGCTTCCAGCGCGCTCTGCCGCAGCGGCTCGTCGCCGACCACGGTGATCAGCACGATGGGCACGTCGCGGTTGCCCGGCATGCGCCGGAAACGCTGCGCGAATTCCAGCCCGTCCATGTTGGGCATGCGGTAGTCGAGCAGCAGCAGGTCGGTCTCGTGCGACTGGCACCAGGCCAGCGCCTCCAGCGGATCGGCAAAGTCGTACACGCCGAGTTCCGGCGAGATGTCTTCCAGCACGTGCCGCACCATGCTGCGGGCCGATGTCTGGTCGTCGACGATGACGATTTCCAAGCGCATGTGACAGTCTGTCCGATGAAACCGCTGTTGCCGGGAAGGGAGGCTCCCGGCACGCCGCGCCTCCTCACCGGCCCTTGCGGGCGCGATCCGGCGGACACCGCATCATCAACTGCATGCGCCGGGCCTGCAATACGCCCGCGCCCGGACCGCGCCCTCCGCCCGGCGGAAGGCGATGGCCCGCAGTCAGTTTTCCGGGCGCATGTACGGGAACAGCAGCACGTCGCGGATCGAGGCGCGGCCGGTCAGCATCATCACCAGGCGGTCGATGCCGATGCCCAGGCCGCCGGTCGGCGCCATGCCGTACTCCAGCGCGCGGATGTAGTCCGAGTCGTAGTGCATGGCCTCGTCGTCGCCGCCCTGCTTGGCCTGCACCTGCGCCTGGAAGCGCGCGGCCTGGTCTTCCGGGTCGTTCAGCTCGGAGAAGCCGTTGGCGATCTCCTTGCCGTTGATGAACAGCTCGAAGCGGTCGGTGTAGCCCGGTTCGGTGTCGCTGGCGCGGGCCAGCGGCGACACCTCCACCGGGTGGTCGGTGATGAAGGTCGGCTGCACCAGGGTGTGTTCGACCGTGGCCTCGAAGATCTCCAGCAGCAGCTTGCCCCAGCCCCAGGACGGCTTGACCTTGATCTTGAGCCGCTCGCAGTGGCGCAGCAGCGCGTCGCGGTCGGTGCAGTCGGCGGCGCTGATCTCCGGGTTGTGGTGGCGCACCGCCTCGTCCATGCGCCAGCGGCGGAAGGCCGGGGCCAGGTCGATGGCCGCGCCGTCCCATTCCACGGTGGTGGTGCCCAGCACCTGCTGCGCCACGTCGCGGATCACGTCTTCGGTCAGGTCCATGACCTCGTTGTACGTGGCGTAGGCCTCGTACAGCTCCATCATGGTGAATTCCGGGTTGTGGCGGGTGCTCACGCCCTCGTTGCGGAAATTGCGGTTGATCTCGTACACGCGCTCCAGGCCGCCGACCACCAGGCGCTTGAGGTACAGCTCCGGCGCCACGCGCAGGTACAGGTCCAGGTCCAGCGCGTTGTGGTGGGTGGTGAACGGCTTGGCGGTAGCACCGCCGGGGATGTAATGCATCATCGGCGTCTCGACTTCGAGGAAGTCGCGCGCGTCCAGCCAGGCGCGCATGGCGCGGATGATCCGGGAGCGCTTGACGAACACCTCGCGCGACTCCGGGGTCACGATCAGGTCCACGTAACGCTGGCGGTAGCGCTGTTCGACGTCGGCCAGCCCGTGCCACTTGTCCGGCAGCGGGCGCAGCGACTTGGTCAGCAGGCGCAGGCCGGTGGCCTTGACCGACAGCTCGCCGGTCCTGGTGCGGGTCAGCCCGCCCTCGACGGCAATGATGTCGCCCACGTCCCAGCCCTTGAACGCGGCATAGGCCTCGTCCAGCGCGGTGGCCTGCAGGAACAGCTGGATGCGGCCGGATTCGTCCTGGATCTGGGCGAAGCTGGCCTTGCCCATGATGCGCTTGGCCATCAACCGGCCGGCCATCTTCACGGTGCGGCCGGAGGCTTCCAGCGCTTCGGCGGTCCAGGTATCGGTGTCGGCGAACTCGTCCTGCAGCGCGCCGGCGAAGTGCTCGCGGCGGAAGTCGTTCGGATAGGCGATCCCCTGCCCGCGCAGCGCCGTGAGTTTCGCGCGGCGCTCGGCGATGAGGCTGTTCTCGTCGACGGGGGGCTGCGGCGCGGGAGTCTGGTCGTTCATGGCGTTGGTTTGGTCGTTGCAGGGGGGGAGGAAACAGGCCCGGCCATCATGCCGACGGACGGGCGGAAGGGCGAATGGACGCGGCCGCACCGGCGGCCGCGCCGTTCTTACGCGTCGATGCGTTTGGAGCCGGCTTCCAGGCCGGACTTGAGGCTGGCCTCGACGAATTCGTCCAGGTCGCCGTCCAGCACCTTCTGCGTGTCGCTGCGCTCGATGCCGGTGCGCAGGTCCTTGATGCGGCTCTGGTCCAGCACGTAGTTGCGGATCTGGCTGCCCCAGCCGATGTCGGACTTGGTGGCTTCCACCGCATCCTTCTCCGCGTTGCGCTTCTGGATCTCCAGCTCGTACAGCTTGGCGGCCAGCATCTTCATCGCGCGGTCGCGGTTGGCGTGCTGGCTGCGCTCGGTCTGGCAGGCCACCACCACGCCGCTGGGGACGTGGGTGATGCGCACGGCCGATTCGGTCTTGTTCACGTGCTGGCCGCCGGCGCCCGAGGAGCGGTACACGTCGGTCTTCAGGTCGGCCGGATTGATCTGGATGTCGATGTTGTCATCCACTTCCGGCGATACGAACACCGAGGTGAAGCTGGTGTGGCGGCGGTTGTCCGAGTCGAACGGGCTCTTGCGCACCAGGCGGTGCACGCCGATCTCGGTCTTCAGCCAGCCGTAGGCGAAGTCGCCTTCCACGCGGAAGGTCGCCGACTTGATGCCGGCCACTTCGCCGCCGGAGACTTCCAGCAGCTCGGTCTTCCAGCCGCGGCTCTCGGCCCAGCGCAGGTACATGCGCAGCAGGATCTCGGCCCAGTCCTGGGCCTCGGTGCCGCCGGCGCCGGCCTGGATGTCGACGAAGGCATTGGCCGAGTCCATCTGCCCGGAGAACATGCGCTGGAACTCCAGCTTCTCGATCTGGGCCTGGTACTTGTCCAGGTCGGCGACCACCGCCAGCGCGGTGTCCTCGTCCTGCTCGCTCTCGGCCAGGTCCAGCAGTTCGCCGCACTCGACCATGCCGTCGAGCACGGTGGCGATGCCGACCACGTTCTTTTCCAGGCTGGAACGTTCGCGGCCCAGGTTCTGGGCGTACTCGGCGTTGTTCCAGACGTCCGGGTTTTCCAGCTCCCGGGTTACTTCCTCAAGACGCTCTTTCTTGGCGTCGTAGTCAAAGATACCCCCTGAGCGAGACCACGCGATCGGTCAGATCGGCGATTCGCTGGCGGACGGGATTCAGTTCGATCATGGTCGGTCCATGCAGATGCAGACAAGCCGGCGATTCTAGCACCGCGCACCCGCGCCGTCGGCGATGCAGGAACCGGACCGGCATCCGGCGGAACCGGCCCCGCATGCAGTTAGAATCCCGCCAGCCGTGCCCCCGCGCGGCCCTTTCAACCGATCAAGGACTCTCGCTTGAATACACGCCCCACCCGCCTGTTCGCCGCCCTCTCCCTCACCCTGGCCCTGGCCGCCTGCCAGAAGCTGGGTAGCGGCGGTGGCGACAACGCCCCCAGCCTCGCCGTCGGCGACAGCGTCTCCGGCGAGATCACCTCCTCCAGCCGCCTGAACTACAACGACGGCAGCCGCCACCAGGGCTACAAGGTCACGCTGAAGAGCGGGCAGGCCGTGGCGCTGGAACTGGGCGGATCGCTCAACGGCCAGCTGTCGGTGTTCGACGGCCAGAGCCTGCTGGCCACCGCCTCGGCGCGCGGCTACGAGGGCGAAGGCGACCCGGGCCAGGTCAGCCTGGCGTTCAAGGCGCCGAAGGACGGCACCTACCTGGTGGCGGTGAACAGCGCCGGCTCGGATTCGTTCGGCCCGTTCAAGCTCAAGAGCAGCGCGGTCACCCCGTACGACGGCAAGCCGCTGGGCGCCGACAGCGAGGCCATCGACTGGCTGATGGGCGAGAAGCAGGACTACAAGCTGAAGGTCGACAAGGCCGGCATCTACACCATCGCCATGGAATCGGGCGCGCTCGATTCCTACCTGCACCTGACCGGCCGCAACGTGGACGTCGAGGACGACGACGGCGGCGGTAACCTCAACGCCCGTATCCGCGCTTACCTGGAACCGGGCGACTACACCCTGGGCGCCTCGTCGCTGAACGGCACCACCGGCTCGTTCAAGCTGAAGGTCGGCCTGACCGCGGTCGACAAGGACCTGATCATCCGCGACGGCAGCGCCCTGACCGTGGGCCAGACCGCGCAGGGCATGATCGATTCGCGCGGCCGCCGCAGCTTCGTGCTCGACCTGGACAGCGCGCGCCAGGTGCAGTTCGACGCCATCGCCGACAACTTCGACTCGGTGCTGCACGTCAGCGGCCCCGGCGTCGACGCCGAGGACGACGACGGCGGCAACGGCACCAACGCGCGCCTGACCCTGCAGCTGGGCCCGGGCCGCTACACCGTGGCGGTGACCAGCTTCGGCAGCCAGCAGGGCGTGTTCGAGCTGGAGACCACCGACCTGGGCGCCGACGTCACCGCGCCGGTCAACAGCAACCGCAAGGATGCCGCGGTCGAGGCCGCCGCCGCGGCCGCCGAAGCCGCCGCCGCAGCGGCCGACTGATTTTCCCCGGCCGCCGGTTCCCCCGCCGCGGCCGGGTTCCCCCTGGCCATCGACTCCGTTCCGTCCACGCCGGGCGGAACGGCGATGGCCGTCCCCCTGTTCCAGAACCCAAGGAAAACCACGTGAAGCGACTCGCAGCAGGACTGCTGACCCTCGCCATCGCCACCGGCCTGAGCGCCACCGTCCACGCCGCCCCCGCGGCCCGCCCGCTTGCCGCCAACGGCGAAGCCTCGGGCGAAATCACCTCCGCTACCGCGCTGAACTACAGCGACGGCAGCCGCAGCCAGCTGTTCAGCCTGCAACTGGCCGCCGGCCAGGCGGTATCGCTGAAGCTCGATGGCCCGCTCAACGGCACGCTGGCGGTGTTCCACCGCGACATGCTGGTCGGCCGCACCGAGTGCGGCTGCGAGAACGGCGCCCAGCTCAGCGTGCGCGCCGACAAGGCCGGCCAGTACCTGGTAGCCGTCAGCGGCGCCGATCCCCGCGCCTTCGGCCCGTTCCACCTGAGCGCGACGCCCATCGTCGCCTACGACGGCAAGCCGCTGGCCGCCGGCCAGCGCATCACCGACTGGCTGAACGGCGAACGCCAGACCTACACCCTGCAGGTCGACAAGCCCGGCCTGTACACCCTCAACCTGGAATCGGACGCGTTCGACGCCCGCCTGGAACTGAGCGGCAACGGCGTGAGCCTGGAAGACGACGACGGCGGCAACGGCACCAACGCGCGCCTGGTCGCGCCGCTGCAGCCGGGGAGCTATACGCTCACCGCCGCGGCGTTCTCGCAGAGCAGCGGCGCGTTCTACCTGGGCGTGGAACAGGCCGATTTCCCGGAAGGGCTGGTGTTCGCCGACGGCAGCACGCTGCCGCTGGAAGGCCAGGCCAGCGGCTTCGTCGGCGCCGACGAGACCCGCAGCTTCGTATTCTCGCTGCCGGACCGCCGCCGCGTGCAGTTCGACGCCAGCAGCCGCGACATCGACCCGCTGCTGAGCCTGCAGGGCGCGGACATCACGCTCAGCGACGACGACGGCGGCGGTGGCGTCAACGCGCGCCTGTCGCAGGTGCTCGACCCGGGCGAGTACAACATCTCGGTGCGGTCGGTGAACGGCCGCGGCGGCATCTTCCAGATCGCCACCGGCACCGCACCGGCGCCGGACGGCCCGACCCGCCCGGCGCTGGCGATCGGCCGCGAGACGAGCGGCCAGCTCAGCCCCGGGCTGCGCAACCTCTATACGCTGGAGATCCCGCGCAAGGGCCGCTACACGATCGCCATGACCGGCAGCAACGGCCTGGACGGCATGGTCACGCTGATGCGCGACGGCCAGGAGGTCGCCTCGCAGGACGACAGCGACACCAGCCTGGACCCGCTGCTGGAAGTCGAACTGGACGCCGGCCATTACGTGCTGATGGCGCACAGCTTCGACCCGGCCGCGACCGGCGCCTACCGGCTGCTGGTGCGCCGCCGGTAAGGCATCGCGGCGCCACACGGCGCGGGCCGGCTGGCGACGGCCGGCCTGCGCCATCGGTCGGGACGGGAAAGGCGGCCGGCGTGCGGCTTTCCTGCGGCCCCGGCTTTTCCGGCCGGGACGCGCCTACTCCACGCCGCCGCGCGCGCGCAGGCCGGCGCGGTAGCGGCGGCTGCACGGCAGCACCGTGGCGTCGCGCAGGTGGACCCGCGCATCGCCGCTGTCCAGCGGCTCGATCGACGCGACCTGGCCGAGGTTGACGATGTAGCTGCGGTGGATGCGCACGAAGCCCTCCGGGTCCAGCCGCGCCTGGATCCCGGCGATGGTGCTGCGCAGCGGGTAGTCGTGGCCGCGCACCCGCAGGTTGACGTAGTTGCCGGCCGCCTGCAGCCATTCGATGTCGTCGGCGGCGACCAGGAACTCGCGGCCGAGCTTGCGCACCAGGAAACGCTCCGGCCGCTCCACCGGTTCCAGCGCCGGCCCCTCGTCCGGCTCGGACAGCAGGCTGGCCTCGCCCTGCCAGCGCCGCAGCAGCGCCCGGTAGGCTTCCATGGTCAGCACGATGTAGGCGAAGCTGCGGATGTCCTTCAGGTATTCGTAGAACAGTTCGCGCGGCCACGGCCCGAAGTCGTAGTGCATGCCCACGGCGGCGTAGCCGAGGCTGCGCAGCGCGACCATGCCCAGCACGTGCACCGCGCAGACCGCCACGCTGGCGGCCAGGTAGCGCAGCAGCTGGCGCGACCATCCGCCCCAGCGGAACGGATGGCGGCGGGTGAACCAGGCCATGCCCGGCAGGATCAGCAGCAGCCACACCACCGCGCTGCTCGCCTCCCACAGCGCCGGTTCCCACGCCTGGATGTCCGACCCGCGACGGCGCAGGTCCATCAGGGCGACGAGGGTGTTGGCGAGGCAGTTGCCGCCGATCATCACCAGCCAGAAGCCGTATTCGACCCAGCGTCTCCACGGCAGATAGCGTTCGTACGGCATCGGTTCGGTATCGCGCATCGGCCGCATTCTAGCCGTTGGCGTCCCCGCGGCCGTCCCCGCGCGCCCTCCATTCGTCCCTGGCTGCCGGCGGGCCGTCCCCTCGTACTGGCCCGCGGCGCCCGCCGCGGCAAGGCTGGCCGCCTTTCCACCGCAACGGGATGGCATCGCCATGCAACGCCGCCACGACCTGGACAGGGTCCGCGTCTTCGCCTTCTGCCTGCTGGTGCTCTACCACGTGGGCATGTACTACGTGAGCTGGGACTGGCACGTGAAAAGCCCGGCCGCCAGTACCGCGCCGGAGCCGTTCATGCTGTTGACCAGCCCGTGGCGCATGTCGCTGCTGTTCCTGGTCTCCGGCGTCGCCACGGCCTTCATGCTGCGCGGCACCGACGGCGGCTTCCTGCGCCGGCGCTCGCGCCAGCTGCTGCTGCCGCTGCTGTTCGGCATGTTCGTGGTGGTGCCGCCGCAGGCCTACCTGCAAGTGGTCGAACAGCTGCCCGGCGGCTATTCCGGTGGCTGGCTCGATTTCTACGGCAAGTACCTGACCGCCTTCCATGGCTTCTGCGGCAGCGACGGCGAGTGTCTGGACCTGCCGACCTGGAACCACCTGTGGTTCCTGCCCTATCTATGGTGCTACACCCTGCTCGCCTGGCTGCTGTGGCGGCTGCCGGCTCCGGTGCTGGAGCGGCTGCGTTCCGGCGCCGGCCGCCTGCTGCAGGGCTTGGGCGCGCTGCTGCTGCCGGCGCTGCTGCTCGCGGTGGCGCGACTGCTGCTGGTGGCGCGCTTCGAGCAGACCCACGGGCTGGTGGACGACTGGTACAACCATGCCCAGTACGCGTGCGTGTTCCTGGCCGGCTTCCTGGTCGCCTTCAACGAAGGCTTCTGGCTGTCCCTGCAGCGCCTGCGCTGGCCTGCGCTGCTGCTGGCCGCCGCCAGCTACGCGCTGCTGATCCATGTCTGGTACTTCTCCGGCTACGACGACGCACGACCGCCGCCGCAGGCGCTGCGGTTGTGGCTGCGCGCGGCCTGGGCGCTGGACCAGTGGTGCGCCATCGCCGCCCTGCTCGGCTTCGCCTACCGCTGGCGCGACATCGACAGCCCGCTGCTGCGCTACCTGGGGCCGGCGGTGTTCCCGCTGTACATCCTCCACCAGACGGTGATCGTGGTGCTGGCCCACGCACTGAAACCGCTACGCATCCCCGCCTCGGCCGAAGCCGTGCTGCTGGTGGTGGCGACCTTCGCGCTGTGCCTGGGCGCGTACGCCGTGATCCGGCGCATCGGCTGGCTGCGGCCACTGTTCGGGCTCAAGCCGGCGGCAGTTCCCCCCGCACCATCGCCCGTGGCGCTCGACGCCCGCGGCTGACCGGCAGCCGCGCTGGTACCGGGGAGGTTCCTGGTCTACATTCGGCGGCAGGCCGCCTTCACGGACTTTTCACCCGAAGCCCGTCGCGGCCGTCCGATGGGCGCGGCTGGCATGGGGATGCCCGGCCCCACCTGTTCGATTGCAGCCGCGCCACCCTGCACCAGGGCCAGGCCACGCAGGGAAGCGCCCGGTGTCGCAGGAGAAGGATCCACCCCGGCGTCCGCGTGCTGCGTTTCCCAAGCCGTCCCCGAATGGCACCACGGACAGCGCCGGATACCTCGCCGCATGACCCTGCTGGAACACAGGAAACGCCGCCCGCCGCTGTTGTCGCTGACGATGGCGCTGGTCATCGCGCTGCCGACGGGCGCCGCGCTGCTGTTCGCCTACCGGGAAAGCCTGGGCGGTTTCCAGGAAATCGCCGCGCTGATGACCCGCCAGGTGGTGCTGCGCACCGACGCCGTCGGCACCCAGATGCGCAGGGGCCTGGCCGAACTCGCCCCGCGCCTGCGCGGCGACCCGTGCACCCCGGCCGGCATCGCGCTGATGCGCGAAACGCTGCTGCGCTCGGACATGCTGGCCGACGTCGGCTACGCGCGCGGCGACCGGCTGCTCTGCTCCAGCTTCGGGCCGCAGGACCGGCCGCTGCAGCAACCGGCGTTCATGAGCCGCAACGGCTATTGGCTGCGACGCGGCGTGCGCCTGCATGAGGCCATGGACAGCACCCTGGTCGCGGCCACCGACCCGGCTACCGGGCTGACCCTGTTCACCCACGAGAACGCCGTCCTCAACATCATTCCCACCGACCAGCCCTGGCAGGTGGCGGTGATCGGGCATGGCGTCACCGACACCGTGCTGGCGCAGCGCGGCGATTTCGACCCGCGCTGGCTCGGCCGGGTCGATTCCGGCGATTCGGGTTTCTTCGTCCAGGCCGGCCACCTGGTGGCCTGGGAACACTCGCGGATCGGCGCCTACACCGTGTTCGCGGCCCTGCCCTACGGCACCTGGGAGGAGAGCTGGCTGAAGGCCTCGCTCCTCCTCGGCAGCATCGGCCTGGCGCTGGGCGTGTTCCTGGCCAGCCTGATGACCCGCAGCATCAAGCGCAGCAGTTCGCTGCGCTCCCAGTTGCGCCGCGCGCTCAAGGGCAACGAACTGTTCCTGGAGTACCAGCCGGTGGTGGAACTCGCCTCCGGCCGCTGGGTCGGCGCCGAGGCGCTGATGCGCTGGCGGCGGCCCACCGGCGAGATCATCGGCCCGGCCATCTTCGTGCCGATCGCCGAGAAGAACGGCTTCGCGCCGGAGCTGAGGAACCGACTGATCCAGCTGCTCGAACGCGACGCCCCGCCGCTGTTCGCGCGGCATCCGGGGTTCCACCTCGCGCTGAACTTCAGCGCCAACGACCTGGACGACCCCGCCGGCATCCTGGCGCGCCTGCTGCCCGCACTGGCGCGCGCCGGCGCCACGCCCCGCAACCTCATCATCGAGATCACCGAAATGGTGTGCATGGACGCGGACAACGCCAGCGCCACCATCAATGCCCTGCACCAGGCCGGCATCAGCATCGCCATCGACGATTTCGGCACCGGCTATTCCAGCCTCTCGCACCTGGCGCAGCTGCGCTTCGACTACCTCAAGATCGACAAATCCTTCGTCGACTCGATCGGCACCGCTTCGGTCACCCGCAACATCATCGACCACATCATCGCGATGGCCAGATCGCTGGACACGGAAACCGTGGCCGAGGGCGTCGAAACGCAGGCGCAGGCCGATTACCTGCGGGAGCACGGCGTCCAGTTCGCCCAGGGCTGGCTCTACGCCCGCTCGATGCCGATGGGCGAACTGCTGGCGCGGCTGGCGCAGCGCGGCGACTGAACGTCACGCCGGCCGGCAGTGCTCCACGATCAGCTGGATCGCGCCGCCGCCCCGGTAGTCGTCGCCGACCAGGCGGTAGGCCAGGTGCACGTGGCGGCCCGGGGCGGTGCCGGTCCAGCCGCCGAAGTGGATGGCGTTGAGCGTGGCGGCGGCGCCGGGCAGGCGCAGCTCCAGTTTCAGGTGCCGCTCCTTGAGCACGCGCCACTGCGCGACCTCGAAATGGCCGTCGAACAGCGGCTCGGGGAAGCCCTGCCCCCACGGCCCGGCCAGGCGCAGCGCCTCGGCGTGACGGAAATCCAGCTCGGCGGCGGACAGCTCGCCGTCGCTGAGCAGTTGCTGTTGCAGCAGCGCCGGGTCCAGCGCCGCCAGCACCTGCTGTTCGAACACGCCGCGGAACGCTTCCAGCTGCTCCAGCGCCAGGCTCAGGCCGGCGGCCATGGCGTGCCCGCCGAAGCGCTCGATCAGGCCGGGATGGCGCGCGTCGACGGCAGCCAGCGCATCGCGGATGTGGAAGCCGGGAATCGAGCGCGCCGAGCCGCGCAGCATGCGCGCGCCCGGCTCGGCCGGGGCGAAGGCGATCACCGGGCGGTGCAGGCGATCCTTCATCTTCGAGGCCACCAGCCCGACCACGCCCGGGTGCCAGTCCGCATCGAACAGGCAGGCCGCGACCGGGCGCCCGCCGCTGCCGTCCAGCAGCACCCGCGCCACCGCCAGTTCCGCATCGTCGGTCATCGACTGCTGCACCGCGCGGCGCTCGGCGTTGATCTCTTCCAGCAGCGCGGCGATTTCGCGCGCCTGCGCGGCGTCCTCGGTCAGCAGCAGTTCGATGCCGAGCGCCATGTCCTCCAGCCGACCGGCGGCGTTCAGGCGCGGCCCCAGCGCGAAACCGATGTCGCTGGCGGTCAGCCGCCGCGCGTCGCGGCCGCTGGCCTCGATCAGCGCGCGCAGGCCGGCGCAGCCCTGCCCGGCGCGCAGCCGGCGCAAGCCCGCCGCAACCAGCGCGCGGTTGTTGTCGTCCAGCACGACCAGGTCGGCGACGGTGCCCACCGCCACCAGGTCCAGCAGCGGCATCAGGTCCGGCCCCTTGCCGTCGGCGAACGCGCCGGCCTCGCGCAGGTGCCGGCGCAGCGCCATCAGCACGTAGAAGATGACGCCGACGCCGGCCAGCGCCTTGCTCGGGAAGGCGTCGCCGTCGAGATTCGGATCGACGATGGCATCGGCCGCGGGCAGGCGCTCGCCGGGCAGGTGGTGGTCGGTCACCAGCACCTGCCAGCCCAGCGCCTTGGCCGCGGCGACGCCTGCATGGCAGGCGATGCCGTGGTCCACGGTCACCAGCAGGTCCGGCTGCAGCGCGGCCAGTTCGGCCACCAGCGACGGCGACAGGCCGTAGCCGTGCACCATGCGGTTGGGCACCGCGTGTACCACCTCGCGCGCGCCGAGCAGGCGCAGGCCGCGCACGCCGACCGCGCAGGCGGTGGCGCCATCGCAGTCGAAGTCGCCGACGATCAGGATGCGGCGGCCCGCGGCGATGGCCGCGGCCAGCAGCTGCACCGCCGCCTGCATGCCGCCGAGCAGTTCCGGCGCGTGCAGCTGCGCCAGCTTCGGCTGGGCCTGCTGCGGCGAATGCACGCCGCGCGCGGCGTAGATCCGGCGCAGCAGCGGCAGCGTGTCCTCGTCCCACTGCCCGCCTTCGACGGCCTCGCGGCGGACGATCTTCAGCGCGTCACTCATCGCCCAGCGCCGCCAGGGGCTTCTTCCAGAAACGCCAGCGCTGGCCGCGATGGATGCGGAAGCGCGTGCCGTCCTCGAAATCGAGCAGCAGCTCGCGCAGCTCGCCGCGGCCGATGGCATCGAGCAGCGGCGCGATGGCCTCGCCGGTGAGCTGGTCCAGCGACCGCAGCTGGCGCAGGTCCACCAGCGCATCGACGGTCCGGTTGTCATCGGGGCCAGGGCCGTCGACGCGCACGCCGGCCATCGCCGCCAGCCCCTGCAGCAGCGCGTCGCGGCTGCGCACCTGCGCATGCCCGGTGCGCACCGACTGCGGCAGGCGGCCGGCGCCCCAGAACCACAGCGAATTGACCGCGCGCCTGCCCTGCGCGAGGCGCTGTTCGTTCCACGGGTGCTGGTGCAACGCCACCTGCGCCTCGGTCAGCAGGGCGCGCCAGCGGCGGCCGTTGTCGCCTTCGGGCAGGTGTTCGAACAGGTCGTCGCCCAGCGCCTGATCCGGCGCGGTGAAGGCCGGCAGCGGCGTGTCGTCGGGCAGGCGCAGGTACCAGCGCGACGGCGTCGGCGCGTCGAGCTGGAAGCCGAACCCGGCGAACAGCGGTTGCAGCGCCGGCAGCAGCGCGGCCGTATCGGCCGGTTCCAGGCGCAGCGTCTCGGCCGAGGCCATCAGCCGCGCGCCCTGCATGTCCGGCTGCACGTTGGCCGGGTCGGCGCGCAGCCACAGACTGCCAGCGGCATCGCCGGCGTCGACCTGGCGGGTCAGCGCGGCGGCCGACCACGGTTCCGGCTGTACCTGGAAATGCCGGCGCAGCTGCGCCGACTCGCCGGCCTCGCCCCCGCTGCGGTCGGCGCGGCCGAGCGCGGTCGCCACCTGCGCCGGCAGCGTGCCGCCGGGGAAGCGGCTGCGGGCGGGAAGCAGCAAAGTGGCTTTGGCGTGGGTCATGGGGTGCTCTGCTTCCCGTCGGGACACTCATGTAGATGCGGGGCTCGCCCCGCAGGTGGCATCACCGGGAAAGGCGCCGTGCGGGGCGAGCCCCGCACCTACGAGTACAAGCTCAATCCAGGTACTGGACGCTGACGATCTCGTACTCGCGCTGGCCGGCCGGGGCGGCGATGGCGACGGTGTCGCCCTCGTTCTTGCCGATCAGCGCCCGCGCCACCGGCGAGGAAATCGCGATCAGGCCCAGCTTGATGTCCGCCTCCAGGTCGCCGACGATCTGGTAGCGCTTTTCCTCGTCGCTCTCCACGTCGGCCAGCGTCACCGTCGCGCCGAACACCACCTTGCTGCCGGCGTTGAGCTTGCTGATGTCGATGATCTCGGCATGCGACAGCTCGCCTTCCAGCTGCTTGATGCGGCCTTCGATGAAGCCCTGCTCCTCGCGCGCGGCGTGGTACTCGGCGTTTTCCTTCAGATCGCCGTGCTCGCGCGCCTCGGCGATCGCGGCGATGACCTTCGGGCGCTTGTCCGACTTCAGGTGGTCCAGTTCCTCGCGCAGGCGCTGCGCGCCCTTCAGGGTGATGGGGGCTCTCATGCGTTCAACTCCTTGTGCAGTTCCTGCAGCGACCAGACCGGGCCGGTGCCGCGGAATTCCAGCGATTGCACCAGCGCCTTGGCGCCGGCCACCGTCGTCGAATAGGTGACGCGCTGCTGCAGCGCCTCGCGCCGGATCGAGAACGAATCGTTGATCGCGGCACGGCCTTCGGTCGTGTTGACGATGTAGACGATCTCGCCGTTCTTGATGCTGTCCACGATGTGCGGACGGCCTTCGACCACCTTGTTGACCACTTCGCAGGCGATGCCCTGCTGCTGCAGCCACGCGGCGGTGCCGCGGGTGGCGACCACCGAGTAGCCGCGCTCGACCAGGCCCTGCACCGCCGGCAGCACGCGCGGCTTGTCGGCGTCGCGCACCGAGATGAAGGCCTTGCCCGGCGGCGGGGTCTTGATGCCGCCGGCTTCCTGCGCGCGCGCGAAGGCGGCGCTGAAGCTGCGGCCAACGCCCATCACCTCGCCGGTAGAGCGCATCTCCGGCCCGAGGATCGGGTCCACGCCCTGGAACTTGGCGAACGGGAAGATCGCCTCCTTCACCGAGTAGTAGTCCGGCACGATCTCCTTGGTCGCGCCCTGCTCGGCCAGGCTCATGCCGGCCATGCAGCGGGCGGCGATCTTGGCCAGCGCCACGCCGGTGGCCTTGGACACGAACGGCACGGTGCGCGAGGCGCGCGGGTTCACTTCCAGCAGGTAGATCACATCGTTGCCGTCGGCATCGGTCTGGATCGCGAACTGGGTGTTCATCAGGCCGACCACGTTCAGCGCCTTGGCCAGCTCGCGCACCTGCCGGCGCAGTTCGTCCTGCGTGGCCGGCGACAGCGAGTACGGCGGCAGCGAGCAGGAGGAATCGCCCGAGTGCACGCCGGCCTCCTCGATGTGCTCCATCACGCCGCCGATCAGGACGTTGCCTTCGCGGTCGCAGATGATGTCCACGTCCGCTTCCACCGCCGCGTCGAGGAAGTGGTCCAGCAGCACCGGCGAATCGTTGGAGACCTTGACCGCATCGCGCACGTAGCGCGCCAGGTCGGATTCGCCGTAGACGATTTCCATGGCGCGGCCGCCGAGCACATAGCTCGGACGCACCACCAGCGGGTAGCCGATCTCGCGGGCCAGCGCCAGCGCCTCGTCGGCGGTGCGCGCGGTGCGGTTCGGCGGCTGCTTCAGGCCCAGGTCCTGCACCAGCTTCTGGAAGCGCTCGCGGTCCTCGGCCAGGTCGATGGAGTCCGGCGAGGTGCCGATCACCGGCACGCCGTTGGCTTCCAGCGCACGCGCCAGCTTCAGCGGGGTCTGGCCGCCGTACTGCACGATCACGCCCTTGGGCTGCTCCAGCTCGACGATCTCCAGCACGTCTTCCAGCGTCAGCGGCTCGAAGTACAGGCGGTCGGAGGTGTCGTAGTCGGTGGAGACCGTCTCCGGGTTGCAGTTGACCATGATGGTTTCATAGCCGTCCTCGCGCAGGGCGAGCGCGGCATGCACGCAGCAGTAGTCGAACTCGATGCCCTGGCCGATGCGGTTGGGGCCGCCGCCGAGGATCATGATCTTGTCGCGGTTGCTCGGGTTGGCCTCGCACTCGTCCTCGTAGGTCGAGTACAGGTAGGCGGTGCTGGTGGCGAACTCGGCGGCGCAGGAATCCACGCGCTTGTACACCGGGCGCACCTTGTGCGCGCGGCGCAGCGCGCGGACCGCCGCTTCGTTGGTGCCGGTCAGCTGCGCCAGGCGCGCGTCGGAGAAACCGGCGCGCTTGAGCGCGCGCAGGCGCCTGCCGTCCAGCGCGTCGATGCCCTCGGCGTGCACCTGCTTCTCGTCGGCGATGATGTCCTCGATCTGGTCGAGGAACCACGGGTCGATCCAGGACAGGCCGTAGACGTCGTCCACGCTCATGCCGGCGCGGAACGCGTCGCCCACGTAGAACAGGCGCTCCGGTCCCGGCGCCTTCAGCTCGCGCTTGAGCGTGGCGATGTCGTCCTCGCTGCCCAGGTCCAGGCCGGTCGGGTCCAGGCCGATCTTGCCGGTCTCCAGGCCGCGCAGCGCCTTCTGCAGCGATTCCTTGAAGGTGCGGCCCATGGCCATCACCTCGCCCACCGACTTCATCTGCGTGGTCAGGCGCGCGTCGGCGGCCGGGAACTTCTCGAAGGCGAAGCGCGGAATCTTGGTGACGACGTAGTCGATCGACGGCTCGAACGAGGCCGGGGTCAGGCCGCCGGTGATCTCGTTCTTCAGTTCGTCCAGGGTGTAGCCCACGGCCAGCTTGGCCGCGACCTTGGCGATCGGGAAGCCGGTGGCCTTGGAGGCCAGCGCCGAGGAACGCGACACGCGCGGGTTCATTTCGATCACCACCACGCGGCCGGTGGTCGGGCTGATGCCGAACTGCACGTTGGAGCCGCCGGTATCCACGCCGATCTTGCGCAGCACGGCGATGGAGGCATCGCGCAGGCGCTGGTATTCCTTGTCGGTCAGGGTCTGCGCCGGGGCCACGGTGATCGAGTCACCGGTGTGCACGCCCATCGGGTCCAGGTTCTCGATCGAGCAGACGATGATGCAGTTGTCCGCGGTGTCGCGGACCACTTCCATCTCGAACTCCTTCCAGCCCAGCACCGATTCTTCCACCAGCACTTCGGTGGTCGGCGACAGCTCCAGGCCGCGGTTGACGATCTCGACCAGCTCTTCGCGGTTGTAGGCGATGCCGCCGCCGCTGCCGCCCAGGGTGAAGGACGGGCGGATGATGGTCGGGTAGCCTACGCGGGTCTGGATTTCCAGCGCCTCCTCCAGCGTGTGCGCGACGGCGGCCTTCGGGCATTCCAGCCCGATCTCGCCCATCGCCACGCGGAACAGCTCGCGGTCCTCGGCCATGCGGATGGCTTCACGCTTGGCGCCGATCAGCTCGACGTTGTACTTCTCCAGCACGCCGTGGTCGGCCAGGTCCAGCGCGCAGTTCAGCGCGGTCTGCCCGCCCATGGTCGGCAGCAGCGCGTCCGGGCGCTCCTTGGCGATGATCTTCTCGACCGTCTGCCAGTTGATCGGCTCGATGTAGACCGCGTCGGCCATCTCCGGGTCGGTCATGATCGTGGCCGGGTTGGAGTTGACCAGCACCACGCGGTAACCCTCGTCGCGCAGCGCCTTGCACGCCTGCGCGCCGGAGTAGTCGAACTCGCAGGCCTGGCCGATGACGATCGGGCCGGCGCCGATGATGAGGATGGTTTTGAGGTCTGTACGTTTTGGCATGGTTCAACTCCGGGACCGGGGACCCGGGACCGGGGACCCGGGATCAAGCTTGGCGGACAACGCCTGGTGAAGGCGTCGCAACATTTTGTTGACACGCTCGCAAAGTTCGAGCGCGTGTTCGATTTGCAGGTGATCGCCCAACCCTAGATCACCTGCGAGCAATAGCTGTGTCTGTAACTCGGCGGCCGAGCCGCAAGCCTGTGAAACAAAGCGGGCGTAATCGCGCGTGGTAGCTCTCGCATTTCCTTCCGCAATGTTGGAAGGAATGGAAACTGCTGCACGCTGGAGCTGCGAACTCAGGCCATAACGCTCTTCCTTGGGAAAGTCCGCCACCAATACATACACGGCCTTGGCCAGCACCATGCCGACCTGCCACACCTCCAGTTCCCGGAAATGCGAAGCCATCAGGCCGTTGCGCCCGGGTCCCCGGTCCCGGGTCCCCGGTCCCGCATCATCGCGATGAACCGGTCGAACAGCGGCGCCACGTCGTGCGGGCCGGGCGAGGCTTCCGGGTGGCCCTGGAAGGAGAACGCCGGCGCGTCGGTGCGCTCCACGCCCTGGATGGTCTGGTCGAACAGCGAGCGCTGGGTGACCCGCAGGTTGCCCGGCAGCGTGCTTTCGTCGATGGCGAAGCCGTGGTTCTGCGAGGTGATCATCACCCGGCCGCTGTCGATGTCCTGCACCGGGTGGTTGGCGCCGTGGTGGCCGTGGCCCATCTTCATGGTGCGCGCGCCCGAGGCCAGGCCCAGCAGCTGGTGGCCCAGGCAGATGCCGAAGGTCGGGAGCTTCCGGTCCACGAATTCCTTGATCGCGGCGATGGCGTAGTCGCACGGTTCCGGGTCGCCCGGGCCGTTGGACAGGAACACGCCGTCGGGATTCATCGCCAGCACCTCGGCGGCCGGGGTCTGCGCCGGCACCACGGTGAGGTCGCAGCCGCGTTCGGCGAGCATGCGCAGGATGTTGGTTTTCACGCCGAAGTCGTAGGCGACGACCTTGAACTTCGGCTCGGCCTGGACGAACTGGCCCTTGTCCAGATCCAGCTGGCCTTCGGTCCACGGGTAGGCCTTGTCGGTGCTGACCACCTTGGCCAGGTCCATGCCCTTCAGGCCGGGGAACTTGCGCGCCGCTTCCAGCGCCTTGTCCACGTCGATGTCCGGGCCGGCCATCAGCGCGCCGTTCTGGGCGCCGCGCTCGCGCAGGATGCGCGTCAGCTTGCGGGTGTCGATGCCGGCGATGGCGACCACGCCGCGCTGGATCAGCCAGTCCTGGAGCGGCAGCTGGTTGCGCCAGCTGCTGGGGCGGCGCGGCACGTCGCGCACGATCAGGCCGGCGGCCCAGACCTGCGATGCCTCGTTGTCCTGCTCGTTGGTGCCGGTGTTGCCGATGTGCGGATACGTCAGGGTGATCATCTGCCTGGCGTAGGACGGATCGGTCAGCATTTCCTGGTAACCGGTCATGGCGGTGTTGAACACCACCTCACCCACGGACAGGCCGGGCGCGCCTGCGGATTCGCCCTCGAATACGGTGCCGTCTTCGAGCACGAGAATTGCGGCTTGGGTCACGGGAATCTCACTTTGGCTACCGAGGGGGCTCCGAAGCCACGCCTGCGCTCACGGCAAAAACCGGTTGCAAAAAAGCGCGGACGGCGGTGTAAACCGGTCCGGCTGACGTGATTCGGCGAGCGGGAATTGTAATGGCATGGGTGCCACCGGCGCCAGCGCCGCGTATGCGCCCGGCCCCGCCCTGCCCGGCCGGCGCAGGGGCCCCGTTCAGCCCACGCCGGTAGCCACCAGCTCGCGCACGGAATAGCGACCGGGCGCCCGCCCCCGCAGCTGCCGGGCCACGTGCAGGGCGCCGCGGGCGAAGATGTCGCGGTTGGTGGCGCGGTGCACCAGCTCCACCCGCTCGCCCAGCCCGGCGAACTGGACCAGGTGCTCGCCGATGATGTCGCCGGCGCGCAGGCTGGCGTAGCGCGGCTCGGCGCCGCCATGGCGGGCCGCCTCGCCCAGGGTCAGCGCGGTGCCGGAGGGCGCGTCCTTCTTGTGCACGTGGTGCGATTCGACGATGTCGCAGTCCCAGCCCGGCAGGCTGGCCGCGGCGCGTTCCACCAGCTCGGCCAGCACCGCCACGCCGAGGCTGAAGTTGGTCGCCCAGGTCAGCGGGATCCGCTGCGCCGCGGCCGCCAGTGCGGCCTGCTGCGCCGCGTCGATGCCGGTGGTGCCGGAGACGAACGCCGCATCGCGCGCCAGGCACAGCGCCAGCACCGGGTCGAACCCTTCCGGCAGGCTGAAATCGATGGCCGCGTCGAACGGCGGCGCGCCGGACAGCTCGCTGGCGGCGAAGTGCGGCACGCCGTCGATCACCCGCTGCGCCGGCGCCTTGCGCACCACCGCGGCGACCACCTGCAGCGAAGGATCTTCCGCCGCCAGCCGCAGCAGGGCCTGGCCCATGCGACCGGAAGCACCGTGGATCAACAAGCGTGTGGGCGTAGTCATGGCCGGCAAACTACCGCCTTGGAATGCAATGAGACAAGCATGCGCCGCATTCAGCCGCCCCGGCCGGCGTGGACCACGGCGACGCTGCGCGTGGCCTGCACCCGCCAGCGCCGGCGTTCGATCGTGTCGCGGCTGCGCGACACCAGGCGTACACCGGGCATGTCCACCCGCGCGCTCATCTCGACTTTGGCCGAACGACCGTCGGCGGCGATACTGATGCTCCGGATCGTCTGCTCGTAGCGCATCGGCACGCGGCCGCCCACGGCCTCCTGCACCCTGCGCAGCATCGCCATGCTGCGCGCCGCGTCCTCGCAGTACTCCTGCTTGCCGAGCGTGCTTTCCTCGCTGGAGGACTCGGACTTCATCACCAGCGACTGCCGGTAATCCTCGGCGAGCATCCCGCACAGCAGCGCGTCGTCGAAGGCGAGCGTGGCCTGCTCGACCCCGCGGTAATAGTCGCGGACCTGTTTTTCGTCCAGCGAATTGCCGCCCCACTGGTATATCCCGCCGGCCACCGCCAGCAGCACCAGCAACCCCACGAGAAATCGCATCATGGCCTCCCTGCCTCAGTCCATTGAATGCCGCCGGGTCCAGCCCAGCGGCGGCGTCGCTGCTCAGTGTTTCCCGGGCGGCGTCGGCCCACAACCACCGCAGCCGCCGCAGCCGCCATCGCCGCCGGAAGCCGGTGGCGCCAGACGGCGCCCCAGCGCCTGCAGGCGCAGCGAGCGCTGCGGCTTGACCAGCCACAGCGCCAGCGCCCCGCGCAGCCTGCGCACCACGCCGGGGAACTGCTTCTTCAGCACCACCCACGCGCTGGCCAGTACGGCCAGGGCGATGATCGCATACTGCAGCAGCAGGCCCCGGTCCATCAGCCCGCCCCCAGCGCCACCGCGGCCTGGTAGGTCACCAGCGACGCCAGGTAGGCCGCCGCGAACAGGTAGACCGTGGCGAACGCCATCTGCTTCCACGAGTTGGTCTCGCGCTTGATCGTGGCCAGCGTGGAGATGCACATCGGCGCGTAGATGTACCAGACCAGCAGCGACAGCGCGGTGGCCAGCGACCAGCCGTCGCTGATCAGCGGGGTCAGCGCCTGCGCGGCGGCATCGTCATCGGCCGCCGACAGCGCGTACACCGTGGCCAGCGAGGCCACCGCCACTTCGCGCGCGGCCATGCCCGGGATCAGCGCGATGCAGATCTGCCAGTTGAAGCCCAGCGGCGCGAAGAACACCGCCATCGCGTGGCCGATGCGGCCGGCGAAGCTGTAGTCGATGGCCGGCAGGGTCGCGTCGGCCGGTGCCGCCGGGAACGACAGCAGGAACCACAGCAGGATGGTCAGCGCCAGGATGATGCCGCCCACGCGCTTTAGGAAGATCATGCCGCGCTCGTACAGCCCGACCGCCAGGTCGCGCACGTGCGGCAGGCGGTAGGACGGCAGTTCCAGCAGCAGCGGGTGCTCGCCCTTGTCGCGGCGGAACTTCTTCATCGTCCACGACATCGCCAGCGCGCTCAGGATGCCGGCCGCATACAGGCCGAACAGCACCAACCCCTGCTGGTTGAACACGCCCCACACCGTCTTCTGCGGGATGAAGGCGCCGATCAGCAGCGCGTACACCGGCAACCGCGCCGAACAGGTCATCAGCGGCGCCACCAGGATCGTCGCCAGCCGGTCGCGCGGGTCCTGGATGCTGCGCGTGGACATGATGCCCGGCACCGCGCAGGCGAAGCTGGACAGCAGCGGGATGAACGACCGACCGGACAGGCCGGCCGCGGCCATCATCCGGTCCAGCAGGAACGCCGCGCGCGGCAGGTAGCCCGACTCCTCCAGCGCGAGGATGAAGAAGAACAGGATCAGGATCTGCGGCAGGAACACCACCACGCCGCCGACGCCGGCGATGATGCCGTCCACCAGCAGGCTGCTCAGCGGCCCTTCCGGCAGGGTCGAGCCAACCAGCTCGCCCAGCCAGCCGAAGCCGGCCTCGATGCCGTCCATCAGCGGCGTGGCCCAGGCGTAGACCGCCTGGAAGATCAGGAACATCACCACCGCCAGGGTCAGCAGCCCGAACACCGGGTGCAGCAGCCAGCGGTCCAGCGCGTCGTCGATCCTGGCCGTGCGCGTGGGCATGCGCACGGCGCTGGCGAGGATGTCGCGGACCTGGGCATGATGATCGGCGGCAGGCACGACGTCCGGCGGCGCCATCGTCGCCAGCTGCGGCATCATCGCGTCGATGCGCGCGACCAGTTCACTGGCGCCGTTGCGGCGCACCGCCACGGTTTCCACCACCGGCACACCCAACGCCTGCTCCAGCGCCGCCACGTCGATCTCGATGCCGCGCCGGCGCGCGGCATCGACCATGTTCAGCGCCACGATCATGGGTTTTCCCAGCTCGCGCACTTCCAGCGCGAAGCGCAGGTGCAGGCGCAGGTTGGTGGCGTCGACCACGCACACCAGCGCATCGGGCGCGGCTTCGCCGGGGTAGAAGCCGCGGCACAGGTCGCGGGTGATGGCCTCGTCCAGGCTGGCCGGCTGCAGGCTGTAGGCGCCGGGCAGGTCCAGCACCGCGTACTCGCGCCCCGACGGCCCGCGCATGCGCCCTTCCTTGCGCTCGACGGTGACGCCAGCGTAGTTGGCCACCTTCTGCCGGCTGCCGGTGAGCTGGTTGAACAGCGCGGTCTTGCCACAGTTCGGGTTGCCGACCAGGGCCAGCCGCGACACGCTCGTCGCTGCGTTCATGCCACCACCTCCTTCGTGATCCGGATGCGGGCGGCCTCGCTGCGCCGGAGCGCGAAACGGGTGAAGCCGACCTGCACCAGCAGCGGTTCGCCGCCGACCGGCCCGCGCGCGACCACCCGCACGTCCTCGCCGTTGACGAACCCCAGTTCCCTCAACCGCCGGGCGATCGCATCATTGGCATGCAGGTCCTGCACCGCCTCCACCTGCGCGGGTGCATGCAGCGGCAAATCTGACAACGTCACTGAACGGCGCCTCTGGATGAGTTGATAAGAATGGTTATCAATTCTAGCATCGCCGCGCCGCGACTTGCTGCCCCGGGCGCTCCGCTATGATTCGGGCACCCAAGCACGCATGGAATCCGATGAGCGATGCACTGCTCGTTCGCCACGACAACGCCGCGGCGACGCTCCACCTGAACCGTCCCGGGCTGCACAACGCGTTCGACGCCGGGCTGATCGCCGCCCTCACCACCGCGCTGGAAGCCCTCGGCGCGGACCCGGCGGTACGCACCGTGGTGCTGGCCGGCAACGGGCCCTCGTTCTCGGCCGGCGCCGACCTGCAGTGGATGCGCGCCATGGCCGGCGCCTCGCAGGAGGAGAACCGCCAGGACGCACTGGCGCTGGCGCGGCTGATGCGCACCCTGGACGAGCTGCCCAAGCCGACCATTGCCCGCGTGCACGGCGCCAGCTTCGGCGGCGGCGTCGGCCTGGTGGCCTGCTGCGACATCGCCATCGCCGCCGAGGGCGCGCGTTTCGGCCTGACCGAGAGCCGCCTGGGCCTGCTGCCGGCAGTGATCTCGCCCTACGTCATCGCCGCCATCGGCCCGCGCCAGGCGCGGCGCTGGTTCGCCACCGGCGAGCATTTCGACGCCGCCACCGCACTGCGCATCGGCCTGGTGCACCAGGTGGTCGCCGCCGACGCACTCGACGCCGCGGTGCAGGCGCAGCTGGACCTGATCGGCAAGGCCGGCCCGGTCGCCGCGGCCTCGGCCAAGGTGCTGGTGCGCGAGGTTCATGCCGCTGGCGGCGACCGCGACGCGCTCGACCGCGCCAATGCCGGGCTGATCGCCGCGCTGCGCGCCTCGGACGAGGGCCGCGAGGGCCTGTCGGCGTTCCTCGAGAAGCGCGCGCCGCGCTGGGTGGCGGGGGAACGGCGATGAGCGATTTCGTCCGCATCGTCGAGGTCGGCCCGCGCGACGGGCTGCAGAACGAAAAGCAGCAGGTCGCCACCGCCGACAAGATCGCGCTGATCGACCGGTTGTCCGCCACCGGCCTGCGCACCATCGAGGCCACCAGTTTCGTCAGTCCGAAGTGGGTGCCGCAGCTGGCCGACGCCGCCGAGGTCATGGCCGGCATCCAGCGCCGCCCGGGCATCGCCTACCCGGTACTGGTGCCCAACGAACAGGGCTACGAACGCGCGCTGGCGGCCGGGGCGCGGGAGGTGGCCGTGTTCACCGCCGCCTCCGAGCAGTTCAACCGCACCAATACCAACGCCGGCATCGACGAGTCGCTGCAGCGCTTCGCGCCGGTGCTGGCACGGGCGAAGAGCGACGGCATCGCGGTGCGCGGCTATGTCTCCACCGTGCTCGGCTGCCCCTACCAGGGCGAGGTGCCGCTGGCCGACGTGGTGCGCGTGGCGCGCGCGCTGCACGCCATGGGCTGCCACGAGATCTCGCTGGGCGACACCATCGGCGTCGGCACGCCGCGCAAGGCCCGCGCGATGCTGCGCGCGGTGGCCGCCGAAGTGCCGATGGCCGCGCTCGCCGTGCACTTCCACGACACCTACGGCCAGGCACTGGCCAATATTGCCGCCTGCCTGGAGGACGGCGTGCGCGTGGTCGATTCGGCCGTGGCCGGCACCGGCGGCTGCCCCTATGCGCGCGGCGCCAGCGGCAACGTCGCCAGCGAGGACGTGGTCTACATGCTGCATGGCATGGGCATGGACACCGGCATCGACCTGCCGGCGCTGGCCGACACCGGACGCTGGCTGGCCGGCGTGCTGGGCCGCGACAATGGCAGCAAGGCCGGCAAGGCCATGGACCACTGATTGACTCACCGAAAGGATTCCGCCGCATGATCCGCACCGCTCTCGCCATCGCCGCCCTGCTCCCGGCAGGCAACGTTCTGGCCGCTTCGGCGGTGGCCTTTTCCGACTCCGGCGCCTACGGCTTCGCCTACAACCATCCCTCCGCCAGCCTCGCCCTGCAGGCCGCCATGGGCCACTGCGCGCGCCGTTCGGCCAACTGCACCGAAGTGGCCAGCACGTCGGCCGAGGCCGGGTATTCGGCCATCGCCAGCGGCAGCGCCGCTTTCGGCCATGCGCTGGGCGAAAGCGACGAACGCGCCGCGATCGACAAGGCCCTGGCCATGTGCCGGCGTACGGCGGACGATTGCCGGCTCGAGTTCCTGTGGCGGGAAAGGCCGGTACCCGCCGTGCTGCGCGTGCCCGCGCATCCGCCGATGCCCGTCCCCGTGCCCCGACAGTACTAACGGGCCGCCGCCCCCTGTGAGGACGGCGGCATCGGCTAGAATCACCGGCCAACCCATTGCAGGTAGCGTCTGATGCAGCTGTCTTCCGTCCGCGCCGTCGTCACCGGCGGTGTCTCCGGCCTCGGCCTGGCCGTGGCCCGGCACCTGGTCGCCAACGGCGGCAAGGTCGCCCTGTTCGACCTCAACGAGGAAAAAGGCACCGCCGCGGTCGCCGAACTGGGAACGGACAACGCCCGCTACTTCACCACCAACGTCACCGACGAGGCCGGCGTGGCCGCCAACCTCGCCGCGGCGCGCGAGTTCCTCGGCGGGCTGAACGTGGTGATGAACTGCGCCGGCATCCTGGGTGCCGGCCGCGTGCTCGGCCGCGAGGCGCCGATGCCGCTGTCCAACTTCCAGGCCACGGTGATGGTCAATCTGGTCGGCAGCTTCAACGTGGCCAAGGCCGCCGCCGACCTGATGCAGCACAACGAGGCCGGCAGCGACGGCGAACGCGGCGTGATCATCAACACCGCTTCGGTCGCCGCCTACGAGGGCCAGATCGGCCAGGCCGCCTATTCCGCCTCCAAGGGCGGCGTGGTCGGCATGACCCTGCCGATGGCGCGCGAGCTGTCGCGCTTCGGCATCCGCGTGATGACCATCGCGCCGGGCGTGTTCTGGACGCCGATGGTGGACGGCATGCCGGCCAACGTGCAGGAATCGCTGGCCGCCTCGATCCCGTTCCCGTCGCGCCTGGGCCAGCCGGACGACTTCGCCGCGCTGGTCGGCCACATCATCGGCAATACCTACCTCAACGGCGAAACCATCCGCCTGGATGGCGCCGTGCGCCTGGCGCCCAAGTGATCCACCCCGCGGGCGCCCACAAGGCGCCCGCTTCGATTTCCCCCTTACCCCAACCGACTTTCCAAGCATGAAAGCCAGCGATATCAAGAAAGGCAACGTCGTCGAATACAACAACGGCGTCTACCAGATCCGCGACATCGAGCGCAGCTCGCCGCAGGGCCGCGGCGGCAACGTCCGCTTCCGTTTCATCATGTACAGCGTGCCGGGCGGCAACAAGCTCGACGCCAGCTTCGACGCCGACGACAACCTGCCGGAAGTCGAGCTGCTGCGCCGCCAGTCCACCTTCTCGTACATGGACGGCGACGCCTTCGTGTTCATGGACGACGAGGACTACACCCCCTACACGCTGGACGCGGACGTGATCGGCGATGACGCCGGCTACATCACCGAGGGCCTGACCGGCATCTACGTGCAGGTGATCGACGAGCAGCCGGTGGCGATCCAGCTGCCGCAGCACGTGACCCTGGAAGTGGTGGAAACCCCGCCGGAACTGAAGGGCGGCACCGCCACCAAGCGCCCGAAGCCGGCCAAGCTCAATACCGGCATCGAGATCATGGTTCCGGAATACATCGCCAACGGCGAGCGCATCCTGGTCAACACCAGCACCGGCGAGTTCGGCGGCCGCGCCGACTGATCCGGCGCACGACACAGCAGCAAGCGACGGCGCCCATGCGGCGCCGTCGTCGTCTGTGAAGTTCGGCTACGGCGCGCCGATAACCCGGCAGTTCCCCTTCCGCGACGCGGGCCCGGGGCCCTCCCCTGCCCGGACCGACCGATGCCCCGCTGCCGCCGCTGCCGCCGCTGCCTCCTGCCCCTCCTGCTGCTTCCCGCCATCGCCACCGGCGCGGAACCGGCGCAGGACCTGCGCCAGATGTTCGCCTTCGGCCACGCCGATGGCAGCCTGCGCGGCAAGTACTACGCCACCGGCAACGCCTTCTTCGCCGAAGGTGTCGACCGCGACACCTTCGCCACCGGCGGCCGGCTCGGCTTCACCAGCGCGCCGCTGCACGGCTTTTCGCTGCGCGCCAGCGCCTACCTGCAGCGCAGCCTGGTCCATGCCGGCACCGGCCGCGACCGCGATCTCGGCCACGACCTGGCCTCGCTGGGCGAAAGCTGGCTGCAGTGGCAGGGCGGGAAGCTGCTGCTGCGCGCCGGCAACCAGGCCATCGACGAGGTGCCCTTCACCTCCAGCTACGATTTCCGCATCGTGCCGCAGCTCTACCAGGGCGTGCGCCTGCGCGTTGGCGAGGGCGGCAACCATTTCAGCGCGATGCGCATGTTCCGCTACAAGTCGCGCATCGACGGATCGTTCGCGCGCGCGACCAACTACAACCGCCGCTTCTCGCCGCTGCACCCGGGCGTGGGCGACACCCCCACCGACGGATTCTGGGCCGTGGGCGGCGCCCGCCGGGCCGCGCTCGGCCCGCTGGATGCCAGCGGCCAGGCGTGGCTGATCCGCTACCTCGACTATGCCGACCTGTACTACGGCCAAGCCGAACTGGCCGCGCGCGACGGCGCACTGCGCCCGTTCGCGGCCGTGCAGGTCGCCCGCCAGCACGAACAGGGCGCGGCCCTGCTGGGGCCGGTGGACAACCGCACCTACGGCCTGCGGCTCGGCGTGCGCGGCCGGCGGGCCACGGCCACGCTCAACCACAACCACGTGCCGCACCGCGCCGGCACGTTCCGCAACGGCGCGCTGGCCACGCCCTACGCCAGCTACCAGACCTCCGGGCCGCTGTTCGCGCAGCCGTACCTGACCAGCACCCAGGACCTGGGCAGCGGCGATGCCTGGTCGGCCGAACTGGACGTGGCCGCGAACGAACGGCTGCGCTGGGGCGCGCGCTGGTCGTACATGGACCTGCGGCCGGCCGCCGACCGGCCGTCCATCGGCCAGCGCGAATACATGGCCTTCGCCAGCTACCGCTTCGGCGGCGCGCTCAAGGGCCTGAGCGTGAGCAACTACTTCGCCGTGCAGCACCAGCGCGGGCGCAGCGCCGGCTATCGCGAAAACCGCCTGAGCGTGGCCTACGACTTCTGAGGCGCACGCCCTTCCTGCCAGTGCCAGTGAATGCATCTCCCGGCCAGCGACAGGGCCGCCCGGGTTGCCGGAGACAACGGGTCATTTCCTGCACGCCCGGGTGCCGGCCGGGCCCGTGCGCAGACCCGTGTCTGCCGCCAGCATGGCGGCGACACCGATGCCGGGAAAGCGCGTCGGCCCGGACGGCCCCGGCAACGCCGGCGCTCACTCCTCCGGCAGGCCCTGGATGCCGAAGTCGATCACCACCGCTTCCGGCCCGCGCTGCAGGTAGTTGATCGACAGGTGCTCGCCGAAACGCTGGCTCAGCTGGCCCAGCAGCGGGATCGGGTCGTGGTCGTTGACGAAGCGCATGGTCTCGCCGTTGCGCAGCGCGCCCAGCGCGCCGAAGATCGCCGAGTGGCGGAAGCGGCGCGCCACGCCGCGGGCGTCGAAGACGTGGACATGCGGGGCGGGATCGAGGGAAACGTGCATCGTGCGGAACTCCTTCGTGGAAAACCCGGCCCATGCTAGGCCTCCGCCTCGCCGCCGCCCTGACCAGGATCAAGAACGGCGCCGATGCCCGCCGCTCAGTCCGGCGCGGCGGCCAGATGCCGCATGCGCGCGGCCAGCCAGCCCACCCGCTGCCGCGTCCGCTCCAGTTCCTCGCGCTGCGCCGGCGGCAGGGCCTGCCCGGCGGTAGCGTGCAGGGCCTGCCAGCGCGCCTGCCCTTCCTCGTCGTGCCGGGCCAGCGCCCGCTCCAGCGCGGCGAGTTCGTCGGGCTGGACGATGCCGTAGCCCCCGTCCGGCAGCAGCGATGCCGGCGCGTCGAACACGCCGCTGAAACGCTGCCAGTCGGCCAGGCGCGCCTGCAGTTCGGGAGCGCCCGATCCCAGCTGCCGCTTCAGCTGCGCGAGCGCGCGCAGTTCGGCCCGGCGCAGCGCCGCGGTTTCCAGCACCCACCACGCCGCGGTCGGCTGCAGCGGCAGGTCCGGTGGCAGCTCGCCCCGTTGCCGCGCGCTGCCATCCAGCCAGCGCTCCAGCGGCAGCGGCGGCGCCCACCCTTCCTGCTGCAGGCCCTGCAGCAGTTGCCGGTAGTCCTCGCGGGCCGAGGCGAAGTACAGGCCGTCCCCGCTGCGCGTCGAGGGCCGCTGCGCCGCGGCCAGCCCGGCGCGCTGCAGGCGGTGCAGGACGCCGCGCGGCGTGGTGGCCTGCAGGCGCCGCCGCGGCGGCGTCAGCGCCAGGTCGAGCAGGCGTCCGCTTTCCACCGCGCAGTTGTTGCCGATGAAGCGGTAGCGCCCGTCGTAGCTCCAGTGCGCGCGGGCGGCCAGCTGCAGCAGCGCGCCGATCTGCACCGGCGACAACGCCAGCGGCCACGCCTGCAGGTCGCGCAGTTCGATGCGGGTGTATTCGTCGATCACCTGGTCCAGCGGCAGCACGAACAGCCGCGCCGGATAGGCGCCGGTCAGTCCGCGCCAGTTCGAGATCTGCACGTCGTTGACGAAGGCGCGGAAGGACAGCACCCGGTGGTAGGCCAGGTCCATCCGGCACTGCGGGCCCGGTTCGCGGCCCGGCGCGCAGACCACCAGCCGCAGCATGGCGTGGCCGAAGCGGCTCATCGCCGCCTCGCCGCTGTCGGCCAGCAGGTAGTCCACCGCGTACACCCGCGCCGGGTCCAGCGTCTCCAGTTCCAGCTGCGCCGCGGTGGCGCCGGCCACCAGCAGCGGCAGCGCTCCGGCACAGTCCACGTCCGGCAGCGGCGCCGGCCCCAGCTGCTGCCGGTACCACGCCGCCAGCGCCGGCCGCCGGCAGCGGTATTGCGGGTCGAGCAGGTACCACTCCAGGTTGACCGCGAAGGCCTCGGCCGGGCTGTGGCGTTCGTAGTCGTCCGGACTGCGCCGGGCGTAGGGGTTGGCGCCGCGCCGGTCCCACCCGGCAAGACGGCGGAACGCCGGCTGCCGCGACCAGCCGCCGCCCTCGCCGCGGTCGAAGGCGTGGGCGATCTCATGCAGCACCGTGGCCTGCGCCAGGTCGTGCCCGGCCGCCGTGGCCGGCACCTGCAGCAGTTGCGGCGAGAGCCGCAGCCCGCCACGGCGATGCCTGCCGGCGACGTCCTCCGGCAACTGCGGATCGAAACGCAGCGACAGGCGCCGCGGGTCGGCCTGCCAGCGTGCGGGCAACCGTTCCCTGGCGCGGTCCAGCAGGTCGCGCGCGCGTTGCTGCGCCGTCGCGTCCAGCCCGGCCGGGTCCAGCGCCAGCTCGAGCGCCTGGCCGCTGCCGCTGGCCAGCAGCAGCGCGGCGGCCAGCGCGGCCGTCGGGCGCATCAGCGGGCGAGGATCGCCCGGGCCAGTTCTATGTCGCTGGCGGTGGCGGCGCCGGCATCGTGCCGGCGCAGGTGCAGCAGCGCGGCCTGCAGGCGCGCGCCGCGCAGGCGGCCGTCGCTGGCGACGAAGCTGGCGGCTTCCTCGCGCGCGGCCTGGATCACCTTGTCGTCGCCGGAGGAACTGCTCGAACCCTTGGACGAGGCACCGGCGGAGGTGCCGGCGGTGCTGCCGGCAAAGCTGGACGCCAGCAGCGGCGCGGAGGCCAGCAGCAGGACGCAGGTCAGGAACGGACGGATCATCGGCGTACGGGAAAGCGTGGGACGGGATGCGAGCGTAACCGGCCGCCGGCTACAGGTCGAACAGCTTGCCCGGATTCATCAAACCCAATGGGTCGAATGCCCGCTTCACCCCGCGCATCAGCGCGATCTCGGCGGCGTCGCGGGTGCTGGACAGGTAGGGCTTCTTGACCAGGCCGATGCCGTGCTCGGCCGAAATGCTGCCGTGGAAGCGGTGCAGCACCTGCGCCAGCAGCTTGGTCACCTGCTCGCACTGGCCGAGGAATTCGGCGTCGGAGGTGTCCTCGGGCTTGAGCACGTTGATGTGCAGGTTGCCGTCGCCGATGTGGCCGAACCAGACCACGTCGAAATGCGGATAGGCGCCGTTGATCAGCGCCTGCGCCTCAGCCAGGAACGCCGGCATCGCCGAGATGCGCACCGACACGTCGTTCTTGTACGGCCGGTAGCGCGCCAGCGACTCGGTGATGCCCTCGCGCAGGCGCCACAGCTGCTGCGCCTGCGCTTCGCTGGCGCTGATCACCCCGTCCAGCACCCAGCCCTGCTCCATGCAGTGCTCGAAGGCGGCCAGCGCCGCGGCCTCGCCGGCCTCGTCGGCCGCGGCGTATTCGGTCACCACGTAATACGGGTAGGTCTCGGCGAACGGGTACTGCGCGCCGTGCGCGGTAACGTGGTGCACCGCGCGGTCGGTGAAGAACTCGAACGCCTCCAGCTGCATGCGTTCGCGGAAGGCGGCGAACACCTGCATCAGCACCTCGAACGACGGCAGCGCCAGCAGCATCACGTTGGTCGCCGGCGGCGGGTCGGTGAGCTTCAGCGTCGCCTCCACCACGATGCCGAGCGTGCCTTCCGAGCCGATCAGCAGCTGGCGGAAGTCGTAGCCGCTGGAGTTCTTGATCAGGCCCTTGTTGAACTCGAGCAGTTCGCCGTTGCCGGCCACGACCTTGAGCCCGGCGATCCACTCGCGGGTGTTGCCGTAGCGGATCACGCGGATGCCGCCGGCGTTGGTGGCGATGTTGCCGCCGATCGAACAGGAGCCGCGCGCGGCGAAGTCCACCGGATAGACCAGGCCATGCTCGCGGGCGGCGTTGTGCACGGCTTCCAGCGGCATGCCGGCCTGCACCGTCAGGGTGCGGTCCACCGCGTTGAAGTCCAGCGCCTTGTTCATGCGCTCCAGGCTCAGCACCAGTTCGCCGTTGGCCGCCACCGCGCCGCCGGACAGGCCGGTGCGGCCGCCGGACGGCACCACCGCGACGGTGTGTTCGTTCGCCCAGCGCACCACCGCCTGCACCTCCTCGACGCTGCCCGGCAGCGCGATGGCCAGCGGCGCCGGCGTCCAGCGCCGCGTCCAGTCGCGCCCGTAATGCTCCAGATCGGCCGGATCGGTCTTCAGGCGCAGCCCCGGGCAGGACTGCAGCAGGGTATCCAGGCGCGGATCGGTCATGGCGGCGGAGGTGCTCGGGCAGGGGAAACCGGAAAGCCTGCCAGCCGCGGCGCGGCACGTCCAGCGGCCGCGCCCGGCGGCGATGGATACACCTGAAACCGTCGGGTTATCAAGACATTACCAACTGTCGCAGTGCACAAGAGCCGGCCGCTTCTGGCATAGTCGGCAACTCCCTCCGCCTGCACAGCCGCCACCGCCATGTCGCCCAAGAAAACCTCGTTCCCGAAGCAGGACATCCGTGTTTTGTTGCTGGAGGGGGTCAGCCAGACGGCGGTGGAGACGTTCAAGGCGGCCGGTTACACGCAGATCGAGTACCACACCAAGGCCCTGCCGGAAGACGAACTGAAGGCGCGCATCGCCGAGGCGCACATCGTCGGCCTGCGCTCGCGCACCCAGCTCACCGCCGAGGTGCTGGCGCACGGCAAGCGCCTGATCGCCGCCGGCTGCTTCTGCATCGGCACCAACCAGGTGGACCTGGAAGCGGCCGAACTGGCCGGCATCCCGGTGTTCAACGCGCCCTACTCCAATACCCGCTCGGTGGCCGAACTGGTGATCGCCGAGGCGATCATGCTGACCCGCGGCGTACCGCAGAAGAACGCCGAATGCCACCGCGGCGGCTGGTCCAAGTCGGCCGCCGGCAGCCACGAGGTGCGCGGCAAGGTCCTGGGCATCGTCGGCTACGGCCACATCGGCACCCAGGTCGGCGTGCTGGCCGAGGCGCTGGGCATGCAGGTGATCTTCCACGACATCGAGACCAAGCTGTCGCTGGGCAACGCGCAGCCGGCCGCCAGCCTGGACGACCTGCTCGCCCGCGCCGACGTTGTCACCCTGCACGTGCCGGAAACCGCGGCCACGCAGTGGATGATCGGCGCCGCCCAGCTGGCGAAGATGAAGCCCGGCGCGCACCTGATCAACGCCGCGCGCGGTACCGTGGTGGTGATCGACGCGCTGGACGCGGCGCTGCGCTCCGGGCACATCGGCGGCGCGGCGGTGGACGTGTTCCCGGCCGAACCCAAGGGCAACGGCGACCGTTTCGAATCGCCGCTGACCGCGCACGACAACGTGATCCTGACCCCGCACGTCGGCGGCAGCACGCTGGAGGCGCAGGACAACATCGGCGTGGAAGTGGCCGCCAAGCTGGTGCGCTACAGCGACAACGGCAGCACCCTGTCGGCGGTCAACTTCCCGGAAGTGACCCTGCCCGAGCACGAACAGAGCCTGCGCCTGCTGCACATCCACCGCAACGTGCCGGGCGTGCTGTCGCGGCTCAACGAGGTGTTCTCGCGGCACAACCTCAACATCGACGGCCAGTTCCTGCGCACCAACCCGAAGCTGGGCTACGTGGTCGTGGACATCACCGCCACCGTGGAACAGGCCAACGCGATCCGCGACGAACTGGCCGCGATCGAAGGCACGCTGCGCACCCGCATCCTGTACTGAGCGCGCTCGCGGCCAGGCCGCTTTCGCAGGAGCGGCTTCAGCCGCGAGGGCTTTCCTGGCATTGCCGCGAAGAGCATCGCGGCTGAAGCCGCTCCTACGGCACGGTGACACGGTGCCTCAGCGCACGCCAGCATCGCCCTATGCCGCAGGGATTCAATCCGCCGCGCAACCGTCCCGACCGAACGACGCCCGCAGGGCAGCCCCTGTAGGAGCGGCTTCAGCCGCGAAGGCTTTTCGGGCATTGCCGCGAAGAGCATCGCGGCTGAAGCCGCTCCTACGGCAGGGCGACGCGGTGCCTCAGCGCACGCCAGCAACGCCATGTGCCGCAGGGATCCATCCGCCCGCGCAACAGCCCCAACCGAACGACGCCCGCAGGGCAGCCTTTGTAGGAGCGGCTTCAGCCGCGAAGGCTTTCCTGGCATTGCCGCGACGAGCATCGCGGCTGAAGCCGCTCCTACGGCAGGGCGACGCGGTGCCTCGGCGCACGTCAGCAACACCCTATGCCGCAGGGAACCATCCGCCGCGCAACCGTCCCGACCGAACGACGCCCGCAGGGCAGCCCTTGTAGGAGCGGCTTCAGCCGCGAAGGCTTTTCGGGCATCCCAGCGAAGAGCAGCGCGGCTGAAGCCGCTCCTACGGCAACGGGTTGGTGCGGGGCCTCAGCGCGTGGCGGCCTGCCAGCGCAGTGCCATGCGCCGCAGGGACGCGTCCGCCTGCGGGTCGGCGGCGATGGCGGCGATGTCGCGCCAGGCCAGGTCCAGCGATTCCTCTCCGACGATGAAACCTTCGTCCGTCCCGGCGCGCACCACGTAGCGCGCGTCGTAATGCCAGTGGCCCGGCACCTGCCCGCGTTCGGGAATCCAGTGCCGGTCCAGGTCGAACACCGCCGGCGATTCCAGCCGCAGGCCAGGCAGGCCCGATTCCTCCTCCGCCTCGCGCAGGGCCACGGCCGCCAGGTCGCGGTCGCCGTCGGCGTGGCCGCCCAGCTGCAGCCAGCGGTCCAGCTTGCGGTGGTGGGTCAGCAGCACGCGGCGGCCGTCGGCGCTGACCAGCCAGGCGCTGCCGGTGAAGTGGCCGGCCAGGCGCGAGCGCTGGAAGGGATCGTCGCCGCCCTCCCCGAGCAGGCGCAGGAAGCCGTCCGCCACCGCCGCGTGTTCCGGCACCCGCCGTGCGTAATCCTGCAGCGCGTCGCGCAGGTTCCCATCCCGTTCGTGCATGACTGCAGGCACATCCCATCGATCCGATCCGGCGCCCATTATCGCCGTCCATGCTGCACCTGCGCTTGTCGGTTTCCCCGGCCTTTGGCAAGGTAGGCCGTTGCCGGCGGTTCAGCTTGCTTCGTCCCATGCGCGTCCCCCGCGGGATGCGTGGAAACACCACCAAGGTCTGGAAAAACAGCGAATGCTCAAAACACTGTTGAGGGTCAAGCCGGTCGAGCCGGCCGCACACGTGGACGCCGGCGAACCGGTGGAAGGCAGCCTGCAGGGCGAAGCCACGCTCAAGCGCACCCTCACCGCCAGGCACCTGATCCTGCTGGGCATGGGCGCGGTGATCGGCGCCGGCATCTTCGTCATCACCGGGCAGGCGGCGGCCCACCACGCCGGCCCCGCGATCATGCTGTCGTTCGTGCTCGCCGGCCTGGCCTGCGCCTTCGCCGGCCTGTGCTACGCCGAGTTCGCGGCGATGATGCCGGTCTCCGGCAGCGCCTATTCGTACTCCTACGCGACCCTGGGCGAAGGCATGGCCTGGTTCATCGGCTGGTGCCTGGTGCTCGAATACCTGTTCGCCTCCTCGTCGGTGGCGGTGGGCTGGTCGGCCTACCTGCTCAGCTTCCTCACCAGCACCCTGCACCTGCCCTTCCCCGACGCGCTGACCGCCGCGCCGATCGCCTGGGAGAACGGCCAGTTCATCGCCTCCGGCAAGCTGCTCAACCTGCCGGCGGTGCTCATCATCGCGGTGATCTCGGGGCTGCTGTACGTCGGTGTCACCCAGTCCACGTTCGTCAACGCGGTGATCGTCGCGATCAAGGTGGCGGTGATCTGCCTGTTCGTCGGGTTCGGCGTGATGTACGTCAATCCGGAGAACTGGACGCCGTTCATCCCGGACAACACCAGCGGCGTGTTCGGCGAGTTCGGCTGGAGCGGCGTGTTCCGCGCGGCCTCCATCGTGTTCTTCGCCTACATCGGCTTCGACGCGGTTTCCACCGCCGCCGGCGAGACCAAGGACCCGCAGAAGAACATGCCGATCGGCCTGCTCGGTTCGCTGGCGGTATGCACCATCATCTACATCGTGGTCTGCGCGGTGATGACCGGGCTCATGCACTACAGCAAGCTGGGCACCGACAAGCCGGTGGCCACGGCGCTGGAAGCCTACGCCAACCTGGCATGGCTGAAGACCTGGGTGGAGATCGGCGCCATCGCCGGCCTGTCCTCGGTGGTGCTGGTGATGATGATGGGCCAGACCCGCATCGCCTACACCATTTCCCGCGACGGCCTGCTGCCGCAGGTGTTCGGCAAGGTGCATGCGAAGTACCGCACGCCGCACCTGAGCACGGTGATCGTCGGCGCGGTCGCCGCCGCGCTGGCCGGCCTGGTGCCGCTGAACGTGCTGGGCGAACTGGTCGCGATGGGCACGCTGCTGGCCTTCGCCACGGTCTGCATCGGCGTGCTGATCCTGCGCCGCACCCGTCCCGAGATGCCGCGCGCCTTCCGCGTGCCGGCGGTGTGGCTCGTCGCGCCGCTGGGCGCGCTGATCTGCCTGGGTTTGTTCGCGATGGCCTTCGCCGCCCACTGGCTGGTGTTCGTGCTGTGGAACGTGCTGGGCGTGGCCATCTACCTGGGCTACGGCATGCGCCACAGCAAGCTGAACCGGAACGCCTGATCCTTTCCGGCCGGCCCCTGGCGCCGGCCGTTCCTGCACGCACGACGAGCGAAGACGCACCATGTTCAAGCAACTGTGGGCCACCAAACATCCGCACGCCGCCCATGAGGAGGCCAACGGCCTGAGCCTGCGCCGCACCCTGGGGCCGTGGGGCCTGACCGCGCTGGGCATCGGCGCGGTGATCGGCGGCGGCATCTTCGTCATCACCGGCCAGGCCGCGGCCGACCACGCCGGCCCGGCGATCATGCTGTCCTTCGTCCTGGCCGCGGTGTGCTGCGCGTTCTGCGCCATGGCCTATGCCGAGTTCGCGGCGATGGTGCCGGTCTCCGGCAGCGCCTACACCTATACCTACGCCACCTTCGGCGAACTGTCGGCCTGGTTCATCGGCTGGATGCTGGTGCTGGAATACGGCGTGTCCGCCTCGGCGGTGGCGGTGAGCTGGACCGGCTATTTCCTGAGCCTGCTCAGCCATTTCGACATCCACCTGCCGGCCGCGCTGGTCAACGCGCCGCTGGATGCGCAGTTGCGCCCGACCGGCGCCATCGCCAACCTGCCGGCCGCCGGCCTGGTGCTGCTGCTGACCTGGCTCTGTTATGTGGGCATCCGCAAGTCCTCGGCGATGAACATGGCCATGGTCGTGCTCAAGACCGGGCTGATCGTGCTGGTGATCTTCGCCGGCTGGAAGTACGTGGACCCGGGCAACTGGACCCCCTTCATCCCCGCCAACGAGGGCCCGGGCAAGTACGGCTTCGAAGGCGTGCTGCGCGGCGCGGCGATGGTGTTCTTCGCCTATATCGGCTTCGAGGCGGTGTCGGTGGCGGCGCAGGAATCGCACAAGCCGCAGCGCGACATGCCCATCGGCATGCTGCTGTCGCTGGTGGTGTGCACGGTGCTGTACATCGCCATGGCCGCGGTGATGACCGGCCTGGTGCCGTACAAGCTGCTGGGCACCGCCGAGCCGGTGGTGACCGCGGTGGCCGCGCATCCGCAGCTGGGCTGGCTGCGCATCATCGTCGAGATCGGCGCGCTGATCGGCCTGTCCTCGGTGGTGCTGGTGATGATCATCGGCCAGCCGCGCATCTTCATGATCATGGGCCGCGACGGCCTGCTGCCGCCGGTGTTCACCCGCATCCACCCGAAGTACCGCACGCCGCACATCAACACCGTCATCACCGGCATCGGCATCGCCCTGCTGGCGGCGCTGTTCCCGCTGGACATCCTCGGCGAGCTGACCTCGATGGGCACGCTGATCGCCTTCGCCGCGGTCTGCGCCGGCGTGCTGGTGCTGCGCCGCACCCACCCCGAACTGCCGCGCCCGTTCCGCATGCCCGCGGCCTGGCTGCTGTGCAGCCTGGGCGTGCTCAGCTGCATCGCCCTGCTCACCGCGATGACCCTGCACAACTGGATGCTGATGGGCCTGTGGACCCTGACCGGCTTCGTCATCTACTTCACCTACAGCTACCGCCATAGCAAGCTGCGCGAGCCCAACAGGCCGGGCTGAGAACGTAGAATGGGGGCATGAACGCCCCCTCTGCTCCCTACGACGCCCAGCGCCTGAGCGAACTGGCCCAGTTGCTGATCGACAACGTGCGCGAACTGGCCCGCGCCGGCTGGACGCCGGCCACCAGCAGCAATTTCTCGCACCGCCTGGACGACCGCCACGCGGCGATCACCGTGTCCGGCAAGGACAAGGGGCGGCTGGTCGAGGCCGACATCATGGTGGTGGACTTCGACGGCAGGGCCGTGGGCCGGCCGCTGCGCCCGTCGGCCGAGACCCTGCTGCACACCCAGCTCTACGCGCGCTTCCCGGACGTGAACTGCGTGCTGCACACGCATTCGCCGGTGCAGACCATCGCTTCGCGCCTGTACGGCGGCGACGGTCACGTCCGCCTGGAAGGCTACGAACTGCTCAAGGCGCTGCACGGCAACTCCACCCACGAAACCGCGGTGGACCTGAGGGTGTTCCCCAACACCCAGGACATGGACGTGCTCGCCGCGCAGGTGGAAGCCGAACTCGACAAGGGCCCGATGTGGGGCTACCTGATCGACGGCCACGGCCTGTACGCCTGGGGCCGCGACATGGCCGAGGCGCGCCGCCACCTGGAAGCCTTCGAGTTCCTGCTCCACTGCGAACTGGAACTGCGCCGGCTGCGCACCCCGGGCTGAACCGCCGGATCACCCGCAGGAGCGACTTCAGTCGCGACAGGCCTTGCAGGCAACTGCTTCCGTGGCGACCCGGCTCCTGTGCAGATGCCCAACGGGAATGCCCCATCGCGACTGAAGTCGCTCCTGCGGGCGAAATGCCGTGCCCGTGCCTGCTACCCTTTCCGTCCCCCACGCCTCGAGCCGCCGCCATGAGCCGACTGCGCATCTTCAACGACACCGATCCCGCCACTCCGCTGCTGGACAGCCGCGATGGCGAGGTCATCAGCGCCGAGCTGGAGAAGATCGGCGTCACCTTCGAGCGCTGGCAGGCCAGACACCCGGTCGCGCCGGGCGCCAGCCAGGAGGAAGTGTTCGCCGCCTATCGCGAGGACATCGACCGCCTGGTGGCCACGCATGGTTTCAAGAGCGTGGACGTGGCCTCGATCGCGCCGGACAACCCCAACCGCGCCGAGATCCGCCTGAAGTTCCTCGACGAGCATTACCACAAGGAGGACGAAGTGCGTTTCTTCGTCGCCGGCTCGGGCCTGTTCACCCTGCACGTGGACGGCAAGGTCTACGAGGTGGAATGCGTCAAGGACGACCTGATCTCGGTACCGGACGGCACCACCCACTGGTTCGACATGGGCGCCGAGCCGAGCTTCGTGGCGATCCGCTTCTTCACCGAGCCGGACGGCTGGGTCGGCCACTTCACCGGCACCGACATCGCGCGGCAGTTCCCGCGCTACGAACCCGGCGCCGCGTGATGCCTGAAGCCCCTCTCTCCCCGGGGTGAGAGGAGCAGTTTGCGGACCACCGGTTCGCTGCCCCACGAACGCCCTTGCGCCAGCGCAAGGGCCGGGGCGCGAAGCGGGGGTTGGGGTGAGGGCATGGCGAAGGCAAACTCCCCCCGCTCCACCGTAACCCCTTCCGCCCTTCGGGCACCTGCATCCGGCACACCCCTGTGCCTCACCCTCCGGGCGGCTTCGCCGTGCAGCGTGGCAATCCTGCCAAGCTGTGCCCCCGCAAGGAGAAGGAATTGGACCCCCGCATGACCACACGCGCCATCCTCACCGACATCGAAGGCACCACCTCCAGCATCTCCTTTGTCAAGGAAGTGCTGTTCCCCTATGCCCGCGCCGCCCTGCCCGGCTTCGTGCGCGCGCATGGCCAGGAGCCGGAGGTGCGCCGCTGGCTCGATGCCGTCGCCACCGAGATCGCCGCCAGCGCCTGCCAGGACGAGGTCATCATCGAGACGCTGCAGGGCTGGATCGACCAGGACCGCAAGCACACCGCGCTCAAGGCGCTGCAGGGCATGATCTGGGACGCCGGCTACCGCAACGGCGATTACACCGCGCACCTGTATCCGGAAGTGGCCGCGGTGCTGCGCGGCTGGCACGCCGCCGGCCTCCCGCTGTACGTGTATTCCTCCGGCTCGGTGGCGGCGCAGAAGCTGTTCTTCGGCTACAGCGACGCCGGCGACCTCGGCGGGCTGTTCTCGGGCAATTTCGATACCGAGATCGGCGGCAAGCGCGAGGCCGGCAGCTATGCGCGCATCGCCGCGGCCATCGGCATCGCGCCGCACGACATCCTGTTCCTGTCCGACATCGTCGAGGAACTGGACGCCGCGCGCGAAGCCGGGCTGCGCACCGTGCTGCTGGACCGCCGCGACGACTACCCGATGCCGCGCACCGGCGAGGCCACGCACGGGCATGCGCGCGTGGAGAACTTCGAGCAGATCGTGCTCTAACGCGGCGCCCAGGCGGCGCATGAAAGCGACGACGGCCCCTGAAGGGGCCGTCGCCGTCTGCGCACCCTGCCGGCGGTCGCGCCATCGTCCGCCCGCGCCTCGCCGCCTCCGCGCCGACGCGCCCCTCACCCGGACCGCATCGGCCCGATGCTAGCGTGCGGCGGGACGACGTCGTCGACCCGCATTCCATCCGCGCCGGAGGCATCCGATGAGCATCACCGCACAGGTCGGCCAGGCGCTGGCCACCGAATTCGCCATTCCCGACGTGGGCACGCTGGCGGTGGTCGCCGCGCGCCTGCTCACCGCCATCGTGCTCGGCGGGCTGCTGGGGCTGGAACGCGAGAGCAAGGGCCGTGCGGCGGGGTTGAAAACCCACATCCTGGTGTCGGTGGGCTCGGCGTTGTTCGTGCTGGCGCCGCTGCAGATGGGCATCAGCGGCGCGGACGTCACCCGGGTCATGCAGGGCATCGTCTCGGGCATCGGTTTCCTCGGCGCCGGCGCCATCCTCAAGCAGGACCGCAAGGAACGGGTGCAGGGCCTGACCACGGCCGCCGGCATCTGGATGACCGCCGCGATCGGCATGGCCGCCGGCATGGGCATGCAGATGGTGGCGCTGGCCACGACCCTGGCCGCGCTGGCGGTGGTGAGCGCGCTGCCGCGGCTCATGCCCGACAGGAAGCCCGGCAGCATGGCCGGCGACGGCTGAAGCGGGGGCGCCTCAACGGCCGGGCGCGGGCCCGCTCTTCAACACCAGCACGTCGATGCTGGACGGCACGCCCAGGCGCACGGTGAAGCCGTCCCACTGCCCGGCGCCGCTGCTGACGAACAGCGTCATGCCGCCGACACGGTAGTCGCCGCGCACATAGCCATGGTTGGCCGGCGCCACCACCCAGCGGTCGAAGCCCAGCATGTGGCCGCCATGGGTATGTCCGGACACCTGCAGGTCGAACGCGCCGGTCGCCGCCGCCTCGCGCGCCTGTTTGGGCTGGTGGGCGAGCAGGATGTGCGCATCGCTGCCTTTGGCCGCGGCGATCACCGCCGGCAGGTCCGGGGCCAGCCCGCCGCGCATGTAGGCGCTGGGCCGGAGCGCGGCCAGATCGCCCACGCCGGACACCGCCAGCGTGCGGCCGCGGATGTCGAGCCTGACGGTCTGGTTCTCCAGCACGCCCAGGCCGAGACCGCGGAAGTGCGCCATCCAGCGCCGGTAGCCGTGGTAGTACTCGTGGTTGCCCGGCGCCACCCACACGCCGTAAGGCGCGGCCAGTTCCGCCAGCGGCGCGACGAATGCCGCCGTGTCCTCGACTTCGCCGTCCACCATGTCGCCGGGCAGCACGATGAGATCCGGCCGCGCGGCCATCACCGCATCGACGACGCGCCGCGTGCGCCAGGTGCGCTTGACCGGGCTGGCGTGCAGGTCGGCGAGCACCGCCATGCGCAGGCCGTCCAGTTCCTGCGGCAGGCCCGGCACGAGCAGTTCGCGCGCGTGCACCCCCGGCGGCTTGAGGCCGTTCCAGATGCCGAGCGTGGCGAGCAGCATGATCGCCGCGGCCGCAGCCTGGTTCGTGCGCGCGCCGTGCCACGGCGTGTGCAGGGCCGAGCCGCGCGGCGCCAGGCGCGACAGCAGCCAGCCGGCATCGCGCAGCACCAGGTACACCAGCAGCATCACGAACATCGCCAGCACCCAGCCGAACGCCAGCTGGACCCAGGCTTCGACCGCGTAGGCAAGCACGTCCATGCGCCACAACGTGGCGAAGCCGAGCCCGGCCAGGGCCAGCGCGAGGGTGATGCCGAGATGCCAGCGGCGCTGCCGCCGGCCAGGGAACGGCACGGGCCACCACAGCCACAGGGCCAGCAGCGGCAGGATCAACGATACGATCAGGGTCATCTGCGAGGGCGGCAACCGGGCGTGCGCGGGCGGACCGCGGACCGGTTGCCGGAAAGTCGTTCAAGGGGATGGCAGGTACTGTGACACAGCCCCGCCGCGCTGCGATGGCGCCGGCTGCACCAGTGCGTTCTTCCCGCGGAGCGTCGCGTGGACGCCGCCGGCGAACGTGGGCGACGGGCTCCGGCGCCGCACGGACGGCGCCGGGGCGATGGACGGGGCGACGCGGCCGCGCCGGCGCCCCGTCCGCAGGTGCCCTGGCTCAGCCGCCCTGCGCGGCGATCCAGCCGTCCACCTTTTCTTCCAGCACGTCCAGCGGCACCGAGCCGTCCTTCAGCACTTCGGCGTGGAACTGGCGGATGTCGAACCTGTCGCCCAGCTTGTCCTGCGCGCGCCGGCGCAGTTCCTGGATCTTCAGCTCGCCGGTCTTGTAGGCCAGCGCCTGGCCCGGCCAGGCGATGTAGCGTTCGGCTTCGGCGACCGCGTCGGGCTCGCTCACCGAGGAGTTGGCGAACATGTAGTCCAGCACCTGCTGGCGGGTCCAGCCCTTGGAGTGCAGGCCGGTATCCACCACCAGGCGCACCGCGCGCCACAGCTCGCCCTGCAGGCGGCCGAAGTAGCTGTACGGGTCGGTGTAGACGCCCAGGTCCTTGCCCAGGCTCTCGGCATACAGGCCCCAGCCTTCGATGAAGGCGGTTTCGCCGCCGAAGCGGCGGAACGCCGGCACGCCCTTCAGCTCCTGCTGCAGTGCCAGCTGGAAGTGGTGGCCCGGGATCGCCTCGTGCAGGAACAGGTCCTCCGCGTCCCAGGTCTTGCGGGTCGGCAGGTCGTAGGTGTTGACGTAGAAGATGCCCGGACGGCTGCCGTCCTCGCTCGGCTGCATGTACTCGCCGCCGGCGGCCGACTTGGCGCGGAACGCCTCGATCGGGCGGATCTCGAAACCGGCCTTCGGCGTCAGCGAGAACAGCTTGGGCACGTTGGCGTTGATCTTCGCTTCCAGCCCGCGGTAGTGCTCCAGCAGCGCCGGCTCGGAGGTGAACTCGAACTGCCTGTCGTTCTGCATGAACTTGAAGAAGTCCTGCAGCGAGCCCTTGAAGCCCACCTGTTCCATCACCGTGCGCATCTCACCGTGGATGCGTTCCACTTCCTTCAGGCCGATCTCGTGGATCTGCTCCGGCGTCTGCGCGGTGGTCGTGCTCTCCTTGGCATTGAAGGCGTACCACGCCTTGCCGTCGGGCAGCGCGTCCAGGCCGACCGTGTCGCGGGTGGCCGGCAGGTATTCGTTGGCGATGAAGTCGCGCTGCTTGCGGATCGCCGGCAGCAGCTGGTCGGCGATCAGCGTGCGGTAGGCGGCGGTCAGGCGGTCCTTGTCGGCCTGCGGGAAGTCCGCCGGCATCGCCTTGATCGGCCCCCAGAACTGGCTGTCCTCGGCGCCCTTGGCCGCCAGGATCTCGTCGAACTGCGGCACCACCTTTTCCATCAGCACGCGCGGCTGCACCACGCCGGCCTTCATGCCTTCGCGCATGTTGGCGATCTCGGTGTCCAGCAGCACCGGGATGCGGCCGGCGCGGGCCAGCCAGTTGTCGTAGTCCTTGACCGTCTTGAACGGCTGCGCGACCTGGCCCGAGCCCAGCATCACCGCGTAGCTCACGGTCGATCCCATCTGGTTGACCGGCATCATCCAGCCCGGGAACTTCTCCCCTTCCAGCGACTGCTTCTGCTCCTCGACGAAGATGCGGTAGCTGAGCAGGTCCTGCCCGGCCAGGCCGGCATCGCCGATCTTCTCCGCCTTGGCCAGCCATTCGCTGGTGAAGTCGTGGCTCTGCTTGCGGAACTGCGCCGAGCCGAAGTCCGGCAGCTGGTCGTTGTAGCGGTTGTCGCCCTGGAAGGTGGCCTGCAGCGGGTTGAGTTTGAGCACGCCTTCCCAGTAATCGGCGTAGAGCTGGTTGAGCCGGGCGGCCTTGTCGGCCTGCGGCGCCTGGCTGGCGGCGTCGCCGCCGGCCGGCTGCGAGGACGGGGAACAGGCGGCCAGCACGGTGGCCAGGGACAGCGAAACGGACAGGGCCAGGGGGCGGAGCTTCATCGGGAATCCATCGGATGCAGGAAGCGGCCAGCGTCCACGCAGCGCTCCCGCCGGGGAAAGGGCCAAAGGTCATTGCCGCGGCGGCCGTCGCGGCCACGCCGGCAAACGGTCATAATCCGCGCCCGGTCCCGCGCCCGTCCCGGCGGGCGTTCCTCTCCCTGCTCCGCCCGGTCCGGCGCCACGGCGCCCGCGGCCGCGCCTTCCTCCGCGCATCCGATGACTACCTCGCACCGCCCGCTGGGCTTCTGGTCCGCCACCGCCCTGGTCGTGGGCAGCATGATCGGCTCGGGCACCTTCCTGCTGCCGGCCACGCTGGCGCCCTATGGCGCCGCCACCCTGGTCGGCTGGGCCATCACTCTGTGCGGCGCGCTGCTGCTGGCGGTCACCTTCGCCCGGCTGGCGCGGCGCTGGCCGCAGACCGGCGGCCCGTACGTGTTCGCGCGCAACGCCTTCGGCGAACTGCCCGGCTTCGTGGTGGCGTGGAGCTACTGGATCTCGATGTGGTGCGCCATCGCCGCGATCGCGGTGGCCTTCGCCGGCAGCGTCGGCGCCATCTTCCCGGCGCTGACCGCCACCCCGGTGCGCGCGGCCAGCTGCGGCCTGGTCGCGCTGTGGCTGTGCGCCGGCGTCAACCTGGCCGGGCTGCGCGAGGCCGGCCGCCTGCAGTTGCTGACCACCGTGCTGAAGGTGGTGCCGCTGCTGCTGTTCGGGCTGGTGGCGCTGTGGTTCGTCGACACCGGCCGTTACGTGCCGTTCAACCCCAGCGGCGAACCGCTGGGCAGCGTGGCCGGCGCCACCGTGGCGCTGACGCTGTGGGCGATGATCGGCCTGGAGGCGGCCACCGTGCCGGCCGGATCGGTGGACGACGCGCCGCGCACCGTGGCCCGCGCCACCGTGGCCGGCACCGCCCTGGCCGGTGTCGCCACCGTCCTGGCCTGCACCACCGTGCTCGGCCTGCTGCCGGCCGACGTGCTGGCCCGTTCCAGCGCGCCGATGGCCGACGCCGCCGCCGCGTTGTGGGGCCCGGCGGCCGGCGTGCTGCTGGCGGTGGTGATGGCGGTGTCCTGCGTGGGCGCGCTCAACGGCTGGACCCTGCTGTCGGCGCAGCTGCCGATGGCCGCGGCCCGTGACGGCGTGCTGCCGCGCGCCTTCGCCCGCGAGAACCGCCGCGGCGCGCCGGCCTTCGGCGTCATCGTCAGCTGCCTGCTGGCCACGGTGCTGGTGATCAGCAATTACAACCGCTCGCTGGTGGACCTGTTCAAGTTCTCGGTGCTGCTGTCCACCGCCGCCACCCTGCTGCCCTACCTCGCCGGCGCAGCCGCCTGGCTGTGGCGCGGCACCGGCGGACGCTCGCGGCTGGCCGCGGCCGGCGCGCTGGCCTTCAGCCTGTACGCGCTGGGCGGCATCGGCGCCGAGGCGCTGCTGTGGGGCGCCGGCCTGGTCGTGGCCGGATTGCCGATCTATTTCTGGCTGCGGCGGGGCTGAGCCCGCAGCGGCAGGCGGCGGGCGCCCCTCCGCCGGATGCCGGTTTCACTCCCCGACCTGCGGCGCCGCGCCGGCGCGTCGGGCCGGTCCGCCGTCGGCGGCCTCGCCGGGCAGCGCGCCGAACCCCATGCGCCGGGAGATGAAGCCATCACCCTGACGGAGCTGGCGCGACACCGCGGCTGCCACATGCAGACAGACCAGGGCCGACAGCGCCCAGGCGCCGTATACATGCACGTACCAGGCGATGGCGCGCCCGGTTTCGTCGGCCGGCGGAACGAACAGGGCCGGCACCTGCACACCGGCGAACAGGGTCCGGTCCGCGCCCATCCACACCCAGATGACATGGCCGCTGACCGGCAGCACCAGCGCCAGCCCGTACAGCAGGCCGTGGACGCAGGCGCGGAGCCGCGCGCCCCACCGCGTGCCGCCGACGTGGCCGGGCGCCGGCAACCACAGGCGTACGGCAAGACGCAGCAGCATCAGGCACAGGATCAGCACGCCCAGCCGGAAATGGAGCGGGAACAGCGCTTCGGACAGCGCCGGCGTGGCGGCATGCTCGGCCGCGAAGCCGAGCGCGACCTGCAGCGCCAGCAGCGCCGCGAGCAGCCAGTGCAGCAGGCGCAGGGCCAGCGGATGACGCTGCGCGCGCCGGCCGTTCACGGCGCGCATCCCGGGTATCCGGGGATGTTCCGGCCCAGCACGATGTCGCGCCGGGCCTCCCAGCCGTCGGCGACCCGCACGGGCGCGACGATGCCCGCGCCGCCGCGTCCCTGCGCCGCCTTGCGCGCGACCGCGGCGGTCAGGTGCGGGTCGTCGCGGAACAGCACGTCGTCGATGTAGTACAGCGCGCAGCCGCGTTCGATCACGTACAGGTGGATGTGCTGGGGCATGCGTGTTCCCGGGTAGCTGCCGGGGCGCACGGTGAGGAACGCGTAGCGCCCGTCGGCGTCGGTGGCCGCCCACGCGCGCAGCCGTCCATGCTGGCCGATGCCGGGGGCGTCGTCCGTTTTCTCGCCCGGGTAGATGCCCTGCCGGTTGGTCTGGTGCGCGTAGACGACCACGCCCGGCCGCGGCCGCCCCTGCAAGTCGGTGACCCGCCCGTGCAGGCGCAGGGGCTCCCCCGGCTCGTCGGCGGGTGCCAGCCGGACCGTGGCCGCCGGCGCGGCGGGCAGGCCGATCAGCGGCACCTCGCAGTCCTCGCAGGGCAGCCCGACCACCGGCGTGGTGCCGGCGCCGACGCCGCTGCAGGCGGCCAGCAGGAGCAACAGGGCCGGCACGCGGGCGGCGCGCACGGCAGGGTGCGCGGCGGGGTGCGGGATCGATGGCGGCGCGGATCGGTGCATGCGGGTGCTCCAGGCGGGGTTCGCCGATGAAGAGCGCCGCCGGCGCCGCGGCGTTAACCGCGCCGCCGTGTTAACACTGCCCGCCGACGCCCCCTCTTTTCCCGTGTCCCACCCACCCTCCAGGACATGAAGGCCGCGACCCTCCCGTTGGACATCGCCCGGCAGGTACAGGAAGCCCGCCGCGGGTCGCAGGCGGCGTTCGCCTGGCTTTACCGCACTTTCGCTCCGCTGGTGCATGCCATTCACCTGGGCATGGCGCCGCGCGCGCGGGCCGAAGAGCTGACCCAGGAAACCTTCGTCATCGCCTTCGGCAGGCTGGAGCAGCTGCGCGAGCCGGCGCGCTTCGGGCCGTGGATCGCGATGATCGCGCGCCGGAACCGGCCCGCCGCGGCCATCGACGAACGCGCGCTGGCCGACGCGGACGAGCCGGTGTGGCCGGGCGCCGGGCCGGAGGCGATGGCGCAGGCCGGGCAGGCGCTGCATGCGATCCGCCGCCTGCCCGAGGCCTACCGCGAGACCCTGATCCTGCGGCTGGTCGAAGGCCTCAGCGGCCCGGAGATCGCCAGCCTCACCGGACTGACCCCGCAGTCGGTGCGGGTGAATCTTCACCGCGGCATGCAGCGGCTGCGCGATGCGCTGGGCGTCGCCCGGCAGGAGGAAACGAGCGATGGTTGAGACACCCGATCCGCTGTGGGACCCGGACCTGCCCGGCGACGGCGAACTCGAGCGCCTGGCGGCGATGCTGGGCGCCTACCGCCATGTTCCCGGGCCGCTACCGGCCGCGCCTGCGCCGCGCCGGCGGCGCCTCCTTCCCTTGGCCGCGGTCGCTGCGCTGGCCGCGTGCATGGCCGCCGTCGCCGCGTGGGTGCCGTGGCGCCTGCACTGGAGCGAGCACCGGCAGTGGGCGATCGAGGCCGATGCACGTACCTTGCCGGCGGCGCTGGCGGTCGGGCAGACGCTCACCACGGCGGCGGCGCAGTCGGCGACGCTGCAGGTGGCACGCATCGGCCGGATGGAGGTGATGCCGCACACGCGGATCCGGCTCTCCGATACGCGCAGCGGCCACCACCGCCTCGAACTGCTGGAAGGCCGCGTCCGCGCGCGCATCTGGGCGCCGCCGGGCCATTTCGGCATCGCGGCCGGCGCCAGCGAGACCGTCGACCTGGGATGCGAATTCGAGATGAGCCGCACGCCGCGGGGCGACGGCACGATCCATGTCACCAGCGGCTGGGTCATGCACAGCGTGGAAGGACAGGAAACCCTGGTGCCGGCCGGTTCGACGCTCGACTTCACCGCCGAACGCAGCGGCATTCCGCTGGCGGCCGGCGCCAGCGCGGGGTTCCGCACGGCCATCGCCGGGTTCGACCGGGCGATGGCGGCGGGACAGCGCCCCGCCGGCGCCGAGGCGCTGATCGCCCGCGAGGCGACGGCCGCGGACCGGTTCGCCCTGCTCACCCTGCTCACCCGCTACCCGGCGCTGGCCTCCGGGCCGCTCTACCCCACGCTGGCGGCGATGTTCGACACCCCGCCTCCGCCGGGACACCGCGCGGCGTGGCTGCGCGGCAGCGTGCACGCCATGAACCTGTGGTGGGAGCAGATCCCGCGCCCGCCGAAGGCCTGGTGGCTGAACTGGCGCGACGCGCTGGGCTGAGCGGCAGCGGTTCCCTCTTCCCGCCGCCAGCGCATAGGATCGTCCCGTTCCGCCCACGCCGCTTCCATGCCCGCAGCCGCCACCGCCCTGATCCGTCTTGCCCGGCATTCGCGTGCCATCGCACTCGCCTGCGCCCTGGTCTGCGCGATCTGGCCGGTGCTGGCGCAGACGCCGGATGCCCCGCCCTGGGAACCGACCACCCCGAAGCTGGAGGGCGCGCAGCTGGCCCTGCTCGACGCGGCGCTGGCGCGGCTGCCGCCGCAGCGTCCGGGCGTGACCGATCTGTACGTGCTGGGCGTGGCCGGCGACGCCGACGAGGACGTGTTCCGCAACGAAGTGGCCTACCTGCGACAGCTGTCGGCGCGGCGCTGGAATGCGGCCGGACGCATGCTGGCGCTGGCCAACCAGCCGGGCCCGCTCGCCAGCGAGGGCGCCCTGCCGCTGGCCACCTACGAGAGCATCGGCTACGCGCTGGACGGGCTGGGACAGGTACTGGACCCGCGCGAGGACGTGCTGTTCCTGTACCTGAGCAGCCACGGCCTGGACGACAGCAGCGTCTACCTGCATACCGGCCCGGATCAGGAGGACTACCTGGCCCCGGAGGATCTGGCGCAGCTGCTGGACGAGGCGAAGATCGGCAACGCGGTGATCGTGGTCTCGGCCTGCTATTCGGGCGGTTTCGTCCCGGTGCTGAAGGCACCCGATCGCATGGTCATCACCGCCGCGCGCCGCGACCGCCCCTCCTTCGGTTGCGGCAACAGCGACAGCGCCACCTGGTTCGGCCGCGCCTTCCTGGTCGAGGCGCTGAACGCCACCCATGACTTCGCTGCCGCCTTCGGCATGGCCCGGGATACCGTGCGCCGGCGCGAGAAACAGGAAGGCGAACTGCCGTCGCAGCCGCAGTTCTTCGCCGGCAAGGCGATCGCACCGGTACTGGCGCGCTGGCATGCCGGGCTGCCGGCGAGCGCGCCGGTACCGTATCCGTTCGTGCACGCGCCACCAGCCGGCGGCGATACGGCGCCGGCCGGCAACAGGTCACGCTAGACAGCCGGCACGTGCCGCCGGATCAGCGCGGCTGCGCCGGGCCGGGCGCCTGCAGGCGCATGCCCTCCACCGCTTCCTCGTGCGCACGCGTGGGGGCCACGGCTTCCGGCGCGATGGCGCGCGCGCGATCGCGCGGCTCCAGCAGGGTGATGGCGTGGGCCAGGACGGCGGTCATGCTGCCGGCGGGGTCGCCACGCGCCACGCGGTGGCCGCTGCTGCGCGGCTGCTCGGCGGCGGTTTGCAGGGGCAGCTCCGCCACCGTGCCGCGCACCGTGACGCGGTCGCCGGTGCGCACCAGCGAACCGAGCCGCAGCGTGTATTCGGCTTCCGCCGGCAGGTTGATGCGGGTGTCGTAGCCCTGGTCCATCACGAACAGCGCGTCGGAGGTCGTCGGGTCGCCGTCGCCTTCGTCCTGCACGAACCAGCCCACCACCCGGCCGCGGTTGCCCTCGCCCAGCGTCTCGCCCATGGCCTGGGCGACGTCGTCGCCGTCGCCCATCAGGCTGCGCACGACCACGCCCTCGATGACCACATCCTGCCCGGAAAGCGGGCTGGCGGCCCCCGCCCCCTGCACCCGGCCGATCAGCACGCGGTCGGCATCCATCGGCTCGGCCGTTCCCTGCGCGCCTTCCAGCGCGGGCAGGCGGCAGGCGCCGAGCGCCAGGACAAGCAGGACGGGCGCGAGGGTACGGAGCATGGGCATGCAGCGGATCGCCGTTCGGGGGAGCCGCAGTGTAGCGGCCGCCCTGCGCTACGATGCCGGCACATGCTCCCGGGGAAAACGCCATGACCGTCCTGCGCGCCGGCCTGCTCGCCGCCCTGCTCCTGTCCGCCCTGCCGATGGCCGCGCACGCGGTGGAGCCGCCGGCGTACGACGCGGCGCTGGCAGCCCGGTTTGGCGCCGACGAGCGCGGCATGCGCGCCTACGTGCTGGTCATCCTCAAGACCGGGCCGAAACCCATGCCGGCCGGACCGGAGCGCGATGCGATGTTCCGCGGCCACTTCGCCAACATGCAGCGGCTTTCCGACGAGGGCAGGCTGGTGCTGGCCGGCCCGCTGGACGGCGTGGACGGCTGGCGCGGACTGTTCGTCTTCGCCGTGGCCGACATCGAGGAAGCGCGCCGGCTCGCCGCGACCGACCCGGTGCTGGTCAACGGCGAGATGGTGGCCGAATACCACGCCTATTACGGCAGCGCCGCGTTGATCGGCCTGCCCGACGTACACCGGCGGCTGCAGCGCCCACAGCCCTGAGCCCCGCGCTCAGGGGCGCGCATCCTCCAGGCGGTACGTCGTGCGGCTGCGGTACTCGCGGCCGTCGAGCGTGGCGCGCACCTCGACGCTGTGCCCGCCCGCCTCCAGCTTCGTCGGCAACGCCGCGCGCCACAGGTGCGAGGACGGCGTGGCCTCGGGCGAGCGGTCGTAGCCGCGCAGGCGCGCGGCCTGGTCGTCGGCCACGTTCTCGGCCAGCAGCCGCGGGTCGGGCTGCTCCACGCGCTTCATCGGCTGCCAGTCGCCGCCATCGACGCGGAACTCCACCGGCACCCCGTCGTGGCCCATGTACACGTTGGCGTATACGCCCCACGCCGGGTACGCGCCACGGCGCAGCACCCTGGGCGCATGCAGGGCGATCTGCTCGTCCTCCGGCGCGCGCGCGGCACGGTACTCCACGCGGTAACGGCCCTGCGGCTGCACGTTGAGCAGGCCGTAGCCGTTGGGCGTGCCGTCGGACATGGTGGTGTCGGGAATGCCCTGCGCATCCTTCACCCCGGACCAGAACGCGCCGCAGGCCGCGCCTACGTTGTACTCATGCAGCGGCCGCGCGCCGTTCCAGCCCTGCGCCGCGTTCCAGAACACCTGGTTCTGGTTGTGGGTATGGCCGCTCAGGACCAGCGGGTGCTCCACCTTTTCCAGCAGCGCGAACAGGCGCGCGCGGTCCTCGGCGCGGAACGCGTGGTCGAACAGCGGGATGTGCAGGCCCAGCACCACCAGCCGGTCCTTCGGCAGCGTCGGCAGGTAGCGTTCGAGGAAGGCGAACTGGTCCTCGCGCAGGCCGCCGACATAGGCCGGCTTCTGCCCCGGCCGGGCGACGACGTCGTCCAGGCCGATGAACACCATCGATGGTTCTTCCCAGGCATAGGTGTCCGGGCCGAGCTGGCGGTGGAAGCTGTCCAGCGACGCGGCGTCGCTCTGCGCGCCCAGGTCCATGTCGTGGTTGCCGGGCACGTGCAGCCACGGCACGCCGAGCGAGGTCACCGCCTTGACCAGCAGCGGGTACAGCGCCGGATCGTCGTTGGTGATGTCGCCCAGGGTCATGCCCAGCCGCGCGGAGTGACGGCCACGCAGCGGCGCGACGATGTCGCGCTCGAAGTAATCCACGTCCAGCGCGCTTGAAGTCTGGCTGTCGGCCATCACCAGCGCCTGGAAGCTCGCCGGCGCGTCCGGCTGCGGCACCAGCGCGAACGGCCGGCACTGCCCGCCTTCGCTTTCGCCCGCGCGCGGGCGCCAGATGTCGGGCAACCCATCAGCGCGCGACGCGGCGCGACGGCCCGCGGGCTTGATGACGAACACCGTGGGCTGCGCCGAATCCGGCAGGCGATAGCGGCCGTTGCGGCCGGTGACGGCGATGTGCTCGCCGTCGGAAACGTGGATGCCCTGCAGCGGCCGCTCGCCGGCGTCGCGCGCGCCGTTGCCGTTGGCATCGTCGAATACCAGGCCCTCCACGCAGGAAGCGGCCGCGGCGAACGGTGCGCAGGCCAGCAGCAGGCCGGCGAACAGGGAATGGCGCATGGAGGCCTCGTCAGGCGAACGGAAAGGCCGCCATTATCGCGCCGCCATGCGGCACGCGCATGGCGACGGGTTTGCCTTGGACGGCGGATCGACGGCAGGCCAGAAAGCGCCTGCGCCTCAGCCCGCCGCCTTCTCCGCCGCCCGCGCATGGCGCTGCTCCAGCACCGCCACCGCGTCGTCCAGCGACAGGCCGCGCGCGCGCAGCAGCACGATCAGGTGGAACAGCAGGTCGGCCGATTCGCCCAGCAGCTCGTCGTCGCGCTGGACCACGCCGGCCAGCGCAGTCTCCACGCCCTCCTCGCCCACCTTCTGCGCGATGTGGCGCGTGCCCTTCTCGAACAGTTTGGTGGTGTAGCTGTTGAGCGGGCGGTCGTGCTCGCGCTGCCGCACCAGCGCATCCAGCGCGCCCAGGAACTGCCCCGGCGCGTCGCCGAAGCAACTGGTGCTGCCGGTGTGGCAGGTCGGCCCGTGCGGGCGCGCGGTGACCAGCAGGGTATCGGCGTCGCAGTCGGCGCGGACCGCCACCAGCTCCAGGTGGTTGCCCGAAGTCTCGCCCTTGGTCCACAGGCGTTGCCGGCTGCGGCTGAAGAAGGTGACCTTGCCGCCCTGCAGGGTCCGGTCCAGCGCGGCGCGGTCCATGTAGCCGAGCATCAGCACGCGCAGCGTGGCCGCGTCCTGCACCACGACCGGCATCATCCCGCCGACCTTGTCCCAATCCAGCGCGGCCGGGTCGAAGGGGGCTTCAGTAGACATCGCGTACCTCGATCTGTTGTGCGCGCAGGAAACGCTTGAGTTCCGGAATGGCGATGGCGCCGGAGTGGAACACGCTGGCCGCCAGCGCGCCGTCGACGTCGGCCTGCTCGAACACGTCGGCGAAATGCTGCGGCTCGCCGGCACCGCCGGAGGCAATCAGCGGCACGCCGCACAGGGCGCGCGCCTGGCGCAGCTGGGCGATGTCGTAGCCCTTGCGCACGCCGTCGCTGTCCATGCAGTTGAGCACGATCTCGCCGGCGCCGCGCTGCTGCGCCTCGCGCAGCCAGTCCAGCGTGAGCCGCGCTTCGGCGCGGGTCTTTGCCGGATCGCCGGTGTAGGAACGCACCCGCCACTGCCCGTCCGGCTCGCGGATGGAATCGATGCCGACCACCACGCATTGCTGGCCGAACGCCTCGGCCAGTTCGCCGATCAGCGCAGGCCGTTCCAGCGCCGGCGTGTTGATCGAGATCTTGTCGGCGCCGGCATTGAGGATGCCGCGCGCGGTCTCCACGTCGCCGATGCCGCCGGCCACGCAGAACGGGATATCGATCAGGCGCGCGACGCGCTCGATCCAGGCGCGGTCCACCGAACGCCCTTCCGGGCTGGCGGAGATGTCGTAGAACACCAGCTCGTCGGCGCCGGCGTCGCGGTAGCGCAGCGCCAGCTCGACGATGTCGCCCATGTCGACGTGGTCGCGGAAGCGCACGCCCTTGACCACGCGGCCCTCGCGCACGTCCAGGCAGGGAATGATGCGGCGGCTCAGCATGCCAGCGCCTCCTGCAGTCGCAGCCGGCCTTCGAGCAGCGCCTTGCCCAGCACCGCGCCGGCGCAGCCGGCCACACGCGCCGCGGCCACGTCGGCCACGTCGCGCACGCCGCCGGACGCCTGCACCGCCACGCCGGGCAGCAGCCGCGACAGGTGCGCGTACAGCTCGAGATTGGGGCCGGACAGCATGCCGTCGCGGGCGATGTCGGTGCACAGCAGGTGCTTCATGCCGGCCTGCGCATAACGCACGGCGAGTTCGTCCAGGGTGACGTCGGCGGTCTCGGTCCAGCCGTGCACCGGCAGGCGCCACACGCCATCTTCGCCCTGCCGCGTGTCCAGCGCGATGGTCAGCCGCTCCGCGCCGAACTCCCGCAGCCAGGCCAGCACGCGCTCGGGCTCGCGCACCGCCAGCGAGCCGATCACCACGCGGCTGGCGCCGGCGTCGAGGATGCGTGCCACGTCGTCGCGGCCACGCACGCCGCCGCCGGTCTGCACCTTGAGCGCCGTGGTCGCTGCGACCTGCGCCAGCAAGGGCGCCAGCGTATAGCCACCGGCGCGGGCCGCGTCCAGGTCGACCAGGTGCATCCAGCGCGCGCCGGCCGCGGCGAAGGCCCGCGCGCGCGGCAGCGGATCGTCGCCATAGGTGGTCTGCTGCGCGTAATCGCCCTGCAGCAGGCGCACCACCTGCCCGTTGCGGATGTCGAGCGCGGGATAGACGGTGAAGCTCATGAAAAGTCGGTCTCGATGAAGTTGCGCAGGATGCGCGCGCCCGGCCCGGCCGAGCGTTCGGGATGGAACTGCGCGCCGCACAGCCGGCCGCGCTGCACCACCGCGGTGAACAGGCCGCCGTGGTGGCAGGCCGCCACCGTGTCGGAAGTGACCGGCGCGGCATAGCTGTGCACGAAATAGGCGCTGGAACCGGCGGGTACTCCGTCCAGCAGCGGCGATTCGCGCAGCGCCAGCAGCTTGTTCCAGCCCATGTGCGGCACGCGCACGCCCACCGCCGGATGCAGGCGGCGCACCACGCCCGGCAGCAGGCCCAGGCAGTCAACCCCGCCCTCCTCCGAACGCTCGAACAGCAGCTGCATGCCCAGGCAGATACCCATCAACGGCTGCTGCAGTTCGCGCAGCGGCTGCACCAGCCCCTGCGCGTGCAGGCGGCGCATGCCCTCGGCCGCGGCGCCGACGCCCGGCAGGATCACCCGCGAGGCACCATCCAGGTCGGAAGGCCCGCGCACCATGCGCACCGCCACGCCCAGCCGTTCCAGCGCATAACGCACCGAGCCGAGGTTGGCGCCGCCGGCGTCGATCAGGCCGACCGTGGTCACAGCGCCCCCTTGGTCGACGGCAGCTCGGTGCCTTCGCGGCGGATCGCCTGGCGCAGGGCGCGCGCCAGCGCCTTGAAGCAGGCCTCGACCTTGTGGTGGTCGTTGTCGCCTTCGACCTTGAGGTTGAGGTTCAGCCCGGCCGCGTCGCACAGCGAGCGAAAGAAATGCGGCACCAGCTCGGTCGGCATGTCGCCCACCCGCTCGCGCACGAATGCACCCTCGAATACGAAGTACGGGCGGCCGCTGAAATCCAGCGCGGCGCTGGCCAGGGTTTCGTCCATCGGCAGGGTGAAGCCGTAACGGCCGATGCCGCGCTTGTCGCCCAGCGCCTCGCGCAATGCCTGGCCAAGGGCGAGCCCGGTGTCCTCGATGGTGTGGTGTTCGTCGATGTGCAGGTCGCCGCGCGCCTGGATTTCCAGCGCGAAACCGCCGTGCCGGCCGATCTGGTCGAGCATGTGGTCGAAGAACGGCAGGCCGGTGTCGATCTTCGACGCGGCGACCCGGTCCAGATCGACGGATACGCGGATCTGCGTTTCCTTGGTATCACGCTGCACGGTGGCACGGCGCGGCGCGTCGGCCAGTTCGTGGGCGATGCCGTCCCAGTCCCACTCGCCGCCGAACTGCGCGGTGCGCAGCTGGAAGCCGCGGATCCTCATGTTGTCGGCGAACTGGATGTCGGTGGGCCGGTCGCCGACCATCGCCGAGCGCGCCCAGTCGATGGAACGGTCCTGCAGGTACGGCAGCATCATGCCGATGCCCGGCTTGCGGTTGGGGCTGTTGTCGGCCGGCCAGCTCGGGTCGACCAGCACGTCGCGGAACACGATGCCCTGGCTGGCGAAGATCTGCAGCATCAGGTCGTTGGGGCCGTCGAAACTGGCCTGCGGGTAGCTGTCGCTGCCCAGCCCGTCCTGGTTGGAGACGATGACGAACTGGTAGCCGGCGTCGCGCAGGCGCAGCATCGCCGGGATGACGTTGCGCACGAAGCGGATCTTCTCGTAGGCGTCGATCTGGAAATCGGCCGGCTCCTCGATCAGGGTGCCGTCGCGGTCGACGAACAGGATGGGGGTCATGCGGCAGGCTCCAGGGTGGCAAGCACGCCCAGCACGCGCGCGTTCTGTTCGGGGGTGCCGAGGGTGATGCGCAGCGCATCGTGCAGCAGCGGCGCGGCGCGCTGGTCGCGCACCACCACGCCGGCGACCAGCAGCCGCTGGAACGCGGCCTCGGCATCGACGAAGCGCACCAGCAGGAAGTTGGCATCGGAGGCGTAGACCCGGCGCACGCCGGGCAGGGCCGCCAGCGCGGCGCGCAGGCGCTCGCGCTCGGCGCGCACCAGGTCGATGCGCTCGCGCGTGCGCGCCAGCGCCGCGTCGTCCAGCCCGGCCAGGGCCAGCGCCGAACACGGCGCCGGGACCGGATACGGCGCCTGGCAGCGGCGCAGCACCGCGACCAGGTTGGCGTCGGCGATCACGCAGCCGATGCGCGCGGCCGCCAGCGCATGCGCCTTGGACAGCGTGCGCAGCACGGCGATGTTGTCGTGGCGCGGCAGCAGGCTCACCGCCGGGGCTTCGTCGGCGAACTCGGCGTATGCCTCGTCCACCACCACCAGCGCCTGACCGCGCAGGGCCACGGCCACCTGTTCGACCTGCGACAGCGGGATGCTCCGGCCGCCGGGATTGGAGGGCGAGCACAGGAACACCAGCCGCGCATTGCCATGCTTCGCGGTGGCGATGATGGCCTCGATGTCCGGCACCAGACCGGCCTCGCCGTCGCGCAGCGGCACTTCCAGCGCCGGCGCGTTCTGCAGCCGCGCGCTCACCGCGTACATGCCGAACACCGGCGGCGTATACAGCACGGCATCGCGGCCGGGCACGCACAGCGCGCGCACCAGCAGGTCGATGGCTTCGTCGCTGCCGCGGCCGATCAACAACTGCTCGGCCGTGCAGCCATAAAGCATGGCCAGCCGCTCGCGCAGCGCCTGCGGCTGCGGCTCGGGGTAGCGCCGGCAGGTGGCCGCCGCGTCGCCCGGGTTCGCCCATGCCGATTCGTTGGCGTTGAGCCAGATATCGCCTTCGAGCCTGGCGCTGCGCGCGGAGGAGTAGCCGGCGAAACCGCGCAGGTCCTCGCGCACCAGGTCGAGCACGCCGCTCATGGCGCCGCTCCCAGCCGCAGCGCGACCGCATTGGCGTGCGCGTCCAGTCCTTCGGCGCGGGCCATGACCAAGGCGCACGGGCCGATGCCGGCGATGCCCTCCGCGCTGGCCGCCTGCACGCTGATCTGGTTCTGGAAACTGGCGACGCTGACCCCGCTGTAGGCGCGCGCGGCGCCGGCGGTAGGCAGCACGTGGTTGGTACCGGAGCAATAGTCGCCCAGCGCTTCGGGCGTGTAGTCGCCCAGGAACACCGAGCCGGCCGCCTCGACGCGGTCCAGCCAGTCGTGCGGCCGGCGCAGCGCCAGGATCAGGTGCTCGGGCGCGTAGCCATTGGAAATAGCGAACGCCTGTTCGATAGATTCGACCTTGACCAGCAGCGAGGCCGCCAGCGCCTGCCGGGCGATGGCCTGGCGTGGCAGCCGCGCCACCTGCTTTTCCACTTCGTCCTGCACCGCGGCGATCAGCGCGGCATCGTCGCTGAGCAGCAACACCTGCGAGTCCGGCCCGTGCTCGGCCTGCGACAGCAGGTCGGCAGCGACGAAGGCCGGATTGGCGCCGGCATCGGCGATCACCAGCACTTCCGACGGTCCGGCCGGCATGTCGATGGCCGCGGCACCGGCCTGCGCCACCTGCTGCTTGGCCTCGGTCACGTAGCTGTTGCCCGGCCCGAACAGCTTGTCGCAGGACGGAACGGTCTCCGTGCCCCAGGCCATCGCCGCGATCGCCTGCGCGCCGCCGATCCTGTAGACCCGGTGCACGCCGGTCAGGCGCGCGGCCACCAGCACCGCCGGATCGGCGCTGCCGTCCCTGCGCGGCGGGGTGCACAGCACCACTTCGCGGCAACCGGCCAGTTTCGCCGGCACGCCCAGCATCAGCGCGGTCGACGGCAGCGGCGCGCTGCCGGCCGGCACGTACAGGCCGACGCGGCCGATGGGCCGGATGATCTTGCCGCAGGTCACGCCCGGCGCGGTTTCCAGCGAATACGGCTGCGCCATGCCAGCGCGGTGGTAGGCATCGATGCGCGCGGCGGCCTGCTGCATGGCGATGCGCAGTTCCGCCGGCACCGCCCGTTCGGCGGCGGCGAACTCGGCCTCGCCCACTTCGAAGCGTTCCAGCGCCACGCCGTCGAAACGCGCGGTGATCTCGCGCAGGGCAAGGTCGCCAGCACCACGCACCTGTTCGATCAGCGCCGCGACCGCGGCGCGGGTCTGCGCGGCCACGGCCTGTACCGGCCGGGTCAGCGCGCGCGCCTGCGCGTCGGCATCCAGTGCGTTCCAGTCCAGGATGTTCATGCCAGCGACTTCTCCACCGCCAGCACCATCAACCCCTGCGCGCCGGCCCGCTCCAGTTCCTCCAGCCGCTGCCAGCTCAACGCGCCGTTGCACATGGTCTGCAGGCGCACCGCCCCGCCCGCGCCCGGCAGGCGCAGCAGCGGTTCGGCATCGGGCAGCAGCCGCGCCAGTTCGTCCACGCGTTCCTCGGCGGCGGAGAACATCAGCAGCTTGCGGTCCTGAACCCTGCTCAGGCCGTCCAGGCGGCGCAGCAGCATCGCCATCAGGCCGGCGCGGGCGTCGTCCAGTTCGTGCACCGGCCCGGCCAGCACCGCCTCGCTGTCCAGCAGCGTTTCCACCGGCTTGAGCTGGTTGGCCGCGAGCGTGGCGCCACTGGAAACTAGGTCGCAGATCAGGTCGGCGGTGCCCAGCTTCGGCGCGATCTCCACCGAGCCGGACAGCTCGACCACCTGCGCGTTCACGCCCTTGTCCTTCAGCCAAGCGGCGAGGATGGCCGGGTAGCTGGTGGCGATGCGCTTGCCGGCCAGTTGCGCCGGCCCCTGCCAGTCCCAGTCCTCGGGCACGGCGATCATCAGCCGGCACTGGCCGAAACCGAGGCCGCGCAGCGGCTGGTAGGCATCGGGCAGGCCGACCTGGCGGCGCGCCTTGGCCTGCTCGTCCAGCTCGTTGAGACCGACCACGCCCAGGTCGCAGACGCCGTCGGCGATCAGCCCCGGGATGTCGTCGTCGCGCACCAGCAGCAGGTCCACCGGCAACGATTCGCCGAAGCAGAACAGCTTGTCGCGGCTCTGCCGCCAGCTCAGCCCGCAGGCGGCCAACAGGCTGCGCGCCGGGTCGGCCAGGCGCCCGCTCTTCTGGATGGCGATGCGCAGCCGGTCGCGGGCCGGCGCGGAGGTGGAAGCACTCATGGGTCTTGTCTCAGTTGGATTCGGCTTTGCGCGCGGACAGGCGCTCGATGGCGGCGGCGTAACCGCCGGCGCCGTGCTCGAGCGAGCGCGCCACCCGGCCGATGGTGGTCACGCTCACCCCGGTCAGGTCGTAGATTTCGCGGTACGGCACGCCCTTGCGCAGCAGCGGCACCACCCGCCAGCGGTCGGCCATGGCCTCCAGCTCGGCCGGCGTGCACAGGTCGCGCAGGAAGGCCTGCACGTCCTGCGGCCGCTCCAGCGCGGCGAACGCGCGCGCCAATGCCTTGAGGGAAGCGTCGGAAGCCTTTTCGCGGTCGGAGTCGGGGCGCGTTTTCATACGTACCAATGTAATAGCGTGCTAATACATTAATCCAGACTGGAGCGCCCGGTCAAACGCCGCTGCGCGGGCTGCCCTCCGGGCAAAAGAAAAGGCCCCGCAGTGCGGGGCCTTCCGGTTCGGGCTCGGCGGGACGCTCAGCGCGCCATGGCGCGGGCCTGCTCCAGCTCCACCTGCAGCGTGGAGGCCAGCTCGTCGCGGGCGACCTCGAACTGCTGCTCGCGCAGCAGGTCCTTGACCGCGACCACCCCGCGCGCCAGTTCGTCCTCGCCGGCCAGCACCACGAAGCGGATGCCGGCCTTGGCCGCGTACTGGAACTGCTTGCCGATCTTCTTCGGCTCCATCTGCACTTCGGTGTTGATGCCGCCGGCACGCAGGCGGCGGGCGATGTCCAGCGACTGCGGCATCGCCGCCTCGTCCATCAGCGCCACCATCGCCTGCACGCTGCTCTCGGCGATGCCCTCGATCAGGTTGGCCTCGCGCAGCTGCCAGAACAGTCGGGTCAGGCCGATGGAGATGCCAACGCCCGGCAGCTTCGACCTGGTGTAGTGGCTGGCCAGGTCCTCGTAGCGGCCGCCCGAACAGATCGAGCCGATCTGCGGGTGGTCCAGCAGCGTGGTCTCGTAGACGGTGCCGGTGTAGTAGTCCAGGCCGCGGGCGATGGAGAAGTTCAGGCAGTACGCGCTTTCCGGCACGCCCAGCGCCTTGACCAGCTCCAGCACCTCGCGCAGCTCGGCGGCGCCGGCGCGCAGCGATTCGCTGGCGGCCGCGCCGGCCTCGGCCAGCACCGCGTCGATCTTCGCCAGCGCGTCGGCGTGCGACTGCGAGCGGACCTCGACGAAGGCGAGGATGCGCGCCACCGCTTCGGCCGGCAGGCCGAAATCGGGCCCGACCAGGGTGTCGCGCACGTAGTCGGCGCCGCGCTTGTCGAGCTTGTCGACTTCGCGCAGCACCAACGCCTGCTGCTGCGGGTCGGACACGCCCTGCGCCTCGAAGAAGCCGCGCATCAGCTTGCGGTTGTTCAGCTGCACCGCGAAGCGGCCGATGCGCAGTTCGGAGAACACCGCGTGGATCACCGCCAGCACTTCGGCGTCGTAGCGGATGCTCAGCGCGTCCTTGCCGATCACGTCCACGTCGCATTGGTAGAACTCGCGGAACCGGCCGCGCTGGGCGCGTTCGCCGCGGTAGACGCGCTGCATCTGGTAGCGGCGGAACGGGAAGGTCAGCTCGTGCTCGTGCTCGGCCACGTAACGCGCCAGCGGCACGGTCAGGTCGAAGCGCAGCGCCATTTCGGGCAGCGCCTTGTCGCCGCCCGCTTCCGCCGAACTGGCGGCGTTGGCCAGCGCGCCGGTGGACTGCACGAAATACACCTGGCGCTCAGTCTCGCCGCCGGACTTGGTCAGCAGCACGTCGGACAGCTCGAACACCGGGGTCTCGACCGGCAGGAACCCGAAGCGCTCGTAGTTGCGGCGGATGACGTCCAGCATGCGCTGGAACGCAATCTGCTCGCGCGGCAGCAATTCCATGATGCCGGGCGGCGTACGGGGCTTGATCACGGGCGAAACTCCTGCAAACGGTGGGGGTGAGCGGACGCCAATTCTAGCGCCACGCCGCCCGGCCGACCGCATGAAGTATCATGGGCACACGTCCCCCGCCCCGAAGCCATGACCCGGTCCGTCCCCGGTTCCGAGCCAAATTCCGCCTTGCCCTCCGTTTCCGAAGGAAGCGGCGCGCGCGAGTGCCTGCAGTGTTCGGTGCGGCATCTGTCGGTGTGCTCGGCGCTGTCCTGCGACGAGGTGCAGGCGCTGGAGCAGATCACCGCGTCCATGCCGGTGCCGATGGGCACCACCCTGGCCCGCAGCGGCGAACCGCGCGCGCATGTGTTCACCGTGACCGAAGGCGCGCTGCGGCTGGTGCGCACGCTGGCCGACGGCCGCCGCCAGGTCAACGGCTTCGTGCTGCCCGGCGACTACGTGGGCCTGAGCGGCAGCGACCACCACCGCTACGACATCGAGGCCATCGCCGAGAGCCGCGTGTGCCGCGTGCCGACCTCGCAGATGCGCGATCTGCGCCAGCGTTTCCCGCACCTGGAACGCAAGCTGCTGCAGCGCGCCTGCCAGGAGCTGGACGCCGCCCAGGACAACGCCCTGGCGCTGGCGCGGCTGCAGCCGCCGGAACGGCTCGCCGATTTCCTGCTGCGCCTGGCCGCGCGCGAGGCCATGCAGGGCCAGGTCGGCAACCACGTGGCGCTGCCTATGGGCCGCGGCGACATCGCCGACCACCTCGGCCTGACCATGGAAACGGTCAGCCGCACCTTCACCAAGCTGCGCCAGCAGGGCCTGATCGCGCTGCCGCACCTGAACGTGGTCGAGATCCTCGACTTCGCCGGCCTGCAGAAGCTGGCCAACGACGACCTGGGCTGACCGCCCGCCCTGCGTTTGACGTCCCCGGCACGACCCTGCAAGCTGGGCGCGACCGCCGCGACACCGCTGCGGCAGACCCGGGAGGCCTCATGTCGCGTGCCGTCGCCACACTGCTCTCCATCGCCATCGGCATCGGTTTCGTGCTGCTGGTCCTCTACGCCTGGCCGCTGATCGCCGCCTACAACATGGTTCCGGCGCGGCTCGCGCAGGCCGGGCTGTCCGGCACCGCCTGGTATGGCGCGACGCTGCTGCAGGACTTCGTGATCAACCTGCTGCTCGCCCTGCCCGCCGCCTGGCTGCTGCTGCGGCTGGGACGCAGCCGGCTCCGGTTCCACTGCGCGCTGGCGACCCTGGTGTTCGCCACCGCCTTCACCGCCGCGTCGGGCCTGCCGGTGTTCTCGGCCAGTGGCTTCATCGCCGCGGGCTGGCTGCTGATGCTGGCCGCGCTGCCGGTGGCGACCTGGCTGCTCAGCCTGCCCGGGCGCGGCAACCGGCACGGCCGCGCCGGCGACCTGCCCCGCCCGCGCACCGCCTGATCCGGGACGCCGGCCTGGCGCCATTTTGACCAGGCCGGCGCCACGGCCCGCCGGCACTGGCCGGACGGGCAGTTGTCCACAGGCTTTCCTCGCCGCGTTCCACATCCGCTGTGGACAACGCGGCGCGACGGTCAGCCCAGCAGCCTGTCGCGCAGCGCCGCGTATTCCGGCGCGCAGGGCTCGGCATGGGCCGGGCGCCGCAGCAGTTCCGCCAGCGCCGGCGGCACCGGCACCTCGGCGCCGATCAACGGCTCGACCACCGTCTCGAACTTGGCCGGGTGGGCGGTCGCCGCCACGGCCCAGTGTTCGTGCGCCGCCGCCTCGCCGCTGGCGCGCAGCTGCTCCAGCACCCGTACCGCGGTGGCGGTGTGCGGGCAGAACACTTCCCCGTGCCGCTGGTGGCGGGCGGCGATGGTGTCGCGGATAGCGTCGTCGTCCACCGCGCGCGCGATGAACTGCGCGCGTAGCACCGCGTCGTCGCCGGCATGCAGCCAGCGCAGCCGCTCGAAATTGCTGGGCGCGCCCACGTCCATCGCATTGGCGAGCGTGGCCACGCTGGTGCGGGCCTCGTACCCGCCGCCGGTGAAGTAGTCCGGCAGTACGCGGTTGGCATTGGTGGCCAGCACGATCCGCCCCAGCGGCACGCCGAGCGCGCGCGCCATCACCGCCGCCATCGCGTTGCCGAGATTGCCGGTGGGGACGACCACGTTCAGCAGCGAATCGTGCGCGGCGCGGTGCGTCAGCGCCGCATGCGCGTAATAGCTCATCTGCGGCAGCAGGCGGCCGAGGCTGATGCTGTTGGCCGAACTCAGCGGCACCTGCGCCTGCAGCCCGGCGTCGTTCAACGCCTGCTTGACCATGGCCTGGCAGTCGTCGAACGAACCGGCCACGCGCAGCGCGCGGATGTTGCCGCCCAGGCAGCCCAACTGGTGCGCCTGGCGCGGCGACACGCGCCCGTCCGGATACAGCACCACCACCTCCAGGTTGGGCTGGTTGTGGAAGGCGGCGGCCACGGCCGCGCCGGTATCGCCGGAGGTGGCGACGACAATCGTCAACGGCCGCTCCTGCCCCGCGCGCAGCCGCGACAGGCTGGCGGCGAGGAAGCGCGCGCCGAAATCCTTGAACGCGGCCGTCGGACCATGGAACAGCTCCAGCACATGGTCGTTGCGGGTCGCCAGGCGCCGCAGCGGCGCCGGGAAGTCGAAGGCTTCGGCGCAGATCCGCGGCAGTTCCGCTTCCAGTCCGTCGCCGGCGAAGAACGGCTGCAGCAGCGTCGCGGCGGTGTCGGCCAGCGTATCGCCCGCCTGCAGGGCGCGGGCCGGCGGCATCTGCTGCGGCACGTACAGGCCGCCGTCGGGCGCGAGGCCGGCGGCGATGGCCTGGCTGAGCGTGGCGGCGGGTGCGTTGTTGCGGGTGGAGATGAAGTGCATGGGAAGGGTTCCGGATGGGACTGTTCTGTGGGGGGCCGTGTCTGCCCTTCTGCCTTCGGGACAGCCCGGCAGGAGCCCGAAGGGTGAGCTGCAAGGTGCCCCGAATTTGTGGATGAGGGTACGGGCGCACGACTTCGCCCATGCCCTCACCCCAACCCCTCTCCCGATGGGAGAGGCGCTTCAGGACTTCAAAGCAGGTGCGCGCCCGGGCTGTCCAGCGGGGTGACCCAGCTCTGGCTGCCGAAGCCGGCCGCGGCGAAGGCGGACCGCACCTTCGACGCGGCGGCCTCCGCCGCTTCGCGCGTCTCGAACCACGCGAATACGCTGGGTCCGGCGCCGGAGATGCTGGCGCCCATCGCGCCGGCCTCCAGCGCGGCCTGCTTGGCGGCGGCGAAGCCGCCGATCAGCGGCGCGCGGCGCGGTTCGACCAGCACGTCGCGCAAGCCCGCGCGCACCAGCCCGGCGTCGCCGGCATGGCAGCCGGCCAGCACCAGCGCCAGGTGGGTGCTCTGCGCCACGAACTCCTTCAACTCGTAGCTGCCCTGCAGGGCGGCACGCGCGCGGCGGGTTTCCAGCAGCGCATCCGGATGCACCAGCAGGCTGTGCCATTGCCCGGGCACGGGTACCGGCACCAGCCGCTCCAGCGTGGACAGCACCAGCCCGCCAAGGAACATCGGGCCGAGGTTGTCGCCATGGCGGCTGCCGCTGGCCACCGCTTCGCCTTCCAGCGAATGCAGGTACAGCTGCTCGCGGCTCAACGGCGCATCCAGCAGGGCGTTGGCCGCCACCAGCGCGGCCACGCACGAGGCCGCCGAGCCGCCCATGCCGGAGCTGAGCGGTATGCCCTTGTCGATCTCGATCTCGAAGCCGAACGGCAGCGCCAGCGCCTGGCGCAGCGCGATCAGCGCCGCGCCGGCGGTATTGCCAGCCGCCTCCGTCGGCAGCTCGGCGGTGGTGCCGCGGATCGCCGCGATGCGGACCTCCTGTGCCGCGATGCGCCGCACCGTCACCGTATCGCCGACGCCGGCCACGGCATAGCCGAGCAGGTCGAAGCCGACCGCCACGTTCGCCACCGACGCCGGGGCGAAGGCGCGCGCCTCGCGCCGTCCGGCACCCTCCTGCATTGCCTGCCCGCTCACAGTCGTGCTCCCTCCCCCGCGGCCACGCGCAGCACGTCGGCGAACACGCCGGCGGCCGTCACCTCCGGGCCGGCGCCCGGCCCCTGCACCACCAGCGGATTGTCGCAGTAGCGGCGGGTGGTGAACTGCACCACGTTGTCAGTCAGGCGCAGGTTGGCGAAGGCGTGGTCGCCAGCCAGCTCGACCAGGCCGACCGTGGGCCGCTGCCCCGGTTCGAAGCGGGCGACGTAGCGCAGCACGTTGCCGCGCGCGCGCGCATCGGCCAGGCGCTGGCCAAAACCGCCATCGACCTCGTGCAGGCGCGCCATGAAGTCGTCCACGCCGCCCTGCTGCAGCGCCTCGGGCACCAGGCCTTCGATCGCCACGTCCTCCAGGCTGAGCGCGTGTCCGGCCTCGCGCGCCAGGATCACCAGCTTGCGCGCCACGTCCACGCCGGACAGGTCGTCGCGCGGGTCCGGTTCGGTGTAGCCCATCGCCCGCGCCTGCGCGACCAGCTGCGAGAACGGCACCGTGCCGTCGTATTTGTTGAACAGCCACGCCAGCGTGCCGGAAAAGATGCCGGCGATCGCGGTGACCTCGTCGCCGGTGTCCACCAGGTCGCGCAGCGTGGTGATGACCGGCAGCCCGGCGCCGACCGTGGCCTCGTAGCGGAAGCGCGCGCCGGTGGCGGCCGCCGCCTCGCCGATGGCCTGGTAGCGCGCCAGCGGACCGGAACCGGCCTGCTTGTTGGGCGTGACCACGTGGATGCCGGCGGCGAGCCAGCCCGCATAACGGTCGGCCACCTCCGGGCTGCCGCTGCAGTCGATGATCAGGGTATGCGGCAGGCGCGCAGACAGCAGGTGCTCGGTGAACCGGTCCAGGTCGGCCGGCTGCGCGGCGGCCTCGAACGCGGCCTTCCAGTCGCCCTGCACGCCGCGCGTCTCCAGCAGCATGCGGTTGCGCGACAGCACCGCGCGCAGGCGCAGGTCCAGCTTCGCCCGCGCCAGCAGCTGCGGCTGGGCGGCGCGCAGCTGTTCCAGCAGCGCGGCGCCGACGTTGCCCGGACCGATCACGCCCACCGAGAACGTCTGCGGCGACAGCCAGAACCCGGCATGCGCGGCGCGCAGCGCCTTGGTGGCGTCGCGCGCGTCGATGGCCACCGAGATGTTGCGCTCGGACGAGCCCTGCGCGATGGCCAGGATGTTGACCTGCGCCCGCCCCAGCGCCTCGAACAGGCGCGCGGCCACGCCCGGCTGGCCGGCCATGCCGTCGCCCACCGCGGCCAGCACGCTCACGCCTTCGGTCAGCTGCACGCGCTGCACCTGGCCGGCGGCCAGTTCGTGCGAGAACGCCTGCACCAGCGCGTCGCGCGCGCGCGCCGCCTCGGCCTGGCGCACCACGCAGCAGATCGAATGCTCGGAGGAGCCCTGCGAGATCATCACCACCGACACGTGCGCGTTGCGCAGCGCCGCGAATACGCGCTCGGCGGTGCCCGGCACGCCGATCAGGCCGGTACCCTCCACGTTCAGCACCGCCAGGTCCGGGCTGAGCGTCAGGCCCTTGATCGGCCCGCGGCCGGCGCTGACGGCGGTGATGCGCGTGCCGGGGTGGTCGGGCTGGAAGGTGTTGCGGATGATGATCGGCAGGCCGCGCTCGATCGCCGGCGACATGGTCTGCGGGTGCACCACCTTGGCGCCGAAATAGGCCAGTTCGCAGGCCTCGTCGTAGCTCAGCGCCTCCAGTTGCACCGCTTCCGGCACCACGCGCGGATCGGCCGAGAGCACGCCGTCCACGTCGGTCCAGATGTGCAGTTCGTCGGCGGCGAACAGCGCGGCGAAGATCGCGCCGGAAAAATCGCTGCCGTTGCGGCCGAGCGTGGTGATGTTGCCCTTGCGGTCGCGCGCGACGAAGCCGGTCACCACCAGCCGCCGCGCCGGATGCGACTGCCGCCACAGCGCCAGCCTGGCGGCGCTGGACTTCCAGTCCACGTCCACGCCGAGCTCGCCGTGGTCGACCACCAGCACGTCGCGCGCGTCCAGCACGTCGGCATCCTCGCCCAGCGCCTGCAGGTGGTGGCCGAGCAGGTGCGCCGAGAACACTTCGCCCAGGCCCTGCACGCGGTCCAGCACTTCCTGCGGCAGTTCGCCGATCACCGCCAGCGCGGCGAGGATCTCGCGCAGGCGGCTGAAGCGCGCATCCAGCCACTCGATGGTCGGGCCGGCGTTTTCCGCCAGCAGCGCCACCGCCGCCGCGCGGTGGCGGGCGCGCAGCTCGTGCCAGCGCTCGTCCCAGGCCGCATCGGCGGCGGCCGCCAGCCGGGCCAGGTCGATCAGCGCGTCGGTCACGCCCTTCATCGCCGACACCACGGTGACCTGCACGTCCTCCTCGCGCACCAGCAGCAGCTGCGCCACGTGGCGGTAGCGGTCGGCGTCGGCCACCGAAGTGCCGCCGAATTTGTGGACGACGGTGCGCACGGCGGCGTCCGTGGCGGGGGCAAGGGGTGAAGCGGCAACTGGCGACATCGGATGAACCTCGGCTGGAGGCCCCGACACGCATCAGGATGGGAGCCCCCGCATCCTGATCCGGGTGCGGGGCCGTGGTTTTCGGAAACTACGCGAAGACGACGGGCCGCACCGGGCGAGTGGTGACGGTAATGATGGTGGTGGTAATGGACATGCGCCCGCCGGTGCACGGCAGCGCGCCTGCAGGCGGCTGGGCGATGGCGAAGAGGGACGAGCGCGTGTTCATGCGGTCAAGAGGACACCAGCGGTGAATGCGCTGTCAAGTGTTGCGGTGCAAAAGATTACCTGCAGTCATCGTCGGCGAACCTGCAGGCATCGGTTGCATATGTCATCAACACCCATCATCGGCCATCTATCCGGCAAACATCGGCGAAAACACCGTTTTCGCCCGCCGGGAAGCGGCACCGACACGCACCTTCGTTGGCGCCGCAAGCCACCCTTGCCGCCGCAGCAGTGTGGACCTGCACGCCAGGAACTGCGCGGAACACGCGCGCCCCGACGGCGATGATCAGTGGGGAGCGACAGCCTCCGTGGCCGGCCGGTGCGCCGCCGCACTGAGCACCACGCCGGCGAGCAGGCAGCCGGCGGCCAGCATTTCCAGCGGCAGCGGCCAGCGCTGCTGCCAGAGGAAGCCGTAGAGCAGGCCGAACAGGGTCTCGAATACGATCATCTGCCCGCCCAGGGTCAGCGGAAGCGCCCGGCTGGCGCGGTTCCAGCAGGCGTTGCCGAGGATCGAGGCCAGCACCGCCACCGCCGCGGCGATCAGCCAGAACTGCCCCCATTCGGCCGCAGGACGCCCCTGCCCTCCGCCGGCGAACGCCAGCGGCGCGACCAGCAGCGCCAGGGCGCCCGTGGCCACGCCGGTCAGCAGCGACCAGTCGTGCCCGGACACCTCCGGGCAACGCGCCAGCCAGCGCGCATTGCCCACCGAGTACACCGTCCAGGACAGCAGTGCGCCGACCGCGCACAGCAGGCCGATCAGGCGCTGCGCGGCGCCGGTGTGCACATGCGAGGACGCCATCGCCGCCCATCCCATCAGCACTACCCCGGCCACGCACAGGGCCAGCGCCGGCGCCAGTTTCGACAGCGGCACCGCGCCCGGCTCGCGCGATGCGGTGACCGCCACCAGCACCGGCACCATGCCGACGATCAGCGACGCCGCCGCGCCGCCGCTCCACTGCACCGAAACGGACAGCAGCACGTAATAGAGCAGGTTGCCGAGCAGGCTGAGCCAGGCCAGCGCGCCCCATTCGGCGCGGCCGATGCGCGAACGCAGCGCCGGCCAGCGCGGCACCAGCAGCACCAGCGCGATGGCGCCGTAGACCAGGTAGCGCGCGGCCGCCAGCTGCAGCGGCGCGAATCCGGCCAGCATGGCCGGAGCCAGGAACACCACGCCCCACAGCGCCCCGGAGGCCACGCCGTTGGCGATCCCGACACTCATCGAACGACTCACGTCTGCGGTACCTTGCCGTGGAGAAGGGCGCGCAGTGTAGGCGCCGCTCCCGCGGGGCGTCTTGACCCACGCTACTGCCCCGCCCGCCACTGCCGCGGCGTGCGTCCGCTCTCCCGGCGCAGCGCCCGGGCGAAGGCGCTCTGCTCGGAATATCCAGCGCGCTGGGCGATCTCACTGATGCTGGCATCGCTGCCCAGCAGCTGCCGCTTGGCCCAGCGCAGGCGCGCGGCGCTCACCCAGCCTGTGGCGCCAGACCGAACTCGCGCACGAACAGCGCATGCAGGCGGCTGCCGCTGACCCCGGCCATGGCCGCCAGGCGCGCCACCGACCAGTCCATGCCCGGCGCCGAGACCACGGCCATGCACAGCGCCTGCAGGCGCGCACCGCTGCCGGCCGGCGCGAAATGGCGCAGCAGGCGCGGCAGCGGATCGTCCTTCAGGCCGTTGCCCGGCAGTCCCTGCAGGCGCTGCCGCACGTCCGCCGGCAGCGCCAGCCAGGGCCTGCGGTACAGGTGTTCCAGCGTGTCGTCGTCGAGCGCGCCCGGCGGGCAATCGACGATCAGGCAGCAGTTCTCGCCCAGCGCTTCGAGATCGTGGGTCTGGCCGGGCGCGACGAAGGCGCCCTGCAGCCGGTCCAGGTGGCCGCCGTTGCCGCCCACCTCGAACTGCAGCTCGCCGCGCACCGGCAGCACCCACTGCGCGTAGTCGTGGCACTCCAGCCCGGTGGGCCCGAGATAGCGGCGCAGATGGGGCGTGCTGGCGGACATGGAGGGAGTCTGCGCAGGAGGCGGGCGTCGCCGCAACCGGCGGCGGCGGAACGGAGATGCGCGCAACGATGGCGGCCCCGACACGATTCGAACGTGCGACCTGTCCCTTAGGAGGGGACCGCTCTATCCAGCTGAGCTACGGGGCCTGCGAGCGCGTATTGTGACATGCCGCCGCGCCGCCGGGCATCCACCGCGTGCCGAGAAGTGCGGCCGGCTCTGCTAAAATCGCGGTTCTGCACGCCGCACCCCACCACTGCCAGCGGCTGCGCCCCCCAACGCAAGGCAATCAGGAGATTTCATGTCCTTCGAAATGCTCAAGGCGCTCGGCCTCGACGCTTCCAACGCTGGCACCTATCTGGGCAATGGGCAATGGTCCACCGCGACCGGCGCGGGCGTGCTCAAGCCGCAGAACCCGACCACCGGCGAGGTGATCGCCGAGGTCCAGGCCACCACCGAGGCCGACTACGAAACCATCGTCGCCCGCGCCCAGGAAGCCTACAAGGTGTGGCGCACCACCCCGGCCCCGCGCCGTGGCGAGGCCGTGCGCCTGTGCGGCGAGGCGCTGCGCCGGCACAAGGACGCGCTGGGCTCGCTGGTCGCGCTGGAAATGGGCAAATCCAAGCCGGAAGGCGACGGCGAAGTGCAGGAGATGATCGACATCGCCGACTTCGCGCTGGGCCAGAGCCGCATGCTGTACGGCTACACCATGCACTCCGAGCGCCCCGGCCACCGCATGTACGAGCAGTACCACCCGCTGGGCCTGGTCGGCATCATCTCGGCCTTCAACTTCCCGGTCGCGGTGTGGAGCTGGAACGCGTTCCTGGCCGCCATCTGCGGCGACGTGTGCATCTGGAAGCCGTCCAACAAGACCCCGCTCACCGCCATCGCCACGATGAAGATCTGCAACGAGGCGCTGAAGGAAGGCGGTTTCCCGGACATCTTCTTCCTGATCAACGACGCCGGCACCGCGCTGTCGGAAAAGCTCGTCGACGACAGGCGCGTGCCGCTGATCTCCTTCACCGGCTCGACCCAGATCGGCCGCATCGTCAACGAGCGCGTCGCACGCCGCCTGGGCCGCTGCCTGCTGGAGCTGGGCGGCAACAACGCCATCATCCTGGACGAGACCGCCGACCAGAAGCTGGCCGTGCCGGGCATCGTGTTCGGCGCCGTCGGCACCGCCGGCCAGCGCTGCACCACCACCCGCCGCCTGATCGTGCACGAATCGATCTACGACAACGTGCTGGCCACCCTGGTCAAGGCGTACAAGCAGGTCGAAGGCAAGATCGGCGACCCGACCGACCCGGCCAACCTGATGGGCCCGCTGAACAGCCCCGAGGCGGTGCAGCAGTTCCTGGCCTCGATCGAGAAGGCCAAGGCCGCCGGCGGCACCATCGAGACCGGCGGCACCGCCATCGACCGTCCTGGCAACTTCGTGCTGCCGGCGATCGTCACCGGCCTGAAGAACAGCGACCAGATCGTGCAGCACGAGACCTTCGCCCCGATCCTGTACGTGATGAAGTACACGACCCTGGACGAAGCCATCGACATGCAGAACGGCGTGCCGCAGGGCCTGTCCTCGTCGATCTTCACCACCAACCTGAAGTCGGCCGAGAAGTTCCTGTCGGCGGCCGGCAGCGACTGCGGCATCGCCAATGTCAACATCGGCACCTCCGGCGCCGAGATCGGCGGCGCGTTCGGCGGCGAGAAGGAAACCGGCGGCGGCCGCGAGTCCGGTTCGGACGCGTGGAAGGTCTACATGCGCCGCCAGACCAACACCATCAACTACTCCGATTCGCTGCCGCTGGCCCAGGGCATCAAGTTCGACCTGTGATGGTGATGGACTCCCGCCCTGCGGGAGTCCTTTTCCCGTAGGAGCGCACCTTGGTGCGCGAGGGCTTTCCCGGTAAAGCCCCATCGCGCACCAAGGTGCGCTCCTGCGGTTCTCTACACTCCCGAAGGAGCCCCGCGATGAGCATTCCCGCCCCACGCCAGACCAGCAGCTATGCCGTGATCGCCCTGGTCGCCGGCATCCTCGGCTGGACCCTGCTGCCGTTCCTGGGCAGCATCGGCGGCATCATCTTCGGCCACATGGCGCGCGGCGAGATCCGCCGCAGCAACGGCCAGCTCGACGGCGACGGCCTGGCCGTCACCGGCCTGGTGCTGGGCTGGGTGTCGGTGGCGATGTGGGTGCTCTGCCTCCTCGCCTTCGTCCTGTTCTTCGGTGGCCTGGCCTGGATCGCCGCGCTGAACTCCTGAGGCACGCGTGAGCGCTCCCGCCGATCCGACCGAACGCTTCAGCAGCCGGGTGGCCGATTACGTCCGCTACCGGCCCGGCTATCCGCCGGCGCTGCTGGCGTGGCTGCATGGGGACATCGGCGTGCCGCCCACCACTGCGGTCGCCGACATCGGCGCCGGCACCGGCATCTCCACCCGCCTGTTCCTGGACGCCGGCCACCCGGTGGTCGCGGTAGAACCCAACGCCGCGATGCGCGAGGCCGCCGAGCGCTGGCTGGCCGCCAGCTATCCGCAGCTGACTTTCGTCGACGGCACCGCCGAGGCCACCACGCTGGCCGACGCCAGCGTCGGCCTGATCAGCGTCGCCCAGGCTTTCCACTGGTTCGTTACCGCCGCGGTGCGGCCGGAATGGCGGCGCATCCTGCGCCCGGGCGGCATGGCGCTGGTGTACTGGAACTCGCGCCTGCTCGACGTCTCGCCGTTCCTGTCCGCCTACGAACAGCTGCTGCAGGACTTCGGCACCGATTACAACGCGGTGGCCGAACGCTACCAGGACGACGCGACGATGCGCGCCTGGTTCGGCGATGGCCTGCGCGGCATGGTCCAGTTGCCGAACACGCAGCATCTGGACTTCGACGGCCTGCGCGGCCGCCTTCTTTCTTCCTCCTACGCACCGCAGCCCGGCCATCCGCGGCACGCGCCGATGCTGGAGGCCCTGCGCGCCCTTTTCGACGCCCATGCGGTGGAGGGACGGGTCGCCTTCGAATACCGAACCCGTGCCTTCATCGGCACGCTGGACTGAAACAGCATGTATCCGCTTGCCCGCCCCTTCCTGTTCGCCTTCGACGCCGAGCGCGCCCATGGCCTGGCGCTGTCCGCGCTGGAACTGGCCTGGCGCACCGGCACCACGCCGCTGCTCGCGGCGCGGCCGGCGCCGATGCCGACCTCCGCGTTCGGCCTGGACTTCCCCAACCCGGTCGGGCTGGCGGCCGGGCTGGACAAGAACGGCGAGCACATCGACGCGCTGTTCGGGCTGGGCTTCGGCTTCGTCGAGATCGGCACGGTCACCCCGCGCCCGCAGGCCGGCAACCCGAAGCCGCGCCTGTTCCGGCTGCCGCGGCACGCGGCCATCATCAACCGCATGGGCTTCAACAACGCCGGCGTCGATGCGCTGGTGCGCAACGTCGAGCGCAGCCGCCAGCGTACCGGCCCGCTGGGCATCAACATCGGCAAGAACAAGGACACGCCCAACGAGGACGCGCTGTCGGACTACCTGGCGTGCATGGAGAAGGTGTACCCGCTGGCCGACTACATCACCGTCAACATCTCCTCGCCCAACACCGCCGGCCTGCGCGAACTGCAGGAAGAGCAGGCGCTGCGGCGGCTGGTCGGCGGCCTGCGCGAGGCGCAGGAACGGCTGGCCGCCCAGCATGGCCGGCGCGTGCCGATGCTGGTCAAGGTCGCGCCCGACCTGAGCGACCGCGATATCGAGGCGGCCGCGCGCGTGCTGGGCGAACTGGAAGTGGATGGCGTGATCGCCACCAACACCACCATCGGCCGCGAGGGCGTCGAGCACGATCCGCGCGCCGCCGAGACCGGCGGCCTGTCCGGCGCGCCGCTGCTGGGCCAGTCCACCCTGGTGCTGCGCCGCCTGCGCGCGCGCCTGCCCGAACGCATCCCGCTGATCGGCGTGGGCGGCATCCAGTCCGGTGCCGACGCGGTGGCGAAGATGTCCGCCGGCGCGACCCTGGTGCAGTGCTACAGCGGCCTGATCTTCCGCGGCCCGGCGCTGATCGGCGAATGCGTGGACGCCATCCGCCGCCGCCGCGAGGCCCCCTCCCGAGGCGCCGTCGCCCCGCTATGACAACCGCTGCACCCTGGTCGCTGACCGAAAACGCCCCGCTGCATTCCCTCAACACCTTCCATGTGGCCGCCCGCGCGCCGCGCCTGCTGCGCGTGCGCGACGCGGCCGCCCTGCCGGAAGCGCTGGCCGCGGTGGCGCCTTCGCCGCTGCTGGTGCTGGGCAGCGGCAGCAACGTGCTGCTCGCCGCCGATCCGGAAGGCACCGTGCTGTGCTTCGACAACCGCGAGGTCGCCATCCTCGAGCACCGCGCCGACCATGCCGTGGTCCGTGCCGGCGCCGGCGTGGTCTGGCACGAACTGGTGATGTGGTCGCTGGCCCAGGGCCTGTCCGGGCTGGAGAACCTGGCGCTGATTCCCGGCACGGTCGGCGCCGCGCCGATCCAGAACATCGGCGCCTACGGCGCCCAGGTCGGCGAATTCATCCAGGCCGTCGAAGCCTGGGACACCGTGCGGCACGAATGGGTGCAGCTGGACCAGGAGGCGTGCCGCTTCGGCTACCGCGACAGCCTGTTCAAGCACGAACCCGACCGCTACCTGATCACCGCGGTGCAGCTGCGCCTGCCGCTGCTGCACGAACTGCGCCTGGACTACGCCGGCATCCGCGAGGAGCTGCAGGCCATGGGCGTGGAACTGCCGGTGGCCGCCGACGTGGCCAACGCGGTCATCGCCATCCGCCGCCGCAAGCTGCCCGACCCCGACGTGCTCGGCAACGCCGGCAGCTTCTTCAAGAACCCGATACTGCCGCGCGAGCAGGCCGAGGTGCTGTCCCAGCAGCATCCGGCGCTGCCGGTATTCCCCGGCGACGACGACGGCAACCGCAAGCTGTCGGCAGCGTGGATGATCCAGGCCTGCGGCTGGAAGGGCCGGCGCGAGGGCGATGCCGGCGTATCGTCGGACCATGCGCTGGTGCTGGTCAACCATGGCAATGCCACCGGCGCCGAACTGCTGGCCTTCGCCCGCCGCATCTCCGCCTCGGTGCTGGAAACCTTCGGCGTGCCGATCGAGCCCGAACCGCGCCTGGTCGGCGCGCGCTGGTGAACGCCACCACCGCAGCCCACGGCTTGGCCCCGCTGCGCGCCGCGCTGCTGATGTTCGGCAGCGCCATCGCCTTCGGCCTGATGGCGATCGCCATCCGCTACGCCACGGCCCATGTGCCGACCCAGGAAGTGGCGTTCTTCCGCAACGCCTTCGGCCTGCTGGCCTTGTTGCCGATGCTGCTGCGCCCGGGCCATGCGCCGCTGCGCACCCGGCAGCTGCCGCGCTACCTGGTGCGCAGCGCGATCGGCCTGGCGTCGATGCTGTGCGCTTTCTGGGCGCTGGGCCACCTGCCGCTGTCGCAGGCCATCTCGCTGTCCTATTCCACGCCGTTGTTCGTGACCATCGCGGCGGTGCTGTGGCTGGGCGAAACCGTGCGCGCGCGCCGCTGGGCGGCGGTGATCGCCGGCTTCATCGGCGTGCTGGTGATCGTGCGGCCCGGCTCGCACGGCTTCCAGGCCGGCAGCCTGGTCGCGGTGGCCGCGGCCATGCTCAGCGCGCTGGTGTCGATCCAGATCAAGCAGCTCACGCGCGTCGACGGCCCGGATACGGTGGTGTTCTACACCTATGTTTTCTGGGTGCCGCTGTCGCTGGTGCCGGCGCTGTTCGTGTGGACCTGGCCGACCGGCATCGCCTGGTTGTGGCTCGGAGCCACCGGCGTGCTGGGAACGGTCGGGCAGCTGCTGTGGACGCGCGCGCTGCGGCTCGGCGAGCTCTCGGCATTGACCCCGATCAGCTTCACCCAGCTGCCGCTGGTGGTTTTCCTGGGCTGGCTGCTGTTCGGCGAGACGCTGGACCGCTGGACCCTGCTGGGCGCGGCCATCATCCTCGCCGCCAACGCCTACATCGCCCATCGCGAGGCGGTGGTGGCGCGCCGGGCGATGACGAAAACACCCTGAAAGCCGGCCCGGGCGATAGCACGACATTCTGAGGTGGCACCGGCGCACCGGCACCGCTCGGGTACCGCGATGCCACGCTGGCGTCCATTCCTCCGGCCTTTGGCGCAGGAACGAATGCCGTGCGCTTCGCCGACCGCTTACCCGGCGATGGACGCCAGCGGAAGTGCGATCCGGACCGATGTCCCACCCGCTGGCAGGCATTCAATGGCGATATCGCCGCCCGCCTCCACCACGATGTCCCGCACCACGGACAGGCCCAGCCCGGTTCCTTCGCCTTTGGGCTTGGTCGTGAAAAAGGGCGTGAACACGCTGGTCCTTATCGACTCCGGTATTCCGGGACCGTCGTCGCTGAGCACCAGCCTGAAAAGGCCGGCCACGTCGTCGCGCAGGGCGAGGAGCCGGAACGTTCCCTTTCCGGGGAGCGCATCGCGGGAATTCCCGGCGATGTTGAGGATCGTCAGCTCGAAGTTGCCCTTGTCCATGTGCACGGGCAGAGCCGCCTCCGGGCGCTGCAGCGTCAACTGGACCTCGGGCCCGAGCTGTTGGCGGAGCATCGGCTGCAGCTCCTGCAGGACGGCGCCGGCATCGAATGTCTCCGGCTGCGAGATGTCCAGGCGGCTGAAATTCAGCAGTTTCCTGCTGATCGCCATCGCGCGGCGGGCCGCCAGTTCGACACGTTCGAGAACCGAAGCGAGCGCCGGCCCGCCTCCATCGGCCAGCAGCCGGTTGCGTTGCTGCGCGTATCCGAGGATGACGGAGAGTACGTTGTCGAAGTCGTGCGCGAGGCCGCTGGCCAATCTTCCGGCCAGATCCATCTTCTGCGAATGGATCAGCTGCTCGCGGGTGCGCTCGCGCTCGGCGATCTCGTCCTCCAGGCGCGCATAGGCCTGCTCCAGCGCCCGGCTGCGCTGCTCGGATTCCTCCAGGCTGTCGCGCAGCGCGGCCACGGTGCGGTCCAGCACCAGCGCAATGATCAGCCAGATGCCGCCGATGGATATCGCCTTGCCGATGGTGGCGGCCGGCGCCCCCGCCCCGGCGCGGACCATGTCCAATGCCACGCAGGCCAGCAGCATCGCCGCCAGCGCCCCGAGCATCAGCCACAGCGTTCGCCGCCCCATCACCAGGCCGGCCAGCGACAACAGCAGCAGCGGAATCGGATCGAGTCCGACCTGCGCCAGGCCGACGCTGGCGTAGGCGAGGCCGACGCATATCGACGCTACGAAGAGGAACAACGACACGCCCCGACGGAAACGTCCGCGGCGGATGCACCACAGGGCAACCCACGCCGATGCGATGAGCAGGGCGTCGGTGGCCAGGTCCGCGGAAAGCTGCAGGAACCCGGGCCGGGCGGCCTGCCCCGTACTGACCGCGTAGAGGAAGATGGCCTTGTTGATCGGCACGAAGATGCCGAAGAACAGCAGGATCAACTGGATGAACGGCGCATTGCGCCGGTCGACCGGATTGGACGACGGGGCGCCCCTCAGCCATCGCTTCACGGAGCGCTCCGCATTTCCCGGGCAGGGATCGATTCCTGTGGCGCCTCGCCGCGCATGAGTGGAGCCCGCCGAGCCTCCTGCATATCCTCACCGTTTCCCTTCAATGTCCGGCGATTGTATACAGCGGGGCCGGAGGCAGATGCCCTCGATTCCGTCAGGCCAGCGCTGCTGGAAACGGGCGCGACCGCGTTGGCAAATACTCCGTGATCACAAGCACATGCTGCCCGCGATACCGCCCGCGAACCGACTCATTGGGTTCCCGAAGCAGGTGGAGAGCGGCGTGGCGGTAAAGGACTTGGGGCGCAAGCACGGGTTCAGCGATGCAGCGTTCTACAAGTGGCGGCCCAAGTTTGGCGGGCATGGCGCTGGTCAACAGCTGAGCCGGCGAAGCGGGTTGCCCGCAGCACCTGCACGAATGGCCATGGCTTTCCGGCCATGGCCTTCGTGTCATGCTGCCGCGAACGCTTCAGCAGCGTCGCACTGCCGGTTCAAGCGGCCGCCAGCGTTCTCGCTTCGCTGCGCAGCACCTTGACCAGTGCGGCCAGTTCCTCATCGGCATAGCCCTGGCGGTCGGCGCGCGTCAGCCAGCCATCGACCAGGGCGGGTAGTTCGCTGTTGAGGCCGAGACGCTCGGATGCGCGCAGGATGCGGTTCACCGCGGCGATGGAGATGCGCAAGGGGCTTTCTGAAATGCGGAAATCCTCCGCGGCGATGACCCTGCCCTGGTGTTCGAAGAACGCGCCGAAGCTGGGCGAGATGGCCCGGACCAGGCGCCCGTAGGTGGCGACATCGCTGCCGGTCTTCTCCGCGATGGTGGCGCCATGGACGAAGCCAGCATAGGCGCCGTAGACGTAGGACAGTGTGGCCAGGTCCAGGTACGCGGCTGCGTCGATGTCTTCGCCGGCATGGAACAGGGAGCCGCCCAGCACCTTCAGCAGCGGTTCGTACTCGGCGTACAACGCGCGCGGGCCCGAGACGATGATCGGGGTATCGTCCTGTCCCATCTGGCTGGGGGCCGTCTGGATGGCGCCGTCCAGGTAGCGGCCGCCGTGTCCGGTGACGATGGCGTCGATGCGACGGACTTCGTCCGGGCCGCCCGTGCCGAGGTTGATCAGCACCCGCCCCTGGAGCTCCGCGGCGACGCCTTCGCCGGCCAGGATTTCCTCCGCGGCCGCGTAGTCGTACACGCAGACCAGGGTCGTCGGGCTGGCGGCGATCGCCGCCGCCGGCGTCGACGCAAGCACCGCACCCTGTGCGACCAGCGTCGCCGCCTTGTGTGCGCTGCGGTTCCAGACCGTCACCGTCTTGCCGTGCTTCAGCGCCAGCTCCGCCAGCATCAGGCCCATGGGTCCAAGGCCGATTACCGTTACATCCGTCATGTTCATCTCCAAGCGTTCAAGGGGGTGCACACAGCTTGGTGGCGAGGTATATTGATAGCAAGTACCTACTAAAATGTCATGTACTTACTTTTAAGTCAGTAAAGGCGCAGGCGCATGGCGGCAAGCAGCAGGAAAAAAACCCGGGATTACCAATGCGGGCTGGGCCCGGCCTTCGACGCGGTGGGCGGCAAATGGAAGGCGGCCATCCTGTGGCAGCTGATGCACAAGCCGGCGCGATTCGGCGAACTCAAGCGCGGCGTGGCCGGCATCACCGAGAAGATGCTGATCCAGCAATTGCGCGAACTCGAAAGCGACCAACTGCTCACGCGCACGGTCTTCCACGAGGTGCCGCCGCGGGTCGAATACGCGTTGACCGAATGGGGCAAGGCCTTGAACAAGGCTCTGGCGCCCCTCGCCGACTGGGGCGAAGTCTACGCCCGCGGCACCGGTCGCTATCCCGGCTGAGCAGGCGGAACGGACACGCCATGGCGTGAAGCCATGACCTGTGAGGTCATGGCCTTGCTGTCGCCGCGCCGGCGGACAGGAAGTTCAAACCGACTCTGCGGTGCAGTCCATTTCGGGGGAACGGGCCTTATGGTGAGCCCGAGACTGCCGCCGCCACGCCAGAGCTCGGCAAACGCGTCCGCCGGAAACCGTCTGCCGGCCGCAGTTGCCCCTCTCGCACCGGCGGAATCCGCCGCAGAAACCCCCTCACTCCCACTCGATCGTCGCCGGCGGCTTGCCGGAGATGTCGTAGACCACGCGCGAGACGCCGCGCAGTTCGTTGATGATGCGGTTGGACACGCGGCCGAGGAAGTCGTACGGCAGGTGCGCCCAGTGCGCGGTCATGAAGTCGATGGTCTCCACCGCGCGCAGCGCGATCACCCACTCGTAGGCGCGCGCGTCGCCGACCACGCCCACCGACTTCACCGGCAGGAACACCGCGAAGGCCTGCGAGGTCCTGTCGTACAGGTCGGCCGCGCGCAGTTCCTCGATGAAGATGGCGTCGGCCCTTGCCAGCAGTTCGGCGTACTCGCGCTTCACTTCGCCGAGGATGCGCACGCCCAGGCCCGGGCCCGGGAACGGGTGGCGGTAGACCATGGCGCGCGGCAGGCCGAGTTCGACCCCGAGGCGGCGCACTTCGTCCTTGAACAGCTCGCGCAGCGGCTCGACCAGCTTGAGCTTCATGTCTTCCGGCAGGCCACCCACGTTGTGATGGCTCTTGATGACGTGCGCCTTGCCGGTCTTGCTGCCGGCCGACTCGATCACGTCCGGGTAGATCGTGCCCTGCGCCAGCCACTTGGCATTGCTGAGCTTGTTCGACTCCTCGTCGAAGATCTCCACGAACAGGTTGCCGATGATCTTGCGCTTGGCTTCCGGGTCGCTGACGCCTTCCAGCGCCTTGAAGTAACGGTCGGCGGCGTTCACGCGCACCACCTTCACGCCCATGTTCTCGGCCATCATCTGCATGACCTGGTCGCCTTCCTGGAAGCGCAGCAGGCCGGTGTCGACGAACACGCAGGTCAGCTGCTGGCCGATGGCCTTGTGCAGCAACGCGGCCACCACCGACGAATCGACGCCGCCGGACAGGCCCAGGATCACCTCATCGCTGCCGACCTGCTCGCGCACGCGGGCGATCTGGTCGTCGATGATGTTGGCCGCGGTCCACAGCGTGGCGCAGCCGCAGATTTCGGTGACGAAACGCTTGAGCAGCGCCGCGCCCTGCTTGGTGTGGGTCACTTCGGGGTGGAACTGCACGCCGTACCAGCGCTTTTCCTCGTTGGCCATCGCCGCCACCGGGATGCGGTCGGTCACCGCAGTGATGGCGAAACCCGGCGGCACGTGGGTGACGTGGTCGCCATGGCTCATCCACACGTCCAGGCGCGGCTCGCCGTTGTGGTCGGACAGGCCGCCCAGCAGGCCATCGTTGCCCAGCAGCTTCACTTCGGCATGGCCGAACTCGCGCTGGTCGGCCGCCTCGGTGCCGCCGCCCAGCTGCTTGGCCATGGTCTGCAGGCCGTAGCAGATGCCCAGCAGCGGCAGGCCGCTGTCGAACACTTCCTGCGGCGCGGCGGGCGCGCCCACCTCGGTGGTCGACTCGGGACCGCCGGACAGGATGATGCCCTTGGCGCCGAACGCGGCGATCTCGGCCGGATCGTGGTCCCACGCCCAGATTTCGCAATACACGCCGAACTCGCGGATGCGGCGCGCGATCAGCTGGGTGTACTGGGCGCCGAAATCGAGGATGAGGATCTTGTCGTTGTGGATGTTGGTCATGGGGCCTGGAACGGATCGATGAGTCGGGAAACGGGGCAATGCGATGCGGGCGGCGTATAGAGAAAGAGGAACGGGACACCGGTCCTCGTTCCTCTTCGCTCGTTCCGCGTCAGGCGCGGTAGTTCGGCGGTTCCTTGGTGATCTGCACGTCGTGGACGTGGCTCTCGCGCTGGCCGGCGCCGCTGATCTTCACGAACTTCGGCTTGCTGCGCATGTCCTCGATGGTGGCGCAGCCGACATAGCCCATGGTCGCGCGCAGGCCGCCGACCAGCTGGTGGATGATGCCGCCGACCGGGCCACGGTACGGCACGCGGCCTTCGATGCCTTCGGGCACCAGCTTGTCGGCGCTGGCCGCGTCCTGGAAGTAGCGGTCCTTGGAGCCCTTCTCCATCGCCGCCAGCGAACCCATGCCGCGGTAGCTCTTGTAGGAACGGCCCTGGAACAGTTCGGTCTCGCCCGGCGATTCCTCGGTACCGGCCAGCAGGCCGCCGATCATCACCGTCGACGCGCCGGCGGCCAGCGCCTTGCCGATGTCGCCGGAATAGCGGATGCCGCCATCGGCGATCAGCGGGATGCGATCCTGCAGCGCCTCGGCGACCAGGTCGATCGCGGTGACCTGCGGCACGCCGACGCCGGCGACCACGCGCGTGGTGCAGATCGAGCCCGGGCCGATGCCGACCTTGACCGCGTCCGCGCCGCAGTCCAGCAGCGCCAGCGCGGCTTCGCCGGTGCAGATGTTGCCGCCGACGACCTGCACATGCGGGAAGTGCTTCTTCACCCAGCTCACGCGGTCCAGCACGCCCTGCGAATGGCCGTGGGCGGTGTCGACCACCAGTACATCCACGCCGGCGGCGACCAGCGCCTCGACGCGGCGATCGGTATCGCCGCCGACGCCCACCGCCGCGCCGACCAGCAGGCGCGTGGCCGCGTCCTTGGCCGCGTTCGGGTTGTCGGTCTTCTTCTGGATGTCCTTGACGGTGATCAGGCCGCGCAGCTCAAACGCGTCGTTGACCACCAGCACCTTCTCGATGCGGTTCTTGTGCAGCAGCGACAACACCTCGTCCGAGGCCGCGCCTTCCTTCACCGTGACCAGGCGGTCCTTCTTGGTCATGATGTGGCGGACCGGGTCGTCCAGCTCGGTCTCGAAGCGCATGTCGCGGTGGGTGACGATGCCGGCCAGCAGGCCGTCGCTGCCCACCACCGGCACGCCGGAGATGTTGTGCGAGCGGGTCAGCGCCAGCACGTCGCGGATGGTGGTTTCCGGGCCGACCGTGATCGGGTCGCGGATCACGCCGGACTCGAACTTCTTGACCCTGGCCACTTCGGCCGCCTGCTGCTCCAGCGGCAGGTTCTTGTGGATGATGCCGATGCCGCCGAGCTGGGCCATGGCGATGGCCAGGCGCGATTCGGTGACGGTATCCATGGCCGCCGAGACGATCGGCAGCTTCAGCCGCAGCCCGCGGGTCAGCCGCGTGCCGAGGTCGACATCCTGCGGCAGGACGATGGAGTGGGCGGGGACGAGCGAGACGTCGTCGTAGGTCAGTGCTTCAGCCTGGATGCGCAGCATCGGCATACCCGAGATGTGGGGAAGCGCGTCATTTTACCCTTGTTCGGGCGCCGATGGCAGGGGGCCGGTGCGACGCAGTGTCGCGCCGGCGCGCGCCGTTCAGGGGGTCTGGAAGGCGTGCCGGCCACCAGCCGGCGCCAACCGGGCCGCTCAGCCGGCCGCTTCGGCCGCCTCGATGGTGTTCTGCATCAGCGTGGCCACCGTCATCGGGCCGACGCCGCCCGGCACCGGGGTGATCCAGCTGGCATTGCGCGATGCCGCCTCGAAGCCGACGTCGCCGACCAGGCGGCCATCGCCCAGGCGGTTGATGCCGACGTCGATCACCACCGCGCCCGGCTTGACCCACTCGCCCGGGACCAGCTGCGGGATGCCCACCGCCACTACCAGAATGTCGGCATTGCGCACCGCCCGTTCCAGTTCATCGCGCGGGGTGAACTTGTGGCAGCTGGTGACGGTGCAGCCGGCGATCAGCAGTTCCAGCCCCATCGGCCGGCCGACGTGGTTGCTGACCCCGACGATGGTGGCGTTGCGGCCGCGCACCGGCTGGTCGGTATGCGACAGCAGGGTGATGATGCCGCGTGGCGTGCACGGGCGCAGGCCGAACTCGCGCAGCGCCAGGTGCCCCACGTTCTGCGGGTGGAAACCGTCCACGTCCTTGCGCGGATCGATGCGCTGGATCAGCCGGTTGGCGTCGGGGATGCCCGGCAGCGGCAGCTGGATCAGGATGCCGTGGATCTTCGGGTCGGCGTTGAGCCGGTCGATCAGCTCCAGCAGCTGCGCCTCGGTGGTGCCTTCGGGCAGGTCGTAATCGAACGCCTCGATGCCGACCTTTTCCGCAGCGCGGCGCTTGTTGCGCACGTACACCGCCGAGGCCGGGTCGCCGCCGACCAGCACCACCGCCAGCCCCGGCCGCGAGCGCCCGGCCGCCAGGCGCGCGTCCACGCGCAGCTTCAGGTCGTCGAGCAGTTCTTCGGCGATGCGGCGGCCGTCGAGGATGCGGGAGGTGGCCGCGGAGGCGTCGGCAGGCAGGGTCATGGGCGTGGGGGCGGGAACGGGCCGGCTATTGTCCCCGATTCGGCGCGGCGCGACATCCCGCGGCGCGCCCGGCGGCCGCGATCAGGCGCGATGGGCACAGAACGCGGCGTAGTCGATGTAGCCCGGGAACGCGCGGCCCGGCGCGCAGACCGGGCAATCGGGATCCGGATGCACGCGCGTCTCGCGGAAGCGCATGGCCAGCGCGTCGAAGCGCAGCAGGCGCCCGGCCAGCGGCTGGCCGATCTCCAGCAGCAGCTTGAGCACCTCGGTGGCCTGCATCACCCCGGCCAGCCCCGGCAGCACGCCGAGCACGCCGGCCTCGGCGCAGTTGGGCGCGAATTCCGGCGGCGGCGGCTCCGGGAACAGGCAGCGGTAGCACGGCGCCTGCCCGCGCCTGCGGCCGGCATCGAATACGCTCACCTGGCCGTCGAAACGCTCGATCGCCGCGTAGACCAGCGGCCGCGCATGCTTGATGCAGGCGTCGTTGAGCAGGTAGCGCAGCGGGAAGTTGTCCGAGCCGTCCAGCACCACGTCCACGCCGTCCATCAACGCATCGACGTTGGCCGACGTCACCCGCTGCGCGATCGCCTCCACCTCGATATGCGGATTCAGTGCGAGCAGGCGCGCGCGCGCCGACTCGACCTTGGCCGTGCCGATCGCCGCTTCGGTGTGGATGATCTGCCGGTGCAGGTTGCTGCGTTCCACCGCATCGTCGTCGACGATGCGCAGGCGCCCTACCCCGGCCGCGGCCAGGTAGAACGCCGCCGGCGCGCCCAGTCCGCCGGCGCCCACGACCAGCACGCGCGCACGCTGCAGGCGCCGCTGCCCGGCCTCGCCCACCTGCGGCAGCAGCAGATGCCGCGAATATCGCTCCTGGAAGTCGCGCTCGCCGGGGTCGAGCTCGGGCCGCACCAGCGGCAGGCCCGCCGCCCGCCACGCCACCGTTCCGCCCACGACCGAGGCCACGTCGGTGTAGCCGGCGGCCAGCAGCGCCGCGGCCGCCTCGGCCGAACGCCGGCCGCTCTGGCAGAGCAGGACGATCTCCTGCTCCGGCAACGGCAGGAAGGCCGGCGGATCGGCCAGCAGTTCGCCCTTGGCCACGCCCCGCGCGCCTTCGGCCATGCCGCCGGCGCGTTCGTGCGCCTCGCGCACGTCGATCATCGCCGCGCCGGCCAGCTGGCGGGCACGGGCCTGTTCCGGAGTCAGTTCGCGCATGCTCATGGCCGGATTATCGGCCATGCCTTCCCCTCGCGTCGGGATGCATCCCGCCATCGGCAGGGCACAAACGAAGAGGACGGCCTTGCGGCCGCCCCTGCGTGATCACTTCCTGCCTTTGACGTGTTTCATCAGGCGCCGCTTGGCCTTGACCTGGCGCTCGGTCAACACGTTCTTCTTGCCCTCGTAGGGGTTGGCGCCCTCGCGGAACAGGAAGGTCACCGGCGTGCCCACCAGCTTGAAGCGCTTGCGGAAGAAGTTCTCCAGGTAGCGCTTGTACGAATCCGGCAGCTCCTTCAGGCGCGTGCCGTGCACGATGAAGGTCGGCGGGTTGGTGCCGCCCGGATGCACGTAGCGCAGCTTGGAGACGTGGCCGCGGATGCTCGGCGGCGGGTTGCTCTCGTAGGCGATTTCCAGCGCCTTGTTCACTTCGCTGGTGCTGAACTCGTGCGTGGCCGAAGCGTGCGCGCGGTGCACCGCACGGAACAGTTCGCGCAGGCCCGAGCCGTGCTTGGCGGAAATGCGCACCACCTCGGCCCACGGCACGAAACCGAGCTTGAGCGACAGCAGGGTTTCGGCCTGCTCGCGCTGGTAGTCGGTGAGCCCGTCCCACTTGTTGATCGCGATCACCAGCGCGCGGCCGGCATCGAGCACGGCGCCCAGCACGCTGGCGTCCTGGTCGGTGACGCCTTCGCTGGCATCGAGCATCAGCACGGCGACCTGGCACTCCTCGATCGAGCGCAGCGTCTTGACCACCGAGAATTTCTCGACGACCTCGTCCACGCGCGACTTGCGGCGCAGGCCGGCGGTGTCGATCAGGCGGTACAGGCGCCCGTCGCGCTCCAGGTCCACCGAAATCGAGTCACGGGTGGTGCCGGGCACGTCGGAGGCGATCATGCGCTCCTCGCCCAACAGGCGGTTGACCAGCGTGGACTTGCCGACGTTGGGGCGGCCGACGAAGGCGATGCGCACGCGCGCCGGGTCGTCGTCCAGGGTTTCGGTGGTGCCTTCTTCCGGCAGGCGCTCGACGACTTCCGCGAGCAGGTCGTCCAGCCCCTGGCGGTGCGCGGCCGATACGGTCAGCATCTCGCCGAAGCCGTAACGCGCGAATTCCGACCGCACCGCATCCTCGTCGGTGCCGTCGATCTTGTTGATCAGCAGCAGGGTCGGACGCGACAGCTTGCGCAGCCAGGACAGGATCTCGTCGTCCAGCGCCGAGGTGCCGTCGCGCGCATCGACCACGAACAGGATCAGGTCCGCCTCGGCGGCGGCGGCGCGGGCCTGGCGCGCAGTGGCGCCGGCCAGACCCTCTTCCTCTTCGGCGATGCCGCCGGTATCGACGATCAGGAACGGGTTGTCCTCGTCGAGCCGGCACACACCGTAGTTGCGGTCGCGGGTGACGCCGGGCTGGTCGTGGACCAGGGCGTCGCGCGTACGCGTCAGTGCATTGAAGATGGTCGACTTGCCGACATTCGGCCGTCCAACCAGGGCGACCAAAGGCAGCATCGCTTGGACTCCTTAATTCGCCAACCGCCAGGCGGTCAGCTTGCCGTCCACGTTCTGCACCAGCAGGACGCCCTCGGCGACGATGGGTTGCGCGACCACCCGGTCGCCCCCGCTCTTCTCACGGGCCGCCAGGGCGCCATCGCCCATCTGCAGCCAGTGCAGGTATCCCTTGTAGTCGGCGACCACGACGTAATCGCCCTGGATCGCCGGGCCGGTCACCGAGCGCCGGGCCAGCGCCTGCTGCGACCACATCGCCGAGCCGGAGGTCTTGTCCAGGCCGAACACAGTGCCCTTGCCGTCGGTCACCACGACGTTGCCCGAAGACACCGCCAGGCCACCGCCGCCGCCATGGTCGCGCGACCACAGCGGACGACCGCTCGGGCCTTCGATGGCCATGGTCTGGTTCTTGAAGCTGGTCACGTACAGCGTGTTGCCTTCCAGCACCGGCGCGCCGTCCACGTCGGCCATGCGCTCCAGCTCGGTGCGGCCTTCCGGCGTACCGACCATCTGTTCCCACAGCGGACGGCCATCCTGCATCGCCAGCGCGGCCAGCGTGCCATCGTCGTTGCCGATGAACAGCACGCCCGGACCCGCCACCACCGGCGCGTTGCCGCGCACGGTCAGTGGCGGCAGTTCCTGCGAATTGAACCAGCGGCGCTCGCCGCTGGCGGCATCCAGCGCCGTGGTGCGGCCATCGTTGCTGCGCACGAACACCAGGCCCTGCGCGATCGCCGGCGCGGCGATCACCTCGCCGGGCACGCGCGCGCGCCACTTCTCGCTGCCGTCGGCCGCGTCGAGCGCGATCACCTGGCCATCCAGGGTGCCGATCACGACCAGCCCCTCGCCCACGCCGGGGCCGCCGGACAGGCGCAGCCGGGGCTTCTTCTTTTCCTTGGCCGGCTCGTATTCCCAGACCTGCTTGCCGCTCTGCAGGTCGAGCGCATGCACGCCGCCTTCCACCGCCGCCGCGTAGACGCGGCCATCGGCCACGGCCGGCGCCTGGCGGACGCCGATGCGACCTTCGCCCTTGCCGACGTTGGCCGACCAGATCCTGTCGACCTTGATCGTGGGTTCGAACTTGACCAGCTCGGCCGGTTCCAGCGCCTTTTTGGCCTCGGCGTCCTTGCCGGCGAACCAGCCCTTCACCGTCGAGCAACCACTCAGCGCCACCGCGACCAGCGCGATGCCCGCAACATGCTTGAGCTTCATCAGATCTTCTCCGCCGCGGGATCGGCGACGGTACCGCCGGCGTCCATCAGCTTGATTTCCAGCAGGCGGCGCTGCGGAGCGGCCACGTCGAGCTTGCCCAGCGACTGGGTGTACAGGTCGCGCGCCTGTTCGCGCTTGTCCTGCGCCACCAGCGCGTCGCCACGGATTTCCAGGCCCGCGCTGTCGTCGGCGTTGCCGAGCAGCGCCAGCGCGTCGGCGGGCTTGCCGGTCTCGATCAGCAGCCGTGCGATGCGCTGGTCGATCAGGGTCTTGAACTCGCCTTCGACCTTCAACCCGCGTAGGGTCTTGATCGCGTCCTCGTTCCTGCCCGCCTCGACCTGGGCCTTGGCCAGTTCCAGCGCGGCCAGGTCGGCGTAGATGCCGGCCTTGCTGCCTTCCAGCGCCGCCACTTCCTTGACCGCCTCGTCCAGGTTCTTGGACTGCAGGCTGCGGGAGACGGCGTCATAGCGGCTGTTGGCCTGGGCCAGCTTGCCTACCTGCTCGTTCTGCCACCACTTCCAGCCGCCGATCACGGCCAGCGCGAGGATTACCCCGCCAATGATTCCAGCGCCGTTCTGGCGCAGCCAGGTGCGGACGCGTTCGCCTTGTTCATGCTCGTCGAGCAGGTCGTCAATCGCCATGCGTAACTCTCGCTCCAATCCTGCCGGGGGAGCCTTGTTGTTTTGATCTGCGCTTGTTTCAGTGCGAAACCGGCGCCACGGAGCCGTCAGAGGATACCGTAAAGCGGGCCACATTATTACCGCTCGTATACGGCGCCAGATCGACGCTTCCACCACCCTGCTGGAAGTCGACCTCCGAGGCGTTGCCTACTTTCATGCGCGCCACCTGACCGGCCGCGTAACTGCGCTTCTCGCCAGCGCGGATCAGCGCCTTCTCGACGATGGAGCCGTCCGGGGCCGAGACTTCCACCCAGCTGTCGCCGCGGAAATCCAGGGTCATGTCCGAAGTTGCCAAGGTCGCCTGCGGTTCGGCGGCCTGCCGCGCGAGCGGCGCCATCGATGCGATGTAGGGCGCGCGTTCGGCCGCCGGCCGGGCCGCGGATTCATCCGCCGGCGCGACCGCGCGCTGCGCGGCGGCCACCGACGCCGCGTCCGGCACCACGTCCAGCGACGCGGTGCTGGGCGGCGCGTCGCCGAACTTGCTCTGGAACGCATACCAGACCGGGACCGCCAGCACCGCGGTGATCACCACGTAGACCGCCCGGCGGCCGAGGCTTTCGGCCATCCGGCGCACGCGCGGCGTATGCGTATGGCTGACCAGCTTGGGCGGTTCGACCGGCGCGATCCGCGCCTGCTGCAGGAGTTCGCCCAGATCCACGCCGAGCAGGCGCGCATAGCTGCGCAGCTGCCCGCGCACGAACACCGGCGCGCCGAGCCGCTCCCATCGTTCTTCTTCCAGCGCGGCGACCACCTGCACCGGCATGTGCAGCCGTCCGGCGACGTCCGCCAGCGACAGACCGGCCGCTTCACGCGCCTGGCGAAGCCGCTCCCCGCAGCCCACCGCCCCCTCTAAAGCGTTCATACCCGGATCATTGCTCACAATGCATCAGCCCTGGGAATTCGAGGTCGCGCCTGCAGGAAATTCCTCGCGCAACCGCTGCTGGTATCGGCTGACGGCACTCCTGTCGCCCAGCCGTTCTTCAATCTGAATGGCAAGTTGTAACACGGAAAGCGTGGCCGGCGCAGCCGCAAGGCGCCGCTGGTAGAAGGCCCGCGCCTCGAAATACCGCCCCTGCAGGAACTCGCTGCGCGCCATCGACTCCAGCGCGTAGGCGTTGTCCGGCGCCAGCTCCAGTGCCTGCCGCAGGTCCTGGCCGGCCCGCTCGCGCTGGCCGGCATCCAGCGCGCAACCGCCGGCGTTGGCCAGCGCGTCGGCCCTGGCCCCGTACCCGGCATCCGCCAGGGCGCGGTCGAACCAGACCAGCGCTTCGGCCGGATGGCCGTTGGCGCAGAGCCAGGCGCCGTAGTTGTTCAGTACGTCGCCCTGGCCGGGCGCCAGCTCCGCGGCCCGGCGGTAAAGCTCGCCCGCGGCCTCCTGCCTGCCGCGCCGCCCTTCGATCACCGCCTGCAGCGTGTAGGCCGCCGGGTTGGCCGGATCCAGCTTCTGCGCCGAGCGCGCATAGCCGAAGGCCGCATCCAGCTGGCCGCGGCCATAGCGGTCCCCGGCCAGCCGCACTATCTCCTGGTAGCGCTGGTGCCTGCGCGCCTGCCGGTCGTCGCGCACGTCCACCTGCTGCGACGCCTGCTCGTCCCACCGCACCTTGGTCGCCTTGACGCCATGCCCGCAGCCGGCAAGCAGCAGCGCGGCCAGCACCACGACGGGCAGGCGCTCAGGCAAGCGTATCCCGTTGCGCCTGGAGCGCATCCTGGGCCTGCAGCAGGCGGTTGAACTCGGCCTGGCGGCGGGTACGGTCCATCACCTGCCCCTTGAGCTGGCCGCATGCCGCGTCGATATCGTCGCCGCGGGTACGCCGCACCATGGTCAGCACCTGCGCGTCGAGCAGGATCTTCTGGAAGGCGCGGATCTGCTCCTCGTCCGAACGCTCGTAGCGGGTACCGGGGAACGGATTGAACGGAATCAGGTTGACCTTGCCCGAATCCTTGGCCTGCACCGCGTTGTCGAACTGGCGCATCAGCCGCGCCAGCTGGCGGGCGTGCTCGGGCTGGTCGTTGATGCCCTTCATCAGCGTGTATTCGAAGGTCACCGAATCGCGCTTCTTGTTGCCGCGCAGGTAACGCGCGCAGGAAGCCATCAATTCGGCGATGGGGTACTTCTTGTTGAGCGGCACCAGCGTTTCGCGCAGCTCGTCGTTGGGCGCGTGCAGCGACACCGCCAGCGACACGTCGCTTTCGACCGACAGGCGGTCGATCTGCGGCACCAGGCCGGAGGTCGACAGGGTCACGCGCTTGTTGGCCAGGCCGTAGCCCAGGTCGTCGCGCATGATGCTCATCGCACGCACGACGTTG
>Ga0206117_100095_pt1 | contig 157916 bp, 146 predicted proteins | sample 3A5Ametagenome_FD_177997 | JGI IMG/M metagenome (GOLD analysis project Ga0206117, IMG submission 177997) | Enriched microbial communities from leaf-cutter ant dump, University of Wisconsin, Madison, United States - 3A5A | ecosystem: Environmental > Terrestrial > Nest > Insects nest > Nest dump...
AGGATGGCGCCAAGATGGTGACGGCGGTGGCCACCGTGCAGGTGCCCAAGATCACCACGCTGATAGGCGGCAGCTTCGGCGCCGGCAACTACGGCATGTGCGGCCGCGCCTACTCGCCGCGCTTCCTGTGGATGTGGCCGAACGCGCGCATCAGCGTGATGGGCGGCGAGCAGGCCGCCAGCGTGCTCGCCACCGTGCGCCGCGACGGCATCGCGGCCAAGGGCGGCGACTGGAGCGCGGAAGAGGAAGAGGCTTTCAAGGCGCCCATCCGCGCGCAGTACGAGGCTCAGGGCCACCCCTACTACGCCACCGCGCGGCTGTGGGACGACGGCGTGATAGACCCGGCGCAGACGCGGCGCATCCTCGGCCTCAGCCTGTCCGCCGCGCTGAACGCGCCGATTTCCGAAACCCGCTTCGGCGTGTTCCGGATGTAGGAGGCGGACATGTACCAGACGCTGGAAGTCGTGAGGGCAGGCGCTGTCGCCACCCTGTGGATGAATCGCCCGGAGGTGCACAACGCCTTCAACGCCCGGCTGATCGCCGAGCTGGACGCCGCCTGCCGCGCGCTGGACGAGGACGCGGGCGTGCGCCTGCTGGTGCTGGCCGGGCGCGGCAAGAGCTTTTCCGCCGGCGCGGACCTCAACTGGATGAAAGCCGCCGGCCAGGCCAGCCCGGCGGACAACCTGGCGGATGCGCGCAAGCTCGCCGGCATGCTGCGCACCCTGGCCGGGATGCGCAAACCCACCATCGCCCGGGTGCAGGGCGCGGCGCTGGGCGGCGGCATGGGGCTAGCGGCCGCCTGCGACATCTGCATTGCCGGCGAAAAGGCGGTGTTCGCCACCTCGGAGGTGCGCCTGGGCATCATCCCGGCGGCGATCGGCCCTTACGTGATCCGCGCCATCGGCGAGCGCCAGGCCAGCCGCTACTTCCTCGGCGCCGAGCGCATTCCGGCCGTGCGCGCGGCCCAGCTCGGGCTGGTCCATGAAGTCGTGGAGGACGCCGCGCTGGACGCCAAAGTGGCGGAGATCGCCGCCGCCCTGCTGCAGGGCGGGCCGGAGGCGCAGGCGGCGGCCAAGGCGCTGATCCGCGCGGTGGCCGGGCGGCCGGTGGATGAGGCGGTGGCGGAAGACACCGCCCGCCGCATTGCCCAACTGCGCACCACGCCGGAGGCGCAGGAAGGGCTGGCGGCCTTTCTCGCCAAGCGGCCGGCAGCCTGGGTACCGACGAACGAGGCTGAGGAATGAGGGCGGCGGCATGGACGGCCTGAGCGACCTGGGCGGACTCAGTGGGCTTAGCGGACTCGGCGCCGCCCTGCAGGGCATCACGCCGCTGCTGGACTGGCGCGAACTGCCGCTGGACCTCGCCTCGCTGGCGGCACTGGCGGCCGGCATCGGCTGGGCGAGCGGGCTGCGGCTCTACGCGCTGGTGTTCGCCCTCGGCGCGCTGGGGCGTTTCGGCGGCGTGCAGCTGCCCGGCGGGCTGGAGGTGCTGAGCCACCCGCTGGTGCTGGGGCTGTCGGCGCTGATGCTGGTCACCGAGTTCTTCGCCGACAAGCTGCCCTGGCTGGATTCGCTGTGGGATGCGCTGCACACCTTCATCCGCATTCCCGCCGGCGCGGCGCTGGCCGCGGCGGTGATGGGCGACCAGGGCGGCGCCGTGCAGGTGGCCGCCGCGCTGGCCGGCGGCACGCTGGCGGCCGGCACCCATCTCGCCAAGGCCGGCGCCCGCGCCGCGATCAACACCTCGCCGGAGCCGGCCAGCAACATCGGCGCCTCACTGGGCGAGGACGCGCTCTTCCTCGGCGGCCTGTGGACGCTGCTGCATCACCCTCTGTGCTTCCTCGCCGGGCTGGCGGTGTTCCTGCTGCTGGCGTTGGCCCTGATCGTGATGCTGTGGCGCTTCATCCGCCGGCTGTTCCGCCCGCGGCCAGCGGCGGCCTGAGCCTGCGCAGGAGAAACCGGATGTTCAGCAAGATCCTGATCGCCAACCGCGGAGAGATCGCCTGCCGCGTCATCCGTACCGCCAGGCGCATGGGCATGGCTACCGTGGCGGTGTATTCCGACGCGGACGCCGGCGCCCGCCATGTGCGGCTGGCCGACGAGGCGCTGCGCATCGGCCCGGCGCCGGCGCGGGAGAGCTACCTCGCCATCGACCGCGTCATCGCCGCCGCGCTCGCCAGCGGCGCCCAGGCCATCCACCCCGGCTACGGCTTCCTGTCGGAGAACGCCGGTTTCTGCACCGCTTGCGAGGCCGCCGGCCTCGTCTTCATCGGCCCGCCGGCCACCGCCATCCAGGCCATGGGCTCCAAGTCCGAAGCCAAGAAACTGATGCAACAGGCCGGCGTGCCGCTGGCGCCGGGCTACCACGGCGACGAGCAGTCGCCCGCCCATCTGCAGGCGCAGGCGGATGCCATCGGCTACCCGCTGTTGATCAAGGCCGCGGCCGGTGGCGGCGGCAAGGGCATGCGCCGGGTGGAGCGCGGCGTGGACTTCGCCGCCGCCCTGGCGTCCTGCCAGCGCGAGGCGGTGGCCAGCTTCGGCAGCGCGCATGTGCTGCTGGAGCGCTACCTGACGCGGCCGCGCCACATCGAGATCCAGGTGTTCGGCGACCGCCACGGCAACTATGTGCACCTGTTCGAGCGCGACTGCTCGGTGCAGCGCCGCCACCAGAAGGTGCTGGAGGAAGCGCCGGCACCCGGCATGAGCGCCGGGCGCCGCGCCGAGATGGGCCGCGCCGCGGTGGAGGCGGCCAGGGCGGTGGGCTACGTCGGCGCCGGCACGGTGGAGTTCATCGCCGGCGAGGATTTCCTGCGCGGCGGCCCGTTCTACTTCATGGAGATGAACACCCGGCTGCAGGTGGAACACCCGGTGACCGAGATGATCACCGGCCTGGACCTGGTCGAATGGCAGCTGCGGGTGGCGGCCGGCGAGCCGCTGCCGCTGGCGCAGTCCGAGCTGCGCATCCGCGGCCATGCGCTGGAGGCGCGCATCTATGCCGAGGACCCGGCCCGCGGCTTCCTGCCCGCCACCGGCCGCCTGCAGCACTTGGCCCTGCCGGCGCAGAACCGCCATGTGCGGGTGGATGCCGGCGTGGAGCAGGGCGACGAGATCGGCCCGCACTACGACCCGATGATCGCCAAGCTCATCGTCTGGGACGGGGCCGAGGACGCGGACCAGGACGTGGACGACAGCCAGAGCCGTGCCCGCGCGCTGGCGCGGATGCGGCAGGCGCTGGCGGATTTCCAGGTGGCCGGCGTCGCCAACAACATCGATTTCCTCGGCCGGCTGGTCGCCAGCCCGGCCTTCGCCGCCGCCGACCTGGACACCGGCCTGATAGAGCAGGAACAGGCCTGGCTCTTTGCCGCCGCCGAGCCGGTGCCGGACGAAGTCTGGTGTGTCGCCGCGCTGGACGAACTGCTGCGCCAGCGGACGGAGGCGGCGGCATTGGCCAGCCGCAGCACCGAGCCGGCCTCGCCCTGGCATGCCTGCGATGGCTGGCGGATGAACGCGGAGGCCAGCCGCCGCTTCGACTTCCGCGTCGTACCGCCGTCGCCTCCCGAGGGCGATGCCGAGGCGATGCAGATCGAGGTGACGAATCGCGGCCCGGTGGCTTACCTGCTGCGACTGGCGGGCAGGGAGATCCACGCCGAGGTCACTTCCAGCGCGGCGGGCCAGCTGGAGGTGACGCTGGACGGCATCAGGCTGAAGGCGAGGGTCATCGCCGACGGCGAGCGCCGCACGCTCTTCCTGCGCGGTCGCAGCTGGCAACTGAGCTTCCTGCCGCCGCTGCATCAGGCCGGCGAGCGGCGGGAGGAGGCCGGCGACGGCCACCTGCGTGCGCCGATGCCGGGCAAGGTGATCGCGGTGCTGGCGACGGAGGATGCCAGTGTCGAGAAGGGCGCGCCGCTGCTGGTGCTGGAGGCGATGAAGATGGAACACACCATCGTCGCGCCTGCCGCCGGCGTGGTGAAGCGGCTGCGCTACCGGGTGGGCGAGCAGGTCGAGGAGGGTGCCGAGCTGCTGGATTTCGAGCCGATGACCACAACGGCGGAGGCAGCGCCATGAAGCTACCGGCCCAGGTCCGCATCGTCGAGGTCGGCCCGCGCGACGGCCTGCAGAACGAGCGCCAGCCCATCGCCATCGCGGACAAGCTGATGCTGATACGCCGGTTGCAGGACGCCGGCCTGCGCAGCATCGAGGTCGCCGCCTTCGTCTCGCCCAGATGGGTGCCGCAGATGGCGGACGCGGCGGCAGTGCTGACCGGCGCGCTCGCCGACGCCAGGCCCGGCGTCGGCTACCCGGTACTGGTGCCCAATCTGCAAGGCCTGGAAGCCGCGCTGGCGGCGGGCGCCACCGAGGTCGCGGTGTTCGCCGCCGCCTCCGAGAGCTTCAGCCGGCACAACATCAACTGCTCCATCGCCGAATCCCTGGCCCGCTTCCAGCCGGTGGTGGAGCGGGCGACGCGGGCACGGGCGCGGGTGCGCGGCTATGTGTCCTGCGTCGCCGGCTGCCCCTACGAAGGCGCGGTCGCGCCGGCGGCGGTCGCCGCGGTGGCAAGCGCGCTGGCCGACATGGGCTGCGAGGAAATCTCGCTGGGCGACACCATAGGCGTGGGCAACCCGGCCAGCATCGCCCGCATGCTGGAAGCGGTGATGCGCCACCTGCCGCCACAGCGCCTCGCCGGCCACTATCACGACACCTACGGCATGGCCGCGGCCAACGTCTACGCCTCGCTGCAGCTGGGCATCGCCACCTTCGACGCCTCGGTCGCCGGCCTGGGCGGCTGCCCCTATGCGCCGGGTGCCGCAGGCAACGTCGCCACCGAGGATCTGGTCTGGCTGCTGCAGGGCCTGGGGCTGGAGACCGGAGTGGATCTGGATCGCTTGGTAGACACCGCTGTATGGATCAGCCTGCTGCTGGGGCGGGAGCCGGCTTCCCGTGTGGCACAGGCGCTGCGGGCAAAGCGAAGTAGCGAACCGCAGACGCCACACCCGCCGGCTTGAGCGAGATTTTGGGCGGAGCGGCCTTTCCACCCTCGACGGCGCTCCGTCGCCACGCCATGGAAGCGGCTGGTATCGCCTGTTAAAGTCGGAGGCGCCACCAACCCGCAAGCCATGCTGCCGCCCTGCCACTGGCGACGGGGGCATGAGCGGAGCCTACCCATTCCAGCGCTATCCAGACCATGAGGACTCATACCCTTACGCTGCCCCGCGACGCCGTGCTACCGGACTATGGTGCCCATGGCCTCCTTGGGTTGACCCGCTCGCTAGGAGACTGGCTGCGCGGCGAAGACGCGCTCAGCCTGCCCGGGCTGCCCCCTTGCAAGCCGCGCGGCGTGGTGCTGCTGGTGATCGACGGCTTGGGCGACACCTTCCTGCAGCGCCTGGGCCAGGGCAGCCAGCTGCATGCGCACCAACTGACGCGCCTGACCTCGGTCTGCCCCTCGACCACCGCCAGCGCGGTCACCACGCTCTACACCGGGCTGGCGCCGGCGGAGCACGGGCTGACCGGCTGGTTCATCCAGGACCGCCGCTTCGGCGGCGTGATCGCACCGCTGCCGCTGCACCGCCGGGCCGGCGGCCGTCTGCGTGGCCCTTTCCTCGGCAGCCGCCTGTTTCCCTACCGCACACTGGCGCAGCAGGCGCGGCGGCCGGTGTCGGTGCTGACGCCGGCGGAGCTGGCGCCCACCGGCTACACATCCCGCCACACGAGAGGAGCCAGGGTGATCGGCTATCCGAAGCTGAAGGACCTGCTGCCGGCCATCCTGGAGGAAGCCGCACGGCTGGACGGACGCGGCCTGATCCACGCCTATTACCCCGGCTTCGACGCCCTAAGCCACAAGCTGGGGCCGTACGCGAACGAAGTGCAGAGCCTGTTCGGCCGGCTGGACGAGCTGTTCTCCGCGCTGGCGGCCAGCTTGCGCAGGCAGGGAATGGAACTGCTGGTGACTGCCGACCATGGCTTCAGCGAAGCGCCGGAGGAGCGCCACTACCGCCTGGATGCGCGCTCGCCGGCCCAGGCCATGCTGGCCGCGCCCCTGTTCGGCGAGCGCCGGCTGGCCTTCTGCCAGGTGCGCACCGGCGCGGAACAGGAATTCGAGGACTTCGCCGCCAGCGAACTTGCCGGCCGGGCGGTGGCTGTGCGCTCCCGCCGGCTATTGGCCGCCGGGCTGTTCGGACCGGGCCAGCGGCATGCGCGCCTGGTCGAGCGGGTAGGCAATTACGCGCTGCTGATGGAGGCGGGCCACACCCTGTCTGACCGTTTGCCGGGCGAGGATGAGTTCCGCATGCGCGGCGTGCATGGCGGGTTGAGCGGTGACGAGATGTGGATACCGCTGATCCATGCCGGGCCGGTGGAGGAGGGCGCGGCGGCGGCTGGTCGCTGAGGGTTTGAGCCTGCGGTGCTGCAGGGCGCGATATTGCTGCTCGGCGCCTGCCGCTCCCGGCTCTTGAACCGAAACGCCCGGAACCCGGCTTTTCAGCCCGGCGCCCGGTGCAGACTCCTCAGTGCAGGTCTTCTTCCGCTGGCGGCAGAGGCAGCGCCATGATGCCCTCGTCCAGCAGTTCGCCCAGTTCCCTGGCCGAAGCCGCGCCGCGTATGGAGCGCGCTTCGCTCTCGCCGTAGTGGATCTTGCGCGCCTCTTCCGGGAAGCGGAGGCCGACATCTTCCGCCTCCTTGCCCATGCGCCGGAGTGCAGCCAGGGCCTGGGCCAGCAGTTCGGCGGGCTTGCCGTCCTGTTGCTGAGTGGCCGGAACGGGAGGCTGCGACTCGCCGCGCGTACGCACGTAGGGCGCGCTGGGCAGGCGGCGGACGTGGATGGAGTCGCAGACCGGACAGGAAAGCTGCCCGGCCTGCTGCTGCGCTTCGCAGGCTTCGCTGGAGGCGAACCAGGCTTCGAAGCGATGTTCGTGCTCGCAGCACAGATCGAGAACGATCATCGTCTTGCGTCCAGCGACAGGGGAGAGGTGGTACCCGGAGCGGGGGTCGAACCCGCACGCCTTGCGGCTTCGGATTTTAAGTCCGATGTGTCTACCAATTTCACCATCCGGGCATTGCGGTCAGCGTCCCTGCTCGGGCAGGACGATATTGACCTCGAGGACTTCGTAATTGTCCTGCTTTTCCAGCTGAACCTTGATGTCGTCCGGATTCACGGCGACGTACTTGGAGATGACCTCGATGAGGTCCTTCTGCAGGGCGGGAAGGAAATCGGCCGCGGCGGCCCCGCCGCTGCGCTCGTGGGCGATCAGCAGCGACAACCGGTTCTTGGCGATCTCGGCGGTGCGCTTCTTTTCGCCGAAGAGGCGGGCAAGCAGGGACATGTCACTTGCCTCCGAACAGGCGCTTGATCAGGCCGGGCTTCTCGTAATTGACGAAGCGCAGCTCGCGTTCTTCGCCGAGGAAGCGGGAAACCACGTCCGCATAGGCCTCGGCGACGTCGGTGCCTTTCAGGTGAATGGCCGGCGTGCCCTGGTTGGAGGCATGCAGCACCGATTCGGATTCCGGGATCACGCCGATCAGCGGCACCCGCAGCAGCTCCTGCACGTCCTTGTAGGAGAGCATTTCGCCTTCTTCCACCCGCTTGGCGGAGTAGCGCGTCACCAGCAGATGCTCCTTGACCGGCTCGCCGCCGTCGCGGGCGCGCTTGGACTTGGACTGCAGGATGCCAAGGATGCGGTCGGAGTCGCGCACCGAGGACACTTCCGGGTTGGTGGTGACGACGGCTTCGTCGGCGAAGGTCAGCGCCATCACCGCGCCGCGCTCGATGCCGGCGGGGGAGTCGCAGACCACGTAGTCGAAGCCCATGTGCTCCAGCTCCTTGAGCACCACTTCCACGCCTTCCTCGGTCAGCGCGTCCTTGTCGCGCGTCTGCGAGGCGGGGAGGATGAAGAGGTTCTCGCAGTGCTTGTCCTTGATCAGCGCCTGGTTGAGCTTGGCTTCGCCGTTGATGACGTTCACCAGGTCGTACACCACGCGGCGCTCGCAGCCCATGATGAGGTCGAGGTTGCGCAGGCCGACGTCGAAGTCGATGACCGCGGTCTTGAAGCCGCGCAGGGCGAGGCCGGAGGAGAAGGCCGCGCTGGTGGTGGTCTTGCCCACGCCGCCCTTGCCGGATGTTACGACGATTACTCTCACGGTTTCCCCTTGTTGGATATGGCTGGCGCCGCTCAGTCGAGCTGCAGCGCTTCGATGGTCAATGTCTGTTCTTTGCCGGCACCGCCCAGGCGGACGACGGCCGCGCGCCCGCCCACCGCTTCGGGCACGCCGCGTTCGAAAGTGCGATACACCCCGGCGATGGAAACCAGCTCGGGGCCGAAATTGGTGGCGATGATGCGGGCGCCGGCATTGCCCTGGGCGCCGGCCAGCGCACGGCCGCGCAGCGGGCCGAAGCAGTGGATGCTGCCATCGGCGATCACCTCGGCGCCGTTGCTCATGCCGGCGAGCAGCACCAGATCGCCGCCGCGGGCATAGACCTGCTGGCCGGAGCGCAGCGGCCGGTCGACGAACAGGGTGTTCGGCTGCGGCGCGCTCACCGCCGGCTGGGGAGCCACCACGGCCGGCGCCGGCGCGGCGACAGGCGCGGCTTCGGCGGCGGGGCGGTCGCGCAGCTCGGCGCCATCCAGGATCGCGAGGCCGGCCTGGCGGGCGGCCTGGACCAGCGCTTCAGGCAGGTTGCGCACGCCCACCGGCTGCAGTTGATAGCGGCGGAACAGGGACAGCAGGCCGGCCCAGTCGATGCGCGCGGGCGTTTGCGACAGGCCGGAGAAATCCAGCACGGCGGCTTCACCGTTGAAGAAATCCGGCATGCCGCCCATCAATTTGTGCAGGGCGTCGGCCAGGCGTGCAGGTTCCGTCTCGCGCAGGACCGCAACGGTGGCACCCAGGGCCGAGTTGCGGAATTCGATGGAGCGGGCGGAGGCGGCAGCGGACATTGGGCGGAGGGCTGTCAAAATCAGCGAAGTCTACTGAGGGGCGGCGCTTCCGGCAAGGCCGCCCGCCGCCGGGGCTCAGTGCAGCGTGGGCGGATGGAACAGGGCATCCACATCCGCGCGGTCGAAGCGGTAGGTGTGGTTGGAGAGATCGTCATGCACCACGACCTCGCCATGCTCCTGCAATACCGAGCGGACTTCGTCTTCGCCCAGGCCCTGCAGCATGGAGGAAACCTTCTCCCGGTCCGGCGGCCAGTGGTGGATCACCGGCCGCGGCTCGAACAGACGTACGTCCTCTTCGGCGAAAAGGCGGCCGAGCAGGGTTTCCGGCGGCAGGCCGAGCAGTTCCTCCGGTTTCACCGTCTGGGCGAGGTGATGGACGCGGTCCCAGCCGTCCACATCGCGCAGGTCGGCGCCCGGCAGCTTCTGCAGGAAGAGCGCGGCGGAGGCGATGGGATTGCTCGCCAGCCACAGGCCGGCGGGCTGCTGCTCGGATTGGGCGAGGTAGTGGGTGAAAACTTCGGCGATGCTGTCGCCCTCCAGCGGCACCAGGCTCTGGTAGGGCTGATCCAGGCCGGCGATGTCCAGGCTGAGCTGCAGGCGGCCGTCGCCCACCAGTTCGCCCAGGGTGTTGCCCCGCAGCGCGCCATCCGCCTTGGCGTAGCCGCGCAGGTTGAGCTCCTCGGTACAGTCCACCACCAGCAGGCTGACCGGCCCGCGGCCCTGGATCTGGAAGGTGAGGCGGCCCGGCTGCTTGAGGTTGCCGGAGATGACGCTGGAAACCGCGCTCATCTCGCCCAGCAGGCGGGCCAACTCGGGCGGGTAGCCGCGGCCTTGCTGCAGGGCTTGCCAGACATCGTCCAGGCGGACGACGGCGCCGCGGATGTCCAGCGCTTCGAGCATGAAGCGCTGCACGTAGCTGGAGGGAAGCTTGGGCTTGCTCATGCTTTTTCTCCGGCGGGAAGCGCGGCGGCATAGGCGGCGGGGTCGAAACCGACCAGCAATTCACCGTTGGGCAGGGCGAGCACCGGGCGGCGGATCAGGCTGGGGTTCTCCACCATCAGGGCAATAGCCTCCGCGTCCGAGCCGATGTTCTGGCGCTCCGCCGGAATCTTGCGCCAGGTGGTGCCACGGGTATTCACCAGCGCCTTCCAGCCCAGGCTGGCGACCCAGGGGCGCAGCAATTCGGCATCCAGGCCGTTCTTGCGGTAGTCGTGGAAGCGGTATTCCTGGCCCTGCGCCGCGAACCAGGCGAAGGCCTTCTTCATGGTGTCGCAGTTGGGAATGCCGTAGCAGACCGGCACGCCGGTGGGCGCGGCGGCGGTTGGGGAGGATGCTTGCATTGGATCTCTGTCCGGATAGGTACGGCTGAAGGGCGTTAGTTTACTACGCCCGGGCGGCGCCTCCACCGCGGCCCGCCGCCACGCCTAGTGATGCTGCTGCCGTAGAGCGAGCGCAACTCGTCCTTCGCCGCATTCAGGGTGCGGCGGCGTTCGCCGGGCAAGCGCCGGCCGGCGCGGTTGAGATAGAAGGTCAGCATGGACATGGCTGAGCGGAAGGGGTCGCTCTTGCGGCTGTGGCTGGCCTCGGCGGAGTCAGCGCTTGCCCCGCAGGCTTTGTTGCGACTGGGTCTGCATTTCGGTTCCTCCTGATGCAAAGGGAAAGGGGAGCGCCTGTTCCCGGCAGTCGCTCCCCTTTCCTTGCATTTGGCGGTTCCGGCCCGCGCTGGCCGAGGTGGCCGGAAGCGGGTGGAAACGACGGTGCGATGCCGCGCTCAGCGCCCCTTGGCGCGGGCGAAGGCAGCCGCCAAGGCGCCGGAAGCCGCCGGGCGCTGTTCTTCACGGCGCTGCGGCGGACGGCTGTTGCGGTTGCCGCCGTTGTTGTCGCGGCGGCCGTTGTCGTCCGCACGGCGCGGCGCGGCTTCGTCGGACAGGCGCATGGTCAGCGCGATGCGCTTGCGCTGCAGATCCACCTCCAGCACCTTGACCTTGACCACGTCGCCGGCCTTGACCACCGAGTGCGGGTCCTTGACGAAGCGTTCGGATAGCGCGGAGATGTGCACCAGGCCGTCCTGATGCACGCCGATGTCCACGAAGGCGCCGAAGTTGGTGACGTTGGTGACCACGCCTTCCAGCAGCATGCCGGGCGCCAGATCCTTCACTTCCTCGACGCCGTCGCGGAAGGTGGCGGTGCGGAACTCCGGGCGCGGGTCGCGGCCGGGCTTTTCCAGCTCGGCGAGGATGTCCTGCACCGTGGGCAGGCCGAAGCGCTCGTCGGTGAACTCGGCCGGCTTCAGCGACTTGAGGAAGCTGCCGTTGCCCATCAGCTCGCGCACCGTCTTCTGCACCCGGCCGAGGATGCGCTCGACCACCGGGTAGGCTTCCGGGTGCACCGCGGAGGCGTCCAGCGGGTTGTCGCCGGTGGGTACGCGCAGGAAGCCGGCGGCCTGTTCGAAGGTCTTGGGGCCGAGGCGGGAGACGCCCTTCAGCGCATCCCGGTTGGCGAAGGGGCCGTTGGCGTTGCGGTGCTCGACGATGTTGGCCGCCAGCGTGGCGTTGAGGCCGGAGATGCGTGCCAGCAGCGGTGCGGAGGCGGTGTTCACATCCACGCCGACCGCGTTCACGCAGTCTTCGACCACCGCGTCCAGGCTCTTGGCCAGCTTGCCCTGGTTCACATCGTGCTGGTACTGGCCAACGCCGATGGACTTCGGATCGATCTTGACCAGCTCCGCCAGCGGATCCTGCAGGCGGCGGGCGATGGAGACGGCGCCGCGCAGCGACACGTCCACATCCGGGAACTCGCGGGCGGCCAGTTCGGAGGCGGAATAGACCGAGGCGCCAGCTTCGGACACGGTGACCTTGGTCGCCCGCAGTTCCGGGATGCGCTGCAGCAGCTCGGCGGCCAGCTTGTCGGTTTCGCGCGAGGCGGTGCCGTTGCCGATGGCGATCAGCTCGACCTTGTGGCGCTTGGCCAGCACCGCCAGGGTGGCGAGGGCGCCATCCCAGTCGCGGCGCGGCTCGAAGGGATAGACGGTGGCGGTATCCACCAGCTTGCCGGTGGTATCCACCACCGCGACCTTGACGCCGGTGCGGATGCCGGGGTCCAGGCCCATGGTCGGGCGGGCGCCGGCCGGCGCGGCCAGCAGCAGATCCTTGAGGTTGCGGGCGAAGACGTGGATGGCTTCTTCCTCGGCGCGCTCGCGCAGCTGGCCCATCAGCTCCAGCTCCAGGTGCAGCGAGATTTTCACGCTCCAGGCCCAGCGCACGGTGTCTGCCAGCCAGCGGTCGGCCGGGCGGCCCTGGTTGCGGATGCCGAAACGGCCGGCGATGCGGCCTTCGCAGGGGTGGGGCGCGGTTTCATCCGGCCGGTCCACGTCCAGCGACAGCTTGAGCACGCCCTCGTTGCGGCCGCGCAGCAGTGCCAGCGCGCGGTGGGAAGGCATGGCGGTGACCGGTTCGGCGAAGTCGAACCAGTCGCGGAACTTGGCGCCTTCGTTCTCCTTGCCCTCGATGACGCTGGAGCGCACCTTGCCGCTGTCCTGCAGGAAGCTGCGCAGCTCGCCCAGCAGGGCGGCGTCTTCGGCGAACTGCTCCATCAGGATCTGGCGGGCGCCGTCCAGCACGCTCTTGGCATCGGCGAAGCCTGCCTCGGTGTTGAGGAACTTGAGGGCCTCCTGCTCCGGCTCCAGCATGGGATCGGCGAGCAGGGCTTCGGCCAGCGGCGCGATGCCGGCTTCGCGGGCGATCTGCGCCTTGGTGCGGCGCTTCTGCTTGTAGGGCAGGTAGAGGTCTTCCAGGCGCTGCTTGGTGTCGGCGTGGTCGATGTCGGCGCGCAGCGCGGGCGTCATCTTGCCTTGCTCCTCGATGGAGGCGATGACGCTGGCGCGGCGCTCTTCCAGCTCGCGCAGATAGCCCAGGCGCTCGTCCAGCGTGCGCAGCTGGGTGTCATCCAGCCCGCCGGTGGCTTCCTTGCGGTAGCGGGCGACGAAGGGAACGGTGGCGCCCTCGTCCAGCAGTTGAACGGCGGCCATGACCTGGCGCGGCGAAACGCCGATTTCCTCGGCAATACGGTGTTCGATCGGGGGCAGCATGCTCTTGGGAAATGGATGCCCGGGCGGGGCCGGAACGGTCAGGGAAGGCGGAGGGCGCAGCTAGGTGGCCCGGAGGAAGGCGGCGATGGTGCCAGCAAGGCGGCCGGGCGGGCAAGCCCGGCCGCGCTTGCGGGGCGGGGCTCAGCGGTTCAGCAGGGCGGCGAGTTCGGCGCGGAACTCGCGCACCAGCGGGTCTGCGCCCATCAGGTCGAAGAGTTGCAACATGGTCTTGCGGCCGATGTCGTCGCGATAAGCGCGGTCGCGGCGCACGATTTCGAGCAGGTGCTGCAGCGCCGGCCTGTAGTCGGATTCGCCGGCGAGCAGGGTGGCGAGGGCAAAACGGGCGTCGAGATCGTCCGGCGCGGCCGCCAGCCTGGCTTCCAGTTCGGCGGCGGAGGCGGTCTGCGGCTGGTTGCTGCGCAGGGCGAGGCGGGCCTGCAGGGCCTTCAGCCGGTCTTCGTCGCGGGCGCGGTATTCCAGCGCCTTGATCAGCGAGGCGGCGGGTTCGAGGTCGCCGTTGTCGATGCGCAGCTCGATCTGGTCCAGCCGCGCGGCTTCGAAGGCCGGATCCTGCGTCAGCGCATCGTCCAGCGCCGCGAGGGCGGCAGGAATGTCGCCGGCCTCGGCTAGGCGGCGGGCTTCCACGCGCAGCGGCTCGGCCAGCGACGGCAGGTGCGGTTCGAGGAAGGCGCGGATGCGGCTCTCAGCCAGGGCGCCGCTGAAGCCATCGACGATCTTGCCATCCACGAACAGGCGCACATCCGGAATGCCGCGCACGCCGTAGCGCTGGGCCAGCGCCTGCTCGGCGTCGGAATCCACCTTGGCGAGCAGGAAGCGGCCGCCGTATTCCTCGGCGAGCTTTTCGAGAATGGGCTTGAGGCTGCGGCAGGGGCCGCACCAGGCAGCCCAGAAATCCACCAGCACCGGCCTGCGGTAGGAAGCCTGGATGACCTTGGCTTCGAAGTCGTCGACGCGGACGTCGTCTGCGTGGTTGTTCATGCTTGTTCTCCTCGTGACAACCTGAAGGAGATGGGGACGCCGGCGCCGGTATCAAGCCTGGCGGGGCAGGAGGGTGGCCGGGGAATGAGTCGAGCCGCGGGGTGGAGAGCAGGGGCCGGCTGGCCCGCTGCTTCCGTTTCTCGTGTCAGAGCGCGATCAGCGTCTGGCGGCCCCACCAGCGCTGGCCGGGGGCGAGGTGGATGGGCTGGCGGGCGGCGGCGGCCTCCACGCACAGCATGCGGCGGAAGCCGGCGGCCGGCATGTCGGCCAGCTCCGCACAGCGCTCCTCCCACGGGTTCCACACCACCACGTCGGGGAAGCCTTCGCTGTTGATGCCGAGGCTGCGGTCGTATTCGCGCAGCAGCAGCGGACGGACGCTGTTGTGGTAGATGCGGTCGGTTTCGTCCTCCACCAGCACCGCTTCGCCGCTTTCGCGCTTGATCTTTGCGCCGTCGGCGGTGTCGCTGTAGCTGAGGCCGTAGAGACCTTCGAGGCGGGACTCCTCCACCTCCCGCACCCGCAGGTAGGTGTGCAGCGCGGCGGTGAAATCGAAGGGCGTGTCGCCGGTGTTCTGCACGTCCAGCTCCATGTCCAGCCGGCTTTCCTCGACGATGACGCTCAGTTCCAACGCAAAGCCTTGCGGCCAGATGGCACGGGTTTCCTCGTCGTCGCCCAGGCACAGGGTGACCAGGGCGAAGTCGTCGCCGGTGCGCTGTTCGGCCACGCTCCATTCACGCTTGCGGGCGAAGCCGTGCTTGGGCAGCGGCCCCTGGCCGGCGAACTGGGGAAAGCAGACCGGCACGCCGCCGCGTATCGGAGTCTGGCCGTCGAAAACCGCCATGTCGCTGAGGTAGAGCCGCTCTTCGCCCTGGGCCGGCGCCCAGGACAGCACCTGGCCGCCGAACAGGCTGACGACCGCGCGGGCGCCGGCACGGGTGACCAGGCGCAGCGCGGGAATGCCGTTGAAGTCGATGTTGTCGATGGAGGGGCCCATGCGTCAGTCCTGCAAGGAGAGGACGCCGAGCTTGATCGTGCTGTCGTCCGGGTCGTTGGAGAGCACGAAGCCCAGGCCCTGCACGAAGCGCAGCATGCGCTCGTTGTTGGCAAGGAAAACGCCGTTCATGTAGGACAGCCCCTTGTTGCGCGCGGTTTCGATCAGGGTGCCCATCAGGCGCCGGGCGAGGCCGCGGTGCTGCCATTCGTCGGCGACGACCACCGCGAACTCGCAGGATTCGCCGTCCGGATTCACCGCGTAGCGGCAGACGCCGATCTCCTTCTCCACTTCGCCGTCCTGGATGGTGGCGAGGAAGGCCATCTCGCGGTCGTAGTCGATCTGGGTGAGACGGGCGACCATGGCCGGCGGCAGTTCGCGCATGGTGTTCATGAAGCGGTAGTACTTGGTTTCGGCGGAGAGGCCGCGGACGAAGTCGATCTCCAGCTCCGCGTCCTCCGGCTTGATCGGCCGTATGGTGATCTCGGTACCGTCCGGCACCGTCCAGCGGCTGATGAGGTGGGAAGGGTAGGGGTGGATCGCCATGTGGTCGTAGCGATCCGCCGTGGGGGCGACGTTCTCCACCACGATGCGGGCGTCCACCGCCACGGTGCCGGCTTCATCGACGATCAGCGGGTTGATGTCCAGTGTCGCGATCCACGGCAGTTCGCAGACCATTTCCGACACCCGCAGCAGCACCAGCTCCAGCGCTTCCATGTTGATCGGCGGCAGGTTGCGGAACTGGCCGAGCAGGGGATAGACGCGGGTGGAGCGGACGAGGTCGTGCACCAGGTAGTTGTTCAGCGGCGGCAGCGCGACCGCGAGATCGCGGTTGGCCTCGACCCGGTTGCCGCCTTCGCCGAAGGTGATCACCGGCCCGAACACCGGGTCGCGGCGCACGCCGACAACCAGTTCGCGGCCATTGCGCTTGAGGATCATCGGCTCGATGGCGACGCCATTGATGGTGGCGTCCGGCCGGTTGCGCTTCACCTCGTCCAGGATTTCCTGGTAGGCGGTACGCACCGCCGCCAGGCTGCCCAGGTTGAGGCGCACGCCACCGGAATCCGACTTGTGGATGATCGAGGGCGAGTCGATCTTCATCACCACCGGCAGGCCGATTTCCTCGGCCAGCACCATGGCCTCGGTGGCCGAGCGGGCGATCACCGTCTGCGCGATGGGAATGCGGAAGGCGGCCAGCAGCGCCTTGGATTCCATCTCGTTCAGCACGTTGCGGCGTTCGGCCAGCGCGGTCTCTATCACCAGTCGCGCGCTTTCGATGGACGGCGGCGACAGGTGCGACAGCGGCGCCGGCGTCTGCATCAGCAGCTTCTGGTTGCGGTAGTAGGCGGAGATGTGGCTGAACAGCTCCACCGCCGGCTCCGGCGTGCGGAAGGTGGGAATGCCGGCTTCGATGAAGCGGTGGCGGGCCTTGATCACCAGCTCGTCGCCCATCCAGCAGGTCACCACCGGCTTGTCGGCGGTGCGTTCCAGCTCGATCACCGCGTCGGCCACGCCATCCGGGTCGGTCATCGCCTGCGGCGTCAGCATCACCAGCACGCCGTCCACGTTCGGCCCTTCCAGCACCGCCTGCAGCGCCTTGCGGTAGTGGTCCACGTTGGCATCGCCGAGCACATCCACCGGGTTGCCGCGCGACCAGTTCGGCGGCAGGCAGGCGTTGAGCTTCTCCATGGTGCCTTCGGAGAACTCGGACAGCGGAATGCCGAGGTCGGCCGCGCGGTCGGCGGCCATCACGCCCGGTCCGCCGCCATTGGTGATGACGGCCAGGCGGTTGCCGCGCGGGCGGAAATGGGAGAACAGTGCGTTGGCGGCGGAGAACAGCTGCCCCATGTTGTACAGCCGGATCACGCCGGCGCGGCGCAGCGCGGCGTCGAACACCGCGTCGTCACCGACCTGGGCGCCGGAGTGGGACAGGATGGCGCGGGACACGTCCGGATGGCGGCCCACCTTCATCAGCAGCACCGGCTTCACCCGCGCGGCGCCACGCAGCGCGCTCATGAAACGACGCGCGTCCCGGATGCCCTCGACGTAAAGGAAGATGCTCTCGGTACGTGGGTCCGAGATCATGTACTCCAGCACCTCGCCGAAGTCGATGTCGGAAGACGAGCCCAGCGACACCACCGCCGAGAAGCCGACGTTGTTCGGCTTGGCCCAGTCCAGAATGGCCGCACACAGCGCGCCGGACTGGGAGATGAGGCCGATGGAGCCCTTGTTCGCCCGCGCATGGGCGAAGGTGGCGTTGAGGCCCAGCTCCGGCCGCATCATGCCGATGCAGTTGGGCCCCAGCATGCGGATGCGGTGGCGGCGGGCGGCCTCCAGCAGCTTGCGCTCCAGTAGCGCGCCACGCGGGCCGGCCTCGGAAAAGCCGGAGGAAAGCACGATGGCCGCGCGTACGCCGGCGCGGCCGCAGGCGTCCATCAGCGCGGCGGCTTTCTCCGCGCGCACGGCGATGACCACCAGATCCAGCCGGTGGGGCACATCCTCCACCGACTTGTAACAGGGCACCCCGAGCACGGTTTCGTGGTTCGGGTTGATGGCGAAGAGGCGGCCCTTGTAGCCCGCCTCCAGCATGTTGCGGATGAGCACGTTGCCAAGCGAGTTCTCCCGCTCGCTGGCACCGACAATGCCGACTGAGCGCGGCTCGAAGAGGGAAGTGAGATAGTGTTTTTCTTTCATCGGACGACGACCTCGAAGGAAGCGGTTCGAGGCGGGCGACGCCGTGCAGAAAAGCTGCCCGGACGCGCCTCGCCGTGGCGCGAATTGTACTGCAGTGCACCATGTTGCGTCCTGACAACGCACGTTCGCGGTGCATTCCAACGGACTTTCTCGACCAGCGGCCGTTCCCTGCTCAACTGCCCAGCGTGAAGTAGAAGCGCGCGCCCTGTCCCGGCTTGGACTCCGCCCAGATCAGCCCGCCGTGGCGCTGGATGATGCGCTGTACGGTGGCAAGGCCGATCCCGGTCCCGCTGAACTCCCCACTATTGTGCAGGCGATGGAAGGGCCGGAACAGGTTGGAGGCGAAGGCCATGTCGAAGCCGGCGCCATTGTCTTCCACGCAGAACACGCGGCGCTCTCGCTCCCGCTCGGCGCGGAAGGAGATGCGGGCCACCGACTCCCGGGCTGAGAACTTCCAGGCGTTGCGCATGAGGTTCTCGATGAGGACGCGGGCCAGCGTGCGGTCGGCGGTGACCATGAGCCCGCGGGTGATCTCCACTTCGACGATGCGCTCCGGCTCCTCGGCGCGCAGTTCGTCGATCACCTGCAGCGCCAGCTCGGAGAGATCGAAAGTCTCCTTGTGCAGGGATTGGCGGGTGAGGCGGGCAAGCTCGATCAGCGCATCGATGAGATGCGCCATGCGCTGGGTGGCCTTGCGGATGCGCTCGATGTGGCCGCGGGAGGCCTTGTCCAGCGCGCCGTCCAGCTCTTCTTCCAGGATGCGGGCGAAGCCGTCGATGGCTCGCAGCGGCGCGCGCAAGTCGTGCGACACCGAGTAGGAGAAGGCTTCCAGCTCGCGGTTGGAGGCCTCCAGTTCGGCGGTACGCAGCCGCACCCGGGCTTCCAGCTCCTGGTTCACATTCTTCAGCGTCAGCTCGGCGACCTTGCGGGAGGAGATGTCGTCCAGCGTGCCGGCCAGGCCCTGCGGCATGCCGTCCATGTCGGTCACCGGCCGGCCGGCGGCCTCGATCCAGCGGATCTCGCCTTCGCGGGTACGCAGGCGCAGCTCGCAGTTGCATTCGGGCAGTTCGCCGTTGCCGACCTTGGCCAGCTTGGTCTGGGCTTCCTCGCGGTCATCCGGGTGGAGGAAATCCACCAGCGGCTTGCCCAGGCTCTGTTCGACGCGGTAGCCGCTGATGGTCTGCCAGAAACGGTTGAGGAAGGTGAGGCGGCCGTCCGGATCGGTGCGGAAGATGACCTCGTTCACCGACTCCACCACTTCTGAATAGCGCTGCTGGCTCTCCTGCAGCGCGCGGGCGGTCACCATGCGCTCGGTCACGTCGCGGCCTATGCCGTGGTAGCCGAGGAAAGTGCCCTTGCGCATCAGCGGGCGGCCGAGCAGCTCCAGGTGGTGGATGCGGCCATCTGCGCCGCGCAGCGCCAGGGTGCGGGTGACCGGCTCGCGCTTCTCGATGCGCTCGCGGTAAGTGATCCAAGTGGCGGAGGTGGCGTCCACCCAGGGCAGCTCCCAGGGACGCAGTCCGACCAGATCCGCCGGCACCAGGCCAGTGCGGTTGCGCAGGCCTTCGCCGACGCGGGTGTAGCGGTGGGAGGCGTCGGTGCTCCACGACCAGTCGGAGGCAAGGTCCACCAGCTCGGCCAGCGCCTGCGGATCGCCTTCCTCGCCCACCTTGGCGGCGGTACGGCGGCGATCCACCAATAAACCGAGAGCGACGCCGGTCAGCAAGGTCAGGAGAAACAGAACGTAGGACCACATCATCGCGACGGGAAGGGGGCCTTGGCTAGATGCTGGCTCGGGTTGCCCGTGCCAGCGCATTATCGATTTCGTATCCCACGCCCGCGGCAACCGGGCGGTGCATCTCTATAACATAGTTCCAGCCGTTCCGGGACGGTCGCCCGCCAGCCCGACAGTCCCACGCACCGCGGCTGCCGTGGCCGGGCTTGCTAGAATCCAGGCGCTTCCCGGCCCGGCGCCGGAAACACTAGACAAAAGCATATCGACCTCCTGCGTCCGCCTGCCTCTCGGCTCGCGGGTGCCGCTCTTCCTTTCAGAGGATTGCCTTATGCATACCAGCCTGGCCACACCTTCGTCCTGGGTGATGCGCTTTGCCCCCTTGATCGCCGCCGGCGGCGAGGTGCTCGATTACGCCTGCGGCGGCGGCCGCCATGCCCGCTGGCTGGCCCAGCGCGGCTTCCGGGTGGAGGCGGTGGACAAGGACGGCGTGGCGCTGGAACTGCTGCAGGGCGTGCCGCACCTGCAGACGCGCCAGGCCGACCTGGAGCAAGGACCGTGGCCCTACGGCGGCCGCCGCTTCGACGCCATCGTGGTGTGCAACTACCTGTTCCGGCCGCGCTTCGATCTGATGCTGGGAATGCTGAGCCAGGGCGGCGTGTTGATCTACGAGACCTTCATGCAGGGCAACGAGCGCTTCGGCAAACCCAGCAATCCGGATTTCCTGCTCGCACCGAACGAGTTGCTGGCACGCCTGGGACAGGGCTGGAGCATCGTCGCCTTCGAGCAGGGCGAGGTGGATGCACCCAAGCCGGCAGTAATCCAGCGCATCTGCGCGATCCGGGGCGAGGGCAGGGAAGCGGTGAAGCTCGGTCGATGAGGGGCAAATTCCACGAATTTGCGACTAAATCGTGCACGATGTAAAATGCTGACTATGGACCAACCCGAAATCAAATCCCCGTCCCTGCTGCTCGACCACCAGCTTTGCTTCGCGCTGTACTCCACCGCGCTGGCAATGAACAAGGTGTACCGCAAGCTGCTGAAGGATCTGGACCTAACCTATCCCCAATACCTGGTGATGATGGTGTTGTGGGAGCGGGATGGCATGACTGTCTCCGAGATCGGCGAACGTCTCTTCCTGGATTCGGCGACGCTGACGCCGCTGCTCAAGCGCCTGGAAGCCGCAGCCCTGCTGAGCCGCCAGCGGGCAGCCAGCGATGAGCGCCAGGTCATCATCTCCCTGACCGAAGCCGGGCGCGCCCTGAAGGACAAGGCGGGCGTGGTGCCCAACGGCGCGCTGTGCGCCACTGGCTGCGAGCTGGACAGGTTGATCAGCCTGAAGGGCGAACTCGAAGTCCTGAGGGAAAACCTGGCTCGCAACACCTGAGCCGGTTTTTTTAGCATAAAAAGTAGTGCGCGATTAAATAGTGAAAAATCATTCTCACCGGAGCCGATCCGGCCTTTTCAAGCCCAACAGGAGTCGAACATGTCCATCGAAAAAGTCCTCTACCGCGCAACCGCCACTGCCACCGGAGGTCGTGACGGTCGCGCCCAGTCTTCCGACGGCGTCCTCGACATCAAGCTGACGACCCCGCGCGAACTGGGCGGCGCTGGTGGTGAGGGCACCAACCCGGAGCAGCTCTTTGCCGCCGGCTATTCGGCCTGCTTCCTGGGGGCACTGAAGTTCGTTGCCGGGCGTGAGAAGGTGGCGTTGCCGGCAGATGCCAAGATCGAAGGCCAGGTCGGCATAGGCGCGATTCCCACCGGCTTCGGCATCGAGGTGGAATTGCGCATCTCGCTGCCGGGCGTGGCGGGTGATGTCGCCAAGGATCTGGTGAAGAAGGCGCACGTCGTCTGCCCGTACTCGAACGCGACGCGCGGCAATATCGATGTGACGCTGACGCTGGTCTGAGAAAGAGGCAATCGGCTGGGCGGTGGTATTACGCCCGGCCGGCTTCAGACCGACTGCGCCTCTCCCATCCGCCCAGCCAGAATGTCATCGGCCAGGCGGCCTATGCCTTCGAGCGAGAGATCGTCGCTGGCGAAGCGCGGGGCGGTGGCGAAGGCGCTGAAGTGGCTGGACTGGGAGCGGCGGTACAAAGGGTCGTAGTGCAGATCCATCAGTTCGCCGAACAGCTGGGGAAGAGCCCGGGCCTCGGACAGCGCCAGCCAGCGGGCGATGGTCTCCTTGCTCTGCAGCTCCTTCAGCCGTTCCAGGCGGCCCTGCAGCGCGGGCACGTCATCACCCAGGTAAGCGTAGTCGCGGATGAGGAATTCCAGCCGGGCTTCGCGGCTGGCCTCGATGACCGCGCAGTTGGCGCCGCGCATCGCCTGAACCAGCGCCTCGGGCAGCTGGATGCGGCCGATCTTGCGGCTCTCCGCTTCGACGAAGACCGGCTTGCTGGCATCGAAACCGCGCATGGCATGGTGAAGCAGGGTTTCGAAGGCCTTCTGGCTGGGTTGCTCGGTGCCGGGAATCGCTCCCAGTACCGAGCCCTTGTGCAACGCCAGCGCTTCCAGGTCCAGCACCTGCGCACCGCGGGCAGCGAGCGCTTCCAGCACCCGCGTCTTGGCGCTGCCGGTAGGGCCGCAGAGCACCACGAAGCGCAATACCGCGGCCAGCCCGTTCAGACCGTCGATGACGTGGTTGCGGTAGGTCTTGTAGCCGCCTTCCATCTGGCAGGCATCCCAACCCACCATGCGCATCCAGGTGACGAAGGCGCCGCTGCGCATCCCGCCGCGCCAGCAGTACAGCAGCGGGCGCCAGTTCTTCGGCTTGTCGGCCAGGTGGCCGGCGAGATGGCGGGCGATGTTCTCGGCGACCATGGCGCCGCCCACCCGCCGTGCCTCGAAGGCGGAGACCTGCTTGTACAGGGTGCCGACAATGATGCGCTGCTGGTCGTCCAGCACCGGCAGGTTGATCGCGCCAGGGATATGGTCTTCGGCGAACTCGGCCGGAGTCCGGGCGTCGATGATCTCGTCAAAGGAAGACAGCTGTGCTACGGTCGCAACGCCTTTACGCATACCTTCGGGCGCCGTTTCCGGCCATCCCGCCTCGCTCTCATGGATCAAATCAAACTCACTCAATTTTCCCACGGCGGCGGCTGCGGCTGCAAAATCGCGCCCGGCGTGTTGAGCGACCTGCTCGCGCGCATGCCGGCCGGCCAGCTTCCGGCCGACCTGCTGGTCGGTACCGATACTGCCGATGATGCCGCGGTCTATCGCCTGAACGACCGCCAGGCGGTGGTCGCCACCACCGACTTCTTCACCCCCATCGTCGACGACCCTTACGACTTCGGCCGCATTGCCGCGACCAACGCGCTGTCCGACGTCTACGCCATGGGCGGCACACCCATCATGGCGCTGGCCATCGTCGGCATGCCGCTGGACAAGCTGCCGCCGGAAGTGATCGGCCGCATCCTGGAAGGTGGTGCCTCGGTCTGCCGGGAGGCTGGCATTCCGGTCGCTGGCGGCCATTCCATCGACGTGCTGGAGCCTATCTACGGCCTCGTCGGCATCGGCGTGGTGGATCCGGCCCGGGTGCGCACCAATGCCGGCGCGCAGGAAGGCGACGTGCTGCTGCTGAGCAAGCCGCTGGGTGTGGGCATTCTCTCCGCCGGGCTGAAGAAAGGCATCCTGTCGCCCGAGGGCTACGCCGAGATGGTGAAGTGGACGACCACGCTGAACCGCGTCGGCGCCCGCATGGCCGATATCGACGGCGTGCATGCGGTCACCGACGTCACCGGCTTCGGCCTCGCCGGCCACCTGCTGGAGATGTGCCGAGGGGCGAACCTGGAAGCCCGGCTGGAGTTCGACCGCCTGCCCGTCATCGACGAAGCGCTGAGCCTGGTGCGCGACGGCGTCGCCACCGGCGCCTCGACCCGCAACTGGGCGAGCTACGGTGCTTCGGTGCTGCTGCCGCAGGATGCGGAAGAGTGGAAGCGCAAGCTGGTCACCGATCCGCAGACTTCCGGCGGCCTGCTGATCGCCTGCGCGGAATCGGCCGTGGCCGAAGTGCAGGCGGCGATCGCGGAAGTGCAGGGCGGCAGCGGCGCAATCATTGGCCGCATGGCTGCGGGCGAGGCGAGGGTGGTGGTCGGCTGAGCCGGCTGCGACTGACTGTGAAGAGGCGCCGCAAGACGCCTCGGTGTTTTCGGCCTTACTTTCCGGCGCGGGCGCTGAGCAGCGGCTTCAGCCCCTGCCATACGGTGTCCAGGATCGTGGGTTGGGCGGCAGCGGTCGGGTGCGCACCGTCGGCCTGAAACCATTCGGCCTTCTCGGCGAAGCCTTCCAGCAGGAAGGGCACGTGGGCGACTTTCTCGCTGCCGGCCACATCGACGAAGGCCTGGCTGAAGTTGCGGGTGTAGGCGGGGCCGTAGTTGGGCGGCATCTGCATGCCCACGATCAGCACCCGGGCGCCGGCGGCCTTGGAGGCCTGCACCATGGCGCGGAGGTTGTCTGCCATCAGCGTGGGCTTCAGCCCGCGCAGGCCGTCGTTGGCGCCCAGTTCGAGGATCACGATGTCCGGCTTGTGCTTCTGCAGCGCAGCCGGCAGGCGGGAGCGGCCGCCGGCCGAAGTCTCGCCGGAAACGCTGCCATTGACGACCTCGTAGCGGAACCCTTCCTGCGCCAGGCGCGTCTGCAACAAGGTGGGCCAGGCTTCGCTGCTCTTCAGTCCGTAGCCGGCGGAGAGGCTGTCGCCCCACACCAGTATGGTTGCCGCTTGCGCGGAACCGGCAAAGACAACGAACAAGAAGGTCAAGATGGATCGCAGCGGCATTGAGTTCTCCATTCCAGTCATCGAAGTCGAGGGCCTGGGCAAACACGTTCCCATGGCCGACGGTCAAGGCGAATTGCATATCCTGCGCGACGTCAGTTTCGCGGTGCGCGCGGGTGAGTCGGTGGCCATCGTCGGCGCCTCCGGCTCGGGAAAATCGACCCTGCTGGGATTGCTTGCCGGACTGGATGTTCCCGCCAGCGGCACGGTACGCATCCAGGGCAGCGACCTTTTCGCGCTGGACGAGGATGCCCGCGCGGCCCTGCGCGGCGAGGCGGTCGGCTTCGTCTTCCAGTCCTTCCAGCTGCTGCCGGCGCTGACCGCGCTGGAAAACGTGATGCTGCCGCTGGAGCTGGCCGGGGCGGACAACGCCGCCGCCCAGGCGACACAGTGGCTGGAGCGCGTGGGCCTCGGCCCGCGCCTGCGCCACTACCCCAAGCACCTCTCCGGCGGCGAGCAGCAGCGGGTGGCGCTGGCCCGCGCCTTCGCCGCCAGGCCGCGGCTGCTGCTGGCGGACGAACCCACTGGCAACCTGGACGCCGAAACCGGCCGCGCCATCGTCGAACTGATGTTCTCACTCAACCGCGAGGCCGGCACCACGCTGCTGCTGGTGACCCACGACGAAACGCTCGCCAGCCGCTGCGACCGCGTACTACGCATGAGCGCAGGACAGTTGAGCGAGGCGGTGGCGGAAAGCCACTGAAGCCCAGGCGCGGTGGCCGTTCAGCCGCCGCGCTCCAGCTGCCCCCAGACGCCTTCCGCGCAGGCGACGCCGGATCTCACGGCCGACTCCAGCGTCGCCGGGTATTCGGAGTCGATGTAGTCCCCGGCCAGCCACAGGCCGGCAAGCGGCGTACGTATGCCGGGGCGGAACACGCCCGGCCGGCAGGCGATGGTCGCCCGCTTCTCGACTATGGCCTGCGACCAGACTGGTGATGGCAGCCTGCGGCCGAGTTCCCTTTCCAACTGGGCATGCACCGCCAGGATGAGCTCGTCCCGCGGCAGCGCTTCATGCGCGCCGTGGGCGCTGATGACGCAGGCGATCAGCCCTTCCCGGCCGCCCAGGCGGCCGCGGTCGAAGGCCCACTGCGCCGGCCCTTGCGACAGGCCGATCATGCTCTCCGGCAGGTGCTGGCCCGGTCCCAGCGCCAGGTAGATGGTGACGATGGGCTCGTGCGGCAGCTCGTCGATCTGCTTCGCCAGCCGGTCGCAGGCGCCGGTGGAGGCGAGCAGGGCACCAGCATGGTAGGGCGCAGTGGCCAGTACCACTTGGCGCCAGGGCTTACCGCCGGGATCTCCCTCCAGCAGGAAGCCTTCCGGTGTGGGCCGGATCGCCTCGATGGCGTTGCCGGTGCGCAGCCGGCCGCGTCGGGTGGCGAGATAGCGTGCCGCCGGCACCGGGAAGAGCTCGGACAGATCCACCCGCGGAATCAGCAGTTCGCTGGCGGCGGCATCCGCGGCGAGCGAGTCGCGCAGCACATTGACGAAGACCTGGGCGGAGGCGTCCTCCACCGGGGTGTTCAGCGCGGCGATGCACAGCGGCGCCCAGATCAGTTCGCACAGCAGCGCTGACTGGCGGTACTGCCGCAGCAGCCCTTCCACCGTGGTGCCGGGCTCGACCCTGAAGCCTGATTTCTTCAGCCCCTGCATCAGCCGCAGCATGGCGAAGCGGTCGCCCCAGCCGAGCCCGTGGGCGCGCAGGATGCCGACCGCCAGATGCAGCGGCGCCGGCAGCCTGGCCGAAGCACGCAGATCCAGCCGGCCGGGAACATGCAGCGTGAGCGGCAGGTGCATCAACTGCTTGGGCGTACCGCCGGTGAGGCGCAGCAGGCGGGTGAGTTCGCGGTAGGCGCCGATCAGGATGTGCTGGCCGTTGTCGACCAGCCATTCGTCCTTGTGCACCACCCGGGCGCGGCCGCCCAGGGTGTGGGAGCGCTCGAACACAGTGACGTGCACCCCGCGCCGCGCCAGTTCGACGGCGCAGGCCAGGCCGGCGTAGCCAGCGCCGATGACTGCGGCGGTCGGGGCACTCATCGCTTCAGCCCTTCATCCAGGTCCAGCCAGCCAGCCAGACCTTGCGCAGCGGGGTCAGCGAGGTGCGGCGATCCAGCACCTTGAAGCCGTCGGCGGCGATCTCCTTCAGTAACGCGCGGTAGATGGCGGCCATGATCAGGCCGGGGCGCTGTGACTTGCGGTCGCCGGCCGGCAGTTGGGCGAAGGCCTGGTCGTAGAACTGTTCCGCGCGCTGGGCCTGGAACTGCATCAACTCGCGGAAGCCATCGCTGTAGCGGGCCTCCAGGATGTCCTTGGCCGGCACGCCGAAGCGCTGCAGGTCGTCGATCGGCAGGTAGATGCGGCCACGGCGGGCGTCCTCGCCGACGTCGCGGATGATGTTGGTGAGCTGGAAGGCCATGCCGAGGTCGTGGGCGTACTTCAGCGTCTGCCTATCCTTGTAGCCGAAGATCTCGGCCGCGAGCAGGCCGACCACGCTGGCGACCCGGTAGCAGTAGAGCTGCAGGCCCTTGAAGTCGAGGTAGCGGGTCTGGCTGAGGTCCATCGCCATGCCGTCGATGATCTCCAGCAACTGCTCGCGCGGCATGGAAAAGCGGCTGCTGACGTCCTTGAGCGCGTGGCCCACCGGATGCGTCGGTTCGCCGCCGTGCACCCGCTCCACTTCTTGCCGCCACCACTGCAGCTTGGTTTGGGCAAGGGAGACGTCCTTGCACTCATCCACCACATCGTCCACCTCGCGGCAGAAGGCGTAGAGCGCGGTGATGGCCTGGCGCCGTTCCGGCGGCAGGAACATGAAGCTGTAGTAGAAGCTGGAGCCGCTCTTGGCGGCCTTGTCCTGGCAGTAGTCGTGCGGATTCATGTGGGCTGGCGGGCGCAGGCGAGGAGCGCGGCGGAACAGGTGGAAGGGGCGGCGGAGTTCATCCTTGTCCTTGTATGTGGGTGCTGCCGGGCGAGCGGGGCCGCGAGATCAGCGCGCGCCAGCCTATGCGCAGCCAGTCCGCGCGGCCGAGCTCCGGGCGGCGGCGGAAGACGTCGTAGCCGGCGGCTTCGATGGCTTCCAGGATGCGCAGCCCGCCTTGCACGATGAGACGCAGCTCCCAGCCGATGCGGCCGGGCAGGCGATGGGCCAGCGGCGCGCCCTGCAGCATCATTTCCCGGGCACGCCCGACCTGGAAGGCGAGCAGCGCGCGCCAGCGCTCGTCGCAGCGGGCTTCGGCGATATCGGCCTCGGTGACGCCGAAACGCGCCATGTCGTCAGCCGGCAGGTAGATGCGCGGCTTGCGCCAGTCGATCGCCACATCCTGCCAGAAGTTGATGAGCTGGAGCGCGCTGCAGATGCGGTCCGAATCGCGCAGCGAGGCTTCATCCGTCGCCTCGTAGAGATGCAGCAGCAGGCGGCCGACCGGGTTGGCCGAGCGGCGACAGTAGTCCAGCAACTCGGCGAAGTCGGCGTAACGGATCTTGACCACGTCCTGGCTAAAGGCGTCCAGCAGGTCGTACAGCGGCTGCAGCGGCAGCCGGTAGTCGGCGACCGCCTTGCCCAGGCGCGTGAACATCGGCGCCAGCGCCCCTGCGGCGGGCGGTTCCTGGCGGGCGATGCGATCCAGGCCATCGCGGTAAGCCTGCAGGCCGGCGAGGCGGATTTCGGTTGTCGCCTCGCCCTCGTCGGCCACATCGTCCGCGCCGCGGGCGAAGGCGTAGATGGCCTCCACCGGTTCGCGCAGGCGCGCCGGCAGGAGCAGGGAAGCGACGGGGAAATTCTCGTAGTGATCGACGGGCATGCGGTTGGCGCGGCAGGGCGGCCGGAGTATAAGCGAAGGTTTCCGACAAAACTGCCCTGCATGCTGGAAATCTCTCGCCTTTCGAAACGCCGGCCGGGCGATGCCGAGCGCTGGCTGTTCCGCGGCCTGGAACTGAGCATCGCCGCTGGTGAATGCGTGGCGGTGATCGGCGAATCCGGCGCCGGCAAATCGACCTTGCTGAATTGCCTCGCCGGGCTGGAGCCGGTGGAGGAGGGCGAGATCCACCTTGGCGATGCGGCGCTCGCCGGCCTGGGAGACGACGCCTACGCCCGCATCCGCCGCGAGCGCTTCGGCTTCGTGTTCCAGGCCTTCCACATCCTGCCGCACCTCACGCTGGCGCAGAACGTGGCGCTGCCGCTGTGGCTGCTGCAGATGCCGACGGCGCAGGCGGAACGGGAGGCGCTGGCGATGCTGGAACGGGTCGGCCTGCGGAACCGCGCCGACGACTGGCCCGCCGGCCTCTCCGGCGGTGAGCAGCAGCGCGTCGCCATCGCCCGGGCGCTGGTGCACAAACCACAGCTGGTGCTGGCCGACGAGCCGACTGGCAATCTCGATCCCGCCCGTGCCGACGACATCCTCGACTTGCTGCTCACCCGCATCCGCGACAGCGACGCCGCAGGCATCCTGGTAACCCACTCGCACCGCGCCGCAGCCCGCTGCGACCGCACCCTGCGCCTGAGCGAAGACGGCCTGCTGCCAGCCGAGGGCGGATGAACCCGGTCCTGCCGCGCATCTTCCTCGCCAGCCTGAAGCGCCGCCGGCTGGCGAGCGCGCTGTCACTGCTGGCGATTGCCCTGGGCGTGGCGCTGGGGCTGGCGGTGCAACTGATCCATGACGCGGCGCTGGGCGAGTTCAGCCGCGGCATCCGCCAGCTCGCAGGCGGGGCGGACCTGCAGGTGGTTGGGCCACGCACCGGCTTTGATGAGGCGCTGTATTTCCAGCTCGCGCAGCGCGCCGAGGTGGCCGAGGCCAGCCCGGTGGTGGAGGTGGATGCCCGCTGGCCGGGTGGAACGGGCAATCTCAAGATCTATGGCGTCGACGTTTTCCGCCTCGCCGGCATGCAGCCGGAGCTGATGCCGGTGGCCGAGGGCAATGACACTTTCGCCACACTGCGCCCGGATGCGATTTTCCTCAGCTCAGCCGCGCTGGGGGAGTTCCCGGATGCTGGCGAGCTGACGCTGCAGTCCGGCACCCAGCCGCGGCGCTTCCGCATCGCCGGTGATGTTCCCGGCGCGGGCGGCCAGGTGCTCGGCGTGATGGACATCGCCGCGGCACAGGAGCACTTCGCCATGCTGGGCCGATTGACGCGCATAGACCTGCGCCTGGCCGAAGGCGTGGGCAAGGCGCAGGCGATGCGCGCGCTGCAGCCCCTTATGCCTGCTGGCGTGCTGCTGCGGCCGGCAGATGCGGCGGCGGGAGAGGCTGGCGTGCTGTCGCGTGCCTATCGGGTCAATCTCACCATGCTGGCAGCCATCGCCTTGTTGACCGGCGGTTTCCTGGTCTTCTCCAGCCAATTGCTGTCCGTGGTCCGGCGGCGGCGGGAGTTCGCCTTCCTGCTCGCCTTGGGGATGACCCGCCGCAGCCTGATGCGCGGCTTGCTCGCCGAGGGCGGGCTGCTCGGACTGATCGGCGGCCTGGCTGGTGTCGCCATGGCCTATGCCTTGGCCGCATTGGCCTTCCGCTTCGTTGGCGGTGATCTGGGTGCGGGCTATTTCTCCGGCGTGCAGCCGGCCTTGAGCTTCGATCCTGGGGCAAGTGCGGCCTATCTGGCCTTGGGCATCCTCGCCGGGCTGGCCGGCACCTGGGCGCCGGCCGCGGCCAGCCTGCGCATTCCGGTGGCACAAGGGCTGCACGCCGGCGAAGGCATCAGCGAAACCCTGGTTGCGCGTGCGCGCTACTGGCCGGCGGCGGGTTTCACGCTGGCTGCGCTGGCCGCCTGCGAGTTGCCGCCCTGGCAGGGCATCCCCATGGGTGGCTACGCGGCGATCGCCTGCCTGCTGGCTGCGGCGGTGCTACTGGTGCCCATCGCCACCCGGGGGCTGACGGCGCTGCTGCACCCCCGACGTTCCTCCGTGCTCAGGCTGGCCAATGCGCGCCTGGCCGCTGCGCCAGGACAGGCGGTGGTGGCCGGTGCGGGTGTGGTCGCCAGCGTGGCCCTGGCGGTGGCGATGGCGATCATGGTCAGCTCCTTCCGCTTGTCGGTGGATCACTGGTTGAACGCGGTACTGCCGGCGGACCTGTATGTGCGTGCCTCCCTCGGCAGCGGTAGCGGCTTCCTGAACCCCGCCGATGTCGCCCGGATCGCGGCGGTTCCGGGCGTGAGCTCGGCGGATGCGGTGCGCGCGGACAGCGTGCGCCTGAGTCCGGACCGTCCTGCGGTAACGCTGATCGCCCGAGCGGTGCATGGCGGCTGGGGGCTGCCGCTGGTTGCCGGTTCGCTGGCCTACGAGGGCAAGCTTCAGCCGGCCTGGGTTTCGGAGGCAGTGGCGGATCTCCATCGCGTCGCGGTGGGAGAGACGCTGAGCCTGCCGCTGGCCGGAAAGCCGCAGAACTTCGTCGTCGCCGGCATCTGGCGCGACTATGCGCGCCAGAACGGCTCCATCGTCATCGACCGCCAGCGCTACATCCAGCTGACTGGCGACGAGCGGGTGAATGATCTGGCACTGCGCCTGGCGCCGGATGCCGAACCTGGCCAGGTCGCGGCCGGCATTCGGGAGCGCTTCAGCGCCGATACGCTGGAGATCACCCTGCCGGCCGAGCTCAGGCGGACGACGCTGGCGATCTTCGACCGCACCTTCTTCATCACCTACCTGATGGAAGCCGTCGCGGTGGTGATCGGCCTGTTCGGCGTGGCGACCACCTTCGCCGCGCTCAGCACCGCCCGCCGCGGCGAGTTCGGCATGCTGCGCCACCTCGGCATGGCGCGGGGAGAGATCGGCCGGTTGCTGGCGGTGGAGGGCGCGTGGACTGCGGGCATCGGTGTCGTCACTGGCGTCATCACCGGGCTGGCGGTGGCCTGGGTCCTGATCGAGGTGGTGAATCGGCAGAGTTTTCACTGGAGCATGGATTTCCATCTGCCTTACCTCCCGATAGCGGTTTTTTCCCTTGGGCTGATTGCGCTGGCGGCGGCCGTCGCCGTGCTGGCCGGGCGCAGGGCGATGAGCCAGTCGGCAGTACGCGCGGTACGGGAGGACTGGTGATGCGCAGCGCGCTGAATCTCCTGTTGGGGCTGGCCTTGTGTGGCATCGCGTTCGCCACGAAAGGCGCGGAGAGTGAAGGCCCACCCTATCCAGCGGTGCAGCCCGGGCGCAGCTTCAGTTTTCCCGCGGATCTGGGCGCTCACCCGGCCTATCGCACCGAGTGGTGGTACGCCACCGGCTGGCTGGAGGATGAAGCCGGTGAGGCGCGTGGCTTCCAGATCACCTTCTTCCGGGTACGCAGCCGCATCGGTGAGGGCAGCGCCAGCCGCTTTGCTCCCAGCCAGCTGATCATTGCCCACGCGGCTTTGGCTGATCCGGCACAGGGGCGCTTGCTGCATGCGGAGCGCAGCGCACGTGCCATCCCGCCCCTGGCGGGTGCAGAGGAAGGTCGCACCCATGCGTGGATAGGCGATTGGCGCTTCGTTTTCGAGGAGGGCCATTACCACGCCGTCGCGCGGGATTCCGCTTTTAGCCTGGATCTGCGGCTGCATCCGGAGGGTGCACCAGTGCTGAATGGCCAAGGGGGATACAGCCGCAAGGCGCCGGCTCCGCAGCACGCCAGCTATTACTACAGCCGTCCGCAAATGAAGGTTGAGGGCGAGGTGCACGTTGCCGGCCAGCGCAAGCCAGTGACTGGCCATGCCTGGCTGGATCACGAATGGTCCAGCGAAGTAATGCCGGAAGATGCCGCCGGCTGGGATTGGGTCGGGCTGAACCTGAGGGATGGCGGCGCCGTGATGGCCTTCCAGATGCGAAACCACGCCGGCCAGCCCGTATGGAGCGCGGCGACAGTACGCGAGGCAGGCGGTGAAGTGCATCGCCTGCCACCAGAGGCAGTGAGCTTTCAGCCCGGCAGGCGCTGGCACTCGCCGCGAACCGGCGCGGAATATCCGGTGGAATGGGCGATCAGCCTGCAATTGCCCGGCGGCGAGCGGCGCATCCTGGATCTGCGCCCACTGATGGACGATCAGGAGCTGGATGGCCGTCGCTCCACCGGCGCGGTGTATTGGGAAGGGGCAGTGTCGGTGCGCGGTGAAGAAGGCGACGCGCTGGGCCGCGGGTATCTGGAAATGACGGGCTACGCGAACCGCCCGCGGCTGTGAGCGGAGTGCTGCGACAGACTTAGATCGGCAGCGGTGGCACCGGCAGGCGCCATTCCTCTATCGCCTGTGGCAGCGCAATCGCCTTGCCTTGTGCATGGCTGAAACCCAGGTCGGGCAGGCTGTCCAGCCAGAAGGCCTCTTCGATCTCGGAAGCGATGGCATTGATTCCCAGCACAGCCGCCATACCGCATAGGGCCTGGCTGAGGCGATAGCCCGCCTCCAGACCGTAGGCATCCACCAGGCCCTTGAAGCTGATCTTGATGTAATCCGGGCGCAGCTCGCTGAGGTAGGCCACCTTGTTGCCGTCTACCCGCTCCAGCGCGATCCGGTGACCTGCCCGGCGCGCGGCTTCGACCAGCCGCAGGCAAGCCTCGGGTTGCTGTTCGGCAATGGAGATCGGGAACTCCAGCATCACCTGGCGGGGCTGCAAGGCGTGCCGGCGCAGGTGATTGCCGAGTTGAGCCAGATAGGTGGCCGCGTCCAGCACAGAAGCCTCGCTGAGGTTGAGACCGAAGCTCAGCATGGCGCCGCGGCCGATCTCGCGCTGATGGCGCGCGATCGCGGCGCAGGCATGGGAAGCCACCCAGTCGTCCAGATCCACCGCAGTACCACTGAGTGCGAACTGCTGCAGCGAGGGCTGCGGCGGGTGAGGGCGCCCTTCCTCGTCGGCCAGGCGCAGCAGCACTTCCAGCAGCGGCTCTTCGCCACCCCGCAGCGGGAGAACAGCCTGGGCATGCAGCATCAGCCTGTCCCGCACCAGGCTGCCGACCGGCACCGGGGTGAGATCACTGCGCGCCTCGTGCTCCAGATTGCTGCCGGACTTGGGGTCGTGTTCGACGATGCGGTTGCGGCCGTTCTTCTTGGCGGCGTAGCAGGCCATGTCCGCGGCAGCGAGCACATCGGAGGCGCTGTCGAGGCTGCCATCGATACGGATCAGACCAATGCTGGCGCCCACCGAGAACTGCTTGCTGTCCCAGTGGAAACGGTAGCTGGCCACCGCCTCCCGGAGGCTCTCCGCGATGCGCTGGGCGTCCCCGCCCTGGCAACGGCGCAGGAGGAGGGCGAATTCATCGCCGCCGACGCGGCAGACCAGATCCTCATTCCGCACCCGCAGGCGGATCACTCGGGCGATGTGGCGGAGCAGTTCGTCGCCCGCCGCATGGCCGCAGCTGTCATTGACGATCTTGAAGCGATCGAGGTCGATGAAGCAGAGGACGCAGTTGTCGCCAGCGCGGCGGGAACTGGCGACGGCTTCCTCCAGCGCCTGTTCGAAGGCTCGACGGTTGGGCAGATCGGTCAAGGGGTCGTGCAGCGCCTGATGGGCAAGCTGGGCGGTGGCAGCGTCTACCTTGGCCTGCAGCGTCTTGTGGGCATCCTCAATGGAGCGGGCCATGGCGTTGAAGCCCCGCTCCAGGGCGCGCAATTCATCGCTGGAAGCACTGTCCTGCACGGTGACGTCCAGTCGGCCTCCGGCAATTTCGGTGACCGCCTCGACCAGCCGGGCGACCGGCTCACCCACGGAGCGCGCCAGCTGCAAAGCGAGCGTGGCGGTAAGAGCAAGACCAAAGGCAACGAGCAGAATGGTGCTGAGTACCACTTCCGTCTTACGCTGGGTCAGTGGATGGGTATCCATCTCCACGTGTACCCAGCCGACCGGTGTGGAATTCGGTGTCTGGCCACCCGGCAGCAGAAGGTCATCCAGATCCAGCGGCGCCGGCTGAACCGGCACCACCACGGCAAGGCGGCCACCGTCCGGGAAGTAATCCTGAGTTCTGCGTACGGCAATGATCTGGGCGGTATCCATCGGCGTGAGGCGACCACTGACCGCCAGGACTCGCCCTTCACTGCCATAAACCGCGGCAGCCACCACGTCGCGCTGCCCCAGGGCCGCCTGCAGCAGGCTACCCAGGCTGGCCCGATTCCCGGTGATGACGCCATATTCAGCCGCTGGGGCGAGGAAGCTCGCGATGCCGATGCCGCGCTCCCGCAGGCCTTCGTCTAACGCCCGGGTGCCGCTGATCAGGAACAGAACGGTGACCGCACAGGTAATCAACGCCGCGGGCAGCAAAGCCACCAGCAGGACGCGCTGCCTGAGCGAAAGTGAGGAAAACCGCCTCAACACCGATCGTCAATCCCGTAGATAAACGTAAGCCCCCCGGCCAGGCCTGAAGCCTGAGAGGAGGGCGGCGGGGAAGAGGGAGCCGATACTGCTACCACGCAAGAGAAACGAGCCTCTTACCGTCAGAACCGCACTTCAGCAGCTAAGGCCCGCCTTACCAGCCCAAGCGTAGCGTCGCGAAGATGCGGGGTTCATGACGGAAACTCTCCTCGTGGAATTCAGGATAGGCGCCCCCAACGCTTTGCGCAGTAATGGAGAACTCGTTCTCCGAACCGGTCGCGCCAAAGCCTTTTGCGAGCTTTATGTCGAAGCGATCGCGAGCGGGCACCTTGCTACCATCGTTAAGCCACGACATTTCACTATTGTGATAGTAACCGAGGCTTAAACGCCAGCGTTGTAGCAGTTCCTTGATCAAGAGCAGAGAAGTGAGGGAGGAGGGTGCGCTATCGACGAGGCTGGCATCAGGCACATAGCCATCCTCGCGGATCTTCACGAAAGCCTGGGAGAGGAGGGCGCGGCCGATGCCCGGCACTTTCCAGTCCAGGCCAAGCTCCAGGCCTTGCATGACGAAAGTGCCGCTGTTCAGGAACATGTAGTTACTGTTGGACCTAGGGTCAGAGGCGAAGTTATCGGGACGTGGTACTGGGCAAAATGGAGCTCGGTTATATCGACATGTCTGGTCGTCGAGATAGCGCGAGTACCGCTCGTTAAAGTACCGCGTATCAAGGTTGAGGCCCCAGGTCGGAAAGCGTGCCAAGTAGCCAATCTCGCTATAGCGGACTTTCTCCGGCCGCACATTCAGGCCCGCGCGGTAAAACACCTGCAGAATCTCGCCATTGCTTCGCAGCGTTTCCAGCGAGTCCGACTCCATGAATGACGGTGCCCGATAGGCAATGCCGGTGGACATCCGAAGCGCAGAGGTTTCGGTCAGCGCAAAATTGAGCGCCAGGCGAGGAGAGAACAGTGAGCCGCTGTAGTCATGCCGCTCAAAAGTCCCTCCTAGGTTCACCGAGAGTGGCCGGACGGGGTGCCAAGTTACGCTGCCGAATACCTGCCATTGACGGGCGACAATGGTCTCGCTGGTCGAAAAATAGCGCTCTGACTCCGCTGTATCACGCCGGATTCCAGCTCCAAACAGGACATGCCAATCTGGGTTGAGCCGTTGAGTAAGCTGGAGCTCCAGGTCGTCTCGAGTAGTATCAATGTCACCATCTGCAGGAACTTTAGGATCCCCTGCCTCTCCCGCCAACCAGTCTCCACGCACACCTCGCCCCTGATGGTAGTACTGCAGCGAGAACTCGGATTCAGCGTCAAAGCTTCTCACCCAGGCCACGTGGAGATAGCGCTCGGCCAGCCGCTCGGTACGAATAGGGTAGTTGTTCGCTTTAGCTGGTGGGTAACCGCGGCGGTCTACACCATCGGTCGCGCCTAGCTGGAGCCGGACCGAGTCCTGCGGAGACAGATGAGCCGAGAACTGAGCATTTATGACCTTGCGGACGATGGACTCGGAGGACCGGTCGTTGTAGCTGCGGAAATTGTCTGCAGTACGGCGGGAAGCGGTGATCCGCCAGTCGATCGGGGTGCCGCTACGGCTGTTCAGTCGAACGCCCACGTCGCGGATATTGGGTTCTCCGAAGCGGGCAATCAGTGCCGCGCCACTTTCGCTTGCCGTCGCCCGCGTGATGATGTTGACCACGCCTTGGAACGCATTTGCGCCATACGCGGCGCCATTGGGGCCGCGCACAACCTCTATGCGCTCAATGTCATCGACCCGCAGCGGAATGTCCTGCCAGTTGACGTTGCCCCACAGCGGGTTATTGATCGTGCGCCCATCAACCAGCACTTTGATCCGCCGCCCGTACGCATCGCCAACACCGTGATTGGCAACGGTTGGAGAGCCGTCAGGCCAATCTGCAACCAGAAAACCTGGAGCAAGGCGGAGGATGTCGTGGATTTCGGTAAAACCGGAGGCGTCTATGGCCTCCCGGTCTATCACCGTGACTGGAGCTGGCGCATCCAGCGGTGACTGAGCCATCCGCGAGGCAGTGAGGACGATAGGGAGATCATCGAAGAAGAGATCGGAGTCCGTCTGGCCCCAGCTGGAACCGGATACGCTGGTTCCAATGACAGCCAGCAGCGCGCCGATACCGAGTTGCCGCCGTCGCATGATGGGGCCAACCCTCCCTGTGGTATTCGTTTCTTCTTCTTGTCCTGCCGGACATGACACAAGCGGTCTGGTGCGAGGGAAGAGACTCGAACTCTCACGCCTTTCGGCGCTGGAACCTAAATCCAGTGCGTCTACCAATTCCGCCACCCTCGCATCAACGCCTAGGCGCCGTGGCCGGGGCGGATTATACATCGGCCGTCCTCGGCCAATGCTATGGAAAGAGTCATAGTTGATACATAGATCACGGGCCGTTTCTACGCTCCAAAAAACGCGATAATTTGTATTATGTAAACTTAACTAGAAGACGATCGGCTCCTTCCGATCGCCTTCTACTCCTACTCGAAGATCTCGCTTGAAAGCGCTTCTTCCAGCCGATCCACCGCGAACACACGCATGCCTTCTATCGCCTGCTTCGGCGCGTTGGCTTTGGGAACGATCGCCGACGTGAAACCCAACTTTGCCGCTTCACGCAACCGTTCCTGTCCCCGCGGTGCCGGGCGGATCTCGCCGGCTAGACCGACTTCTCCAAAGATGGCCAAGCCTTTCTTCAAGGGCTTGTTCTTCAGCGACGAGACGATGGCGAAAAGGATGGCCAGGTCCGCCGCTGGCTCGGAAATCTTGACGCCGCCCACCGCATTCACGAACACGTCCTGGTCGAAGCAGACGATTCCTGCGTGCCGGTGCAGAACGGCGAGCAGCATGGCAAGACGGTTCTGCTCCAGGCCGACCGAGAGCCGGCGCGGATTTGGCGCGTGGGCGCCATCGACCAGGGCCTGGATTTCCACCAGCAAGGGGCGCGTGCCTTCCTGGGTGACCAGCACACAACTTCCTGGCACTTGCTGGCTGTGCTGGGAAAGAAAAATCGCGGAGGGATTGGAGACGCCGCGCAGTCCTCGCTCGGTCATGGCAAAGACGCCGAGTTCGTTCACCGCTCCGAAACGATTCTTGAAGGCTCGGACCAGGCGGAAACTCGAATGAGTATCACCTTCGAAATAGAGGACGGTGTCAACGATGTGTTCCAGTACCCTGGGGCCGGCCAAAGTCCCATCCTTGGTGACATGGCCTACGATGATCAGCGCGGTACCGCTCTGTTTTGCGAAGCGGGTCAGTTGAGCTGCGCATTCCCGTACCTGGGCGACAGATCCTGGTGCGGACTGCAAGGCCTCGGAGTAAATCGTCTGGATCGAATCGATGACGGCCACGCGAGGCTTCTCGGTGTTCAGCGTTGCAAGGATTCGTTCCAGATTGATTTCCGGCAGCAGCTTCAGTCCATCGGTACGGACCTGCAAGCGCAGTGCGCGCAGTGCAACCTGCTCACCGGATTCTTCACCGCTGACATACACCACTGGTTGATTGCCAGCCAAGTGCGCGAGCGCTTGTAGCAGCAGCGTCGACTTCCCGATCCCGGGGTCACCGCCGATGAGAACCACACCACCGGAAACCAGGCCTCCACCCAGCACCCGATCGAATTCATCGATGCCAGTGGGCGTTCGTGGTTCTTCTCGCGGCTCTAGTGCAGATAAGGGCTGCAGCTTGCCAACGTTGCCGGCCAACGCAGCAAAACGGCTGTTGGCCGCCCCACCCTGCTCCACTACGCTTTCCACCAAGGTATTCCACGCTTGGCACTGGGGGCACTGCCCCTGCCAACGCAGCACCTGCCCTCCGCACTCGGTGCAGATGAATGCCGTCTTGCTCTTTGCCATTACTCGATTCCGGTGCCGCCTTGTGCCATGCGAGCAAACTCTTCGCAGGCGTGATCCGCAAATGTGGTGATGAGCCGGGAGCGGAATTTGTCTCGCGGAGTGATGACTTCCAGAGGCGTGTAGAGCTTGGGCTCCAGGGGGACGCCGGCTAGCCGCCCTTCCCTCAGATCCCGCCGGATAGCAGCACTGGATGCAATGGCGTAGCCCATGCCCTCGGCCGCCAGGTGCTTCACCGTCGCCAGGCTACCCAGTTCAGCGGTGATATTGAGTTCGGACGTGGAGATGCCCGCAGCTTCGAAAAACTCTTCGGCCAGCTCCCGTATGGCGTTGCCCGGATCACGGGTAATGAAGGGATGCTCCAGCAGATCCTGGGCTTTCAGTGCCGACGCGCGCGAAAGCGCATGACCCGGCTGACAGATGACCAGCAACTCATCGCGCGCTGCACTGCGGCGCTCAATCGCGGGTTGGTCGGTGACAATCTCGATCAGCCCGATATCCAACTCTCTCGCGGCAACCCGTTCCTCAGTCAGCTGCGAGTTGCCGACCGCCACACGGGGAATCACCCGCGGATAGCGGCGCTTGAAGCTGTTGAGCAAGGGCGGCAGCCAATAAGCGGCGATGGTCGTGCTGGTACCTATATTGAGCACGCCCGAGAGTTCGTCTGTCAGTTCGGCAACGCGGGACTCAAGCTCTTCACTGAGCCCGAGGATGCGCTCGGCGTAGGCAAATACCAGCTCGCCGGCTGGGGTCAGGGTGATCTTGCCGTGGCCGCGGTCGAGCAGACGGGTGTTGTACTGCTCCTCCAGTTGCTTGATCTGGAAAGTGACAGCCGGCTGGGTCATGAAGAGATGCTCGGCTGCCCGGGTAAAGGAACCGTGCTTCGCCACGGCATGGAAGACTTGGAGTCTGCGGTCGGCCATGTTCTCGATAAGCTGGTTTTATTGTGCCAATTACATCACAAATCGGGCGCATTCGACTCGATGGCCGCTCCATGCCTTGTTTCCGGGCACAACACGCTTCTTGGCTTCGTGTTATAAACCGCGCTTCGCAATCGCCCATGCGTTTTCAGACGATGCCGCTCGGCTTCTACATCATCATGGCAGCGCAGTTTTTTTCCGCGCTGGCCGACAATGCCTTGCTCATCGTCGCGATTGCCCTGCTCCGCGACATGCATGCACCGGCCGAGTACGAGCCGTTGCTCAAGTTGTTCTTCACCGTTTCCTACGTAGCGCTGGCCGCCTTCGTTGGTGCCTTTGCCGACTCGATGCCGAAGTGGCGGGTGATGCTGATCAGCAACACCATCAAGATCGGCGGCTGTCTGATGCTCTTCTTCGGCGTTCATCCATTGTTCGCCTATGCGGTGATCGGCCTCGGCGCGGCGGCTTATTCCCCGGCGAAGTACGGAATTCTCACCGAGTACTTGCCGCACCGACTGCTGGTGGTGGCAAATGGCTGGATTGAAGGCTTGACGGTGGGCGCAATCATCCTCGGCACGGTCATGGGCGGCATCCTGATCCGTGGCGATGTCGCCGGCTGGCTGGCGGGACTAAATCTGCCGGGGGTTAGCAATCCCTTCGAGGCCAGCGTGCTGGCCATCGGTTTCCTTTATCTGGTGGCGGCCTGTTTCAACTTCTACATCCCGGACACCGGGGTGGACCACAAGCCGCTGAAGAGCAATCCGCTGTATTTGATTCACGATTTCAATCACTGTCTGAAGCTGCTGTGGCGCGATCGCCTCGGGCAGATATCGTTGGCGGTCACGACCCTGTTCTGGGGGGCGGGAGCAACACTTCAGTTCATCGTGATCAAGTGGGCCGAGCACAACCTCAACTTCGATCTCTCCAAGGCCTCGATGCTGCAGGGAGTCGTGGCGATAGGCATCGCCGTGGGCTCCATGATGGCTGCCCGGATGATCACCCTGCGCCGCGCGGTAAATGTGATTCCGCTGGGCATCGCGATGGGCTTGGTGGTCATACTGATGATCTTCGTCACCGTCCCGCCGCTGGCAATGGTGCTGATGGTGATCGTGGGCGCCCTCGCCGGCTTCTTCGTCGTGCCGATGAATGCCCTGCTGCAACATCGCGGGCACATCTTGATGGGCGCCGGGCACTCGATCGCGGTGCAGAACTTCAACGAGAACCTGTCGATTCTCGTCATGACCGGCACCTACGCCATCCTGCTGATGTGGGGACTGTCGATCAATACCGTGATCGTGCTCTTCGGCCTTTTCGTAGCCGGTTCGATGCTGCTGGTGAAGCGCCGGCACGAAGCCAATCAGCGGGAGTTCGACTCAGTGGCCCTGCTTGAGGACCGCTGCCACTAGACCTGGGGCAGCCCTGCCATCGTGCGGCGGGCGAAGCAGAGATCTTCCCAGGCCTTGGATTTGTCCTGCGGATTGCGCAGCAGGTATGCGGGGTGATAAGTGATAACCACCGGCGTGTCGCGGTAGCGGAACACCTGCCCACGGGCAGCGCCTATCCTCACTTCCATATTGAGCAGGGCCTGGGCAGCTGGCCGCCCTAAGGCCACCAAAAGGCGCGGTTGAACAAGCTCGATCTGGCGGGCGAGAAAAGGCAGGCAGGTATCAATTTCCGCGGTTTCCGGCGTCCGGTTGTGCGGCGGACGGCACTTGACCGCATTGGCGATATAGACGCCATCGCCCCGCTTCAGATCGACTGCGGCCAACATGTTGTCCAGCAACTTGCCCGCTTGACCGACGAAGGGTTCGCCACGCAAATCTTCTTCTGCGCCCGGCCCCTCTCCCACCAGCATCCATTGCGCCTTGCGATCGCCAACGCCGGGTACTGCCTGCTTGCGTCGTTCGCAAAGTACACAGGCTTGGCAGGAGCGGATCTCGCTTTCGAGCTCCTCCCAATCGAGAGCGGCTATCCGTCGTTCCCTGACAGGATCGGTTTGGGCCCGCGCCTTCTCCGCCGGCACCGGCGTTGTCGCCACCGGCTGCTGCAGTTGAGGACGAGTCTGAACAGGGCGAGTTGCGATCTGCGGGGCCGCCGGCGATGGGCGAATGGCGGGCTGGACAGTCTCTGCGGTACTCGCCAGCGCGGCCGCCTTGGCGCTCGCCGCGGCTTCCGCTCGAGCGGCATCCCTGCTACGCAGGAGCCACAGGGGCCCCAGCTCCATTTCGCGGATCACTGCCGCACGGCGCGGCGGTTGCGCGGGCACAAGCAGACTCATAACGCTTTCCTCATCACCAGGGCATCCTCCCGTCCTGAAGCCGCGGGATAGTAGCCCTTTCGGCGGCCGATCTGCAGGTAGCCACTACGCTCGTACAAGCCGAGCGCGGCTGTATTGGATGGCCTCACTTCAAGGAAGAACTGAGTTGCCCCACGGGACCTGGCGTCATGCTCTATCCAGTTGAGCAGCATCGCACCCAAGCCCTGGCGCTGGCGCTGGCGGAGAACGCTGATGTTGAGCAGGTGTGCCTCATCCAGGACGTGCAGAACCACCGCATAGCCAGCCGGACTCGCCGCATCCGTCATGACCCAGGCGGCCTGCCCGGCGGCCATAGAGTCTGAGAAATTACCGCGCGTCCACGGGAAAGGGTGAAGATCGCGCTCCTCGCGCTCCACCCAATCCAGGTCGCCTTCCTGCATGGAGCGGTATTGGAACTGCGGGCTCACGCCTTGCCACCCCGAGCCAGTCGTTCCGCGGTGGTATAGGCCACCTTGTCGCGAACATAAAGCAGTGCGGCCTCTTCCGGAGAAACACTTTCACCGGCGATCACCCGGGGCATTGCCAGGCGGGCAACCTCTTCCGCTCGCGGAACCTTGTTCGCCTCGGTGCGGCTGAATCTGTCAGCCAGCCGAGTGCCGAAAACATCGGGATAAGCGCGGAAGGCGGAGCCTATGCCCACCCATACCCCGTCAGGTAGTTCAACCGAGGCCGCCGGCACGCATCGCGCATCGAACAAGGGCCTAGCCTTTCCACTGGAGACCTCGAAGCCAGCGAAATACATCTCTTCCATCCGGGCGTCGGTCGCAGCCAGAATTTTGCCCTCGCCTGCCTGCAAAGCCAGCGCCGCAAGACTGTCCACGGGTATCACACCAATGCCAGCACCAAGCGCAATCCCTTGAGCCACGCCGCAGGCCAATCTCAGGCCGGTGAATGCGCCGGGGCCACAACCGAAAGCAACAGCATCCAGCTTACCGGCAGTAATGCCGGCCTCAGCCAGCAGCGCCGCAATAGACTGGAGGATGCGTTCGGAGTGGTTGCTGTGACCTTCCAGAGCAACGCTGCGGATTTCCTGGTCACAGAGCAAGGCGATACTGGCCTGCTCGCACGAGGTTTCTAGGGAGAGAACATTCATGGGCCGGTATTCTACCGGCTGGCAGAGCGTAGGAACGCTCAGCGGGGATCGCGGTAGCGCGTCTCGCTTTCGGGGTAGGCGCCACGCATTGCCGCGCGGAGGTCGCGGTGAAGTGCATCGCGCTCTTCAGCACTGAGCTTGCGCTTGTTGGCAGCCTCAGGCGCCCGCTCCGAGTCCGCAGCAATGGCACGGCGAAGATCAGTATGGCGCAGGATAGGAGTCGGGTACTCGACCGTGGCGCCACTGTCTCCCGCCAGTAGAGGTGGCAGCGGTGCCGTGGGAGCCTGGGCCAAGGCGCTGCAGGAAAAACCCGTAACGGAGAGCAAGAGCGCAAGCGCGGCGCCGTCTCGGATTCTGGCGGCAGGGCCGCTCCGGAATCGAGGGTTGCCAAGGATGTGCTGATGCATCTTCATGGGGGTTTTTAGGCTCTTACCTGCACGTCTTTGCGATGTCGAGCAAAATACCGGCAAGCTCGGCTGCGGGGGAAGAACTATGTCACGCTCTGCTACGCCTTTTGTAAGAGGATGTTGCTTTTTGGTTGACGCCTTACGAAGCGTTACCAGCAAGGGAAGCAGCCCCTCTGGGGGCGACTGGAAAGGTTTCAGTAACACGGGATAGGATGCGCGCCATGAACGGAAAAACACGTTATCGCGTACTGCTGGTGGATGACGACGCGCGTTTGCGCGATCTGCTGTCCCGTTACCTGCAAGAGCAGGGATTTGCCGTGAAGGCTGTGGTGGATGCGCCCACCATGGACAGGGCGCTACATCGGGAGCACTTCGACCTGATGGTGCTGGACCTGATGCTGCCGGGCGAAGATGGTCTGGCCATCTGTAGACGCCTGCGCGCGTCAGAAAACCGCATGCCTATCATCATGCTCACTGCGAAGGGCGACGATGTGGATCGCATCGTCGGCTTGGAAATGGGGGCTGACGACTATCTCCCCAAACCCTTCAATCCCCGCGAATTGGTTGCACGCATCCAGGCCGTGATGCGTCGCCAGCCGCCTCCGCTGCCGGGTGCTCCGACCGCCGAGGACGAAGTCGTGGCTTTCGGTCGCGTCCAGGTCAATCTCGGAACCCGCACCCTGGTACGTGATGGTGAGGAAATTCAACTCACCACCGGCGAGTTCTCGCTGCTGAAGGTCTTGCTGCAGCATCCCCGCCAGCCCTTGTCGCGCGACAAGCTGATGGAGCTTGCCCGTGGCCGGGAGTACGGCGTGTTCGACCGCGCCATCGATGTACAAGTATCCCGCCTGCGCAAGCTGGTCGAGGACGACCCTGCAAAGCCGCGCTACATCCAGACGGTGTGGGGGTTCGGCTATGTCTTCGTTCCGGATGACACCAAGGCTGCAGAGGAAGAGTGAAGCGTAAGTGCCGCGCCCTTTGACTTTGCGCCGGGTGCGCGCACTGGGACGCTTTATGGCTGGCTGGATGCCTCGTACCCTGCTGTGGCAGACCTTCCTGCTGGTCGCGATGCTGTTGTCGCTGGCTTTGTTCGCTTGGTCGCAGATCTTTCGTTACTTCGAGGAAGAACCCAGGGCGCGCGATCTCGCGCAGATGGTTGTCAGCGTCGTCAACCTGACCCGCACCGCCTTGATCAATGCGGATGCGGCCCGCCGTACCGAACTGCTGATCGAACTGGCCGCGCTCGAAGGCATACGCATCTATCCCGCCGAACCTTCGGATGAGATCGTTCCTCTCGGTAACGACAGGCTGATGCGTTTGATGATGGCCGACGTGCGTCGCCATCTCGGGGCACATACCCGTTTCGCCCTCAAGTGGAAATCGCTGGAAGGCTTCTGGGTCAGCTTCCGCCTGGACCCGGATGACCGGGACGAGTACTGGGTGATGCTTCCGCCGGATCGGCTCGAGAAGCCTCACGCGTTGGAATGGCTGGCCTGGGGAGGCGCCGCCTTGCTGGTGGCCTTGTTGGGCGCCTTCCTGATTGTCTCCCGCATCGGCACGCCATTACGGCAGCTCGCGCGTGCCGCCCGCATGGTCGGCGGCGGCCAGACACCGCCCAAGCAGGCTGAGTCCGGACCGCAGGAAATCGCGGTAGTCGCACGAGCCTTCAACCAGATGGCGGGCGATCTTGCCCGCACGGACGCGGATCGCGCGCTGATTCTCGCTGGCGTTTCGCACGACCTCAGGACTCCCCTCGCCCGTTTGCGCCTCGGCGTGGAAATGTCCGGCGCACCGACGGACGAAGTGACGGCGATGGTCGCGGACATCGAGGAGATGGACCGCATCATCGGCCAGTTCCTCGACTTCGGTCGGGGCGATCCGCAGGAGCCCATGCAGCAGATCGACCTCTGCGGACTGGTGGCCGATGTGATCGAGCCGTATCGTCTGCGCGGCGTCAGCGTACATCTCCACACGCCGGAGCCCATCCTCGCGCCCGGCCGCACCCTGCCCTTGCGTCGCGCCCTCGCCAACCTGGTGGATAACGCCCTGCGTTATGCCGGCGAGAACAAACCGCTGGATGTCAGTGTCTTCCGCCAGAGCGACGGCGTCGCGATAGAGGTCGCAGATCGCGGCCCCGGTATTCCCGAGGCGGACGTGGAACGGCTGCGGCGCCCCTTCACCCGGCTGGAGACAGCCCGGTCGAACACCAAGGGGGCAGGATTGGGCTTGGCCATCGTCGAACGCGTCGTGCGCTCCCACGATGGGCGGCTCGACCTTTTGCCGCGTGATGGCGGTGGCCTGCGCGCCATTCTCTGCTTGCCGCTGGAGCCCTCCGCCCCGGCTCGCTAGAATGCATTCAGCCGCCCTGGAGGAGATGACGAATGAGCATCGTGTTCCGCCAACTGTTTGATGAAGAGACCTGCACGCTCACCTATTTGCTTGCGGATGCTGTTTCCGGCGATGCGATCATGGTTGATAGCGTTCGGGAGCACGTCGGCCGTTACCTCGCTTTGCTCCAGGACCTGAATCTGCAACTGCGTTGGCTGCTGGAAACTCACGTACATGCGGACCACATCACCGGCGCCGGGGGGCTCAGCGAGCTGACCGGAGCCAAGATCGTTGCAGCGGCCGCAGCCGGAACGCACTGCGCGGATCATCCGGTTGCCCACGGCGATACGCTGGTTTTCGGCAGCGAGGTCATCCGCATCATTGCCACCCCTGGCCATACGCCGGGCTGTCTGACCTACCAATGGCGCGACCGGATCTTTACCGGGGACGCACTACTGATCAATGGCTGTGGTCGTACCGACTTCCAGGGCGGAGATGCCGGGATCCTCTTCGACAGCATCACCGGCCACCTCTTCACTCTTCCGGATGAAACCCTGGTCTTTCCTGGGCATGACTACAAAAGCATGAGAGTCAGCTCGATCGGTCAGGAAAAAGTCTCCAATGCCCGCTTCTCCGGCCGAAATCGCGAAGAGTTCATCGCCCTGATGGCTACTCTCAATCTGCCCGCACCGAAACACATGGACGAGGCCTTGCCCGCTAATCTTCGCTGCGGCCGTAACGACACCACCATGGATCACCATGCCGCCTGATGCCACTCCTCTCCCCGTCCTCAGCCCTTACGAACAGATTGGAGGTGCCCACGTCGTCCAGGCGTTGGTCGATCGCTTCTATGATCTGATGGACAGCGAACCGGAAACCTGGGAACTCCGCAAGATGCATCCGGAGGATCTCAGCGGCTCCAGGGAAAAGCTGTTCATGTATCTCAGCGGCTGGCTGGGCGGTCCCAATCTGTATGTGGAGCGCCACGGCCAGCCCTTCCTGCGGGCGCGACATCTGCCGTTTTCGATAGGCGTTTCCGAGCGCGATCAGTGGATGCGCTGCATGCGCCAGGCACTGGATGAGTTCGTCACCGATCCGCAGTTGCGCGAGCGGCTGCATGCTGCCATCGCCGGCCTGGCCAACCACATGCGCAATCGGCCTGAAACGTCCTGAGCACTCAGCGCAGGCCGCGGCCACTCTCGCTATAATTCCGGCGCATGAAATTCCTCTTCGACCTGCTGCCCGTCATCCTTTTCTTTGGCGCTTACAAGATCGCCGGGATGAATCCAGATGCCTCGCTGTCCCTCGCCTCCTCCTGGCTTGGTGATGGCATCGTCGCAACCCAGGCGCCGATCCTCATCGCTACCGCTGTCGCCATGGTTGCGGCCGCAATCCAGATCGCACTGGTCTGGATCCGGCGCCGCAAGGTGGACGGCATGTTGTGGGTAAGTTTCGCCATCATCGTTGTATTTGGCGGTGCAACGCTCTTCTTCCACAACCCCACCTTCATCAAGTGGAAGCCCACCGCCCTGTACTGGCTGTTCGGTTCGACCCTCCTGATCGCAGGGCTGGGCATGAAGCGCAACCTCATCCGTAAAATGCTGGAAGCACAGATACAGCTACCTGACGAAGTCTGGGACAAGCTGAACCTGGCCTGGGCTTTGTTCTTCGTGATGATGGGTGCCTTGAATCTTTATGTCGCCTATAGCTTCTCCGAAGAATTCTGGGTCAATTTCAAGCTGTTCGGCATGACAGGCCTCATGATTGCTTTCGCAGTCCTGCAAGGCTTCTATCTTTCCCGCCATATTGAGGAAGACGCGCACTGATGTTTTATGCACTGATAGGCGAAGACGCGCCCGGCAGCCTGGAGACTCGCCTCGCCATCCGCCCGGCACACCTGGCTCGGCTGCAGAATCTGAAGGATGAGGGGCGTCTGCTTCTGGCTGGCCCCATGCCCGCCATCGATGCCTTGGAGCCCGGTCCTGCGGGCTTCGCCGGCAGCTTGGTCGTGGCCGAATTCGGCTCGCTCAAGGAAGCGGAGGAATGGCTGGCCAGCGACCCCTATACCGTGCAGGGAGTTTTCGCCCGCACCACGGTTCGCCCCTTCCGCAAGGTTCTACCGTGAACGTGATTGAGCAGATCAAGCAGCGCCTTCAGTCGCTTTCTCCGCTGGAAATGGAGATCGGGGACGACAGTGCGCTGCACGCCGGCCACGCGGGTGCTCGTAGCGGTGGCGGGCATTACGATCTGCGCATTGTTTCCAATGCTTTCGCTGGCAAGAATACCGTCAGCCGGCACCGGATGATTTACCAAGCACTTGGCGAGATGATGAGGGGGCAAATCCATGCCCTCGCCATCCACGCTCAAACGGCCGAAGAGGCCTCAATGCAACCCACCAACAAGGAACACCGATGAAACGATTTCCGAGCCGCCTGGTCATTGGCCTGATCGCTGCTTTCCTGGCTCAGGGAGCCATGGCCGCTGCGCCCTACGCCACCGTCAATGGCACGGCGATTCCGGCCAGCCGCGCGGAAGCCATGCTGAACGAGCAGCGCGCCCAGGGTGCCCAGGACAGCCCGCAGCTGACCGAAGCCGTGCGTGAAGAGCTGGTGCGTCGTGAAGTGCTGAGCCAGGAAGCCTCCAAGAAAGGCCTGGAGAAGAAGAGCGACGTGCAGGCCCAGATGGACCTCGCCAAGCAAGCCATCCTGATCCGTGCCTACCTGCAGGATTACGTGAAGACCCACCCGGTCACCGATGCCGAAATCCGCAAGGAATACGACACGATCAAGGGTCGCATGGGCGAGAAGGAATACAAGCCGCGCCACATCCTGGTTGAAACCGAAGACCAGGCGAAGGCCATCATCGCCAAGCTGCAAGGCGGCTCCAAGTTCGAAGACCTGGCCAAGGACTCCCGCGATCCGGGCTCCAAGGACAAGGGTGGCGAACTCGGCTGGAGCAACCCCGGCATGTTCGTGCAGCCTTTCTCCGACGCGATGGTCAAGCTGGAAAAGGGCAAGTTCACCACCACGCCGGTCAAGAGCGACTTCGGCTACCACGTCATCCTGCTGGAAGACGTGCGCGACCTGAAGGCGCCCTCTTTCGATGAGGTGAAGCCGCAGCTGCAACAACGTCTGCAACAGCAGAAGGTTGAGGCTCACATCCTCGAACTGCGCGAGAAGGCCAAGGTCCAGTAAGCGGACTCAGCCGGGAAATAAAAAATGGCGCCGATTGGCGCCATTTTCATTTGAGCTTCTGGACTCTCAGAAGAACTCTTCCGGCAGCTCCAAGGTGCCGGCTGCGCCATGTACTACTGCGTGAGACAGGCCGGCCGCAAGCGGAAGGAAGTGATCCGCAAAGAAGCGTGCAGTGATGATCTTCGCCTGATAAAAGCCGCCGTGCTCCTTGCCAGACGCCAACGCCTTCTGCGCAATGATGGCAGCCCGCGCCATCTGCCAGCCACCGGCAACGATGCCCAGCAGTTTCAGGAAAGGCACTGAACCAGCGGATGCCGCTTTGATATCCGAACCATAGGTCTGGAGGATGTACTCCACCGCGCCCTCCAGCGCCTCCGCGGCATTGGCAAGTGCGTTCTTGATGGCTTGGAAGGCCGGTTCAGGCGACGGTCCAAGCTCCGCCGCCGTCTGCCGCACCTCGGCAATCACCGCCTTGATCGCCAGTCCGCCATCACGCGCAACCTTGCGTCCCAGCAGATCATTGGCCTGGATGGCCGTGGTTCCTTCGTAGATCGCAGTGATGCGGGCATCCCGCAGATGCTGGGCTGCACCAGTCTCTTCGATGTAGCCCATGCCACCATGCACCTGAACGCCAGTGGAGGCGACATCGATGGCGTTCTCGGTGCTCCACCCCTTGACCACCGGAATCATCAGATCGACAAAAGCCTGCCTCTCGGCACGGACCTCAGCATCCGGATGGTGATGTGCCAGATCGGTGGCCGCAGCAACCACGTAAGCCAAGGCCCGCATCGCCTCCGTCTGGCTCTTCATGGACATCAGCATGCGGCGCACATCCGGGTGACGGATGATTGCCACCTTGCCACCACCTCTTACACCTGCCTCCGTACCCTGGATGCGATCTCGTGCATAGCCAAGCGCGTGCTGGTAGGCCCGCTCGGATAGCGCAAGCCCCTCCATGCCGACCGCGAAGCGCGCCTCGTTCATCATGATGAACATGTATTCCAGGCCGCGATTGGCCTCGCCCACCAGCGTGCCGATGGCACCGCCGGTATCGCCGAAGGCAAGAACACAGGTCGGACTCGCATGAATGCCGAGCTTGTGCTCGATCGATACGCAATGAACATCGTTGCGCGCGCCGATGCTGCCATCGCTCCCTACCAGGAACTTGGGTACCGCGAACAGGGAAATGCCCTTCACCCCTTCAGGCGCGTCCGGCAGGCGGGCGAGCACCAGGTGGATGATGTTGTCCGTGAGATCGTGGTCACCGTAGGTGATGAAGATCTTCTGGCCGAACAGCTTGTAGCTGCCGTCGCCCTGCGGTTCGGCGCGGGTGCGGACCGCGGCCAGATCGGAGCCGGCCTGCGGCTCGGTGAGGTTCATCGTGCCGGTCCACTCGCCGCTGATCATCTTGGCGAGGTAGAGCGATTTCTGTTCGTCGCTGCCGCGCAGCATCAGGGCTTCGATCGCGCCGCCGGTCAGCATCGGGCACAGGGAAAAGGCCATGTTGGCCGATTTCCACATTTCCATCACCGCGGTGGACAGTAGCTTGGGCAGACCTTGACCACCATACTCGGGCGCGGCGGCAATCGCGGTCCAGCCAGCAGCCGAGAACTGGCGATAGGCGTTCTTCCAGCCCGTGGCCGTCTTTACCGCGCCCTCGCTCCAGCGTGCACCTTCCTGGTCGCCGGAATGGTTGAGCGGTGACAGCACCTCGGTGGCGAAACGGCCGGCCTCCTCGAGAATGGCGTCAACGAGATCGCTGCTGACCTCCTCGTTGCCGGGCAGCGCAGCCACTTCATCCAGCCCGGCCAACTCCTTCATCACGAATTGCATGTCGCGTATCGGTGCGATGTAGGTGCTCATTCGATGCCACTCCTCGTTGGTGTTATTCACCGGCCGCAGCCGGCTCCCTCTCACTTGTTCAGCAGATAACGTTTGTCGTCGAATGCTGCGACCCAGTCTGGTCGATAGACCACGAGCAGGGTCATCACTGCACCACCCAACCAGGCCTCGGCAAAACCGAGCAACAGGAAGAAGGGTAGATATTCCGCCAGCAGGAAATCGAAGGTGTAGGCACCCGCCACCGCCATCGCGCCTGAGGCGAGAAAACCCTGCAGCAGTACGGTGATGGCCGAGCCGACGAAACTGGTGACGAAAATGAAGACGAAGAAGTGCGCTGGCAGGAAGCGCGCGATCAGGCGGTGCAACACGGAGGCGATGCCGATCGGCGCAGCCACCATGAGGACGAAATTCACCGGCCAGGCGCTCCACTCCACTGCGCTATTCAGGGTGATGCCGGTCAGGGCGAGACCGAGGACGAACAGGGCCAGTTCAGCCCCCAACGCCAGCGTGGCTGCCATGGCGCCCAGCAGGTGAAGGTTGAGCCCGGGCTTGACGCCGGCCTTCAGGCTCCACATCAGCATCAGCACGACGGCGATGCCAAGGGCCAAGTTCAGTTGGGAAGAGGTTTGCAGCTTCTTCCAGGGCGCGGCTCTTGCAGCCAGCCCCAGGATGAGGATGGTGAGCACGGCCATGAACACATGCCAGGCAGTCGGAAAGAGCGACGCCGACAGGTTCATGTCCGTGCTCCGGACGGGGAGTCCCGCCTCAGCCCACCGCAGCGGTCAGTTGCGGGACCGCTTCAAACAGGTCTGCGACCAGGCCGTAATCGGCCACCTGGAAGATCGGCGCCTCCGGATCCTTGTTGATCGCGACGATCACCTTGGAGTCCTTCATGCCGGCCAGATGCTGGATCGCACCGGAGATGCCGACCGCCACATACAGCTGCGGCGCCACGATCTTGCCCGTCTGGCCGACCTGGTAGTCGTTAGGCACGTAGCCGGCATCCACCGCAGCCCGGCTGGCGCCCAGCGCAGCGCCCAGCTTGTCGGCCAGCGGTTCCATGATGGCGTGGTAGTTCTCGCCGTTGCCCAGGCCACGACCACCGGAAACGATGATCTTGGCGGCGCCCAGCTCGGGGCGGGCGCTCTTGGTCAGCTCGCGGCCCACCAGGCTGGAGATGCCGAGGTCGGCACCCGCGGCGATGCTTTCCACCGCGGCGTTGCCGGCTTCAGCAACCGGTTCGAAGGCCGTCGTACGCACGGTGATCACTTTCACCGGATCGCCGCTCTTCACGGTGGCGAGCGCGTTGCCGGCGTAGATCGGACGCACGAAGGTGTCGGCGGCTTCCACGCCGACGATGTCGCTGATCTGGGCGACGTCGAGCAGCGCGGCAACCCGCGGCAGGGTGTTCTTGCCAGCACTGGTGGCCGGCGCCAGGATGTGGCTGTAGGCGCCCGCCAGACCCTTGACGAGTTCGGCGACGTTTTCCGCCAGCTGCGCGTCGTAATGCGGTGCGTCCGCGACCAGCACCTTGGTGACGCCGGCGAGCTTGGCGGCGGCTTCCGCCGCAGCGCCGCAGCCAGCACCAGCGACGAGCAGGTGGACGTCACCGCCGATCTTGGCGGCAGCGCCAAGGGTGTTCAGGGTGGCGGCCTTGATCGACTGGTTGTCGTGTTCGGCAATGACCAGGATCGTCATGTTCGGTATTCCTCTCTCTATCCCGGTCTCAGAGGACCTTGGCTTCGTTCTTCAGCTTGTCGACCAGCTGGGCGATGTCGGCGACACGCACGCCGGCGCCACGCTTGGGCGGCTCTTCCACCTTCACGGTGGCAAGGCGCGGGGCGACATCCACGCCGAGGTCGGCCGGGGTGCTCACGTCCAGCGGCTTCTTCTTCGCCTTCATGATGTTCGGCAGCGTGGCGTAGCGCGGCTCGTTCAGGCGCAGGTCGGTGGAGACCACCGCGGGCAGGGAAATGGCGAGTGTTTCCAGGCCGCCGTCGATTTCGCGGGTCACGGTGGCGCGACCGTCGGCGATGGCGACCTTGGAGGCGAAGGTCGCCTGCGGCCAGCCCATCAGCGCAGCCAGCATCTGGCCGGTCTGGTTGGCATCGTCGTCGATGGCCTGCTTGCCGCAGATGACCAGCTGGGGCGCTTCCTTGGCGGCAACGGCCTTCAGCAGCTTGGCCACCGCCAGGGGCTGCAGTTCGGCGTCGGTCTCGATCAGGATGGCGCGGTCCGCGCCGATGGCGAGCGCGGCACGCAGGGTTTCCTGGCAGGAACCGACACCGGCGCTCACTGCCACGACTTCGGTCGCAATCCCCGCTTCCTTCAATCGCACCGCTTCTTCCACCGCGATCTCGTCGAACGGGTTCATGCTCATTTTCACGTTCGCGACGTCAACACCGCTGCCATCCGCCTTCACGCGAACTTTCACGTTGTAATCGACCACGCGCTTGACGGGAACAAGAATCTTCAATGCCGCGCTCCTTCGGTTGTTCGATCTCTCTGCCGGCCGCAGGGCCGACTTGTGCGATTATCGCACCCCGAAAGGGAATGCGCACTTTGCTGGCTGGAACGCCGATTGACACTCGCGTCCCGCGTCGCACACAATTCGACCATACGCAACAGTATGGGTGGCGTACGGTAGCGTATGGAACCCTCACCGTCAAGACATATCCATATGGACTCCACGCCCGCCAAACCCCGTACCCAATTGGATCGCGACAGCTGGATCACAGCCGCGACCGACGTGCTCGCAGAGGAAGGCATTGCCGGTCTGCGGGTCGAAGTCCTGGCCAAGCGCCTCAAGGTGACCAAGGGCAGCTTCTACTGGCATTTCCAGGATCGCCGCGATCTGCTGCTGGCCATCCTGACCCAGTGGCGCGACGGCCGTATCCGCGACATCGTGAAGCAGACCAAGGCGTCGCCGGGCGATGAGCTTGCGCAGATCTATCACGTCATCGAGGTCTACAGCGCGAACCGCAGCCGGCGCGGGATGATGATCGAGCTTGCAGTGCGGGACTGGGCACGGCGCGATCCGGACGCCGCAGCCATCGTTTCCGAGGTGGACGAAACCCGCTTGCGCTGCGCGCGCGAACTGTTCCTTGCCTGTGGCGTGCCACCGCAGGAAGCATCCAGCCGGTGCATGCTGTTGTACGCCTATGTGTTCGGCGTTTCGCTGATGATCTACGACAGCTTCGACAATGATGTGGCGCGCCTGAAGCAGGACATCGCCGACCTCATTGCCTGTTCGCGCTCACCTCGCACTGACGGCGCCGCCGTCTAGGCTGCGGCCAACCGCGGCAATGCCGCACAGGCATTGCGGCTGGTCGCTGCAGCCACCTCTTCCACCGGAATCTCCCGTAGTTCCGCCAGCACTTCGGCATAACGGGGCAGATTGTCCGGTTCGTTGCGTACGCCCTTGCCCCAGGCGGGGGGAATATCCGGCGCATCGGTCTCCAGCACCAACGCATCCAGCGGCAGTACTGCAGCCAATTGGCGGATGCGCCTGGAACCGTCGTAGGTCATGGCGCCGCCGAATCCCAGCTTGAAACCGAGGGCGATGAAAGCCTCCGCCTGCTGGAGGCTGCCATTGAAGGCGTGGGCGATGCCACCGGGAACCTCTATCCGCCTGAGCTGCTTGAGGATGGCGTCCTGCGCCCGGCGGACGTGAAGAATCACCGGCAGGCCGTGCCGCTTCGCCAACCGCAGTTGGGCGACGAAGTAGTGCTCCTGCAGGCCCGGATCGATGTCGTCGACAAAGTGATCCAGACCGATCTCGCCGACCGCCACCACACCCGATTCGGAGAGGCGCTCGTCCAACAATTCCAGGTCCTCATCCCTGCTTTCACCCACATACAGCGGATGAATCCCATAGGCACGATGGATGTCCGGATTCGCTGCAGCCAGCGCAGCTACGTCATGAAAGGTCGCAGCAGAAACGGCCGGTAGCACGAATTGCCCTACCCCACTTCGCCGGGCCCGCTCCAGCATGGCCTCCCGATCCGGAGCGAACTCGGAGGCGTCCAGGTGAGCATGGGTGTCGATCAGCATCTCCGGCCGCCTCCCCTTCGCGCTTACCTGCCTTTCCAGACTGCCGGCCGCTTGGCGATGAAGGCGTCTATGCCCTCGGCCGCGTCCTCCGCCATCATGTTGCAGGCCATGGTTTCGGCAGCCAGTTGGTAAGCGGCATCCAGGCCGTTTTCCAGCTGGCGATAGAACATCTGCTTGCCCATGCGGACGGCGACCGGAGACTTGGCGATGATGGAATCCGCGAGCTTGCGGATTTCGTCATCCAGCGCATCCGCCGCGACTACCCGGTTGATCAAGCCACGCTGCTGAGCCTCAGCCGCGTCGATGAAATCGCCAGTGACCAGCATCTCGAAGGCCTGTTTGCGGCCAATGTTGCGGGAGAGGCCGACACTGGGCGTGGCGCAGAAAAGGCCGACATTGATCCCGGATACCGCAAAGCGAGCTGCATCCGAGGCCACCGCGAGGTCGCACATGGACACCAGCTGGCAACCCGCCGCGGTAGCAATGCCATGCACCCGGGAGATCACCGGTTGCGGCAGCTCGACCAGCTTCATCATGAACTTGCTGCACAGCCGGAACAGGGCCTGCTGGAAGCCCAGCGTGTAGTTGCTGCGCATCTCCTTCAGATCATGCCCGGCGCAGAAGGCCTTGCCTTCCCCACCGATGACGACGACGCGTACCCGCTCGTCGACAGCAATCCTGTCCAGTTCTGCGATCAACGCATTCAACATCGCCTGGGACAGCGCATTGAACTGCGCAGGCCGGTTGAGTTGAAGGTGGGCAACGCCGCCGACGTCCTCGCGCAGGAAAAGCGGCTGCTCGGCAGCCTGGGGAACGGCGCTCATGGCGTCTCCTGTGGGTTTCTTGTTGCAGATGACGCCGGGGGCCGATGGCCGCCCGGCGCCTGGCCTCATTCGAAGGAGGCGCTGGACTTGACCTGCTCGCGCAGCGCGAACTTCTGGATCTTGCCGGTCGAGGTCTTGGGAATGGCGGCGAAGATGATGCGCTTGGGCACCTTGAAGCCAGCCAGATGTGCCCGGCAGTGGGTTACCAATTCTTCAGCGGTGACGGTGACGCCGTCCCGCAGTTCAACGAAGGCGCACGGCACCTCGCCCCACTTTTCGTCCGGTGCCGCCACCACGGCCGCGGACATGACTGCCGGATGCTTGTAGAGCGCATCTTCCACCTCGATGGAGGAGATGTTCTCTCCGCCAGAGATGATGATGTCCTTGGACCTGTCCTTGATCTTCACATAGCCGTCGGGCTGCATCACCGCCAGATCGCCGGTGTGGTACCAGCCGCCCTTGAAGGCGTCGGCGGTGGCTTTCTCGTTCTTCAGGTAACCCTTCATCACGAGGTTGCCGCGGAACATGATCTCGCCCATGGTTTCGCCGTCCCAGGGCACAGGCTCCATGGATTCCGGGTCCAGCACGGTGATGCCTTCCTGCGCGTGGTATCGCACGCCCTGGCGACCGTTTTTCGTGACCTGGTCGGCCAGCGGCAGATCGGCCCACTCATCATGCTTGGCGCAGACCGAAGCCGGACCATAGGTTTCGGTGAGGCCGTAGACGTGGGTGAGATCCACGCCGATGCGCGCCATGCCTTCGATGACCGAAGCCGGCGGCGGCGCCGCGGCCACCAGGCCGGAAACCTTGTGATTGATGCCCTTGCGCCACTCTTCCGGCGCATTGGCCAGCATGGAGTGCACGATGGGAGCACCGCAGTAGTGGGTGACGCCCTCGTCCCGCATCGCATCGAAAATGAGGCGCGGATCCACCCGCCGCAGGCAGACATTCACACCGGAGTTGGCCGCCATCGACCAGGGGAAGCACCAGCCGTTGCAATGGAACATCGGCAGCGTCCACAGATAGGTGGAGTGCGGCGGCATGCCCCAGGAGACGATGTTGGACATCGCGTTCAGGTAAGCGCCCCGGTGGTGATAGACCACGCCCTTGGGGTTGCCGGTGGTACCTGACGTGTAGTTCAGAGCGATCGCGTCCCACTCGTCGGCGGGCTGCTCCAGCGGGAACTCGGGATTGCCGGAGGCGAGCAGCGTCTCGTAATCCTGCGAGCCGATCTTCTCGCCCGGGCCGGTGTATTCGCTGTCATCCACATCGATGACGACCAGGTCGGTCCGGTTCAGCAGTTCAAGCGCCTTGGCGATCGTGCGCGAGTATTCACGGTCGGTGAGCAGAACCTTGGCTTCGCCATGGTTCAGGATGAAGGCGATGGCTTCCGGATCCAGGCGGGTGTTGATGGTGTTCAACACGGCGCCGGCGCCAGGCACACCGAAATGGCACTCATACATTTCCGGCGTGTTGTTGAGCACCGCGGCCACGGTGTCGTTCTTGCCGATGCCGAGTTGTTTCAGCGCGGAAGCCAGGCGCCGGCAGCGGGTGTAGGTCTCGCTCCAGGTCTGGCGCCGCTTGCCGTGCACGACGGCGACACGGTCCGGATACACATAGGCGCTGCGCTCGATGAAGGTGAGCGGCGTGAGCGGTACATAGTTTGCAGCGTTCTTTTCCAGGCCCGCTTGATAGGGCGATGGCTTGCTCTCGGTCATGATGACTCCGCTGTTATGTTTGACGCAGGCCGCCGCGAAACTCCCCCCAGCTTTCGCGGCGCGCAAGTATTCAATCCCTGATGCATGCCGGGGTCAAGGCCCCGCCCCAGGCTGAGACGGCAGTGCCCAATTGGGCCAGCGCGTCCCGGTAAGCGCGGACGCCGCCCTGCGCATCGGCGCTTGGCGCCGGGGCGGAAACCCGCAGATGAGTGGTCGCCAGCGGAGCTTTGTCGCCCCGCAGGATCAGGCTGGCGCGCAGCGTGACGGCAACATGGCTGCGGGTTTCGGAGTCGAATACCTGGATGAACTCGTCCAGCTCCAGACTGAGCACGCAGCGCCCTCCCTTGCCCTCGCCTGCACCCAGGCTGCGGGTCAGCGCCAAGGCAAGCATTTCCGCCGGCTGGGCCACCCAGCGGCTGTCGGCGTAGCTGCGGCGTTGCAGTCCCTGCACGCCATCAAGGCGGTACTGCATCGCGGCGCTGCGCAACCAGGTCGGCGCATTCACCTCGACGGAGGAAAGGCCACTGAGAGCACTGTCTGCCTTGGCTGTCTCTGGCGGTGGCAAGTCGTACAAGGCCGGCGTGCGCGGTACCGGCACGATGGAACTGCAGGCGGCCAGACTTAACAGGCAGGCAGCCAGGAGAAGGCGGAGTGATGAAGGAGAACGCATGGCGGAGATCGGCTCAGCGAAGGGGATGGGAGTAGCCGGTTTCGCCCGGGCCAGGCTGGCGCTCGCCCCGGCCGGTGATCAGCATCTGCGGACTGCCTTCGATCTGATCGATCAGGATGCCCAGGCGCTGGGTAGTCACCGTCAGCTCCTTCAACAGCAGCGTGACCTGCGGCAGAGTTTCACCCGACAGGCTTTCTCCTGTCCGGCCGACGGTCTGTTCCACCTGCTGGGCCGTCTGCGCCAGGTTGCCCATGAGGCCGCGCAACTCGACCAGCGTGGGTTCGGCCTGGCGGCTGGCGCGCTCCATGCTCGCCAGCGTGCTGGAGAGCCGCTCCACGTTGGCCGGGCTGAGAATCTCGCGTACCGACTCCAGCGTCTGCGGCAGTTGAGAGAAGGTCTTGTCCATGCCGGCAGAGGCGGACTCCACCCGGGCAAGGGTGTTGCGCAGGCGCTGTACGCCGTCTTCGTCCAGCACCGAGCTCAGCTGATCGGCGATGGTCTTGAAGCGCTGGGCGATGGCGAGCGCGGTGTCGGTAATCTGCTCCATCGTGCCGGCCTCCAGTGGCAGGCGGGGCAACTCGCTGCTTGTGGGCCGCAGCGGCGTGGGATCGGTGCCGTGATCGTCCAGCTGAATGTAGGCCAGCCCGGTCAGCCCCTGGGTGGCCAGGCGGGCGCGAGTGCCTTGGGTCAGCGGAATCTCATCCCTGATACGGATGCGGACGAGGATATTGCGGTTGTCCTGCGGATCCAGCTTTATCTCGGCGACATTGCCGGCAGGTATGCCGCGAAAGCGCACCCGCGCCTGATGGTTCAGGCCATTAACCGAGCCTTGGGACACCAGCAGATATTCATGCATACGCTCGCGATGGCCGGAAAACCACCACAGGGCCAGCGCCAGCGCGGCGCCCATTGCCAGCACGAAAAAGCCGGCGGCGAGTGCGTGGGAGCGGTTCTCCACCTCAGCCCCCCTCCCCTGCAATGGCCGCGGCACGTCGATGCTGGCCGTGGAAGAAACGTTGGACGAAGGGGTGATCCAGGGCCAAGGTTCGCTCCAGAGTGTCGTGGCTGACGATGCGCTTGTCCGCCAGGATGGCGACTCGCGTCGCCAGGGCGGCCAGGGTGTCCAGGTCGTGGGTGATCAGGATTACCGTCAGATGAAGTTGCCGGTGCAGAGTTCGAATCAACTCGATGAAGGCAGCGCTGCGATCCGGGTCCAGCCCGGCAGTGGGCTCGTCCAGCAGCAGCAGCTCCGGCTCCAGCGCCAACGCGCGGGCAAGTGCTGCCCGCTTTACCATGCCGCCGGAAAGCTCGGCCGGCATCAGCGCGGCATGAGCCGGCTCCATCTCCACCATGGAGAGCTTGAGGCGCACCAGGGCGGCGATTTCATCCTCGGTGGCGACGCCCTGCTCCCGCAGCGGAAAGGCGATGTTCTCACCCACGTTGAAAGCGGAAAACAAGGCACCGTGCTGGAACAAAACGCCGAAGCGGCGCCGGCGGGCCATGCGCTCGGCGAGCAAGCCGGCATGCAGTGGCTCGCCGAACAGGCTGATGCGACCTGCATCCGGAAGGGTCAAGCCGATGATGTGACGCATCAGAGTGGTCTTGCCACTGCCCGAGCCGCCGACCAGAGCGACGATCTCGCCAGCAGGCACGGCGAGATCCACACCGTCGTGGATCAACTGGTCGCGGAAGCGCGTCCGTATGCCCTGCAACTCGATCACTGGCGTGCTCACGACACCACTCCCACCGTGCGGGTCGCGATGGCGAAAGCGGCGTCCGCCAGGATCACGATGGTGATGGCGGACACGACCGAAGCGGTGGTGCTGGCGGACAGGCTCTCGGTATTCGGCTGCACCCGCAGCCCGAAGTGGCAGGCCACCAGCGCGATCAGCAAACCGAAGACCGCGCCCTTCACCAGGCCAATGTAGAGATTGGCGATGGGCACCACCCGAGGCAGCGTTTCGAGAAAGAACACCGGCGCGATGCCCAGTTCAACCCAGGCGGATACCGCACCGCCCAGCAGCGCGACGGATGAAGTCCATAGCACCAGCAGCGGCATGGCGAACATCAGCGCGACAACCTTGGGCAACACCAGGCGCTGGCTGCGGGAAATGCCCATCGCCGCCAGGGCGTCGATTTCCTCGGTGACGCGCATCACCCCCAACTGAGCCGTCATCGCCGAACCTGAACGGCCGGCAACCAATACCGACACCAGCACCGGCCCCAGCTCACGGATGATGCCGAGGCCAAGGATGTTGATGATGAAGAGGTCCGCACCGAAGGTCTTCAGCTGTAGCGAAGACAGGTAGGACAGCACGACCCCGATCAGGAAGCCGACCATCGCCGCCACCGGCATAGCCTTCACGCCCACCTTGTAGACGCTGGCCGAAACCTCGGCGAGAGGGAATTGGCGTGGATGCCGCAGCAGATGCAGGCAATCCAGGAATAGCTGCCCCAGCAGTGCGATGAAATGCAGCGCGTGATCGATGAAGCCCAGCAGCGAGTTGCCCAGGGAGGTGAGCGCAGCGCGAGGACCGAAAAGCGCGGGCTTGGGTAGCGCATCCGCCGGAGTTGCCGCAGTGCGCTCGATGATGCGCCTATGCTCCGGCTGCAGCTCCAGCGTTCCAGGCCAGCGCTCGCCCCAGGCGCGCCAGACCAGGATTGCGCCGAAGCTGTCCAGCCGGACGACCGCGCTCAGATCCCATTCCGCGTCCGCAGGAGCGCTGGCGAGGGTGCGGCGGATGCGGTCGATATCCCGGCTGAGGCTGTTGAGCGACCAGTCCCCCGCCAGCTCCAGCCGCGTCCCTACCGCTCGTATGCTCGCGGCAGCTATACCCGGCGCCATGGGTAATACGCTTCAGCTCAGGCAGCCGCGGCTGGACGGACTGCGGCGGAACGGATGAACAGCCCACGGCCCACCGACAGCCATTGGCGCTGCTCTTCCTCCAGCGCTGCAGCGGTAAGCGGCAGCTTCTGCAGCCAGCCGGCGGCGGTATTCACCGAGAAGCCACGGCCTTCGCGGGCGATTTTCACCGGCGGCAGACCACGTTTGTCGCGGGCACGGTGGATCACCACCGCCAGCCGCAGGCAAGCGATCAGCAGCCAGTCGGAACTGCCCGGATCGATGGCGGCAACCCGCTCCAGCTTGCCGCGGTGGGCGAGCACGATGCGCGCCAGTCGCCCTTGGTCCATGCGCGAGAAGCCGGGCATGTCCGCATTCGCCAGGATGTAGGCGCTGTGCTTGTGATAGCTGGAGTGCGCCACCGAGATGCCGATCTCGTGCAACAGCGCAGCCCAGCGCAGGAAGCGGCGGTCCAGGTGGTCCGCCTCGGACGCTGCCGGATCCAGCTGTTCGAGGAAATAGCAGGCGGTGTCCGCCACCTGCTCCGCCTGCCTCATGTCCACCCGGTAGCGGGAGGTGAAGGCATTGACGGTCGCATCCCGCAAGTCGGCGTGGTGGTAGCGGCCCAGCAGATCGTAGAGCACGCCCAGGCGCAGCGCGCCTTCAGAGAACACCATGCGGTCCAGGCCGAACTCCTTGAATACCGCGCTCATGATGGCGAGCCCGCCCAGCAGCACCGGCAGGCGGTCACCCTTCAGGCCGCTCAGCTCCAGGGCATTGATGTTGCCGGCGCGCAGCAGCAGCGTCTTCAGCTTCTCCAGCCCATCGCGGGTGATGCCGCCATTGGAAAGGCCGTTCAGCTCCAGGATTTCCGCCAACGCCTTGGCCGATCCGCTGGAACCAACCGCCAGCTCCCAGCCAACTTCGCGGTAAGCGTGGGCGATAGCCTGCAGTTCACGGCGGGCAGCCAGCTCGGCCTCCTTCATGCCGCGCTTTTCCACCTTGCCATCGGGGAAATAGGTCAGGCTGTAACCCACACAGCCCATGTACAGCGATTCCAGCATCAGCGGCTCGAAGCTCTTGCCGATGATGAATTCGGTGGAACCGCCGCCAATGTCCACCACCAGTTGCTGGCGGTGCGGATCCGGCAGGGTGTGGGCAACGCCGACATAGATAAGCCGCGCTTCCTCGCGACCGGCGATAACTTCGATCGGAAAGCCCAGCGCGGCCTCGGCACGGATGAGGAAATCCGGCGCGTTCTTTGCGACCCGCAGCGTGTTGGTGGCCACCGCGCGGACCGCACCGGCGGAGAAACCTGCCAGGCGTTCATGAAAGCGCTGCAGGGCGCTGACACCGCGTTGCTGGGCGGCCATGTCCAGCCATTTTTCGGGCGACAGACCCGCTGCGAGACGAACCGGCTCTTTCAGACCATCCAGCGGATAGATCTGATTGTTGACGATACGCCCCACCTGAAGCCGGAAGCTGTTTGAACCCAGATCGATGGCGGCGATCAATTCTTGCATCGTGTCGGACTTTGGCTTGCGCAATTCGCAGGAGGGCCGATTCTAGCACTGCGGCCGGCCTCGCCCGCCGCCTTTCCGGCCGCGGCGGCTGTCATCTAAATGCAAAGGAAATGTCACATAATCGGCCGCGATATTCCCGTCCCGGACGCCTCATGAACAGACCGCTCAACCTAAAGCGTTTCCCGACAGAGCATTTCATCAATCGCGAACTTTCCCTGCTGCAATTCCAGCGCAGGGTGCTGGCCCAGGCGGCGGACAAGGCCGTCCCCCTGCTGGAGCGCTTGCGCTTCCTGTGCATCGTTTCCAGCAACCTCGACGAATTCTTCGAAATCCGGGTTTCCGGCATCAAGGAACAGATTCGCCTGCTGAGCGGCGCCTCCGGCAACGACGGCCTGTCGCCCGCCGACCTGCTGGCCCGCCTCAGCACCGAGGTGCACAAGCTGATCGCCGAGCAGTATTCCCTGCTCAACGACGACATCCTGCCGGCGCTGCAAGCCGAAGGCGTGGTCTTCCTGCGTCGCCGGCAGTGGAGCGATGCCCAGCGCGCCTGGATCGCGGATTACTTCCAGCGCGAAGTGATGCCGGTGTTGACCCCCATCGGTCTGGACCCGGCCCACCCCTTCCCGCGGGTGCTCAACAAGAGCCTGAACTTCGCGGTGGAGTTGGAGGGGCGCGACGCCTTTGGCCGCGACTCCGGCGCCGCCATCGTGCAGGCGCCACGCGCCCTGCCCCGCGTCATCCGCCTGCCGTCCGACATCTGCCAGGACGAGTACAGCTTCGTCTTCCTGTCCTCCGTGTTGCACGACCAGGTCGGCGCCCTGTTCAGCGGCATGAATGTGCTCGGCTGCTACCAGTTCCGCGTGACCCGCAACTCCGACCTCTTCGTCGACGAAGAAGAAGTGAAGGACTTGCGCGCCACCCTCAAGGGCGAACTGCAGCAGCGCCACTACGGCGACGCGGTGCGCCTGGAAGTGGCGGACAACTGCTCCGAGGAAATGGCTGACTTTCTGCTGCAACACTTCCGCCTCGGTCGGGACGATCTTTACCGCACACCCGGCATCGTCAACCTAGTCCGCCTGATGCAGGTTCCGGACTGGGTGGATCGGCCGGATCTGAAGTACGCGCCCTTCCTCCCCGGCCTGCCGAGGGCGCTGGACAAGCGCCGTGAAATCTTCTCCGCCATCCGCAGCCAGGACATCCTGCTGCACCATCCTTTCCAGAGCTTCGCGCCGGTCATCGACCTGCTGCGTGCGGCGGCGGACGATCCCCAGGTCGTCGCCATCAAGATGACGGTCTACCGCACCGGGACGGACTCGGTGCTGATGGAGCACTTGGTGCGCGCGGCGCAGAAGGGCAAGGAAGTCACCGTCGTACTGGAACTGATGGCGCGCTTCGATGAAGAGGCCAACATTTCCTGGGCCAACCGCCTGGAAGAAGTGGGCGTGCACGTGGTCTATGGCGTGTTCGGCTACAAGACCCACGCCAAGCTGCTGATGCTGGTGCGCCGCGAGGAAAGCGGCTTGCGCCGCTATGTGCATCTAGGCACCGGCAACTACCATCCGCGCACCACCCGCTTCTACACCGACTTCGGCTTGCTCACCTGCAACGAAGACATCGGCGAGGACGTCGCCGAGTTGTTCAAGCAGCTCACCGGGCTGGGCAAGGCATCCGCGCTGCGGCATCTGTGGCAGGCGCCTTTCTCGCTGCAGCCCAACGTGGTTGCGGCCATCCATCGGGAAGCGGAAATCGCGGCGGCGGGTCGCAAAGGCCGCATCATCGCCAAGATGAATGCGCTACTGGAGCCGGAGACCATAGAGGCGCTGTACACCGCGTCCCAGGCCGGGGTGGAGATCGACCTCATCGTTCGCGGCCCCTGCGCCCTGCGCCCCGGCGTGCCGGGCTTGTCCGAGAACATCCGGGTGCGCTCGGTGATCGGCCGCTTCCTCGAGCACCACCGTATCTTCCATTTCCATGCGGATGGCGAGGATGTGATCTACCTCTCCAGCGCCGACTGGATGGACCGCAATTTCTTCCGTCGCATCGAGATTGCTTTCCCGGTGCTGGATCCCCGGCTGAAGCGCCGCGTGATGAAAGAAGGCCTGCGCCCCTATCTCGGCGACAACTGCCAGGCGTGGGAGATGCAGTCCGACGGTAGCTATCGGCGCAAGACGCCGCGGGGCACCCGCCGGGCCGCGCAGATCATCCTGTTGGCAGAGCTTTCGGCTGCGAGCTGATCTCCGGCTATCTCCGGCCAGAAAAACAAAGGGCGCACCTCGGTGCGCCCTTTGTCATTGCGGCTGCCCTGACTTACTTGGCCTTGCGGCGGAAAGCCACGCCGGAGAGACCGGCCGCAGCCAGCAACGCCAGCAGGGAAGGCTCGGGCACGTGGGTCGGATTGCCGGGGGTGGAGGCATCATCCACGCCATCCAGCCAGACGCTCCAGAAGGTGCCCTTGCCGGTGCCGTTGGCCGGCTGGTCCCAGTCGCCGATTGCAACCGGCGTTTGGGAGTCAAAGGTGAAGCCATCGCTCAGGGAGGTGCCCAGCGCCCAGTTGTTGTAGGTGGCGATGGTGAAGATGTAGCTGCCTGCCTCAAGGAAGGCGAGGGAGAAGCCGGAGTCGAAAACGGTCTGGCCAGGAGCAATGCTGCCATCGTCATCGTTCTGGGCCAGGCGGGTGCCGTCGGCTTTCCACAGCGCGGTGATCGGGTCGAAGTTGACGCCGCCCAGGAAGGAGTCCGTCCACACCCGCACATTGGTAGCGTCGCTGTTCAGCGTGAACGACACCTGGATCACATCGTTGTGATTGGTGATGTTGCCGGTGAAATTGAACAGGGCGGCCTGGCTGGGTGCAGCCACCGTCAGCAGGGCGGCGGCAAGGAGGGCAGTCTTCATTATTTTTGGTCCAGTGTGAGAAAAGTCACACACATAGAGCAAACCCCGGACCAGATTACCCAACTTGGTGTTTTGTATTACTTTTTATACAGAACGCTAATGCAACCCCAAGCTGGGTGTAAAAAAAGCCGACAGAATAAAGCTCATCCAAACGAGATAATCAATCCGCCTACTTCCGCTGAGCGTCAATAACCCCTGAAACGTCGCGGATTAAGGCGATTGCCTTCTGCATCTGCGTCACGCTGCCTACTTCCATGGTGAAGCGCATGAAAGCCGTCCCCTTCTTGGTAAGCGTGTTCACCGCGGTCACATTGAGTTTTTCTCTAGACAGCACTTCAGAGATATCCCGCAGCAAACCCTGACGGTCCGCGGCCTGGACTGCGATGTCCACCGGGAAGACGGCCTGCTTGTTGTTGTAGGCCTGGTCCCCCCACTCCGCTTCTATCACCCGCTCCGGGTGGCGCTGGGCCAGCAGCTGGAAATCGTGGCAATCCACCCGGTGGATGGAGACGCCACGACCACGGGTAACGAAGCCTTCGATGGCATCCGGCGGTGCCGGTTTGCAGCAACGCGACAGCGAGGTCATCAGCTTGCCGACACCGACGATGAGGATCTTGTCGCTGTTGTCACCCGAGCGGCTGCGGCCGACGACGATCTCCGGCTCAGCCGGCGCCTCGTTCGGTGCGTCCGCCTCGCGCAAGGCCATCTGCACCGCCCGCGGACCGATTTCGCCACGGCCGGCGGCCACGTACAATGCGTCCGCGTTCTTGAAGCCGAGCCGCTCCGCCAGGCCATCGATGTTGGCTTGGCCATGGCCATCGCGCTGCATTTCGCGGTTTACGAAAGTGCGACCACGGCTCAGCAGCTCTTCTTCTTCCTGCTGGCTGAAGTACTGCTTGATCTTGGTCCGCGCCCGGCTGGTGGCGACATAGCCCTGGCGCGGGTCCAGCCAGTCGCGGGACGGTCCGCCTTCCTTGACGGTGCTGATTTCGACCGTCTGACCACTGTGCAGATGGGTGTTCAGAGGCACCAGGTGGCCATCAATCTTGGCGCCACGGCAGCGATGACCCAGATCGGTGTGCAGGCGATAGGCGAAGTCGACCGGCGTAGCTCCCACCGGTAGGTCAACCACCCTGCCCTGCGGCGTCAGCACATAGAGGGTGTCGTCCAGCGAAGCACGCTTGAACTGCTCCACCCATTTCGCTGAATCGGTGACCTCATCGCGCCAGGACAGCAGGCTGCGCAACAGCGCGATCTTGTCGTCGTAGTCGCCACCATGGCTGCTGCCTTCCTTGTAGCGCCAGTGCGCGGCGACGCCGAGCTCGGCATGCCGGTGCATGTCGTAGGTGCGGATCTGCACCTCCAGCGCGCGGCCGTCGCCGGCAAGCACCGCGGTGTGCAGCGACTGGTAGTTATTGCCCTTGGGCTTGGTGATGTAGTCGTCGAATTCCTGGCTGATGGGCTGCCACAGCTGATGGACGATGCCGAGCACCGTGTAGCAGTCCTTCACCTCGGCCACCAGCACGCGCAGGGCGCGGATGTCGTAGACCTGGGAGAAGTCCAGTCGCTTCGCTCGCATCTTGTTGTAGATGCTGTAGATGTGCTTGGGGCGGCCATGGATCTCGGCCTTGATGCCGACACCCTCCAGTTCCTCGCCCAGGCGCGCGATCGCGTTGTGGATGAACTCTTCCCGCTCGACGCGGCGTTCATCCAGCATCTTGGCGATGCGCTTGTAGGTGTCCGGCTCAAGGAAGCGGAAGGAAAGATCCTCCAGTTCCCACTTCAACTGCCATACGCCGAGACGGTTGGCCAGCGGCGCATAGATATCCAGGCTCTCCCGCGCGACCTCGAAGCGGGCCTCGCTGGGGTTCTCGGTGAAGTAGCGCAGCGTCTGCGTGCGGGACGCAAGCCGCAGCAGCACGACGCGGATGTCTTCCACCATCGCCAGCAGCATCTTGCGCAGCACTTCGGTCTGGGCTCGGATTTCCGGCGCGGTGGCAAGCGCGGTGGCGCGGGTGATGACCCGCAGGCCGTTCAAGCGCAGCAGGCCATGGACCAGACGTGCGACGGGGCCACCGAAGCGGCTTTCGATGAGCTCGTTGCAGTCGGTGTCCCCGTCCAGGTACTCACCGATGGCGAACAGCAGCGCGGCGATCCGCGTCTCGGCATCCAGCCTGAGAGAAGCCGCGATCAGGGCCATGCCAAGCGCGTGGGTCCAGACAGATTCGCCGGTGCCTAATACATGTCCCTCGTAGCTCTCGGCGGCCAGTTCCAGCGCCTTCTCGATCAGGGCGCGGTCGTTGGCGCAAAGGCCGGCGGAAAGGAGCTCCACCGGGGGAGCGGCATCGTTGGGAGAGACGGCGTGAGTGACGGAAACCATAGGGCGGGATTATCCCATATCGGGTCTTTCGAGGTGCTAAGATCGCGCCACCGAAGACCTGTCGGCCTTCGCCCCCCAGCTAGAAATGACGGAAAACAATACAGCCAGGCCTCGCAGCCGGCGGCGCATCTGGATCGCCCTCGCCGTGCTGGTCATCATTGCCGGCGGAGTCGGTGGAGCCTTCGTTTCCGAAGAACTCATGACTTCCCGCCTGCAGGCGCGTTACCTCAGCGCGCTTGCCCGGGAACTGAGCTTTCCGGTCCAATCCGGCACTGCGGAATTCCTGCCCGCGCCCGACGGCCCTTATGACAACCGCCTCGGTTACAACCAGATGCCGGCCTTCGTCGAGCGGCTGGTGGAGCGCGGCCATGTGGTGACGCGCCAGGCGCGCCCCTCGGCCCGCATGGTGGAGCTGGCCGACCTGGGGCTTTTCCCCGCGTATCACGAGAAGAACCGCGCCGGCCTGCGGCTGCTCGACTGCGAAGGCGAGGTTTTGCAGTCCGCGCTCTACCCGGAACGGGGCTACGAGCGCTTCGAGGACATCCCTCCCCTGCTGGTCAATTCCCTGCTGTTCATCGAGAACCGGGAACTGCTGGATCCGCGCCAGCCGCGCCGCAATCCAGCCATCGAGTGGGGCCGCTTCGCCAAGGCTGCGGCGGACCAGGTGATCAGCGTGGTCGCCGAGGACCGCAGCACGCCCGGCGGCAGCACCCTCGCCACCCAGATCGAGAAGTACCGCCATTCACCGGATGGCCGCACCGGCAGCCGGCACGAGAAGCTGCGCCAGATGGGCAGCGCCTCGGTGCGCGCCTACCTCGACGGCGAGGACACACTGAAGACCCGCCAGCGCATCGTGCTGGACTACCTCAATACCGTACCCCTGTCCGCCAAGGCCGGCTTCGGCGAAGTCAACGGCATGGGCGATGGCCTGTGGGCCTGGTACGGACGGGATTTCGACGAGGTGAACCGTATCCTCGGCCGGCCGATGGCGGGCAGCGGCAAAGTGGAGAACGGCGAAGACCTGCCGGTGCGCGCGCTGGCCTTCAAGCAGGCGCTGTCGCTGACGATTGCCCAGCGCCGGCCATCCTATTACCTCGCCGGCGGCGCCCAGGGCCTGAACGAGCTCACCGATGCCCACCTGCGCCTGCTCGCCGACGAGGGCGTCATCCAGCCCTCGCTGCGCGACGCCGCGCTGGATGTGAAGCTGAAGCTGCGGGAAGAGTCCGTCGCCGCACCGCCGGTAGCCTTCGTCACCCGCAAGGCAGTCACCTCACTGCGTACCCATCTTTCCGGCCTGCTGGGCGTATCGCGTCTCTACGACCTGGATCGCCTGGACCTCTCCGCCGGGAGCACGCTGCACGGCGAAGTCCAGCGCAATGTCACCGCGGTGCTGCGCGAGCTGGGCGACCCGGCACGCGCCCGCGAGGCCGGGCTGTTCGGTTTCCGCATGTTCTCCGAGGGGCAAGACCCGTCCAAGGTGATGTTCAGCTTCACCCTGTACGAAAGCGCCGGCGGCGCCAACCGCCTGCGCCTGCAGACCGACAACTACGACCAGCCCTTCGACATCAATGAAGGCGCCCGCCTGGACCTGGGCTCCACCGCCAAACTGCGCACCCTGGTGAGCTACCTTGAACTGGTGGCGGCGCTGCACGCCGAGTACGCCGACCGCGACGCGGCGGAACTGCGCCGCCTGCCCCGCCAGGGCACCGACTTCCTCAGCCACTGGGCGCTGGACTACCTCGCCACCGCGCGCGACCGCGAACTGAAACCCATGCTAGAGGCGGCCATGGACCGCCGCTACTCCGCCAGTCCGCAAGAGCAGTTCTTCACCGGCGGCGGCCTGCACACCTTCGGCAACTTCAGCCGGGATGACGACAAGAAGATCATGACGGTGCGCGAGGCTTTCCGGAACTCGGTGAACCTCGTCTTCATCCGCATGATGCGCGACATCGTGCGCTACCACGTTGCCCGCAACCCGGCCGCCTCCGGCATCTTCACCGACCCGGATGACCCGCGCCGGCGCGACTACCTCAACCGCTTCGCCGACCGCGAAGGCAAGGTCTTCCTTTCCATCTTCTATCGCAAGCACCAAGGCCACACGCCGGCAGAAAGCGTGAGCCTGATGGTCGAGGGCCTGCAGCCGACACCGCGCCGGCTGGCGGTGATCCTGCGCGCCACCTGGCCGGAAGCCAGCCTGGCGGAATTCAGCGCCGCGCTCGGCAACCATCTGCGCGACAGCGACAAGCTGAGCGAAGCCGAAACCCGCGACCTCTACGACCGCTTCGGCCCCGGCCGCTACTCGCTGCCCGACCAGGGCTACCTCGCCGGCATCCATCCCCTGGAACTGTGGCTCGCCGGCTTCCTGCGCACCCACCCCGGCGCCACGCTGTCGCAGGTGCTGGAAGCCAGCGGCGACGAACGCCTGGCGGTCTACACCTGGCTGTTCCGAACCCGCCACAAGAACGCGCAGGACGTGCGCATCCGCAGCCTGCTGGAAGTCGAAGCCTTCATCGAGATCGGCCGCAGCTGGCGGCGGCTGGGCTATCCCTTCGAGTCGCTGACGCCCTCTTACGCTTCTTCCATCGGCAGCTCGGCGGACCGCCCGGCAGCGCTGGCGGAACTGGTCGGCATCATCGTGAACAAGGGCAAGCGGCTGCCGGTAGTGCGGCTGGACAATCTGCACTTCGCCGCCGGCACGCCTTACGAAACCGAACTGGTCCGCGGCCCCGGCGCGCCGGAACAAGTGCTGCCCGAAGCACTGACCGAGGTGGTGCGCGGCGCGATGGTGGATGTCGCCGAGAACGGCACCGCCCGCCGGCTCAAGGGCGTGTTCCACCGCGCGGACGGCACGCCGCTGGTGGTCGGCGGCAAGACCGGCACCGGCGACCACCGCTACGACGTCTATGGCAAGGGCGGTCAGCTGATCTCCTCGCGTGTCGTAACCCGTTCCGCCACGCTGGTCTTCCTCGTCGGCGACCGCTTCTTCGGCACGCTGACCGCCTACGTCGGCGAGCCCTACGCCGAGCAGTACGCCTTCACCAGCTCCCTCGCGGTACAACTCGCCCGCTCCCTCGCGCCCCTGCTGGAACCGCTGATGGCGGAGGATGCGCAGGGCCAGCCGAGCAGCTGCCGCATCCCCAGCGACGCCTGAACGCAAGGCCGGCCGTGCGCGTGCGCCGCCGGCCTTGTGCCATCATCCGGCCTCGACAATAAAAACGACTCGCGATGAAACCGTTCTGGAGCGGCGCCACGCCCGGCCACCCCTATCTCCTGCTCACCCTCACCGCCCTGTTCTGGGCGGGCAACATGGTCATGGGGCGCGCCGTTCGCGCCGATGTACCGCCCATCGCGCTGGCCTTCTGGCGCTGGGTGATCGCGCTGGCGCTGGTGCTGCCTTTCGCCCTGCCCCACCTGCGTTCGCAATGGCCCATCCTGCGCAAGGCCTGGCGGCCGGTACTCATCCTCGGCGCCATCGGCATAGGCGGCTACAACACCTTCGCCTACATCGCGCTGCAATACACCACCGCAACCAGCGCCACCCTGCTGAACTCCTTCATTCCGGTGGCGACCATCGCCCTCACCTTCCTGCTGCTCGGCAAGCGGCTTTCGGCGATCGAAGGCTGGGGCGTACTGGTTTCACTGATCGGCGTGCTCACCCTGGTCAGCCACGGCAGCCTGCAGACGCTGCTGGGGCTCAGCCTGAATACCGGCGATATCTGGATGCTCACCGCGGTGCTCACCTGGGGTCTGTACACCGTCGGCCTGCAGTGGCGGCCGCAGGGCGTGGATCCGATGCTGATGCTGGCCGCTTTCACCGTGGTCGGGCTGATCGTGCTGGCGCCGGTCTATGCCTGGGAGCTGTCCAGCGGGCGCAGCATCAACCTCAGCCTGCCGGCGATAGGTGGCATCCTCTACACCGGCATCTTTCCCGGCTTCCTCGGTTATGTGTTCTACAACGCCGGCGTCGCGGCAGTGGGGCCCAACCGCAGCGCGCTCTTCATCCACTTGATGCCGGTTTTCGCCACCATCCTGGCGGCGCTGTTCCTGGGAGAACGGCCTTACTGGTACCACTTTGCCGGCATCGGCCTGGTCTTCGCCGGCATCCTCCTCACCACTCGCAAGCCTGCGGGCTGACGATGTTCCAGAAGCTGAAACGGTGGCTGGGCCTGCGCGATGAACGTCCGCTGATCGAGGAGGCGATCTGGGAAGAGGTGGAAGCCGGCCTGCCCTTCCTCGACTATCTCGACGCGGCGGACAGGCCGCGCCTGCGCGAGATGGCCGCCGGGTTCCTGACCATCAAGCAGTTCCACGGCGCGCACGGCATGGAGCTGACCGACCGCATGTTGCTGACGATTGCGCTGCAGGCCTGCCTGCCGGTGCTCAATCTTGGCCTGCAGGCTTACCGCGGCTGGGTCGGGATCGTGGTCTATCCAGGTGATTTCGTCATTCCGCGCAAGGAAATGGACGAAGACGGCGTGGTCCATGAATACGACGACGAAGTGCTGGGCGAAGCCTGGGAAGGCGGCCCGGTGCTGCTTTCCTGGTTCGACGAGGATGAGCCGGAAGGTGTGAATGTGGTGATCCACGAGTTCGCCCACAAGCTGGACATGGAAAACGGTGGCGTGGATGGCCTGCCGGTGCTGCGGCCCGGCATGTCCGCCCAGGCCTGGGCGGAGGCCTTCGAGCCGGCCTACGAACAGTTCTGTGCCCAGGTGGATGCCGGCGAGGAAACACTGCTGGACCCATACGGTGCCGAGCATCCGGGCGAGTTCTTCGCGGTGGCTTCCGAAACCTTCTTCGAAGCCCCCTTGCTACTGCAGGAAGCCTTCCCGGAAGTCTATGGACAGCTGGCCCGGTATTACCGGCTGGACCCGGCCGGGGGCGAAGCGAAATTGCTCGCGCTGCAGCAAAGGTAATAAAAATTCATTCGTCGCAAAGCCCGTATTCATCAGGGTTTCGGCAATGAGATTCATTCCTGGCAATGGTTTTTCACATTGCGGGATCGAAGCCGTTTGGCACTCTGCGTTTTGCCTGCCTAAGCTGAAATCACCGCCCCTGCGGCGGTGATTTGTTCTTGCAACGGAGGGTGTCACATGGCCATTACCTGGATTCTGGTTGCCAACGCCAGCCTGGCGAAGCTGTATGCGAACCTCGGCCCCAACAAGGGCTTGAAGCTGGTAAAGGAACTAATCCATCCGGCTAGCCGCCGGAAAAACGCCGACCTCGTAACCGACCGCCCCGGCAGCATGGCCGCAGGAGGTGTCGCGGGAGGTGCCAAGCAGCCACAGACCTTGCCCAAGCAGCACGAGGCCAAGGTATTCGCGCAGGAGATCGCCCAAACGCTCTACCTGGGACGGGCGCAGAATGCGTTCCGTCGCGCAATCATCGTGGCGCCCCCGGCATTCATGGGCATGCTCAATACCGTGATGGACGGGCCTACCGCCCAACTCGTCTCGGACCGTTTCGAAAAGGACTACACCAAGACGCCTGAACCGGAACTGGCCTTGCGCCTTTCGACCGCGATCTACCTCTGATTTCGACTGCCTCCCTCAGGGAGGCGCAAGGGCCGATCCGGACGGCCCGACCACCGCGGGGCGCTTGGCGCCCCGCATTCATTTCCGCGCCAGCGGCCATTCGCCCAGCGTGCGGTAGTGCGCTCCGCTCTGCAGGCGCTGGGATTCCACCAGGCGGAAGCTGCTGACATCCCACTCCAGCGCTTCCGGCATCGCCTCGTCCGGCGGCTCACTTCTGGCATTACGCAGCACAGTGAGATGCGGCGAATAGTTTCCTGCCTCCAAGCGGAACCCCGCCTGGCGCAGAATCGCACTCAGCCCACGCTGCAGATGGCGCAGGGAGTCCGGCATGCTGCCGGGCGCCAGCCAGAGGATGCGATGCCCGTGCCAGCTGCCCTGGCGTTCCAGCCTGAGGCGGAATGGCGCGGCGTCCAGCCCGGTTGCGGCCTGCTCGATAGCGGGCAGACGGGCGCGTTCGATATCGCCGAGAAAGGCCAGGGTCAGGTGCAGCGTGTCCTGCTTCATGACGCGGCCCTGGCAGCTTCGCTGCAACTGGAGCGCATGCTGATGGATCGCGTGAGCCAGGCCCGGTGACGGCCAGCAGGCGAAAAACACCCGGGCGCGCTCGCCCATGGTTCAGCCCGCGCGGGCGAGCAGGCAGACGACCTGGGCGGCGATACCTTCGCCGCGCCCGGTGAAACCCAGCTTCTCGGTCGTCTTGCCCTTGATGTTGACCGCGGCCGCGTCCATTTCCAGGTCGGCAGCGATGTTGGCGACCATGGCCGGCGCGTGGGGCAGGATGCGCGGCGCGCGGCAGATCACCGTCGCGTCCACATTGACCACCTGCCAGCCCGCTGTCCGTACCCGCGACCAGGCCTCGCGCAGCAGTACCCGGCTGTCGGCACCGGCATGAGCGGGGCCGGTATCCGGGAACAGGCGGCCGATGTCGCCCAGGCCAGCGGCGCCCAGCACCGCGTCCGTCACCGCATGCAGCAGAACGTCGGCATCGGAGTGGCCAAGCAGGCCCATATGGAAAGGAATGGTGACGCCGCCGATGATCAGCGCCCGGCCGGGCACCAGGGCATGCACGTCGAAACCCTGGCCGATACGGAAGGGGATGCTCATACCGTTTTCTCCTCGCGGTTCTGGAGTATCCACTCGGCCAGGTGCAGGTCCAGCGGCCAGGTCACCTTGAGGTTGGTCGCATCGCTCTCCACCAGCCGCGGATGCAGGCCAGCGGCTTCCAGCGCGCTGGCCTCGTCGGTGACTTCCCGCGCGCTTTCCAGCGCCCGGCGCAGCATCACGTAGCGGAACATCTGCGGCGTCTGCGCCTGCCACAGGCTGTCGCGCGGCACGGTGGCGGCGACGTGGCGATGGCTGTCGGCGCGCTTCAGCGTATCCGCCACCGGCACCGCCAGCAGCCCGCCGACCTCTTCACCGGCGAGTTCGCGCACCAGCTTGTCGATATGCCAGGGCGCAAGGCAGGGGCGCGCGGCGTCGTGCACCAGCACCCAGTCGGACTGCTCCGCCTCGTTGGCAATGGCGCGCAGACCGGCCAGCACACTGTCCGCCCGGCTCGGGCCGCCGCAGAACAGCGGCACCAGCTTGGGACCAAGCGCACTCCAATCGTGCCGCGCCCACTCGGCGTCGCCAACCGAGAGCACGACGAAAACCTTGTCGATGTCCGGCGCCTGACACAGCACGGACAGGGTGTGGAACAGCAGCGGCCGCCCGAGCAGGGGCAGGTACTGCTTCGGCTGCGCCGAACCCATGCGGGAACCGCTGCCGGCAGCCGGTACCAGGGCGAAATGGCGGGGATGGAAGTTTTGCATGGCGCGGATTCTAACCGCGCCCTTCCCTACCGCAATCTCCGCCGCGATCTCTGTCTCCATGTGCGCGGGCGCAACACCATGGCCGGTCGATACGCCACCGATGCAGATGAGGGCCGGCTGCCAGCTCAGCGGGCGTGCCTATAATCAAAGACCAAGCCCGCAATGCGGGCGCGGTTTTTGCTCTACTTCACCTGTCCGTAGTTCTTCTCTCGCCATGGCCATCGCTTCTGTCCGTCCGGCCGCTGTCGCCGGCCAGTTCTACCCCGCCGATGATCGGGTGCTGCGTGCCCAGATCAGCGAAATGCTCTCGTCCGCGGTTGCGCTGGATGAAGCGCCGATGCCGAAGGCACTGGTGGTGCCCCACGCCGGCTACATCTATTCCGGCCCGGTGGCCGCCACTGCCTACGCCAGCCTGGGGCCGCTGCGCCAGCAGATCCGCCGCGTCGTCCTGCTCGGGCCGGCCCATCGCATGCCGGTAAGTGGTTTTGCACTACCGGCAGCACAGGCCTTCGCCACGCCGCTGGGCGAGATTCCGATTGCCCGGGAAGCCTGGCTAGCGCTGCAGGAAAGGCCTGATGTGGTGGTGGATGACCGCCCCCACGCGCTGGAGCACGCGCTGGAAGTCCAGTTGCCTTTCCTACAGCTTTGTCTGGACAGCTTCGAACTTGTGCCGCTGCTGGTGGGCCGCAGCACGCCGGAAGCCGCCGGCGATCTGCTGGAAGCGCTGTGGGGCGGGCCGGAGACGCTGATCGTCATCAGCTCCGATCTCTCCCACTACCACCCCTACCATCAGGCTTCCACCTGCGACCGCGCCACGGTGCAGCAGATCCTGCTCATGCACGGCGGCATCGACCACGAGCAGGCCTGCGGCGCCACCGCGGTCAATGGCCTGATTCCGGTTGCGCGCCGGCATGGGCTGGAGCCCAAGCTGCTGGACCTGCGCAACTCCGGAGACACCGCCGGCGACCGCAGCCGTGTCGTCGGCTACGCCAGCATTGCCTTCTGCGATCCCCTGCCCGATGCCGCTCTCAGACACTGAACTCGGCGCCCTGCTGCTGGCCCGCACCCGCCAGGCCATCGCCCACCACCTCGGGCTGGGCGAGCCGCCTCCGGCCGAACCCGCGCTTGCCGAGCGCGGCGCCACCTTCGTCACCCTGACCAGGAATGGCGAACTGCGCGGCTGCATCGGCAGCCTGCGGCCGCAGCGCAGCCTGGCGGACGACGTTGCGGCGAATGCGGTCGGCGCCTGCCGCGATCCGCGCTTCCCGCTGCTGGCTCCCAGCGAGTTTCCACTGATCCGCGTCGAAGTCTCGCTGCTGTCGCCGCCGGATTTCCTCGACTTCACTGACGAGGCCGGCCTGCTGGCGCCGCTGCGTCCGGGTGTGGATGGTCTCATCCTGTTCGCCGATTGCCGCAGCGCCACCTTTCTGCCGCAGGTCTGGTCCCAGCTGCCGGAACCCGCCGCCTTCCTCGCCGCGCTCAAGAGCAAGCTGGGGCTGGCGCCGGACTACCCGACCGAACGCCTGATGGCGGCCCGCTACACCGTGCGCAAGTGGGAAGAACCTTCGTCGCCGGAGAAGGAAGCATGAAGGCCAGCTCTGCAGACATGGCTCCCGCCGAGGGCGGCGGCCACGGACATGGGCATGGCCACGGTCATCCCGGCGGCCACCCCGCCTCGCCCGAGGGGCTGTTCCAGCTGCCCGAGCTGAAGCTGCGGCGCTATGCCAAGGGCGAGTACATCACCTATCCCGGCAGCGGCGACGATGCCGTCTTCCAGCTGCAGAGCGGCCGCCTGCGGGTTTTCCTCTCCGGTGAGGACAAGGAGCTGACCCTCGCCTTCCTGGAGCCGGGCGAAGTTTTCTCCAGCCACACCCGCGCCTGGGTCGAGGCGGTGAGCGACTGCAGCCTGCTGATCGCCGACACCAAGCGCTTCCAGGCCCAGCTGCTGGCCGACCCCAAGCTCACGCCAGCCATCATCCGGGTGTTCGCCCGGCTGCTCAGCAACTCCATCAACATCATCGAGAACCTCGCCTTCCGCGACGTCAGCGCCCGGCTGGCGAACTTCGTGCTGGGGCTGGCGCGCGCGGCGGACCCTGATCTGCCGGTGGGCCTGCAAGTGCCCCTGCAGCTGCGCACCGAAGACATCGCCCGCCTGCTGGGCACCTCACGCCAGACGGTGTCCTCGTTGATCAGCCAGCTGGTGCGCGACGAGGTACTCGCCCGCGACGGCCGCCGCGCCCTGCTGCTGCTGGACCCGGCGGAACTGGCGCGGCGCGCGAAAGGCAGCGAATTGTCGTCTGGCTGACAGACAGCGGTACGGGGTGGGCCACAGAATCGCGTCCATAGCCAACTCCGAGGACTGCCCCATGAACGCACCGCTTCCCCCCAAGAGCCAGCAGCTGAGCAACCCCTTCGCCGAAGCGCTGGACAAGCCGGACCGCTACATCTCCTTCTGCGGCATCGACTGCGACGGCAACGCCAAGCTGCTGATGAGCTACATCCGCCGGCACATCGACACCCCGGGCCAGAGCAACGCCTTCTGGGACAAGTTCCGCGACAAGCTGGAAGGCCGCAGCAGCGAGCGCTGCGACGAGCTCTTCCTGGTGCACAGCTACATCAACATGATCCGCGAGCTGCTGGAAACCTACGACGACGAGGAAGGCCTGGTGCTGCTGGACAAGCTCGAAGAGGAATGCTGCTGAGGGCGTCCCCGCGGCAGCTTTGCCGGGGCCTCCGCCCGGCAGATCAGAAGCGCCGTGCTAGCCTGAACCAAGGACTGTTCAGGCCAGCACGGAAATGGATCTCCCCAGCGATCACCCCGCCCGCTACTGGCACGCCCTGGACAACGGGCGCCTCCAGTGCGATCTGTGCCCGCGCTACTGCCATCTGCACGAAGGCCAGCGCGGCGCCTGCTTCGTGCGCAAGAACAGCGGCGGCCGGCTGGTTCTCACCACCTGGGGCCGCAGCTCCGGCTTCTGCATCGATCCGATAGAAAAGAAGCCGCTCAACCACTTCCACCCCGGCAGCAGCGTGCTCTCCTTCGGCACCGCCGGCTGCAACCTCGCCTGCAAGTTCTGCCAGAACTGGGACATCAGCAAATCCCGCGACATGGACCGTTTGATGGATCAGGCACAGCCTGAGGACATCGCCCTTGCCGCCCCGCGCAACGGCTGCCGCAGCGTCGCTTTCACCTACAACGATCCGGTGATCTTCGCCGAGTACGCGATGGACATCGCCGACGCCTGCCATGCGCACGGTATCGCCACCGTGGCGGTCACCGCCGGCTACATCACGCCTGCCGCGCGGGCGGATTTCTTCTCCCGCATGGATGCCGCCAATGTGGACCTCAAAGGTTTCAGCCCGGCCTTCTACCGCCAGCTCTGCGGTGCCGAGCTGCAGCCTGTCCTGGATACGCTCGTCTGGCTGCGCCACCACAGCGATGTCTGGCTGGAAATCACCACCCTGCTGATCCCGGAGCGCAACGACAGCGATGCCGAGCTGCGGGCACTGTCGCGCTGGGTCTGCAACGAACTCGGCGACGAGGTGCCGCTGCACTTCACCGCTTTCCACCCCGACCACAAGATGCGCGACGTGCCGGCCACGCCGCCGGAAACGCTGGGCCGCGCCCGCCGCATCGCGCTGGATGCCGGCTTGAAGCACGTTTATACCGGCAACGTCCATGACACCGAAGGCGGCACCACCCGCTGCGCCCAGTGCGGCGGGGTGCTGATCGTGCGGGACTGGTACCGGATCCTGGATTACCGGCTCGATGCCGAGGGTGCCTGCCCCTGTTGCGGCACCCGCCTCGCCGGCCGTTTCGGCCCCTACGGCAAGCCCTTCGGCCCGTGCCGCATTCCCATCGCGATACACGCCACAAGCCCAGCCTGAGCCGGCTTGCCCGCATCGGGCGGCTGTGCCATGCTGGCCCCACGCCCGCAGCCGGTCCCGGCCGCGGCTTCAGCCGAGAAGAAGCGCCGTGAAGCTCCGCCACACTCTGATCAGCCTGCCCACCGACGGCATCTGGCTAGATGGCCTGCTCTCCCATGCGCCGGATGTGCGCGCCCTGGCCATCATCCTGCAGCCGAATGCCCACCATCCGGCCCGCGCCCGCGAGTCGCTGATCGCCGACACCCTGCAGGAAGCCGGCTTCGCCACGCTGACGATGAATCTCCTCACCCACTACGAGGAAAGCCGCGACCCCGATGCCCATTTCAACGTTCCGCTGCTGGCCAACCGGGTGCTGGCCACCGCGGACTGGGTGTTGCACCAGCCGCCGCTGATCGGCCTGCCCATCGGCCTGGTCTCCCTGGGCACCGCCAGCGGCGCCGCCATCCGCGCGGCGTCCAAGTCGCCCGAGTGCTTCGGCGCCCTCGCCTGCCTGGGCGGCCGGCCCGACCTCGCCGGTGCCGCTCCGCTGCGCACCCTGGTCCGGCCGGTGAGTTTCATCGTCGGCAGCCAGGACGGCGGTCTGGAAATGCTGCGCCAAGCCTACGACCTCATCACCGCCACCCGCGCCTGGAAGGTACTGGACACTGGCGACTTCACCCAGACCGACGACGCCAGCATCCAGTCCGGCGCCCACATCGCCGCAGACTGGCTGATCGCCCATCTGCCGGAGCGGCCACCGGCGATCCTCGAACCGCAGTCTGTTCCGCAGGATGAGCCGCCCATCGCCTCTCCCGCCGCGCCTCACAGCCCCAGCTGAATTCCTCCAGCCGCGATCTCCAGCCTGGAACAAGCGGCTGAACCGCCCGAACGGATCACGCAAGTACCTGGAACTTCAGGCCTATCCGGCCCGACGAACGCGCTATCGAAGCCCCGCAGCGGCGACTAAGCTCGAATAGTCTCCCTCCGGCAGCAGCCGATCGCGCATGAGTATTTCCGGCGTCTCGTCCTCCTCCAGCTACGTCTATCAGCCCAACGATTCCCGCTCCAGCACAGGGAAGGAGCAAGGCTTGTCGCGCGAGGCGGCGCTGACCGAGGCCGAGCAACGGGAAGTCACCCAGCTGGAGACGCGGGACCGCAAAGTCCGGGCGCATGAGGCGGCACATGTGGCCGCCGGCGGCAATCTGGTCACCCGCGGCGCCACCTACTCCTTCCGCACCGGGCCGGACGGCGAGCGCTACGCCGTCGGCGGTGAAGTCCGTATCGACACCTCCGAAGGCAAGACACCGGAGGAGACGGCCGACAAGGCGCGGCAGATCGCCTCCGCTGCCCTTGCTCCGGCGGATCCCTCCAGCCAGGACAGGCAGGTAGCCGCCAAGGCCCGGGCCATGGAAGTTGAAGCCCGGGCGGAGATCGTTGCGCAGCGCGCCGCGGAAACCCAGGAGAGCAGCCAGCAAGAGAAAGCCGCCGCGCCGGTCCGCGATCTCTCCCGCAGCTACGGCAGCACCACCGCCTCCGGCAACACCATAGACACCTACGCCTGAAGCCCGGAGGCCCCGGCCCGCCCTCGCGGCAGCGAGAGCCGCGCGGCGCCTCGCGCTACGACTTATCACCTAGCTGGTCGCGCGGCGCCCCGGCGAGGGGCTTCCTCTATAATCCGGGCTTATTCCATCCCATTTCCGCGCCGTGCGTCTGCTGTCGCGGGTCGAGTTCATGTCCAGTTTCGACTCTCTGCTCCCCGGTCTGTCCGCCCTGTCCCTGCCCAAGCCCGGCGGCAAGCTGGACCTTCCGCCGCTGGCCGGTTCCAGCGATGCCCTGGCGCTCGCCCAGCTCGCAGGCCGCGGCCAGATGCTCACCGTGGTCACCGCCAACCCGCTGGACGCCCAGCGCCTGCAGGACGAGCTCGCCTGGCTTGCTCCCGGCCTGCGCCTGCACCTGCTGCCGGACTGGGAAACCCTGCCCTACGACAGCTTCTCCCCGCACCAGGACCTGATCTCCGAGCGCCTCTCCACCCTGTATGCCATCAGCCGCGGCGAGGCCGACGTGGTGCTGGTGCCGGCCAGCACCGCGCTCTACCGCATGGCGCCGGCCGCCTACCTCGCCGCCTACACCTTCTTCCTCAAGCAGGGCGCCAGGTTGGACGTGGAGCAGTTGCGGGCGCAGATGGCGCTGGCCGGCTACGCGCATGTGACGCAGGTGGTGAGCCCGGGCGAATTCTCGGTGCGCGGCGGGCTGGTGGATCTCTTCCCCATGGGCTCGCCGCTGCCCTACCGCATCGACCTCTTCGACGACGAGATCGAGAGCATCAAGACCTTCGATCCGGACACCCAGCGCACCGTCTACCCGACCAAGGAAATCCGCCTGCTGCCGGCGCGCGAGTTTCCGCTGGACGACGGCGGCCGCACCCGCTTCCGCAGCCGCTTCCGCGAAACTTTCGAAGGCGATCCGTCCAAGGCCTCCATCTACAAGGACGTCTCCAACGGCATCGCGCCGGCGGGCATCGAGTATTACCTGCCGCTGTTCTTCGAAGAGACGGCCACGCTGTTCGATTACCTGCCGGCCGACACCCCGGTGCTGCTGCACCGCGACGTTTCCGCCACCATCGCCGAGTTCTGGCGCGACACCCGCTCCCGCTACGACCTGCTGAAGGGCGACCGCAGCAAGCCGGTGCTGCCGCCTGAGCAGCTCTTCCTGTCGGAGGAGTCCTTCTTCGTCGCCTTGAAGAACCGGCCTCGGCTCACGCTGGCCTCCGGCGCCGCGGGCGAAGCTGCCCGGGCGCTGCCGGAGCTGGCGGTTGAGCGCAAGGCCACCGATCCGCTGCACAAGCTGAAGACGCTGCTGCAGGGCGAATGGTGCAGCCAGGGCGGCCGGGTGCTGCTGCTGGCGGACTCGCCCGGCCGCCGCGAGACCATCTCCGAATACCTCGCCGAGTACGGCCTCAAACCCAGCGCCAGCGCCGACTTCAACGCTTTCGTCGATGGCGACAGCGCCTTCGCCCTCGGGATCGGCCCGCTCGCCGTCGGCTTCCTGCTGCCGGAAGCGCGCATCGCCGTCATCACCGAGGCCGAGCTGTACGCCACCACCGCGCGCAGCCGCGCCCGCCGCGAGGCGAAGAAGGCGGCGACCATGGAAGGCTGGCTGCGCGACCTCTCCGAACTCAAGATCGGCGACCCGGTGGTGCACGTCTCCCACGGCATCGGCCGCTACCTCGGCCTGGTGCACATGAACCTCGGCGAGGGCGACACCGAGTTCCTGCACCTGGAATACAACGCCGGCGACAAGCTCTATGTGCCGGTGTCGCAGTTGCATGTGATCACCCGCTACGCCGGCGCCGACCCGGACGCGGTGGACCTGCACCGCCTCGGCTCCGGCCAGTGGGAGAAGGCGAAGAAGAAGGCGGCGATGCAGGTGCGCGACACCGCCGCCGAACTGCTCGCCCTCTACGCCCAGCGCGCCGCGCGCCCCGGCCACCGCTTCGACTTCAAGCAGCACGACCTGGAAGCCTTCGCCGAGGCTTTCGGCTTTGACACCACACCGGACCAGCAGGCCGCCATCGACGCCGTCGTCGCCGACATGAAGTCTGGCCGGCCGATGGACCGCCTTGTATGCGGCGACGTCGGCTTCGGCAAGACCGAGGTGGCGCTGCGGGCCGCCTTCATCGCGGTGGCCGATGGCAAGCAGGTGGTGGTGCTGTGTCCCACCACGCTGCTGGCCGAGCAGCATTACCAGACCTTCGCCGACCGCTTCGCCGACTGGCCGATCAAGATCGCCGAGCTGTCGCGCTTCAAATCGGCCAAGGAGCAGGCGGAAGCGCTGGTCCAGCTCGGCGAGGGCAAGGTGGACATCATCATCGGCACCCACCGCCTGCTGCAGAAGGACGTGGTGTTCAAGCGCCTGGGCCTGGTCATCATCGACGAGGAACACCGCTTCGGCGTGCGCCAGAAAGAGGCGCTGAAGCAGCTGCGCAGCGAGGTGGACATCCTCACCCTCACCGCCACGCCAATTCCCCGCACCCTGGGGCTGGCGATGGAAGGACTGCGCGAGTTCTCGGTGATCGCCACCGCGCCGCAGAAGCGCCTCGCCATCAAGACCTTCGTGCAGAGCTGGAGCAAGGGCATCGTGCGCGAGGCGGTGCTGCGCGAGTTCAAGCGCGGCGGCCAGGTGTACTTCCTCCACAACGAGGTGGACACCATAGAGAACATGCGCAACGACCTGGCGGAGTTGCTGCCGGAAGCGCGCATCGTGGTCGGCCACGGCCAGTTGCCGGAACGCGAACTGGAACGGGTGATGCGCGACTTCACCCAGCAGCGCGCCAACCTGCTGCTGTGCACCACCATCATCGAAACCGGCATCAACATCCCCACCGCCAACACCATCATCATGAACCGGGCGGATCGCTTCGGCCTCGCCCAGCTGCACCAGCTGCGCGGGCGCGTCGGCCGCTCCCACCACCAGGCCTACGCCTATCTGCTGACCGATGCGAACGCCAAGCCTTCCGCGCAGGCGCAGAAGCGGCTGGAGGCGATCTCGATGATGGAAGAGCTGGGCTCCGGCTTCTACCTGGCGATGCACGACCTGGAGATCCGCGGCGCCGGCGAGGTGCTGGGCGAGAACCAGTCGGGCGAGATCCAGCAGGTCGGCTTCTCGCTCTACACCGAGATGCTCAAGCGCGCGGTGAAGGACCTGCAGGCCGGCAAGGAGCCGGACCTGTCGCAGCCGCTGGAAGTCGTTTCCGAGATCAACCTGCACGCCCCTGCCCTGCTGCCTACCGACTACTGCCCGGACGTGGGCGAGCGCCTGACCCTGTACAAGCGCCTGGCCAACTGCGACTCCGACGACGAGCTGCGCGGCCTGCAGGAAGAACTCATAGACCGCTTCGGCGAACTGCCGCCGCAAACCCAGGCGCTGATCGAGACCCACCGTCTGCGCCTGCTGCTCAAGCCCTGGAACGTGCAGAAGCTGGACGCCTCCGAGGCGCAGATCAGCGTGCAGTTCGGCCCCGCGGCACCAATCGACCCGGCCAAGGTCATCTTCCTCATCCAGAAGGACAAGAACACCCGCATGGCCGGCCCGGACAAGCTGATCCGCAAGGTCAACCTGCCGGTACTCAAGCAGCGCGCGCAAGCGGTGCGGGAATTGCTGGACGCGGTGAAGGCCTGATCCGGGCCAGCCGCCGACCGGAGGACGCCCCATGCTGATCAACTGCATTGCCTACCAGCACGGCCGCAAGCTGGCCGACCTCGAAGTCGAGCAGATCAGCGACTACCTCGCCAAGCCGGATTGCTTCGTCTGGGTGGCGCTGAAGGACGCCACCACCGAAGAGCTGGCGACCATGAAGCAGGAGTTCAACCTACACGAGCTCGCCATCGAGGACGCCGCCCACGGCCACCAGCGGCCCAAGATCGAGGAATACGGCGACGAGGTGTTCGCGGTGATGCACCTCATCGAGGAGCACGAGGGCCAGCTGCATGTCGGCGAGGTGGATGTGTTCGTCGGCCCCAACTACATCCTCTCGGTGCGCAGCGGCAGCAAGCAGGACTTCCTCGGCGTGCGGGCGCGCTGCGAACGCGAGCCCAAGATGCTGGCACGCGGTTCCGGCTACGTGTTCTACGCGCTGATGGACGCGGTGGTGGACCGCTACTTCCCGTTGATCGAGAAGCTGGAGAACGAGCTGGAACTGCTGGAGGAGCGCATCTTCACCAAGGGCGCCGCCCGCACCAGCAGCATCCGCCGCCTCTACCGCCTGAAGCGCAAGGTGACGGTGCTGAAGCATGCGGTGACGCCGCTGATGGAGGCCGCCGGCAAGCTGCAGAGCGGCCGGGTGCCGCCGGTGTGCAGCAGCAGCCGCAACTACTTCCGCGACGTCTACGACCACCTCACCCGCATCAACGCCTCGCTGGACAGCACGCGTGAAACCATCGCCACCGCCATCCAGGTGAACCTCTCCATGGTCGCCATCGACCAGACCGAGGTGAGCAAACGGCTGGCGGCCTGGGCCGGGATATTCGCCGTCGCCACCGCCTTCGCCGGCCTCTGGGGCATGAACTTCGTGCACATGCCGGAGCTGCAGTGGGAGTACGGCTACCCGACCGCGCTGGGCCTGATCGCCGCCTCCTGCGGCCTGCTGTACTGGCGCTTCAAGAAGGCACGCTGGCTGTAGCACCCCGCGGCGGCGGGCGTGGAGCTCAGGTGAAGCTGGTCGCCGGCACCGCCGCCAGCAGACTCCATTCCGCCTTCGGCTGGCCGAACAGGAAACCCTGGAAAGCCTGGCAGCCGTGGCGGGCGAGAAAGGCGTACTGCGCCTCCGTCTCCACCCCTTCCGCCAGCACGCTCAGGCCCAGGCTCTGGCCGAGGGCGATGATGGTGCGGGCGATCACCGCGTCGTTCGGGTCGGTGAGCACGTCGCGGACGAAGGAGCGGTCTATCTTCAGTTGCTCTATCGGCAGGCGCTTGAGGTAGGCGAGCGAGGAATAGCCGGTGCCGAAGTCATCCAGCGAAAAGCCGACGCCGAGCTGCTTCAGCCGCGTCATCTTGGCGACGATCTCTTCCACGTCGTCCAGCAGCAGGCTTTCGGTCAGCTCCAGCTTCAGCCGCGCGGGATCGGCGCCGCTGCGGTCCAGCGCACCGACCACCTGGTCGACGAAATCCGGATGGCGGAACTGGCGCACGCTGACATTCACCGCCAACGTCAGCGCCGCCGTGGCCGGCGCCCGCGCCCATACCGCGAGCTGACGACAGGCCGCCTCCAGCACCCAGCGGCCTATGGGCACGATCAGTCCGCTGCGCTCGGCCAGCGGAATGAAGTCCGCCGGCGAGATGTTGCCGCGCTCCGGGTGATGCCAGCGCAACAGCGCCTCGGCGCCGGTGGCCTGGCCATTGCGGTCCAGCTGCGGCTGGTAGTGCAGCAGGAACTGATTCTCGCGCAGGCCCTGGCGCAGGTCGGATTCCAGCGCCGAATAGGCGGCGACCTCCGCCTGCATCGCCGGATCGAAGAAGCGCAGCGTGTTGCGGCCGGCCTCCTTGGCCTGGTACATCGCCAGGTCGGCGCGCTTCAGCAGCTCGTCGATGTGCTGGTCGGCGGCATCGAACAGGGTGATGCCTATGCTGGGCGTGCTGTGGAATTCGCGGCCGGCGATGGCGTAAGGGCTGTTGAGGGCGAGCAGGATCTTGTCGCCCACCGCCTCGGCGGCGGCGATCGCCTCCCACGGCTGTGCGCTGAGGTCTTCCAGCATCACCACGAACTCGTCGCCGCCCAGGCGGGCCACCGTGTCCGCGCCGCGCACCGAGGCCACCAGCCGTTCCGCCACCTGGCACAGCAGGTGGTCGCCGTACTCATGGCCCTGGGTGTCGTTCAGCGTCTTGAAGTTGTCCAGGTCGATGAACAGCAGCGCGCCATGGCGCTGGCCGCGGACGTGGCCGGCCAGGGCGTGGCGCAGGCGGTCCATCAGCAGGCGGCGGTTGGGCAGGCCGGTGAGCGGATCGTAGAAGGCGAGCTGGCGGATTTCGTCCTCGGCCGCCTTGTGCCGGCTGACGTCGTGCGCATAGCCGTGCCACAGCACGCTGCCGTCGCTCTCCAGCTGCGGCGTGGCATAGGCGCTGACCCACACCGGGCTCTCAGGCCGGCCGACGCGGTATTCGCAGTTCCAGGGTTGCAGCGTCTGGGCGGACAGCAGCAGGGACTCCTTGACCCGCTCGCGGTCCTCCATGTTGATGGCGGCCAGCACCTTGTTGCCGTCGCGCCTCACCTCTTCCGGCGACACGCCGAACAGCGCCCGTATGCCGTGGCTGGCGTAGGGATAGGCGGCACGGCCGTCCATGCTCTGGCGGTACTGGTAGATGACGCCGGGCACGTTGTCGGCGATCTTCTCCAGGCGCTCGCGCAGTTCGCGCTGCACCGCCTCGCCGGCACGCAGTTCCACGTCGCGTTGCTCGAGCGCGCGGATGCTGCGCTGCTGCCGCAGCAGCAGGCCGGCCAGACCGAGGCCGAAAGCGCCCAGCAGCACGATGAGGGCGGACATGCTCTTGCGCAGTTCGCCCAGCGAGGTGCGCTGGCGTGAGGCCTGCTCCATGGAGGACTGGAACAGGGCGTCGTTGAGCGCCTGCAGTTCGCCGCGCAGGCGGGTGATGTCGGCTTGCGTGGCCGCCAGCCCGCCGTCATCCGGCGGCTGGGCGGTCACCATCGCGTCCATTCGCGCCAACACCGCGGCGAGGTCGCGGTTGAAGGCATTCAGGCCGTCCACGCCGGATTCGCCGTAGACGCCGATGTTGTCGCGCTGGCGCAGGGCAGCGAGATCCAGGGCGAAGTCGAGGTCGTCGTAATTCTTCGCCGTGGGCACCGCGACCGCCATCTTCAGCGCGGCTTCCAGCCGGGTGAGATCGTGGAAGAAGGCGGAGAAATCGCGCTCGCGGTAGAGCGAGGTCAGCGGCAGCGCCGCCTCGATGCGCGACACATTGACCCACAGCTGCACGATGCCGGCGGCGGAAAGCGACAACGCGAGCAGAGCCAGCACATAGAAGCGGCGACGCCAGACGAGGATCACGCGCGGCATGGCTCAGTTCACCGGTTCTATGCGTTCGATGAGCCAGACCCAGCGCAGGCGGTACAGCGTGTCCTCCAGCGCCCTGTCCATGTCGCGCGGATAGATGATGCGCACCGGCCCCTTCTCCCGCCGCGAGAGCGCATGGCCGTCGCGCCGGGTGGCAAGCACCACCGGCCAGCGCTGCCAGTCCTCCCGCGGAATGAGCTGGGAGAAGCCATCGCCACCGAATACCCGTATCGCCTTCACCTTGTCCATGCCGTAGCGGGCGAGCACGTCCGCCAGCAGGGGGCCTTGATAGACGCCGTCGTCCGCCGGCCAGAAGCTGCGGGTTCGCACCTGATAGAGCATGCCGTGCTCCAGCTCGGCCACGTTCAGCTGCCGGGCCGAACCGCGTATGCCAAGGGCGATAGTGGGCAGCTCGCCGCCGAGCGGCGCCAGGCTGGTGGGCTGCGGGCGCGCCGGAGCAAAGTCGGCCGCGCTCCAGGCGGAGGCGGCGGACAGGACGAGACACAGGCCGGCGAATAAGCGCTTCATCACAATCGGGTGGGTAGAACCGGGGGATCTTCCACCTTGGGCGGCGACTCGGCCGGACGGGGCCGGGAGCCATGAACGAAGCGCCGAAACTGGAATCGGCGGATATTACCTTAGCTGCATGCTCGCACCCAGCCCCTTCACCGCGGCCACAGTGGCTTTCCGTCGCGTGAGGCTTCGGAAGAGCTCGGCCGCGGCGTTACAATGGCGGTCTTTTCCCTGTGCTGCGGGAGCGCAATCATGTCTGTCGCCCAGACCGAAAACCTGAACATTGCCGCGGTCGATCACATGCCCTCTCCGGAGGAGATCAAGGCCGCCGTCCCGCTGACCGACCAGGCCGCCGCCGCGGTGCTCGCCGGCCGCCAGGCCCTGGCCGATATCCTGGACCGCAAGGACCCGCGCCTCTTCGTCGTCGTCGGCCCCTGCTCCATCCACGATCCGGTCGCCGGCCTGGACTACGCCCGCCGCCTGAAGACGTTGGCCGACGAGGTGTCGGAGACCATGCTGCTGGTGATGCGCGTGTATTTCGAGAAGCCGCGCACCTCCACCGGCTGGAAGGGATACATCAACGATCCCTGCATGGACGACTCCTTCCGCATCGACGAAGGCATGGCCAAGGCCCGCCGCTTCCTGCTGGACGTCAGCGAAACCGGCCTGCCGACCGCCACCGAGGCGCTGGACCCGATCGCGCCGCAGTACTACGGCGACCTGATCTCCTGGACCGCCATCGGCGCCCGCACCTCCGAGTCCCAGACCCACCGCGAGATGGCTTCCGGCCTGTCCACCCCGGTGGGCTTCAAGAACGCCACCGACGGCGACCTGGAAGTGGCGATCAACGCCATCATCTCCGCCTCCAACCCGCACAGCTTCCTCGGCGTGAATGGCCGCGGCCAGTCCGCCATCCTGCGCACCCGCGGCAACCGCCACGGGCATGTGGTGCTGCGCGGCGGCGGCGGCCGGCCGAACTACGACACCGTTTCCATCTCCCTGGCCGAACAGGCACTGACCAAGGCCAAGCTGCCGGTGAACATCGTGGTGGACTGCTCCCACGCCAACTCCTGGAAGAAGCCGGAGATGCAGCCGCTGGTGATGAAGGACGTGATCCACCAGATCCGCGAGGGCAACCGCTCGGTGGTCGGCCTGATGATCGAGAGCTTCATCGAAGCCGGCAACCAGCCGATTCCGGCGGACCTGTCGCAGCTGAGGTACGGCTGTTCCGTTACCGATGGCTGCGTCGGCTGGGACACCACGGTGGACATGATCCGCAACGCCCACAGCGTGCTGCGCGAAGGCCTGGCCCGGCGGGAGCGCGCATGAATCTCGTCGCACAGGGCGAGGACATCGACAACCTCGCCTTGAAAACGCTGGCCAAGCTTGTTCACGCCAAGGCCATAGAGCAGATCACCTCCACCGCCTTCCGGCTGGTGGATGCCGACCCGGCGACCGACGTTGCCCCGCATTGCCGCGCCCACGACATCGACTGGGCCTGGGTGCCGCCCGGCCGGAGGCTGACGGACATGGGCCTGTTCGTCACCGACATGGATTCGACGTTGATCAACATCGAGTGCATCGATGAGATCGCCGACATGCAGGGGCTGAAGCAGGAGGTCGCGGCCATCACCGAATCGGCGATGCGCGGCGAGATCGACTTCCGCGAATCCCTGAGCCGCCGCGTCGCCCTGCTCGCCGGCCTGCCGGAAAGCGCGCTGGGCCGCGTCTACGAGGAGAGGCTGCGGCTCAACCCCGGCGCGGAGACCCTCATGCGCGGCCTGCGCGAAGCCGGCGTGCGCACGGTGCTGGTCTCCGGCGGCTTCACCTATTTCACCGAGCGCCTGCAGCAGCGCCTGGGCTTCGATTACGCCTACGCCAACCAGCTGGAAGTGGTGGATGGCCGGCTGACCGGCAAGGTCATCGGCCCGGTGGTGGATGGCGAAGCCAAGGCCGAGCACCTGTGCCGCATCCGCGACGAACTGGGCCTGGCGCCGCAGCAGGTGATCGCCGCCGGCGATGGCGCCAACGACAAGCTGATGCTGGAGGCCGCCGGCGTCGGCATCGCCTACCACGCCAAGCCAGTGCTGCGGGAAGCCGCGGATCACCGGCTGGATTTCGTCGGACTGGACGGCATCCTGGCGCTGTTCGCCGGCTGAGCTCTCCGACGGGCGCGGCGCGCCTGCCCCGCCCTTGCCTTTCCAGGCAGGCGCCTGTCAGCGCCTGTCCTTCCCCTCGCAAGTCTTCAGTCGCCGTCCTGCACATGCCCGAGGATGGCCGGCAGCATGGCGGCGCCCAGGCGCTTGCTGCGCTCGCCGCTCCAGCCGCAGCGGCCATCCGGCAGATTGGCGTTGTCCTTGAACGGCATCTCCAGCGTCAGCGACACGCAGCCGAAACGGTGCGCCACCCACTTGCTCGCCAGCGACAGCAATTCCTCGCCAAAGCGCCCCGGCAGATAGCCGTGCTCGGTCTGGAAGTCCGGGCTGGCCGCCAGGAAAGCGGCGACGAAGCGGGCCTGCTGCTGTGCCATCTCCGGGGTGAAGCCGGGCACCTCCTCCGCGGTGGAGAAGAACACGTAGGGCAGCGCCTCGTCGCCATGGATATCGAGAAAGAGCGCGCAGCCGCTGGCTTCCATCGCCTGGCGGACATGGAACACCTCCGGGCTGCCGGCGACGTCCGGATTGCGCCACTCGCGATTCAGGTTGCGACCGGCGGCATTGGTGCGCAGGTTGCCGCGCACCGCGCCGTCCGGGTTCATGCTCGGCACGATGTACAGCAACGCCTCCTCCCGCAGCCGGCGTGCCACCGGATCGGCCTCGTCCAGCAGGCGCTCCAGTAGCCCTTCGACGAACCACTCCGCCATGCTTTCGCCCGGATGCTGGCGCGCGGTGATCCAGACCGGCTTGCGCCCTGGAAGCTCGCGGCCGACCACCACCATGTCCAGATCCCGCCCTTCCACCGTGGCGCCCAGGTTGCGTACCGCAGCGTAGGGCGAGCGCTCGACGCGGCCCAGCAGATCGAGGTGGCGCTCCAGCGAATAGGGCTCGAAGTAGGCGTAATAGACGCTGTCGAACTCGGGCTGGTGCTCGACGATGAGCTGGCCGTTCTCGTAGCGGGTGGCGGAGACGCGGAACCACTCCTGGCGGTCGTAGGAGGCCACGCAGCGGTAGTTCGGCCAGCCATCCGGGTAGGCGGCATCGGCGGCATTCTCGAACACCATGCGCACCGCCTTGCCGGCGGCGCCGTGCAGGCGGAAGTGGAACCACTGGCGGAAGGCGGCGGCGTTGTCCGCCCGCAGCCGCAGGCGGATGTCGGCCGGATCGGCCAGGTTGACGACTTCGATGGCACCGGAGTCGAAGCAGGAACTGATGCGCATGGAGTTCTCCTTGGCCGCGCGCGGCGTTCGCGCGGGCGGCATGTCGGTCATGGCTCAGTCGACGCGGCGGCGGAACACCCAGGTGTCGCCGTCGGAGGCGGCCTCGTTGTAAGCGTAGCCTTCGCTGTCGAAGGCTTTCAGCACGTCTACGTCCTCGACCCGGTTGTCGATGGCGTAGCGGCTCATCAAGCCACGGGCGCGCTTGGCGTAGAAGCTGATGATCTTGTACTGGCCAGCCTTCCAGTCCTCGAACACCGGCGTCACCAGCCGCCCGCGCAGCTTGCGCGGCTTGACCGACTTGAAATACTCGCCGGAGGCCAGATTGACCAGCACCGCCTCGCGGCCGGCCTTCTCCTCACGCGCCAGCAGGCCGTTCAACTCATCGGTGATGCGCTCGCCCCAGTAGGCGTACAGATCCTTGCCCGCCGGATTGGCCAGCCTGGTGCCCATTTCCAGGCGATAGGGCTGCATCAGGTCCAGCGGACGCAGCACGCCGTAGAGGCCGGAGAGGATGCGCAGGTGGTCCTGCGCCCAGGCCAGGCCGGCTTCGTCCAGCGTGGGCGCGGAAAGGCCCTCATAAACGTCGCCATTGAAGGCCAGCACCGCCTGCTTGGCGTTGCCGCTGTCGAAGGGCCGCGACCAGGCGGAATAGCGGGCGGCGTTCAGCGTGGAGAGCTGGTCGGACAGGGACATCAGCTCGGCGATCTGGGAGGGCGACTTGTCGCGCAGGATGTGGATCAGGCTTTCCGCCGCGTCCAGGAAATCCGGCTGGGTGTGGGTTGGAGTGACGGGCGGGGTGTCGTAATCCAGGGCTTTGGCGGGGGAGATGACGAGAATCATGGGGCGGGGTCGTATGTGGGCGTTGGGGGGATGATCGGTTGCTGGCGAACACGTGGGGCCCCGGTCCGAAAGTTGACCGGCGGTGCGCGATGTTAGCCCGGATGGCCCCCGCACCGCAGCGCCGGTTTGACACCTCCGGACCGATTGCGCACCATTCGCCGGTTCTACGCCCCCGCCGTCTCTTCCCATGTCCGCCAACCTGCTCGAGCGTTCCCTGGCTTCCGTCTGGCACCCCTGCACCCAGATGAAGCACCACGAGTCCATGCCGCTGGTGCCTGTGGTGAGGGGCGAAGGCGCCTGGCTGATCACCGAGGATGGCCGCCGCCTGCTGGACGGCATCAGCTCCTGGTGGGTGAATCTCTTCGGCCACTGCAACCCGCGCATCGGCGCCGCGCTGCACGATCAGCTGGACAGGCTGGAGCACGCGATGCTGGCCGGTTTCACCCATCCTCCGGTGGTCGAGCTGTCCGAACGCCTGAGCGCTCTCAGCGGTCACCGCCTGGGCCACGCCTTCTATGCCTCGGACGGCGCCTCGGCCACCGAGATCGCGCTGAAGATGAGCGTGCACTATTGGCGCAACCGCGGCCTGCCGGCCAAGAACCGCTTCGTCAGCCTCGCCGGCAGCTATCACGGCGAAACCGCCGGCGCGCTGGCGGTAACCGATGTGCCGCTGTTCCGCGACGCCTACGCACCGCTGGTACGCCCCGGCGCGGTGGTGCCGGTGCCGGACAGCCGCCTCGCCAGTGGAGAGACCTCCCCAGCCGACATCGCCCGCCAGGCCGCCCGCGCGCTGGAACTCCACCTCGAAGAACACCACGCCGAAACCGCTGCGCTGATCGTCGAGCCGCTGGTACAGGGCGCCGCCGGCATGGTGATGTACGACGCGGAATACCTGCGCCTCGCCCGCGCCCTGTGCGACCGCTACCAGGTGCATCTGATCGCCGACGAGATCGCCGTCGGCTGCGGCCGCACAGGCAGCTTCTTCGCCTGGGAGCAGGTGGACAGCAGCACGCACGCCGGCTGGCCGGACTTCCTCTGCCTGTCCAAGGGCATCTCCGGCGGCTACCTGCCGCTGTCGCTGGTGCTCAGCCGCGACGAGATCTACCGCGGCTTCTACGCCGACGAGAGCGCCCGCGGCTTCCTCCATTCCCACTCCTACACCGGCAACCCGCTGGCCTGCCGGGCGGCGCTGGCGACCCTGGACATCTTCGCCGAGGACAACGTGCTCGCCGCCAACCGCATCCGTGGCGACCGCCTGGAGCTGTTGCTGCGCGAACGCTTCGGCACGCACGCCGCCGTCCGCCACCTGCGCCGGCGCGGCATGATCTTCGCCTTCGACGTCGCCGACGCCGCGCCGGATTTCGCCCGCCGCTTCTTCGCCGCCGCGCTGGAGCACGGCGCGCTGCTGCGGCCGATAGGCAACACGGTCTACTTCATGCCGCCCTACATTCTCGACCAGGCCGAATGCGAGCACCTGGTGAGCGCCGCCGCCGCCGCGCTGGACGTGGTGCTGAACTGAGATGAGCCGACTGCTGCACGACCTGCAGGCCGAACTCGCCGGCCTGCGCCAGCAATCCCTGCTGCGCCGCCGCCGCAGCAACGCCCTGCCCTGCGGCCCGTGGGCGGAGGTGGATGGCCGCAGGCTGCTGTCCTTCTGCAGCAACGACTACCTCGGCCTCGCCGGCGCGCCGGAACTGGCCGCGGCGCTGGCAGCGGGGGCGCAGCGCTGGGGCACCGGCTCCGGCGCCTCCCACCTGGTCAGCGGCCATTACGACTGCCATGACGAGCTGGAGCGGCAACTCGCCGGCTTCGTCGGCTGCGAGCGCGCGCTCTACTTCTCCACCGGCTACATGGCCAACAGCGGCATCATTCCCGCCCTGGTCGGCCGCGGCGACGCCGTCTTCGCCGACCGCCTGAACCATGCCTCGCTGGTGGACGGCATGCTGCTCTCACGCGCCGAGATGCACCGCTACCCGCATGCCGATTGCGCCGCGCTGGAGAGCCGGCTGGCCGCCAGCCCGGCGAAGCGCAAGCTCATCGTCACCGACAGCGTGTTCAGCATGGACGGCGACATTGCCCCGCTGGCCGAACTGCTCGCCCTGGCCGAGCGCCACGACGCCTGGCTGATGGTGGACGACGCCCACGGCTTCGGCGTGTTCGGCCCGCAGGGCCGCGGCGCGCTGGCCGCGCTCGGGCTGGCCTCCTGGCGCCTGATCTACGTCGGCACGCTGGGCAAGGCCGCCGGCGTCTCCGGCGCCTTCGCCGCCGGCCAGGCCGACGTCGTCGAATGGCTGTTGCAGAAGGCGCGCACCTACATCTTCACCACTGGCGCTCCACCCGCGCTGGCCGAAGCCCTGCTCGCCAGCCTGGCGCTGATCCGCGATGGCGACGGCCGCCGCGCCCATCTCGCCACGCTGATAGCAAGCTTGCAGGGCCGGTTCGCCGATTCACGCTGGCAGCTGCTGCCTTCCTCCACCCCGATACAAGCACTGGTGATCGGCGACAACGCCGCAGCGGTGGCGGTGGCGCAGGGGCTGATGGAAGCCGGCCTATGGGTGCCCGCCATCCGCCCGCCCACCGTGCCCGCCGGTACCGCCCGCCTGCGCATCTCCCTGTCCGCCGCCCACAGCCTGGACGATGTGCATCGTCTGGCGGATGCGCTGGTGGAACAGGAGCGCAAGCTGGGCTCGCCAGGGGCTGCATCTTGAACCCCACCGTGCTGCTGCATGGCTGGGCCATGCGCCCATCGGTCTGGGATGCGGTGCGCAACCAGCTGGCAGCCGATACGCCGGTCTTCGCCCCCGCCTTGCCCGGCCACGGCGGCACCCCTGCCGCCGGCCCCAGCCTTGCCGACTGGAGCGACGCCCTGCTGGCAGCGCTGCCGCCACGGGCGGTGTTCTGCGGCTGGTCGCTGGGCGGCATGCTGGCGCTGGACATCGCGGCGCGCCATCCGGAGCGGGTTGCCGGTGTCGTGCTCGTCGGCTCCACGCCCCGCTTCGTCGCCACCCAGGATTGGCCCCATGGCCTGGCCAGCGACACCGTCGCCGGCTTCCGCGCCGGCTATGCCGAAGTGCCAGAGGCGACTCTGCGCCGCTTCCTCGCCCTGCAACTCTTCGGCGATCCGGCACGCAAGCGCCTGCAGCAGCCACTGGCCGATGCCCTGGAGCCGGGCGCGACTCAAGGCGGAAGCAGCTTCGCCGACGGCCTGCGCCTCCTGGCCGAGAGCGATCTCCGGCCTCACGTCGATAAGGCCCGGTGCCCGGTGCGCATCCTCCACGGCGCCAACGACGCATTGGTGCCTGTCGGCGCCGCCCGATGGCTGGCCGACGGCCTGCCCGGGGCCGAACTGCAGATCCTCGAACAAGCGGGCCACGCCCTGCCCCTCAGCCACGCCCAGGCCTGCGCAGCGCTGCTCGATGAGCTCCATGCCCTCTGAGGCGGACCAGCAGCGCACGCACAAGCGCGCAGTCCGCCAGGCCTTCGACCAGGCCGCCAGCGGCTACGACGCCGCCGCTGCGCTGCAACGGGAAGTCAGCGCACTGCTGGCCGATTTCGTCATGGCGCATCCGGCAGCCAAACCGGTTCATCGGGCACTGGACGGCGGCTGCGGCACCGGTCATGGCCAGGCAGCCCTCGCCCGCCTGTGGCCGCAAGCCGAGCGCATCGCGCTGGATTTCGCCCCGGCGATGTTGAGCCTGCTGCCGAAGGAGTCCGCCCTGCCCGTCTGCGGCGACTTGGACGACTTGCCGCTTGCTGGCGCCAGCCTGGACGCCGTCTGGTCCAGTCTGGCGCTGCAATGGTGCAGTCCCACCACCTCGCTGCGAGAGATCTTCAGGGTGCTCAGCCCCGGCGGCCGCGCCTGGATCGCCACGCTGGGGCCGGACACGCTGTGGGAGTTGCGCGAGGCTTTTGCCGCCATAGACCGCGACCGCCACGCCATCCTCTTCCATCCGCAGGCTCACTGGCTGGACGCGGCGACCCAAGCGGGCTTGAAAGCCATCGCCCACCACAGCACCGTCGTGCAGGCCAAGGCACCGGATCTGAAGCACCTGCTGCGCGACATCAAGCAGATCGGCGCCCACCAGGTCGGCAGCGGCCGCCGCCGCGCCCTGCTCGGCCGCGAGGCCTGGGCCAGGCTGGAAGCCGCTTACGAACAGCACCGTCTGCCCGACGGCAGCCTGCCCGCAAGCTACGACCTCATCCTCCTCTGCCTGGAGAAACCCGCATGACCCTGGCCCGCGCCTGGTTCGTCACCGGCACCGATACCGAGATCGGCAAAACCTATACAACCTGCGCCCTGCTCCATGCCGCCCGCAATCAGGGCCTGAGCGCGCTGGGCATGAAGCCGGTTGCCGCTGGCGCCGAGCAGCTGAACGGCGAATGGATCAACGAAGACGCTGCCCGCCTGCGGGAAGCCAGCAGCTTCGACCCCGGCCTGGCGCTGCTGAATCCCTGCTGCCTGCGCAGCCCCATCGCGCCCCATATCGCCGCCAGTGAAGAAGGCTGCGTCATCGAGGCTGGCCCCCTGCTCGGAGCCTTCGCCGAACTGCGCAAACAGGCCGATGTGGTGCTTGTGGAAGGCGTCGGCGGCTTCCGTGTGCCATTGAGCAATGACTACGACACCGCCGACCTCGCCTGCGATTTCAAGCTGCCGGTGATTCTCGTCGTAGGCATGCGCCTGGGTTGCATCAGCCACGCACTGCTCACCGCGGAGGCCATCCAGCAGCGCGGGCTGGAGCTGGCCGGCTGGGTGGCGAATACCGCCGACCCGGCCATGCTGCGCTTCGACGAGAACGTGGCGGCGCTGCGGCAACGGCTGACGGCGCCCTTGCTGGGCGTGCTGCCTCGCCTGGACTCGCCTGCGGAAGCCGCTCAACTCAGCGGCTTGCGCCTGCCCAGCTGAGCCCAGCGCCTACCTGAGGTCAGAACACCGCCTCCAGCCTGGCCTTCAAGGCAGCCGCCTGAGGGCGCGCCGCGCTGCTCTCGTTCATGGCCGACATCCAGTCCTCCAGCAGCAGACGCAGCTCATCGCTGTTGCGGCTGGCGTCGATGCGTTCCATCAGGCTGAGCTTGGCGTAAGGGCCGCTGAAGGTCTTCAGGGTGTTGAGCATGAAGTTGCGCGCCATCTGATGACGCGCGGCCGGATCTTCAGGCACCTGCGCCGGCCGCGCGGGAGCGGGCTGGGCAGGCGCGGCCGGTGGCGCAAGCTCCTGCGCGGCAACCTCGGCCAAGGCCTCGATATAGCCGTCCCTCTCCAGCTCAGCCAGGGTGTCCGCGAATGCGGGATCGGGCAACATGCGCTGCAGTTCGGCGTGGTCCCGTTTGCCATCTGCCAGGATCAGCAGACGGCGTGCACGTGGCCCCAGGGCCCCGCGGCGAAGCTCCATTTCCTCCAGCCCTTTGCGGGTCTTGGCGTATGCCGGCATCGGCGTCTCCTCCTTTGGTGGAATCCTTGTCTCCGGAACGGCTTAACAGCCGCACTTGCTTTTGTGACAAGGAGCTTCGCTGGAGGAAAACGACATTGTCAACTCGACAAAGTCACCAAACGCGCTAAGTCGATCAGCCTAATAGGATTTGTCTGCGCTGCTCGAAAAGACAGATGGCGGCCGCGGCAGCGACGTTGAGCGATTCCACCCCGTCGGCCATGGGTATCAGCACGCGGGTATCCGCGCGCTCAAGCAAGGCCGGGGACAGGCCCTGCCCTTCGGCCCCGAACAGCCACGCCACCGGACCGGTCAGCGGGAGCTCGTAGAGCAAGCGGGAATCCGGCTTGAGGGCCGTCGCCAGCACTTGCCCGGGATAGCCCTGCAGCGCCGCCAGCAGATCGCAGCGTTCGCAGATGCGGAGCTGGAAATGGGCGCCCATGCCGGCACGCAGCGCTCTCGGCGACCAAGCCTGGGTGCAGCCTTCACTGAGCAGCACCTCGCTCAGCCCTGCCGCGGCAGCGGTGCGCAGTAAGGTGCCGAGATTGCCGGGGTCCTGCACTCCGTCCAGCACGAGGAGTGAATCAGCCTTGGCCGACGGTGCAACCAGCTCCGGCAAGGCGACGGCCGCCAGGATGCCGGAAGGCGCATCCACCGGGCTGATATGGGCGAACAAGGTGTCCGGCAGCAGCACCGGCTCCAGTTGCACCGGCAAGCGTGCGAGCAGACCGGCAATCTCCGAGGTCTCTCTGGCCGACTCGCTCAGGTAGATGGCCTGCAGTGGCCAGTCCGCATCCAGTGCAGAGGTGAGGAGATGCGGCCCGTCCAGCAGCGTCAGCCCGTGCTTGCGCCGCTCCTTGGCCGAATTCGCCACACCATGGAGTTTCTTCAGCGTCGGATTGTCGCGCGAGGTGATCGCTTTCACGCTGCCCTCAGAACGCCAGCCCCAAGGTGGCGGAAGCGATGGTGACCACGCCCAGCGCCAGATTGAAGGCAACGCGCTGACGGATGCGGTTCATGGCGATGGCGCCGCGGGCCCAGTCCTCCACCTTCACCGCCTGGCGCAGAACCTGCCAGGGGCCGAACCAGATGGAGACGAAGACGGCGATCATGACCAAGCCGGTGAAGGTCATCGCATGCCAGGCCGCAGGCGCCCGGGCGAAGCCGACTTCCATCAGCATTGCGCCGCCAGACAGCAGCAGCAGCGCGATGGCGGCCCAGACCACCAGGAAGAAGCGCCCCAGCACCGCAGCCCACAGAGAGAGCCGCTGTGCCGGCGCCAGCGCCCCGACTGCGGGCCGCAGACAGCCCCACGCGAACGCCATGCCCCCCACCCAGGCTGCCACCGCCAGAACATGCAGGAACAGCATCAGGTGGTGGAAAGTCATGCCTGCGGCTCCTCCACCCACAAGGGCGGATTGGCGATGACGGCCCGCACCGGGGCAAAGCTGCGGCGGTAGAAGTCGGCCACACCATGGCGGCGCAGGGCGTCCAGGTGCGCGGCCGTCGGATAGCCCTTGTGGGCGGCAAGGCCGTAGTGCGGATAGAGGATGTCCAGCTCGCGCATCTGCCGGTCGCGCTCGGTCTTGGCCAGGATGGAGGCGGCGGAAATGGACGGCTCGGTGGCATCGCCCTTGACGATGGCACGCACCGGATAAGGCACATCCGGGCAGCGATTGCCGTCGACCAGCACCTCGCCCGGCGGATGGCCCAACGCAATCACCGCGCGGCGCATCGCCAGCATGCTGGCGTGCAGGATGTTCAGCCGGTCGATCTCTTCCACGCTGGCTTCGGCCACCGCCCAGGCCAGCGCCTGCTCGCGGATCTGCAAGGCCAGCCGCTCGCGGGCACGCTCGGTGAGCTTCTTGGAATCGGCGAGGCCGGCGATGGGGCGGAGCGGGTCCAGAATCACCGCAGCCGCCACCACCACGCCACAGAGCGGGCCACGTCCGGCCTCATCCACACCGCAGATCAACAAGGTAGTCATGTCGGCCTGTGCGCTGCGCGCCACTGAGGGTTGTCGCCAAGATACGGCAGGATGGCGGCGGCAGCCTTTTCCGCGGTGTTCTGCCGCAGCATGAGATGCAGCTCGGTAAAACGCTGTGCTATCTGCTCGCGTGCCGGCGCATCCGCCAGCCAGCCCTCGAGCGCCTCGGCGAGACGTTCCGGCGTGGCCTCGTCCTGCAACAGCTCGGGCACCACCGACTCGCCGCAGAGCACATTCGGCAAGCCAACCCAGGGCAGATAGGCCATGCGCTTCATCAGGCGATACTGCCACTTGCCCATGCGGTAGGTGATCACCATGGGCCTCTTAAGCAGCGCAGCCTCCAGCGTGGCGGTACCGCTGGCGACCAGCACCACGTCCGCCGCCGTCATCGCATCCACCGCATGGCCGAACAACAGGCGGATCGGCAATTCGCCGGCCTCCTGTCGATGCATCGCCTCCTGGAACAATTCGCGGGTTTCGCGTGTTGCCAGCGGTACCAGGAAAACGGTGTCCGGATTGCGCTCCGCCATCAGGCGGGCGGTGGCGATAAAGGTTTCGCCCAGGTTGCGGACCTCGGACTGGCGGCTACCCGGCAGCATGGCAACCACACGCAGCTTGGCCGACAGCCCCAGGCGCTCCCGTGCCGCAGCCCGGCTGGGCTCCAGCGGAAACACATCCGCCAGCGGATGGCCGACATAGCTCACCGGAACCCCGGCTTTATCGTAGATCTCGGGCTCGAAAGGGAAAAGGCACAGCATGCGGGTGACGGAGCGCGCGATGCGCTTGATCCTGCCGCCCCGCCACGCCCAGATCGAGGGACTGACGAAGTGCACCGCCGGCAGCCCGGCAGACTTCACCTTGCCTTCCAGCCACAGATTGAAATCCGGTGCATCCACGCCGATGAAGGCGGCGGGGCGATTTCGCAGGATGTCCTTCAGCAGGGTCTTGCGGATGCCTGAGAGCTCACGATAACGCTTCAGTGCGTCCACATAGCCGTGGACCGCAAGCCGCTCCGCCGGCCAGCGGGCGTCGAAACCCTCCGCCTGCATTTTCGGGCCGCCTATGCCGTAGAACTGGGCATCCGGGCAGTGGCGCTTGATCGCGCGGATCAGGTGGCTGGCAAGAAGATCGCCGGAAGCTTCTCCGGCGACCATGGCGATACGCGGCGCCATGGCTTCAACGAACGATACCGCGCCCGGAGGCGGCGATGAATTCGGAGAACAGCGCGGCTTCCGGGAACTGGGCGGCGATCTCCGCGACCTGCTCCCGCGCCTCGTCCAGCTTGAGGCCGGAGCGGTACAGCACACGGTAGGCGCGCTTGATGGCGGCAATGCCTTCGCTGGAATAGCCGCGGCGCTTCAGACCTTCACTGTTGATGCCATGCGGCGCCGCCGGATTGCCGGCGACAGTGACGAAGGGCGGAAGATCCTGCAGCAGCACAGTGCCGACGCCGCAGAAGCTGTGCGCGCCGACGCGGCAGAACTGGTGCACCCCGGTAAAACCGCCAAGGATGGCCCAGTCGCCGACGTGAACGTGACCAGCCAGCGTCGCGTTGTTGGCGAAGATGGTGTGGTCGCCCACCTGGCAGTCATGGGCTACATGCACATAAGCCATGATCCAGTTGTCGCTGCCGATGCGGGTGACGTGCGCATCCTGGCTGGTGCCGACGTTGAACGAGCAGTACTCGCGAATAGTGTTGCGATCGCCGATCTCCAGCCGGGTCGGCTCGTCATCGTATTTCTTGTCCTGCGGCACCGCGCCAATGGAGCAGAACTGGAAAATCTCGTTGTCGCGCCCGATACGGGTATGGCCTTCTACGACGACATGCGGCCCGATCCGGCTGCCGTCGCCGATCTCGACGTGTTCGCCGATGATCGAATAGGCGCCGATCTCCACGTTGGCGCCGAGTTTGGCGCCAGGATGAACGATCGCGGTCGGATGAATCATCACAGGGTCTTGAGCGCGCACATCAATTCGGCTTCGGTGGCGATCTCGCCGCCGACCCGGGCGACGCCCTTGTACTTGTAGATGTTGCGCTTGTTCTGGGTAATGGAAACATCGAACAGCAGCTGGTCGCCTGGCACCACCGGACGCTTGAAGCGGACACCGTCGATGCCGGCGAACAGCACCACCGAGTTCTCGTCCGGCTGAATTCCCATGGTCTTGAACGACAGCAGCGCCGCCGCCTGGGCCATGGCTTCGATGATCAGCACTCCCGGCATCACAGGGTGATGCGGAAAATGACCGGGGAAAAAGGGCTCGTTCATGGTGACGTTCTTCAGCGCCAGGATGCGCTTGCCCTCCTCCAGTTCCAGCACCCGATCCACCAGCAGGAAGGGGTAACGGTGCGGCAGGTACTTGAGGATTTCGTTGATGTCCATGTCGTTCAGTTCGAGCTCTTTTCTTCGAGGCGTTGTTCGAGGGCGCGTATTCTATCCACCAAGGCATCCAGATGGCGAAGGTGGGCGAAGTTTTTCACCCAGTCCGCGTGACCCTGGACGGGAAGATTGGCCGTATAGACGCCAGCTTTGTTGATGGACTTGGTGACCAGGGTGCCGGCCGAAATCACCACATCGTCAGCGATATGCAGGTGGCCGATGATGCCAGCCTGTCCGCCCACCATGCAGCGCGCGCCGATGACCGTACTGCCCGCGATGCCCACGCAACCAGCGATCGCGGTGTAGTCGCCGATGCGGACGTTGTGGCCGATCTGGATCTGGTTGTCGATCTTCACGCCCTTGCCGATCCAGGTATCGTCCAGCGCGCCGCGATCTATCGTGGTGTTCGCGCCAATCTCTACCTCATCGCCGATGACGACCCGACCAATCTGGGGAATTTTCACCCAGGCGCCGCTTTTTTCGCGCGCGAAACCGAAACCGTCCGAGCCGATGACCGCCCCCGAGTGAATCAGGCAATCCCGCCCGATGACGCAATCGGCATAGATGGAAACGCGCGGAGAGATGCGGGTGCCCGCGCCTATGCTGCAGTTCCTGCCGATATAGCTGCCAGCGCCGATGACGACGCCTTCTCCAATTTCTGCACCTTCCTCGATGATGGCGCCTGCTGCCACTGACACCGAGGCCGGAATGGACGCCGTCACCGAAGCCGTTGGATGAATACCCGGAAGGACAAGCTCAGGCGGATTGAAGAACTGGGCGACGCGGGCGAAATGCAGATAGGGATCGGGCGCAACGATACGGGGACGATCCGTGAGCAAGTCACGCGCGGCGGGGCCGACGATGACCGCCGCCGCTTGGCTGGCCTTCAGCTTGGAAACATAGCGTGGATTGGCGAGGAAGGAGAGATCGCCCTCCCCCGCCTGGTCAAGCGTGGCTACCCGCCGGACGACGACCTTGCCGTCGCCGACCAGCTCTCCACCAAGGCGGGTGACCAGCTCTTCAAGACTGTACATGCGCCGCAGGCTGAGGTCTTACTTACCCTCGGACAGGGACTTGATCACCTTGTCCGTGATGTCGATACGCGGGCTGGCGTAGACCGCTTCCTGGAAGATGATGTCGAACTTTTCGGCTTCGGCGATCTGCTTCACCGTGCGATTGGCCTTGTCCAGCACGGACGCAAGTTCCTCGTTGCGGCGCTGGTTGAGATCCTCGCGGAACTCGCGCTGCTTGCGCTGAAAATCGCGGTTGAGATCGTTGAAGGCGCGTTCCTTGTTGCGGCGATCAGCCTCGGCCATGGTCATGCCGCTGCGCTCCAGATCTTCCTGCATGGCCTGCAGATCCTTGGCCATGCGCTGCATTTCCTGGTCGCGCTTCTCGAATTCCTTCTCCAGGCGCTGCTGGGCGCGCACGGCGGGCACAGCCTCACGCATCACGCGGTCGGAATTGACGAACCCAATCTTGGTCTCGGCCGCCGCGGCGCTCTGGGCGGCGATTCCGAGCACTGCTGCTGCGAGAATGGAAAGGGTGCTGACTTTCACTTAAGCCTCCAAGGGAAACGATAAGGGCAAGTGTTCTATCAGAACACCGAACCCATCTGGAACTGGAATCGCTGGACTTCATCCTCGGACTTGGCATTCAGCGGGAAACCAACGCTGAATTTCAGCGGACCGATGGGCGAACTCCACGCAAACGCAAGTCCGCTACTGTAGCGCAAGTCACCGAACTTGAGCTTCTGGTCCTCGCCCCACACCTGGCCGGCGTCGAAGAAGGCGGAAATGCGGAAGGAGCGGTCCATGCCGGCACCCGGCATCGGGAAATAGAACTCGGCGTTACCCACCACCTTGCGCGTACCACCCAGGGAATCGCCATCGGTATTGCGATCGGTGCCCAGCGAGCTCTGCTCATAACCACGCACGGAACCGATACCACCCGCGTAGAAGTTCTTGTAGAAAGGCATCGGCTTGCCGCCGTAGCCCTTGGCCCAGCCCAGGTCTGTGTTCAGCATCAAAGCGTAGTCGCTGCCGATGGGCAGCCAGTACTGGTACTGATAGTTCAGTTTGCCGTAGCGGATGTCGCCACCCGGAACGGCAACTTCGCCGTAGATGCGCTGGTAGATGCCCTTGCGCGGGTACAGCACGCTGTCGCGGCTGTCGCGGGCCCAGCCGGCGCTGGCGATCAAGCTCATCAGACCGCCGCAGTCATAGCTATCGCAGAAGTTGATGTACTGCGAGGGGCTGTCGGAATAGGTGGTGATCCGGGTGCGATCCAGCGTCAGGCCGAAGCTGATGCTGTCATCCTCGCCGATCGGATAGCCCAGACGCAGGCCGACACCGCTGGAAACCGTCTTGTACGGCGCAACAGAGTAGGACTCGGACGGATCGTAGGTGCGGTGATAGACGTCCCAGCCCAGGCTCACACCATCAACCGTGTAATACGGGTTGGTGAAGGACAGCGCATAGGTCCGGTTGGAGGCGCTGGTATTCAGACCAAGCGTCAGAGCGTTGCCGCTGCCGAACAGGTTCTGCTGGGAGATGGAGGCCGACAGCACGACCTTTTCCGAACTGGAGAAGCCTGCGCCCAGCATCAGGTTGCCGGTCGCGCGCTCCTTGACATTGAAGTTGGCGTCGACCTGGTCGGTCGTGCCCGGCACCGCAGGCGTTTCCACCGTCACTTCATCGAAGAAGCCCAGGCGGTCCACCCGGGTACGGGAGCGGTTGATGGCCGACGCGTCATACCAGGCGCCTTCCATCTGACGCATTTCGCGACGCACAACTTCATCGCGTGTCTTGGTGTTGCCACCGACGTTGATCCGGCGCACATAAACACGGCGGCCCGGATCGACGAATACGGTAAAGGCGACTTCGCGCTTTTCCTTATCCACCTCGGGCGCCGCGTTCACGTTGGCGAAGGCATAGCCCTCGTTGCCCAGCTTGTCGGTAACAGCCTTGGTGGTTTCGGTCAGCTTTTCGCGCGAGAAGATCTCGCCCGGCTTGATGGTACTGAGCGCGAGATAGTCGGTTTCCGGAAGGATCAGATCGCCGGTGAAACGAACGCCGGTGATCGTATACACCTCACCCTCGGTGATGCTGAGCGTGATGTAGATGTCCTTCTTATCCGGTGTGATCGAAACCTGGGTGGAATCGATGTTGAAATCCAGATAACCGCGATTCAAGTAATACGAGCGCAGGTTCTCCAAGTCGGCAGAGAGCTTCTGCCGGGAGTATTGGTCGTTCTTGGTGTACCAGGTCAGCCAGCCCGGCGTGGTCAGCTGGAACAGGTCCAGCAGATCGCCTTCCTTGAACGCCTTGGCGCCAACGATGCTGATCTGCTTGATCTTGGCGACTTCGCCCTCATCCACCGTGAAGTTGATGGATACCCGGTTACGCTCCAACGGGGTCACCGTGGTGGTGACGGTCGCGGCGTACTTGCCCCGGCTGAGGTACTGTCGCTTCAGTTCCTGCTCCGCACGGTCCAGCAGAGCACGGTCGAAAATGCGGGACTCGGCCAAGCCGACTTCGCGCAGGCCCTTCTTCAGCTGATCCTTGTCGAATTCCTTCACGCCAACGAAATCGATCTGCGCAATCGCGGGGCGCTCGTCCACCAGCACGACCAGCACGTCATTTTCGACTTCGATGCGGACATCGCGGAAAAAACCGGTAGCGAACAGACCGCGGATGGCTTCGGCAGCCTGGCCTTCGTCAAAGCGCTCGCCAACCTTCACCGGCAGGTAATTGAATACCGTACCAGCCTCGGTTCGCTGAATTCCTTCGACACGGATGTCTTTGACGGTGAACGGTTCGAAAGCAAACGCCGGCGAAGCGGCAAAAAGGGCCGTGATCAGCCCGGACAGAAGCTTACGGTTCATTCAGTTGTTCAGCCGGAAATAAGACGATTGATGTCGTTGTAGAAAGCGAATGCCATGAGCATTGCGAGGAGAACGAGACCGATTTGTTGACCGATCTCCATGATGCGTTCCGGAACCGGACCGCCCTTGATGATCTCCACCACATAATACAATAAATGCCCTCCATCCAGCACCGGGATGGGCAGCAGGTTCAGCACGCCCAGACTGATGCTGATGAGGGCGACGAACTTGAGATAGTGGCTGAGTCCGAGCTGTGCGGTCTGGCCCGCGTAGTCGGCGATAGTGACCGGTCCGGACAGGTTCTTCCACGATACCTCGCCGGTCAGCATCCGCCCCATCATCTTCAGGCTGAGGACACTGGTTTCCCAGGTTTGCGAGACCGCCTTGACCAGACCCTGCACCGGGCCATAACTCACCACCGCGAACATCGACAGCCCGCCATGGACCGGCTCGGCGACTGCAACGCCTATCCGGCCGATCTGATGGCCGTTCTCGTTGGCGACCTCTGGCACCACCTCAATCTGCAGATGGCCGCCATCGCGCAGCACTTCCAGACTCACGCTCTTGCCGCCAGCTTCGCGAATCCTGCCGACGAGATCAGTCCATGAGTCGATGGCCGTACCGTCGATTCCCAATACTTCGTCGCCAGCGTGCAGGCCGGCCCGGTCAGCCGCCCCGCCATCCACCAACTTGCCGATGACTGCCGGAATCGCCGGCCGCCAGGGCTTGAGGCCCATTCGGCTGATCAGATCCTCGCCACCATCGTCGATAGGCAGTCCGGCAAGGTCCAGCGTCCTCACCGCGGGGCGTTCGTCCAGTGTGGCCACCTTCAGCTCGACGCGGCGATTCTCCAGCGCGCGACGGAGCAGCGCCCAGCGCAGGTCCTGCCAGCTGCGGACTTCCTCGCCATCGACGGACAACACCAGATCTCCCTCGACAACACCGGCGGCGACCGCCGGCGAGTTCTCGCTGGCAATCGCCAGCCGAGGGCGCAGCTCCTCGGTACCGACAACGAAGACACCCCAGTACACCGCGATCGCCAACAGGAAATTGGCCAGCGGGCCGGCGGCCACGATGGCGAAACGCCGCCAGACGCTCTTGCGGTTGAATGCACGATGGCGCTCTTCCGGCGCGACATCACCCTCTCGCTCGTCCAGCATCTTCACGTAACCGCCGAGCGGGAACACCGAGAGCGCCCACTCGGTTCCATCCCGCCCCGCCTTGCGGACGAACAGCGGCCGGCCGAAACCGATGGAGAAACGCAGCACCTTCACGCCGCACCAGCGTGCGACCAGGTAGTGGCCCAATTCGTGAACCAGAATCAGGACACCAAGAGCAATGGCAAAAGGAATCAGATAGTTGAGCAGGGACATCAGGCAGCCTGGCGTAGTCGGATTTCGTTGCGCGCGAATTCCCGCGCACAGGCGTCGGCGGCAAGCACCGACTCGAGCGAATCGACCGTAAGCGTGGCAGCACGTTCCATGCAGGCCGCGATCACTTCCGGAATCCGTCGGAAACCGATACGTCGCTCAAGGAAAGCTGCAACCGCCTCCTCATTGGCGGCGTTCAAGACTGCGGAGGCCGCACCGCCCGCACGAAGTGCCTCGTAGGCCAGCGCCAGGCAAGGAAAGCGCGAGAAATCGGGACGCTCGAAAGTCATCTTCGCGACCTCGAAGAGGTCCAGCGCCTTAACGCCGGAGTCGATCCGGTCCGGCCAAGCCAGCGCGTGCGCGATGGGCGTACGCATGTCGGGATTGCCCAACTGTGCGAGCACCGAACCATCTTCGTAATCCACCATGGAGTGGATGACGCTCTGAGGATGGACGACAACCTCGATACGGTCGGCAGGCGCGCCGAACAGCCAGTGGGCCTCGATCACCTCCAGACCCTTGTTCATCATCGTCGCCGAGTCCACCGAGATCTTGCGGCCCATGACCCAGTTCGGATGCGCGCAAGCCTGCTCCGGCGTGACCTGCTCCAGCTGGGAGAGCGGCGTCTCGCGGAAGGGCCCGCCCGATGCCGTCAGCAAAATGCGACGGACACCATGAGCGCCAGGGTTGCGGCGGAAATCCCGCGGCAACGACTGGAACACCGCGTTGTGCTCGCTATCGATGGGCAGAAGCGTTGCGCCAGCCTTCTCCACCGCATCGATGAACAACTGGCCGGAGAGGACGAGCGCCTCCTTGTTCGCCAGCAACACTTTCTTGCCGCTGCGAGCCGCCGCCAGCGTGGGAGCGAGGCCGGCCGCACCGACAATCGCCGCCATCACCGCATCAACCTCGCAGTGGCTGGCTACCTCCACCAGCGCCTGTTCGCCATGCAGCACCTCAGTCTTGCTGCCGGCCTCCTTCAAGGCTTTACGCAGTTGAGCTGCTGCGGCCTCGTCGACCAGCACGGCGTAACGCGGAGCAAAGCGCAGGCAGTCCGCCAGGAGCTTTTCCCACTGCTTGCTGGCGGTCAGCGCGAAGATGGCAAAGCGGTCCGGATGACGGGCAACGACATCCAGCGTGCTGGCACCGATGGAGCCGGTTGCGCCAAGGACGGTAAGTTGCTGCAGACGAATTGAAGACATCGGGAATGGAGTTTCGGTTACCGGTCAGGCAATGAGCAGCAGGGTTCCGAGTCCGATCAGGGGCAGCGTGGAGGTCAGGCTGTCGATGCGGTCCAGCACGCCACCATGGCCGGGCAGCAGCGTGCCGCTATCCTTCATGCCGGCCTGGCGCTTGAGCAGGGACTCGAAAAGATCTCCGATGATGCTGACAGCGGTGACGGCAATCAGCACTGGCACCAGCATGAGCAAGCTTCCAAGGGGCTGAGCGGCGGCGCCAAGCGAGAAAGCGACGATGTAACCGAATACCAGCACGCCAGCAGTGGCGCCGTAGGCACCCTCCCAGGTTTTCCCGGGGCTGATCGCCGGCGCCAGCTTGTGCTTGCCGAAGGCGCGCCCGGAGAAGTAGGCAGCGATATCCGCCACCCACACCACAGCCATCGCGGCCAGCAGCAACCACGGACCGAACTGCCGGAGCTGCGCCAAAGCCAATGCGGGCGGCAGCAGGACAATCGCACCGACCAGCATGCCCAGGGTAGACGACGACAGGCGCCACTTGCTTTTCAGCCACAGCGGAACAGCCAGAATCCAGAAAAGCACGCTGAGACCATAGATCGGTAGCAGCAGTCCAGGGATAGCCGTGGTTCCAGTCAGTCCGGCGAAATGCCCCGCAAGGAAGCAAAGCACCGCCAGCCCCACACTGAAAGCCCCCCTCAAGGGTTTGCTGAAGCCGGCCAAAGCGCCCCATTCCCAGGCGCCGGCGAAACACACCAGCGCGCAGAAACCCAGCCATGCAGCGGGAGGAAGCAGAAACAGGACGGCCAGCAGACCGAACAGAAGGACCAGCGCGGTGATAACCCGCGTTTTAAGCATGATGCCCCGGGTCCGATACTGTGGCTTCGATGGCAGCCGCGGGCTCCTTGAGTTGCTCGCTGGTCCGGCCGAAGCGCCGCTCCCGACCACCATAAGAAGCGATGGCCTGATCCAGCGTACCAACGTCGAAGTCCGGCCAGAGGGTCTCGGTGAAGAACAGCTCGGTATAGGCGAGTTGCCACAACAGGAAATTGCTGATGCGCTGTTCGCCGCCGGTACGGATGAAGAGATCCGGCTCCGGCGCGTAGCTCATCGACAGTTCAGCGGCGAGTTCCTGTTCGGTGAACTCGCCGATCCGCTCCGGCGCGCGGGCAGCCATCTTGTTGACCGCCTGCATGATGTCCCAGCGACCGCCGTAGTTGGCTGCAACCGTGAGCGTGAAGCGGTCATTGCCTGCGGTGAGTTCTTCCGCCGAGCGGATGATTTCAACCAGTTTGGGATCGAAGCGCGAGAGGTCTCCGACGACGCGGAAGCGGATGCCGTTCTGATGCAAACGGGTCACTTCCTTGCGCAGCGACTTCATGAAGAGCTGCATCAGGAAAGAGACCTCGTCCACCGGACGGCGCCAGTTCTCAGAGCTGAAGGCAAACAGCGTGAGGTATTCGACTCCACGCTCCATGCAGGTGCGGATCACGGTCCGCACCGTCTCGACGCCGCGGCTATGGCCGGCGACACGAGGCATGAAGCGCTTGCGGGCCCAGCGGCCATTGCCATCCATGATGATGGCAATGTGGCGCGGCACCGCCGTCACCTCGGGAATGTCCCGAGTGGAACTGCTAAAACGCGCGTCGGCCACGATCCGCCTCCTGTGATTCGCCCGGTTGTTGCAAGACCGGCCGAAGGGCTCAGATCTGCATCAGTTCCTGTTCTTTCTGCGCCAGCAGCTTGTCGATCTCGGCGACATAGCGGTCGGTCAGCTTCTGGATGTCCTCTTCGGCACGACGCTCGTCGTCCTCGGAGATGGCCTTGTCCTTGACCGCATCTTTCAGTTGCTGATTGGCGTCGCGGCGCAGGTTACGCACCGCGATCTTGGCGCCCTCGCCTTCCTGGCGGACGACCTTGGTCAGATCGCGGCGGCGTTCTTCGGTCAGCGCCGGCATGGGCACACGGATCAGCTCGCCCATCGTAGCCGGGTTGAGGCCGAGGTCACTATCGCGGATCGCCTTCTCGACCTTGCCCACCATGTTCTTTTCCCACGGCTGCACGCCGATGGTGCGGGCATCGATCAAGGTCACGTTCGCAACCTGGTTCACCGGAACCATGGAGCCGTAATACTCGACCATGACGTGATCGAGCAGGCCGGTATGCGCACGGCCGGTGCGGACTTTGGCGAGGTCGGTCTTGAGCGCCTCGACCGACTTCTGCATCTTCTGTTCGGTCGTCTTCTTCAGCTCGGGAGTCATGCTCGCTTCCTCAGGAGTGGACCAAGGTGCCTTCGTCTTCGCCCATCACGACACGCGTCAGCGCGCCGGGCTTGAAGATGGAAAACACGTTGATCGGCAGTTTCTGGTCGCGGCAAAGGGCGAACGCAGTGGCATCCAGCACCGCAAGATTGCGGCCGATGGCTTCATCGAAGCTGATGCGGTGATAGCGCTGGGCCTGCGGATCCTTTTTCGGATCAGCCGTATAGACGCCATCCACCTTGGTCGCCTTCAGCACGATCTGGGCACCGATCTCGGAGCCGCGCAGCGCGGCGGCGGTATCGGTGGTGAAGAACGGGTTGCCGGTGCCGGCGGCAAAGATCACCACCCGGCCTTCTTCGAGGTGGCGAATGGCCCGGCCCCGGATGTACGGCTCGACCACCTGGTCGATACGCAGCGCCGACTGCACACGGGCTTCGAGGTCGTTACGGCGCATCGCGTCGGCCAGCGCCATCGCGTTCATCACCGTCGCCAGCATGCCCATGTAGTCGGCCGTGGCGCGGTCCATGCCGGAAGCCGCGCCCTTCATGCCACGGAATATGTTGCCGCCGCCGATCACCACACCCACCTGCACACCGAGGCGATTCACCTCGGTGATTTCGGCAACGATGCGGCTGACGACTTCCTCGTTGATGCCATAGGCGTCATCGCCCATCAGGGCTTCACCGGAGAGCTTGAGCAGGATGCGCTTGTATGCGGCGGCGGACATGTTCGCTGCTCCTTACTTCTGGGCAGCGGCGGCCTGGGCGGCCACTTCGGCGGCGAAGTCGGTGACCTTCTTCTCGATCCCCTCGCCCACCAGGTACAGCACGAAGCTGCCGACAGAGGCGTTGCGCGCCTTCAGCAGCTGTTCGATGGTCTGCTTGCCGTCTTCGGCCTTGACGAACACCTGGGCCAGCAGCGTCACGTCCTTCAGGAACTTCTGCACGGTACCGTCGGCAATCTTTTCCAGCATCGCTTCCGGCTTGTTGTCAGCGCGAGCCTTCTCGATCGCGACACGACGCTCGGTGTCGATCAGTTCCTGGGAAACGCCGGAAGCATCCAGCGCCTTCGGCTTGGACGCGGCGATGTGCATCGCGATGTCCTTGCCCAGCTGCTCGTCGCCACCGACCAGGTCCAGCAGCACGCCGACCTTGGCGCCACCGTGGATGTAGCTATACAGCTGACCCTTGGCTTCGATGCGGGCGAAGCGGCGCAGGGACATGTTCTCGCCGATCTTGCCGACCAGCGCGGCGCGGGTCGATTCGATGGTGCCTTCGCCGAAGGACAGCGCGGACAGCGCGGCGACGTCGGCCGGGCTCTGGCTGACGACCAGGTCGGCAGCGCCCTTCACCAGCGCGAGGAAGTCGTCGTTCTTGGCAACGAAGTCGGTTTCGCAGTTCACTTCGATGATGGCGCCCTGCTTGCCGTCAGCGGAAATGCTGACAGCCACGATGCCTTCGGCGGCAACGCGGGTAGCGGCCTTGGTCGCCTTGTTGCCCAGCTTGACGCGCAGGATTTCTTCGGCCTTGGCCATATCGCCGGCAGCTTCGGCAAGGGCCTTCTTGCATTCCATCATCGGCGCGTCGGTCTTCTCGCGCAGTTCCTTGACCATGCTTGCGGTGATTTCCGCCATGCTAACTCCTGGGATATCAGTCAAATCCGGCGGCTCCAGGCCGCCGGTATTCGTTTATCTATCGGAAGGGAACCCTTCCTGGATCAGGCCTGCTGTTCCTGCGTGCCGTCTTCTTCGACTTCGACGAATTCGTCGGCGCCGGCGGCAACGATTTCCTGCAGAACCTGGCTGCGGCCTTCCAGCACCGCATCGGCCACGCCACGGGCGTACAGGCGGATGGCGCGGGAGGAGTCGTCGTTACCCGGGATCACGTAGTCGATGCCTTCGGGGGTGTGGTTGGTATCAACCACGGCCACGACCGGGATGCCCAGCTTCTGGGCTTCGGTGACGGCGATCTTGTGGTAGCCGACGTCGATGATGAACAGCGCGTCCGGCAGGCCGCCCATGTCCTTGATGCCGCCGATGCTCTTCTGCAGCTTTTCGAGTTCGCGGGTCACGGTCAGCGCTTCGCGCTTGGACAGGCGCTCGATGGAGCCGTCTTCGATCATCGCCTCGATTTCCTTCAGGCGCTTGATGGACTGCTTGACCGTCTTGAAGTTGGTCAGCATGCCGCCCAGCCAGCGCTCATCGACGAAGGGCATGCCTGCGCGGCGGGCTTCTTCAGAGATGATTTCGCGAGCCTGACGCTTGGTGCTGACGAACAGGATGGTGCCGCGGTTAGCGGCCAGCTTGCGCACGAAGCTCATCGCTTCGGTGTACTTCACCATCGTCTTTTCGAGGTTGACGATGTGGATCTTGTTGCGCTGGCCGAAGATGTAGGGGGCCATGCGCGGGTTCCAGAAACGGGTCTGGTGGCCGAAATGGACGCCCGCTTCGAGCATCTGACGCATCGTGACAGTCATTGTGTTACTCCGAATTGAAGGTTGAGCCTCCGCCTCCGGGGCGCTGCCGGAAGGAACTTCCACTGTTGGGAAAGCTCTTCATCGGATGGCGCCACTCCCCGGGAAACGGCGGGCCGGAGCTTCCGGACCGCGACTTTTTCCCGGACCTTCCCGCCGCTTGCAGTGAAGCAGCAGCCAGGAGGCGTGTGGATTTTGTCCGCCAATGCAGACAAGCCCGCGATGATATCACCGCCACATGGCGCCCCTCAAGGCCGAAACCGTTACCAGGTTTGCCCGCCCGGGGCGCATGCGCTAGCCTTGATACCTTTTTCGAGCCCCGAACCCGCCCATGAGCATCGTCATCAAGACCCCGGAAGAAATCGAGAAAATGCGGGTGGCCTGCCGCCTTGCCGCCGAGGTGCTCGACTACATCGAGCCCTTCGTGAAGCCGGGCGTGACGACCGGCGAGCTCGACCGGCTCTGCCATGAATATATGGTGCAGGTGCAAGGCACCGTTCCGGCGCCGCTCAATTACGCCCCGCCGGGCTACACGCCTTACCCCAAGGCCATCTGCACCTCGGTCAATCACCAGGTCTGCCATGGCATTCCCGGCGACAAGGCGCTGAAGAAGGGCGACGTGGTCAATCTGGACATCACCGTGATCACGCCGGACGGCTTCCACGGCGACACCAGCCGCATGTTCATTGTCGGCGGCGAGGCCAGCATCCTGGCCAAACGCTTGTGCCAGGTCACTTACGAATGCATGTGGCTGGGCATTGCCGCCGTACGGCCGGGCGGACGCCTGGGCGATATCGGCGCCGCCATCCAGAAGCATGCGGAAGGCAACGGCTTCTCGGTGGTGCGTGAGTTCTGCGGCCATGGCCTCGGGCGCAAGTTCCATGAGGAGCCGCAGGTGCTCCACTACGGCAAGGCAGGCACCGGCGTCGAACTGCAGCCCGGCATGATCTTCACCATCGAGCCGATGATCAACGCCGGCAAGGCCGCCATCTCCGAGTTGCCTGACGGCTGGACCATCGTCACCAAGGACCGCAGCCTTTCCGCCCAGTGGGAGCACGCCGTGCTGGTGACCGAGAGTGGAGCCGAGGTGCTGACCGTGTCCGAAAAATGCCCGGCGCCGCCGGCCCTGGTTGCTGCCGCCTTCGCCTGAGGGAGCGCGCGATGACCTCCTCTTCCTCCGCGATTTCCACCGACCAACTGCAGGACGCGATCGGCGAGGAGCGCAGGCGCCTCAACGAAGGCTCCCTCGCGCTACGCCAGGCCTATGAGGCGCATCCGCTGACTTCCGGCGTGCTCAAGGGCCGCGCCCGGCTGGTGGATGGCGTCATCCAGCGCTTGTGGAGCGCCTGTGGCATGCCGCCGGAAGCCGCGCTGGTCGCGGTTGGCGGCTATGGCCGCGGCGAGCTTTACCCCTGTTCCGACGTGGACCTCCTCATCCTGCTGGCGGACCAGCCGGACGGCAGCCTGCAATCGCGGCTCTCCACCCTGGTGGGCGCCCTGTGGGATGTCGGCCTGGAGATCGGCCACAGTGTGCGCACGGTGGAGGAATGCCTGGATGCCTCCGCCAGCGACATCACCGTGCAGACCAATCTGCTCGAAGCCCGCCTGCTGACCGGCAACACCGAGCTGTTCGAGGATTTCGTCACCCACTATCGCGAGATGCTGGATGTGCGTGCCTTCTTCAAGGCCAAGCAGCTGGAGCAGGAGCAGCGCTACACCCGCTACAACGACACACCCTACTCGCTGGAACCCAATTGCAAGGAAAGCCCCGGCGGCCTGCGCGACCTGCAGATGCTGGGCTGGATATCCCGTGCCGCCGGCCTGGGCCGCAGCTGGCGCGACCTTGCCCGCCGCCGCCTGCTCACCGGCGAGGAAGCCGCCGACCTGCGCAGCGTGGAGCGCTTCCTGCAGCATGTGCGCATCCGCCTGCACTACCTCACCGGCCGCTCGGAAGACCGCCTGCTCTTCGACCACCAGGAAAAGCTCGCCCGCATCATGGGAATGGAGGCCACCACCGCCAAGCGCGCCTCCGAAGTCTTCATGCAGCGCTACTACCTGACGGCGAAGAAGGTCACCCAGATCAACACCATCCTGCTGCAGAACTACGGCACCGAGATCTTCCCGGACCGCGGCGGGCCGGCCATCACCATCAACGCCCGCTTCCAGGCAGTGCGCGAACTGCTGGACATCCGCAGCGAGCAGATCTTCGAGCGCCATCCCTCCGCCCTGCTCGAATGTTTCCTGCTGCTGCAACAGCACAGCGAGCTGAAGGGCATGACGGCGCGCACGCTGCGCGCCGTCTGGCTCAACCGTAACCGCATCAACGCCGCCTTCCGTGCCGATCCGGCCAACCGCGCGCTGTTCCTGCAGATTCTGCAGCAGAAGCGCGGCATCGTTCATGAATTCCGGCGGATGAACCAGTACGGCATCCTGTCGCGCTACCTGCCGCCCTGGCGCAAGATCCTGTGCCAGATGCAGCACGACCTGTTCCACGTCTACACGGTCGACCAGCACATCCTGATGGTGCTGCGCAATGTGCGCCGCTTCACCATGAGCGAGCATGCGCACGAATACCCGCTGATGACGCGGCTCATCCTCGGCTTCGAGCGCAACTGGCTGCTATACGTCGCCGCCCTCTTCCACGACATCGCCAAGGGCCGCGGCGGCGATCACTCCAAGCTCGGCATGGAGGACGCGCGCGAGTTCTGCGAGGACCACGAGCTGTCGGCGGAAGACACCGATCTGGTCGTCTGGCTGGTCGAGCATCACCTCACCATGTCGCAGTACGCGCAGAAGGAAGACACCTCCGATCCGGAAGTCATCCGCCGCTTCGCCGACATCGTCGCCAACGAACGCCGCCTCACCGCCCTCTACCTGCTCACCCATGCCGACATCCGCGGCACCAGCCCCAAGGTGTGGAACGGCTGGAAGGGCAAGCTGCTGGAAGACCTGTTCTTCTCCACCCAGCGCTTGCTGCGCGGCGCCACGCCGCAACAGGCCCTGGGCCTGGACGACCGCCAGGAAGACGCCCGCCGGCTGCTGCGCTACCACGGCCTGCGTTCCGGCGTGGAGGAAGCGCTGTGGGCGCAGCTGGACGCCGTCTACTTCATGCGCCACTCGGCGGAGGAAATCGCCTGGCACACGCGGTTGCTCTACTTCCGCCCGGAAGCGGACGATCCGGTGGTGAAGGCGCGCGTTTCCGACGAAGAGCACGGCGTGCAGGTGATGGTGTTCACCCGCGACCAGAAGGACCTCTTCGTCCGCCTAACCGGCTTCTTCGGCCGCATGGGCTTCACCATCCTGGACGCCAAGGTGCACACCACCCGCCACGGCTACGCGCTGGACAGCTTCATCCTGCAGGACCCCGGCCAGGCCGCGCCCTACCGCGACATCGTGTCGCTGATCGAGCACGATCTCACCGAGCGCCTGCGCAAGCCGCTGGCGCCGGAGCGGCCCTCCTCCGGCCGGCTGTCGCGGCAGGTGAAGCACTTCCCGATCACGCCCACGGTCAGCATCCGGCCGGACGATGCCGGCAAGCACTACATCCTGTCGCTGATGGCGGCGGACCGCCCCGGCCTGCTGTTCGACGTCGCCGAGGTGCTGGCGAAGTACGGCATCAACCTGCAGACCGCCAAGATCGCCACCCTGGGCGAGCGGGTGGAAGATACCTTCCTGATGTCCGGCGTCGGCTTGTCGCAAGACGCCCAGGTGGTGCGCATCGAACGGGAGCTGCTGGAGCGCCTGCAGGTCTGAAGCCCAGCATCACCGGCCGATATCAATCCTCCCAGGGGGGAAATTCGAGCACGAAACGCTCCCCCTGCCGCCTTGCCAGCAATTCGAGCAGCAGCGCTGGCGAGACGGCGCGACCATCGATCACCAGCACCCCTTCGCCAACATGCCCTGCCAAAGTGTCGGACAGCATCCGCAAGGAAGCATCCGGTGCAAGAGCCAGGTAACGCTGCGAAATTTCCCCCTGGATCTTGCGCCTCAGCCGGCGCAGCGCCTCCGACTCGCTACAGCCGCTGGCGGCAAAGCAGTAACCTCCTTTCTCCTCCGGCGGCCACCTTTCTCTCGCAAGCACACATACGGGAGACGTGCCTCCAGCCACTAGTTCGATCACGAACTCACACTCTCTCCCCAGACAATCCAGAAAACGCTCGACCACGGGGAAAACGACAGCCTCCGCCTCCGAGCCACTCAAGGCCTGCCCCGGCAGCTTTGCCCCCACATCCACGGTGCGGCCTTCGTAACCAGTTGCCAACCAGTCGAGGCTGACCCCAGCCGCTCTCGCAATAGTGACGAGATGACGCATGCCCGGAGCCTTCTCCCCTTTCAGATACGCGCTGAGAAGCCCATCGGAGAAGCCGCAGCGACGAGCAAAAGAACGCTTGCTTTCATCCCCAATAATTCTGAGCAAACGATCCCCGAAGGCCCGAATCGCATCTTCAGCGCCCTCCACCCTGGAAATACCCTCTCCTGTCTTCTTACTAGCCATTCTCAACCATCATCAATTAACAACAGGACATAACCGGAAACTGGGCATCTGACCCAAGAGGCGCTCTCTAAAAAGTTGACAGTGCACTCTTAAGGCTTATACTTTCGTCTTAAATCCAGACTTGAAACCCAGTTTTCGGGCGATATCCGGATGCCATTTGTTTTGATTTTGTTTCGACAAAAGACCATCTCGCGTAGCCGGAAAATGTGAATGCTTCAACCGAGTCCGAAAGGCACGGCATCAGCATTCGGCTGGCAACAACCGCGTCTGGTCTTGAGCGAAATCGGCACCTGCCCGGCGATTGACTCCCATTCGAGCAGGGATGCTGCCGCACTAGACATCCAGGATCGAGCAAACCGATCGCGCTGTAGCCGTCTTCCCAAACGGTCATGAAAAATCAGACATCGCAGGGCTGCGTCAAACTCTCAGCATCTCCGCCTTATCCTCCTCGGCAGTCGAGATCCAGCGCCCGCATCCAGGCGGTGCCCCCTTCCATCCGCATCCTCACCGCAGATAATCACACGATCTTTCGGGCCGCGTTGCGCGCCTTGTTCGATACCACACCGGACATGGCCATCGTGGGCGAAGCCGGCAACGGCAGCGAGGCACTTAAACACGCGCGCTCCACTGCGGCGGAGGTGATGCTGCTGGCGACTTCCCTCCCCGACACCCCCGGCGCAGATCTGCTGCTCCGCCTCGGCCAGCACTGCCCAGGGCTGCCCTGCGTGGTCCTCTGCCAGAACTGCGAGCCCGGAATCGTGATGCGTGCCCTCAAGGCTGGCGCCTATGGCTATGTCAGCAAGGAAGCCGATCCCCAAATATTGTTTACCGCGATACGAAAGGCGGCGGCAGGTCGGCGCTACATCGATCCCGCTCTTCTTGACACCTTGCGTTTCGACGAAGAAAGCGAAAGCCACAACCCAGAGCGACTACTCTCGCGCCGCGAGTACCAGGTTCTGAAACTGTTTGCGGAAGGGCGCTCCCCCACCCAGATTGCAGGCCTTCTGAATCTCAGCGTCAAGACCGTCAGCACCCACAAGACCAGAGTCCTGCAGAAGACCGGCCTCAGCACCACCGCAGACCTGGTTCGCTACGCCTTCCGCCATAAGCTCGTCGCCTGAGCTTCTTCTCCAAGCTTCGCCAGCAACGCTTTAGACGGTATCTAGGATACGCCCTATGTTGCGGCGACGTATCTCCTTTGGCTCATTCTGACTGCTCTCTTTAGGAAATTTCCCACACTCATTCAAGAAAACTCTCTCTGTATAAACAGAAAGCGCCTATATACCGGATGACTGGGGAATTCCCATAATCAGGGCGAGACCTGATTTACGTTTCCGCTCATCCCTGAGTCTTGGCGTTTTCCCTAGAGCACGAGAATTCACTTGAACCAAACGAAGGCATACCGACTTCGCCTGTCTTGCCTCCTCCTGCCTTTGCTGCTCGGCTTGGGCGCCGCGGCAGCGCTCCATCTGAGCGGCGGTTCCCTCTCGCTCATCCTACTGTTTTCCCTTGCCGGCCTCTGCTCCGCCTGGTGGTTAAGGCATGCGGCAGCAGCTCAATCCCTCCAGGTGCTTGCGCCGGAGAGTGCGACTGCATTGCAGACAGAGCTTCCGACACCTGCGGTCGATGGACTCGAACTGTTATGCGGACGCCTGTTGCCCTTGTGGCAAGGGCACATCGACGCGGGGCGGCTGCAGATGGAAGACGCCTTGACCGCGCTGTCCGCCACCTTCTCCTCGCTCTCCGTGCAGATGAGCCAAGCATTGCAGGCTTCGGGAGGTGAAGCCGCCGAGTCGGTATCGGCGGTGCTTGTGCGCTGTCGGGATGATCTGGAAGCGGTCGTTTCCGAGTTGCGCGCCTCGTTGCAGGCACGGCAAAGCCTGATGAACGATATCAGCCAGCTTTCGAGCCTGGCAGGTGAGCTCCAGAGCATGGCGGACGACGTTGGTGAGATCGCCGCACGTACTAATCTCCTGGCGCTGAATGCGTCCATCGAGGCGGCCCGCGCCGGGGAGGTCGGTCGCGGCTTCGCGGTCGTCGCCGACGAAGTGCGCAAGCTCTCCAACCAATCGGCGCAGAGCGGTCAGCGCATCCGCGAAACCGTCGACACCGTCGGCCAGGCCTTGGCCCGGACAGTAAGCAACGCCCAACAGCTCGCCGCGCGCGAACAAGAGCATATCGATGCTGCCGAACACCGCATCAGCCAGGTTCTTGCCAGCTTCGAGCGCAGCGGCGACGCCCTTGAGCGCTCCAGCCACCAATTACGCGAGGACGGTAGCCGCATCGGCCGGGAAATCGATGATGTGCTCGTCCATCTGCAGTTCCAGGACCGCGTTGGTCAGATACTCGGCCATGTAGTGCAGGACATCGCCAAGCTGGAAGACTTCGTCGCCCGCGGCGCCCATCGTGCAGCCAGCGTCGACGATGTGGGTGCCTGGATGGATGCGCTCGCCGCCACCTATTCCACCGCCGAACAGCACGCCATCCACAAGGGCACCTCCGCCCCTCGTGCCGGCTCCCCTACCGAAATCACTTTTTTCTGACTTCCCCTCCAACTTCCGACTTCCCCGAGGATTTTTCCTACATGGCCAAGACCATACTCATCGTCGATGACTCCGCCTCGATCCGGATGGTGGTCAAGACCGCGCTCGCAGGTGCCGGCTACGAGGTGATCGAAGCCGTCGATGGTCAGGATGCGCTCACCCGGCTGGACGGCCGCAAGCTCAACCTCGTCATCAGCGACGTGAACATGCCTCGCCTGGATGGCATCAGCTTCCTTCGCCAGATGAAGCAGAAGCCCGGCTACCAATTCACGCCGGTGATCATGCTTACCACTGAATCCGAGGCCGACAAGATGCGCCAGGGCAAGGAAGCCGGCGCCAAGGCCTGGGTGGTGAAGCCCTTCCAGCCAGCGCAGATGCTGGCAGCGGTTGCCAAGCTCATCCAGCCCTGACCGCCATGGATACGAACCAGGACTTCGACACCGCTGAGCCGGGCAACCAGGCTGGTGACGCGGGCGACAAGGAACAGCGGGAACTGATCGCGCTCGAGGGCGATGTGGACATCTATGCCGCCGAGGCCCTGTGGCCCCAGCTGCTCGCTGGCTTGCGCGCATCCCCTGTGCTTGAACTGGACCTGTCGGCGGTGAGCCTGATCGACACCACCGGGCTGCAGATCCTGGCGCAGCTCCAGCGTACGGCCGTACGTGAAGGACGCAGCCTGAGATTGATCGCTCACAGCCCTGCTGCCGCCGAAGCCATCGAGTTTCTCGGGCTTGCGCCCCTGTTCGGTGATCCGCTGCCGATCCAAACCCAATGGGCCTGAGCGGCCCTCCTTCCCAGGAGCAGCACGTGGCAGAACAGATTCCCGGCATGGAGGCAGCGCTGCGCACCTTCTTCGAGGAGAGCGGCGAACTGCTGGCGGCAATGGAGGCGCACCTGCGCGCGCTGTGCGATGAAGGCCATGACGTCGAGCGGTTGCATGCCCTTTTCCGCGCCGCGCATACGATCAAAGGCTCGGCCGGCATGTTCGGCCTGGAAGCCATCGTCAGCTTCACCCACCATGTGGAGAATCTGCTCTCCCGCCTTCGCGACGGCGCGCTGGCACCCGCCCCCAGTCTGCTCGAGTTGCTGCTCGACTGCCGCGACCATATCGAGGATCTCGTCGGCCGCGCGCTGGAAGAGGATGACGGCGGGCCGCTGCTCGCCGAGCATGGCGAAACACTGCTCGTCCGCTTGCAGTCGGCGCTGGGCGAGGCACCGGCCTGCGGCAGCCAGCACAGCGATGCTTTCGAAATGCCCTCCACGCCCTCGGCTCCGGCCCCAGCCCCGGCCGAGGGCACGCTGGAACGCGTGCAGGCCGACACCTGGCACCTGTCGCTGCGCTTCGCCGCCGGGGTGCTGCGCGACGGCATGGACCCGCTGAGCTTCCTGCGCTACCTCGGCGAGCTCGGCCGCATCGTCCACATCACCACCGTGCTCGACGCACTTCCCAGCGCTGGAGATTTCGACCCCCTCGCCTGCTATTTCGGCTTCGAGGTCGAGCTCGACTCGGAGCGCGACAAGGCCACCATCGAGGCCGTCTTCGACTTCGTCCGCGACGACTGCCAGCTGCGCCTGCTGCCGCCCCACAGCCGCATCGCCGACTACGTCCAGCTCATCCACGACCTGCCCGAGGGGCCGGAGCGCCTGGGCGAGATCCTCGTCGCCGCCGGCGCCCTCACCGTTCGCGAGCTGGAACTCGGCCTCAGCGACCAGGCCCGCCTCTCCCCTCAGGCCCAGGTGCCACTGGGCGAACTGCTGGTAGCCGAAGGCATGGCCCATCCGCCGGTGGTGGAGGCCGCACTGGAACGCCAGGCGCAAGCCAAGAGCCGCGCCATTGGTGACAAGGCCCATGAATCCCAGTTCGTCCGTGTGCATGCGGAAAAGCTTGATGAGCTCATCAACCTCGTGGGCGAGCTCGTCATCGCCGGTGCCGCCTCCCACCTCGTCGCCCGCAGCCGCCGCGACCGTCGCGCCCAGGAGGCCGCCGCCGCGGTCAATCGGCTGGTCGAACAGGTACGCGACGTCACCCTCAAGCTGCGCATGGTCGAGATCGGCGAGACCTTCAACCGCTTCCACCGCGTGGTGCGCGAACTGGGCCGCGAGCTGGGCAAGGACATCGCCCTCGAGATCACCGGCGCCGACACCGAGCTCGACAAGACCATGGTCGAGAAACTCGGCGATCCACTGATGCACCTCGTGCGCAACGCCATCGACCACGGGCTGGAGCCCCCTGCAGCCCGCCGCGATGCCGGTAAAGCCGAGCGCGGCCAGGTCAGCCTGAACGCCTACCACGACTCCGGCGGAATCGTCATCGAGATCGGCGACGACGGCCGCGGCCTGGACCGCGAACGTCTGCTCGCCCACGCCCGCGAACGCGGCCTCGTTGCCGAGCACGCCCAGCTTTCGGATGCGGAGGTTCATGCCCTCATCTTCGAGCCCGGCTTCTCCACTGCCGAGCAGATCACCAACGTTTCCGGGCGCGGCGTTGGCATGGACGTGGTCAAGAAGACCATCTCCGCCCTGCGCGGCTCAATCGACATCGACACCACACCGGGCCAGGGCACCACCCTGCGCCTGCGCCTGCCGCTCACCCTTGCCATCATCGACGGCTTTCTCGTTCGCGTGCAGGGCGTGCCTTTCGTCCTCCCGCTGGAAGCGGTGCGCGAGTGCATCGCGCTCTCCCCCGCGGCTGCGGCCGAACGCCGCCAGTACGTCAATCTGCGCGGCGAAGTCCTGCCCTATGTGCGCCTGCGCGACCTCTTCACCCTCGGTGGCGATCCGCCGCGACGCGAGAACATCGTTGTCATCCATCACCAGGGCCAACGTATCGGCATCGTGGTGGATCAGCTTCAGGGCGAGCTGCAGACCGTCATCAAGCCCCTCGGACGCCTTTTCCGTGGCATGCGCGGCCTCTCCGGCTCTTCCATCCTCGGCTCCGGCGAGGTCGCGCTCATCCTCGACGTCACGGCCATGAGCCATATCGCCACCACCAACGATGGCGCCTCCTCTTCCCGCACCCCGCGCATCTCCATCCATCCGGAGCAATCCAATGCTTAGCAATTTCTCGATCGGCATCCGCCTGATCGGCGCATTCCTGATCGTCGCACTATTCAGCGTGGTCGTCGGCCTGGTCGGTCTGTCCAATGCCAGCAAGCTGAACGATCTCACCTCCGCGCTATATCAACGGGAGGCCTTGGGCATTTCCTATATCAAGGAAGCCAACATCAACCTCATCTATCTTGGCCGCGACCGGCTCTCCTTTCTGATGGCCGGCAGCCAGGCCGAGCGCGACCGCATCCTCGAGCAGATCAAGAAGACCAAGGCCAACTACATCAGCCAGATTGCCAAGGCACAGCCCCTGTTCTACACCGAGGCCGGCAAAGAAAAGATGGCCACGCTGCAGCGCATCTGGCCTACCTACGAGACCGATCTCAATCGCATGCTGGAACTCGCGGCCGCAACGGAACTACAGGAGCACAGCCCCGAATTGCGGCAGAGCATAGAGTCGGTACGAAACTCGGCCAACGCGATGGACGACATAATCACCGAGTTGAGCCACCAGAAGGAGGACAACGCTCGCCAGGCAAGCGAGGATGGCGACGTGCTGTACCAGCAAAGCCGGAGCACCCTGGTCGGCATCATCGTAGGAGCGGTGCTGGCCGGGATACTGCTGGGCCTCTTCATCAGCCGCAGCGTCACCGTGCCGCTGGCCAAGGTGGTCGAGGCAGCCAACCGCATTGCCGACGGCGATCTCACCACCCGCATCAGCAGCCGCGGCAAGGATGAAGTTGCCCGCCTGAGCAACGCGATGTCGGCCATGATCGAGAAGCTGTCGCAGATCATCGGCCAGGTGCGTGGCGCCGCAAACAACCTCTCCAGCGCCTCGGAGGAAGTTTCCGCCACCGCGCAGAATCTGTCCCAGTCCTCGTCCGAACAGGCTGCCAGCATCGAGCAGCTCACGGCTTCGGTTACCCAGAACACCGAGAACGCGAAAGTCACCAACGGCATCGCCTCCCAGGCTGCCGGCCAGGCTACTGAGGGTGGCGGCGCCGTCAGCGAGACGGTGGGCGCGATGAAACGCATCGCCGAGAAGATCGGCATCATCGACGACATTGCCTACCAGACCAATCTGCTGGCGCTCAACGCCGCCATCGAAGCGGCCCGCGCCGGCGAGCACGGCAAAGGCTTCGCGGTCGTCGCCGCCGAAGTGCGCAAACTGGCCGAACGCAGCCAGGAAGCCGCACAGGAAATCAGTGAAGTCGCCAGCGGCAGCGTGCAACTGGCGGAAAAGGCTGGTCAGTTGCTTGGAGAGATCGTTCCGGGCATCAGCCGCACCGCCGATCTGGTGGCGGAGATCACCGCGGGCTCCCAGGAGCAAGCTTCCGGCATCAACCAGCTCAACCAGACCACCCAGCAGAATGCCGCCTCGTCTGAGGAACTGGCCGCCACCGCCGAAGAGATGAGCGGCCAGGCAGTGCAGCTGCAAGAGCTGATGGGCTTCTTCCGCATGGTCGAGAGCGGCGGCACGCGCGCCCTCGGCGGCCGCGGCAGCCGCCCGGCTCCGCCCTCCTCCGCTCACCCAGCCGCGCCCGAGGGCGACTTCGTCCGCTTCGACGACGGGAGGCATGCATGGGCGCAGTCGTGAGCCGGGCCCGCGATCCCGCGTCCGAGCTTGAGCACGAGGCACGCCAGTACCTGACCTTCCAACTGGATGGCGAGGTATTCGGCGTCAGCATCCTGGTGGTCAAGGAGATCATCGAGTACGGCAACCTCACCCCGGTGCCGCTTACACCACCCTATGTGCGCGGTGTCATCAACCTGCGCGGTGCGGTGGTACCGGTGATAGACCTGGCGGTACGCTTCGACCGGGCGCCGTTGCAGCCGGGACGGCGCAGCTGCATCGTCATCGTCGAGGTCGGCAGTGACGAGGGCCAACTCGTATTCGGTGCCATGGTGGATGCAGTCAACGAAGTCCTGGACATCCCTGCCCGACAGATTGAGCCGCCACCCAGCTTCGGCGCCCGCCTGCGTAACGACTTCATCGCCGGTATGGGCAAGCTGGACAGAGGTTTCGTGGTCCTGCTCGACACCGACAAGGTGCTCTCGGTGGAAGAACTAGCCCTGGTCGGCGGTTTGGGGGAGTCCCAGAGCCAGACTGAAAGCGCTTGAAAATCCGACCTTCAAAAGCAAACGGCCCAGCGATTCGCCGGGCCGTTTGCTTTGCTGCCGTGCCTCTGGGCCGAGGCAGGCAAGCGCACGCTCAGTGGCCTTTCTGGCTGATCTTGTCCATCAGCGCGTACAGCACGCCGGAGGCCAGGAAGGTGATGTGGATACCGACCATCCAGGCCAGGTGGCGGTCGCTCAGGTTGTCCACGTTCATGAACGCCTTCAGCAACTCGATACCGGAGATGGCGACGATGGAACCGATCAGCTTGATCTTCAGGTCGGAGAAGCCGATGTGGCCCATCCAGTCCGGCCTGTCCTGGTGGTTGTGGAGATCTTCCATCTTGGAGACGAAGTTCTCGTAACCGCTGAACATGATGATGACCAGCAGGTTCATGATCAGCGCGATATCCACCAGCGACAGCACGCCGATGATCATCTCGCCGCCAGTGGCGGTCATGATGTGGTCGAAGAGGTGGAAAACCTCCTTGCCGAATTTCACCAGCAGCACGATCAGCGCCAGCACCAGGCCGAAGTAGACCGGGGCCATCAGCCAGCGGCTACTGAACAGGATGTGTTCGAACTTGCTTTCTAGTCGCTTCATTTATTTAAGAGATAGGAAATAGTCAGGACGGCGCGGATTGTAGCAGTGCACCATGAGCAGCCGAAACCGCAACGGTCGGCACATCCGCGGGGCAGGAAAGCTGAACACACCGCGGCGCACAAGAGTGATGCAAGCTGGAGGCACAGCGGGCGGCCATAGACTCCTCTCCACGGCCTCGCCAGCCTTCCAAGCTTCCGCCCAATGTAATACGGGCCGGATGACCGGCCCGTTTCAACTGTTGCTCCGGCGCGCTGCGCAGGATCAGCGGCCCTTCCACTCCGGCTTGCGCTTCTCCAGGAAGCTCTTGACGCCTTCGTTGCGGTCCTCGGTGCCGGCAAGCACGACGAAGTTGCGCCGTTCCAGCGCGAGACCGGCGGACAGCGGCACTTCGAAGGATTGCAGCACCGCATCCTTGGCCAGTCGGACGGCCAGCGGCGCCTTGGCGGCAATTTTCTGCGCCAGTGCATGGGCGCGCGGGATGCAGGCATCGTCCGCCACCACCTCGGCGACCAGGCCGGCGGACAGCGCTTCCGCCGCGGTGAGGAATTCGCCCGCCAGCACCAGCTTCATCGCCACCGACTTGCCGACCGCATGGGTCAGGCGCTGGGTGCCGCCGGCGCCGGGGATGATGCCGAGGTTGATCTCGGGCTGGCCGAACTGGGCGCCCTCACCGGCGATCACGATGTCCGCGTGCATCACCAGTTCGCAGCCGCCGCCCAGCGCATAACCGCAGACGGCGGCAACGATGGGCTTGGGAAAGCGGGCGACCACGCCGAACAGCCGCGGCCGCTCTTCCAGCAGCACCGCCTGCATGTCCTTGGCGGCCATCTCGGCCAGGTCGGCGCCGGCGGCGAATACCTTGTCACCGCCGGTGAGCACCACCGCGCGCACGTCGTCGTCGCGCTCGGCCTGCTCCAGCAAGGCGGCGAGACCGCGCAGCAGCGGGGTGGACAGCGCGTTGCGTGCCTGTGGGCGGTCCAGCCGGATTTCGAGCACGCCAGCTTCGGGGCCGGCAACCTGCAGCCCCTCGACGGCGCTATAGCGTGAAGTCGTCATGTGTCCTCTCTGTACGGGTGGATGAAGCGGCGACGAGCACATCGTCCCGCGCCGCGATCCCCGTTCAGTCGGGAATGACCGCGGTGACTTCGATCTCGACCTGGGCTTCGTCTTCCACCAGGTCGGCGACCTGCACCGCGGTCATCGCGGGGAAGTTCTTGCCCATCACTTCGCGGTAGGCGGCGCCGATTTCCTTCAGGCGGGCGTTGTACTCTTTCTTGTCCTTAAGGTACCACGTCATCCGGACCATATGCTCCGGGCCGGCGCCAGCCACAGCCATCACCTCGCGGATGTTGCTGAGGGCCTGGAACACTTGCTGGACGAGGTCGGTGCTCTCGAAGCGGCATTCGCCGTTCCAGCCGATCTGGCCGCCGACGAAGATCTGGCGGCCGCGGGCCTCGATACCATTGGCGTAGCCGCGGGGCTTGAGCCAGCCTTCCGGCTGAAGGGTCTTGTGCATCTTCACTTCTCCATGAAACGGGTAACCGCCTGCCTGACGTCTTCCGGCCAGGGAATGGACTTGTGCGTCTCCAGCGAGGTGGCCACCAGGACCTGGCGCGCACGCATGCGCACGCGGTCGTCGCCGACGATGACGTGGCGAAAGATCAGCGAGGAGTTGCCCAGCTGCTCCACCGTGAGGTGGAACTGCAGGGTTTCGCCGAACTTGGACGGATGGAGAAACTCGGTATCGAGCTGCACCGTCGGCGTCCCGACGCGGCGCTGCGTGACGAGCTCGGTCCAGGGGTGGCCAACGCTGGCCCACCAATCCTCGACCACGCCATTCAGCATGCGGAAATAGTTGGGGAAGAAGACGATCCCCGCCGGATCGCAGTCGGCGAAGCGCACGCCGCGCTCGACAACGAATTCGACCGGTTCCACTTCCAATGCATCGTCCTGCTGGGTGTCAGTGGTGGTCATGGCGGGTCTCGCTCCTGTTTATGTTTTAGTGGTGGTTCAGTTGGAAAAAGCGGCAATGCCGGTGATGGCACGGCCAAGGATGAGGGCATGCACGTCGTGCGTGCCTTCGTAAGTGTTCACCACCTCCAGGTTCACCAGGTGGCGGGCGACGCAGAACTCGTCGGAGATGCCATTGCCGCCCAGCATGTCGCGCGCCACGCGGGCGATGTCCAGGGACTTGCCGCAGCTGTTGCGCTTCATGATGGAGGTGATTTCCACCGCGGCGGTGCCGGCGTCCTTCATGCGGCCCAGTTGCAGGCAGCCCTGCAGGCCGAGGGTGATCTCGGTCAGCATGTCGGCCAGCTTCTTCTGGATCAGCTGGTTGGCGGCGAGCGGACGGCCGAACTGCTTGCGGTCCAGGGTGTATTGGCGGGCGGTTTCGTAGCAGGCCTCGGCCGCGCCCAGCGCGCCCCAGGCGATGCCGTAGCGGGCGGAGTTCAGGCAGGTGAAGGGGCCCTTCAGGCCGCGCACCGTCGGGAAGGCGTTCTCTTCCGGGCAGAACACTTCGTCCATGACGATTTCGCCGGTGATGGAGGCGCGCAGGCCGACCTTGCCGTGGATGGCCGGGGCGGACAGCCCCTTCCAGCCCTTCTCCAGCACGAAGCCGCGGATCTGGCCTTCGTCGTCCTTGGCCCAGACCACGAACACGTCGGCGATCGGGCTGTTGGTGATCCACATCTTGGCGCCGGAGATGCTGTAGCCGCCGTCCACCTTCTTGGCGCGGGTGACCATGGAGCCGGGGTCGGAGCCGTGGTTGGGTTCGGTCAGGCCGAAGCAGCCGATCCATTCGCCGCTGGCGAGCTTGGGCAGGTACTTCTGCTTCTGCGCTTCGGTGCCGAATTCGTTGATCGGCACCATCACCAGGGAGGACTGCACGCTCATCATCGAGCGGTAGCCGGAATCCACCCGCTCCACTTCACGCGCGATCAGGCCGTAGCTGACGTAGTTCATGCCGGCGCCGCCGTACTCTTCCGGGATGGTGGGGCCGAGCAGGCCCAGCTCGCCCATCTCGCGGAAGATGGCCGGGTCGGTCTTCTCGTGGCGGAAGGCTTCCTGCACGCGCGGCAGCAGCTGCTCCTGGCAGTAGGAACGGGCGGTGTCGCGCACCATGCGCTCGATGTCGGTCAGCTGGCTGTCGAGGTGCAGCGGGTCTGCCCAGTCAAAGTGAATCTTGCTCATCTCTCTATGCTCCTTCGGTCCGGTTGTGTGCGTCCGGTGTTGGGGTCTTACTTCATCAATTCGCGAGCGACGATCAGCTTCTGGACCTCGGTCGCACCTTCGTAAATCCGTAGCGCGCGGATTTCGCGGTAAAGGGATTCCACCTTCACCCCGGTCCGTACGCCCTGTCCGCCGTGGATCTGCACCGCGGCGTCGATCACGCGCTGGGCGTTCTCGGTGGATGTCATCTTCGCCATCGCCGCCTCGCGGGTGGTCGGCAGCTTCTGCACGTCGCGGCGCCAGGCCGCGCGGGCGGTCAGCAGCGCGCCGGCTTCGATGTCGGTGGCCATGTCGCCCAGCTTGGCCTGGGTGAGCTGGAAGTCCGCCAGCGTGTGGCCGAACATCGGCCGCTTGCGGGCGTGGGCCAGCGCTTCATCCAGCGCGCGGCGGGCAAAGCCCAGCGCGGCGGCGGCCACCGAGGAGCGGAAGATGTCCAGGGTGCGCATCGCCACCTTGAAGCCCTCGCCCGGGGCGCCCAGGCGGTTGGCCACCGGCACCTTCATGTCGGTGAAGCGCAGGCGGGCCAGCGGATGCGGCGCGATCACGTCCAACCGCTCGGCGATCTCGAAACCCGGCATGTCCGGGTAGATCACGAAGGCGGAGATGCCGCGGGTGCCGGGCGCTTCGCCGGTGCGGGCGAACAGGCAATACACATCGGCGATGCCGCCATTGGAGATCCAGGTCTTCTCGCCGTTGATGACGTAATGGTCACCTTCCAGCCGCGCCTCGCAGGCCATCGCGCCAACGTCGGAGCCGGCGTCCGGCTCGGTGAGGGCGAAGGCCGCGATCCATTCGCCGGAGGCCGTCTTGGGCAGCACATGGCGCTTCACTTCTTCGCTGCCGGACAGGGTGATGGCGCCGGTGCCCAGGCCCTGCATGGCGAAGGCGAAGTCGGCCAGGCCGTCGTGGTAGGCCAGGGTTTCGCGGGCGATGCAGAGCGAGCGGGAATCCAGCGCCTCCAATGCGCCGCCGTAGGCGGCCGGCACGCTGTAGCGCAGGAAGCCGGCCTTGCCCAGCGCCGTCACCAGCTGGCGGCAGGCGTTGTCGGTGTCGTGGTGGTCCACCGCCGGCATGTCGGTGGACGCCCAGTTGAAGATGGCGTCCGACAGCTTGCGGTGTTCGTCGCCGTAGAACGGCAGTTCGAGTATGGAGCGGTCCATGGCCGGTCTCTCAGTTGCCTTCGAACTTCGGCTTCTGCTTGGCGGCGAACGCTTCGAATGCACGGCGGAAGTCGCCGGTCATCATGCAGATCGCCTGGGCCTGGGCTTCGGACTCCACCATTTCCTCGATGCCCATCGCCCATTCCTGGTTGAGCATGGTCTTGGTCATGGTGTGGGCGAACCAGGGGCCGTCGGCCAGCGACTGCGCCAGCGCCTGGGCCTTGCCCAGCAGTTCTTCCGGCTGGTGCAGGGCGCTGAAGAAGCCCCAGGAGAGGCCTTCCTCGGCGCTCATCACCCGGCCGGTCATCAGCAGTTCGGTGGCGCGGCCCTGGCCGATCATGCGCGGCAGCAGGCCGCAGGCGCCCATGTCCGCACCGGCGAGGCCGACGCGGGTGAAGAGATAGGCGGTCTTGGTCGCCGGGGTGCCGAGACGGAAGTCGGAGGCCAGCGCAACCATGGCACCGGCGCCGGCGCAGAAGCCGTCGATGGCGGAGATCACCGGTTGCGGCGCGCGGCGCATGGTCTTCACCAGGTCGCCGGTCATGCGGGTGAATTCGACCAGTTCCGGCATGGTCATCTTGGTCAGCGGCTCGATGATCTCGAACACGTCGCCGCCGGAGCAGTAGTTGCCGCCCTCGCCCTGGATCACCACCGCGCGCACGTCACTGGCGTACTTCAGGTTGTGGAACAGGTCGCGCAGTTCGGCGTAGGAATCGAAGGTCAGCGGGTTCTTCTTTTCAGGACGGTTCAGGGTGATGGTGGCCACCCGGCCGTCGGCGCTGCATTCCCAGCGGAAATGGCGCGCCTGGTAGTCCTTGAAAGGACGCTTGTGATCTTGCATGGACAATTCGGCCATGGTGGTCTCTCTCTCCTCTCTCTTTTGAAGCGGGATGAAAACGGTTTCCGGGTCTGCGCCCGTGGAGCCGGTTCGCTTGCGGCGGCGGGCGCGTTCAGCCCGCCATCACCTCGCCACCGGCAACCGGTACGGCCTGGCCGTGGATGGCGGCGGCGGACGGCAGACAGAGCCAGCCCACCGCGGCGGCGACGTCTTCCGGCTGCACCAGGCGACCCTGCGGGTTGCTGGCTGCCAGCGTGGTCTTGGCCTCGTCGGCGCTGCGGCCGGTCTTGGCGACGATGTTGTCCACCGCGCCGCCCAGCAGCGGAGTGTCGGTGTAGCCGGGGCAGACCGCATTCACGGTGATGCCCTGCTTCGCCACCTCCAGCGCCACCGCGCGGGTGAAGCCGATGACGCCGTGCTTGGCGGCACAGTAGGCGGACACGTAACCGTAGCCGATGAGGCCGGCGGTGCTGGCGATGTTGACGATGCGGCCCCAGCGCGCCGCCTGCATGCCGGGCAGCACCGCGTGGGTGCAGTTGAAGGTGCCGGTGAGATTCACCGTGAGCATTTCCTGCCACAGCTCCGGCGTAGTCTTGGTCACCGGTGCGCTCTTGGCCGCGCCGGCGTTGTTCACCAGGATGGCGACCGCGCCGCGCGCGGCAGCGGCGGCTTCGATGGCGGCGCTGACGCCGGCCAGGTCGGTGATGTCCGCCACCGCGACGCCATGGCCCTCGCCCGTCAGCTTGGCGAGCGTGGCTTCCAGCGGCGCCGGCCGGCGGCCGAGCAAGGTCAGGGTGGCGCCCAGGCGGGCGAGCTCGAGGGCGATCGCCTCGCCGATGCCGCTGCCCGCGCCGGTGACCACCGCATGGCGGCCGGCGAGCGGCAGGGCGTTCTCTCTGTCGTTGTTGGAGGTTGCGTTCATTGCGCTTCCCTTTCCTTGCGTCCCGGTTGGCATGCCGCCGCCCCGGATGGAGCGGCGGCGGCCGAGTATTGCAGCCCGCGGCTTACTTGCCGAGTGCCGCGTAGCTGCGCTTCAGGTTGGTTTCGTACTGACCGCGGCCGGAGACGTACTGCTTCGGCCAGGCGATGCCCTTGTACTCGATCTTGGCCGCTTCGTGCAGGGTCCAGGCCGGATCGGCGAGGTGCGGACGGGCCACCGCGCAGAGGTCGGCACGGCCGGCGGAGATGATGCTGTTCACATGGTCCGCTTCGAAGATCGCGCCCACGGCGATGGTGGGGATGCCCACTTCGTTGCGGATGCGGTCGGCGAACGGGGTCTGGAACATACGGCCATACACCGGTTGCTCGCCCTTCCACACCTGGCCGGAGGAGCAGTCGATGATGTCGGCGCCGGCGTCCTTGAACAGGCGGGCCAGTTCCACCGCGTCGTCGGCGGTGTTGCCGCCCGGGAACCAGTCGTGGCACGAGAAGCGCACCGACATCGGCTTGTCCGCCGGCCACACTTCACGGATGGCCTTGAACACTTCCAGCGGGAAGCGGGCGCGGTTGGCCATGCTGCCGCCGTACTCGTCGCCGCGCTGGTTGGTCAGCGGCGACAGGAAGCTGGACATCAGGTAGCCGTGGGCGCAGTGGTATTCGAGGATGTCGAAACCGGCTTCGGCGGCCATTTTGGTGGAGCGCACGAAGTCTTCCTTCACCCGGTCCATGTCGGCGCGGGTCATCTCGCGCGGCACCTGGCTGTGCGGCAGGTAGGGCAACGGCGAGGCGGAGTACAGATCCCAGGCGCCGGACTCCAGCGGCTGGTCGATGCCTTCCCAGGCCAGCTTGGTCGCGCCCTTGCGGCCGGCGTGGCCCAGCTGCACGCCCATCTTGGCGCTGCTGTTGGCATGGACGAAATCGACGATGCGCTTGAGCGCGGTGACGTGCTCCGGCTTGTACAGGCCCAGGCACCCCGGGGTGATGCGGGCATCCGGCGAAACGCAGGTCATCTCGGTGTAGAGCAGGCCGGCGCCGCCCAGGGCGCGGGAGCCGAAATGCACCAGGTGGAAGTCGTTGGCGGTACCGTCTTCGGCGGAGTACATGGCCATCGGCGACATCACCACCCGGTTCTCCACCGTCAGGCCGCGCAGCTTGAACGGAGTGAACATCGGCGGCGGCACCGGCTTGCCTTCCTCGACCTTGACGCCGGCCTTCGCGGCGAACCACTTCTCGAAGCCACCCAGCCAGGCCGCGTCGCGTTCGCGCAGGTTCTCATGCGAGATGCGCTGCGAGCGGGTGAGCATGGAGTACATGAATTGCTCGGGTTCCATGGTGTCGCAGTAGCGTGCGTCGCACACCTCGAACCATTCCATGGCGTTCCAGGCGGCGTTCTGCAGGCGCAGCACGTCGATGCCGCGCACTTCCTGGTAGCGGGCCAGCACGGAAGGGATGTTGTCGACCGTGTCGCCCTCTTCCTGGAACAGCTTGGTGAGGTCGATCGCGTCTTCCAGCGCCAGCTTGGTACCGGAGCCGATGGCGAAGTGGGCGGTGTGCACCGCGTCGCCCATCAGCACCACATGGCTCTTGCCGTTGAAGTGGTGCCACTGCTCGCACTTCACGCGCTGGAAGTTCAGCCAGGCGGAGCCGCGCAGGTGGCGGGCGTTGGTCATCAGCGGGTAGCCATCCAGGTGCTTCGCGAACATCTTTTCGCAGAAGTCGATGGATTGCTGCTGGTCGGCCTTATCGAGGCCATGGGCCAGCCAGACGTGTTCGGGGCATTCGACGATGAAGGTGGTGGTGGTGTCGTCGAACTTGTAGATGTGAGCCTGGAACCAGCCGTGTTCGGTCTCTTCGAAAATGAAGTTGAAGGCATCGAACAGCTTGTTGGTGCCCAGCCAGATGTAACGGTTGGGGCGGGTGACGATGTCCGGCTTGAAGACATCTTCGTAACGGTTGCGGATCTTGGAGTTGATGCCGTCGGAGGCAATGATCAGGTCGGCATCCGGGAATTCCAGGTCGGAATCCACGTCGCGCTCGAACACCAGTTCCACGCCCAGCTCTTCGCAGCGGGCCTGCAGGATGTTGAGCATGTGCTTGCGGCCGATGCCGACGAAGCCGTGGCCGGCGCTGCGGATCAGCTCACCCTTGAAGCGCAGCTCGATGTCGTCCCAGTGGTTGAAGGCAACCTGGATGGCGTCGGCCGTCACCGGGTCCCAGACGCGCATGTTGTCCATGGTGGCATCGGAGAACACCACGCCCCAGCCGAAGGTGTCGTAGGGCTTGTTGCGCTCGACCACGGTGATCTGATGCGCCGGGTTCAGCTTCTTCATCAGGATCGCGAAATACAGGCCCGCGGGGCCCCCACCGATACACACGATGCGCATGCTGCTGCTCCTATGGTTATGACGTCGGACGCGTAATCACTTTGCCGGTGACCACGCGCCGGAACGACGAGGGTTTGGCTTGCTCGTTTAGCGAAGAATATTTCACTTCTAAACTATTAAGTCAACACTCATCGGCCGGCGGAATTTGTCCTGGATCAAATGTTGTGCAGAAGGGGCTTTCGTCGGCGGCTGAAGCCTGTCAGGCGGGCGGAAAAACAGGGTCGTCGCCGGCGTCGCTGAGCGCCTGTGCCGGATGCAGAGCCAATAACTGGCGCAGCATGCGCAGCAGCAACTCGCCCTTGCGCCGGCCGAAAGGCTCCAGCACCGCCTCCTGGTGGCGGCTGGCGCGCTCGCGCAGGGCGTCGGTGAGGCGATGGCCCTTGGGCGTGATCTGCACCACGGTCTGGCGTCGATCGGCGCGTACCCGGGCGCGCGACACCAGCCCTTCCGCCTCCATCCGCTGCAGCACCTTGCTCAGCGTCGGCTGCTTGGTCAGCGTGAGCTGGCTCAGCACGCCCACGCTCTCCCCCTCGCTGCCCTCCAAGCTGGCGAGCACCCGCCACTCGGTCACCGACAGGCCGGCGTCGTTCACCTCGCGGTGAAACTCGTGGGAGATGCGGCTGCTGGCCTGCGCCAGCAGGAAGGCGAGGTAGGTATCGACGAAACGTTCGTCGGGCGCAGCCGCCCGCTCCGGGGCCGGGCGATCTACCGGAATCGGCTTGCCGGTTTCTTGCTGCATGCTCTATTCCTCAATTAGCGCCTGGGGTGCCGGGAGACTACCGGCGCTCTTGCGATCCGCGCAGCTTTGCTTATAAATTGTTTAAGTCTATAGGTTATCTATCGCGGAGCGTGCAATGCAACAAGCAATTACCCTGCCTCTTGCCGTTCCGGAGCGCTGTCGATGAACGGCCTGCACACCATGGAGCCGCTGGCCGCCTTTCCGCTGTTCAGCTCCAGCGATGTGGACGAAGCGCGCGAGAAGGTCGCCCGGGTGTTCTGCCCCCACGACCTGCGCCAGGTTTCCGGCCGCCAGGCCTTCGCCTCGCGGCACAACCTGGTGCGCCTGGGCGAGACCGCGCTCAACTTCCTCACTTATGGCACGGATGTGGACATCCTGCCGGGCGAGCTGAAGAACTTCTATCTGGTGCAGATTCCGCTGAGCGGCGCCGCCCAGGTGCGCTGCGGCGACGAGGCGCTCACCTCGTCGCCGGACATGGCCTCCATCCTCAACGCCGAGGGCGAGGTGGAAATGCGCTGGCGCCACGATGCCCGCCAGCTGATGCTGTGGATTCCGCGCAAGGCGCTGGAGCGCCGGCTGGCCGACCAGCTCGGTTTCGAGCCGGAGCGCCCGCTCTCCTTCCAGGTCGCCCTGCCCCGCCGCGAAGGCCTCACCCAGAGCTGGTGCCGCATGGTGCAGGACCTGGCGATCAACATCGACCAGTGCGGCGCCGACTGGCTGCGCTTCCGCCCCACCGTCAGCGGGCTGGAGGATTGCCTGCTGCGCGGCCTGCTGCAGCTGCACCAGCACAACTACAGCGAGCGCCTCGCCGCGCCGGCCGAAGCCGGGCCACCGCGCCATGTGCAGCGGGCGGTGGATTACATCCACGCCCATGCGTCGGACGCCATCAGCGTCGGCGACATCGCCCGCTCCGCCTGTGTCAGCGTGCGCGCGCTGGAGGAAGGCTTCCGCCGCCACTGCGGCAGTTCGCCGCTCAACTACCTGCGCGACGTGCGCCTGGAGCGGGTGCGCACCGCGCTGCAGGTGGCCGGACCGGAAGGCGACTCGGTGACCGACATCGCCCACCGCTACGGCTTCTATCACCTCGGCCGCTTCTCGGCCTACTACAAGGGCCGCTTCGGCGAAACGCCCTCGCAGACCACCGGCCGCGCCCGCCGCAGCTGAGGCACCCGCCCTGCTCCCGGCGGCCTGAAGCCGCTGCGGCGATGCGCCAAAGGCATGGGCACCGCAGTGGTGCGGGCAGCACTGCCATCGGCTGATCCGCATTGCGCGGCACAGCAATTCCAAAAGCATTGAAAATCTGCCAAACCCCAGCAAATACGCACTATCCAGGTGCGTTTGCGACGCGCATTCCGGATACCGCGGTCGCGCTTTCCGGATAGCCGCCTCATCCGGCGGCAATGAAAACTGTTCTCCAGCGACGCCGCAGACAGGCGTCCCCAACTGGAGAGCGGACATGAAAGGAATATCCGGCAAGACCGCCATCGTCACCGGCGGCGCCACGATGATCGGGGAGGCGGTTGCCCGCGCCCTGATCGCCGAGGGCGCCAGGGTGGTGCTGGCGGACATCGACACCGCCAAGGGCGACGCCGCCGCGGCGCGCCTGGGCGCCAGCGCCCGCTTCATCGCCACCGACGTCACCGACGACAAACAGATCGCCGCCTGCGTCGCCGCCACCAAGGATGCCTTCGGCGGCATCGACTTCCTGGTGAACTGCGCGTGTACCTACGCCGACAACGGCGCCTCCTCCAGCCGCGCCGAATGGCTGCAGGCCTGCAATGTGAACCTGGTGGGCGCGGCGATGATGCTGCAGGCCTGCCAGCCGGAAATGGCCAGCCGCGGCGGTGGCGCGGTGGTCAACTTCCACTCCATCTCCGCCCACGCGGCGCAGAGCGGCCGCTGGCTCTACCCCATCACCAAGGCGGCGCTGGTGCAGTTCACCCGCAGCGCGGCGCTGGATCTGAAGGGCGACCGCATCCGGGTGAACGGCGTGTCGCCGGGCTGGACCTGGTCCTCCGTCATCGAAGCGCTCAGCGGCAACGACAAGGCCAAGGCCGACGCGGTGGCGGCGGACTACCACATCCTCGGCCGCCTCGGCCTGCCGGAAGAAGTGGCGCAAGTCGTCCTCTTCCTGCTGTCGGACAACGCCAGCTTCGTCACCGGCGCCGACTACGCCTGCGACGGCGGCTACACCGCCCTCGGCCCGGAAGGCCCCGGTGCCGCCATCACCCGCCTGATGAACTGATTACCCGGAGCCCCACCATGAGCGTCACTCCCATGTCCGAAACCAAAGTCACTCCCCGCAGCATCGCCATCGTCGGCGCCGGCCAGGCCGGCCTGCTGCTGGGCTGCGCCCTGCTCGACCAGGGCTACCAGGTCACCATCGTCACAAACCGCAGCGCCGAGGAAGTGTGGAACGGCAAGGTGATGTCCTCCCAGTTCATCTTCGAGCCGGCGCTCGCCATCGAACGCCGCTTCGGCATGAACCAGTGGGAAAACGAATGCCCCTGGACCGACGGCATCGGCTTCTCGGTACCGGCGCCGGACGGCAGCGGTACCCAGGCCATCCACTGGCACGCCATGCTGGACAAGCCGGGCCAGTCGGTGGACCAGCGCGTCAAGATGCCCGGCTGGATGAAGGAATTCGAGCGCCGCGGCGGCGACCTGCGCATCGACAACGTCGGCGTGCCGGAACTGGAAGCGCTGGCCGCCAGCCATGAGCTGGTGCTGCTCGCCGGCGGCAAGGGCGAGATCGTGAACCTGCTGGGCCGCGACGAAGAACGCTCGCCGGTGAAGCAGCCGATGCGCGCCCTCGCCCTTACCTACGTCACCGGCATGAAACGCCACGACTACCCGGAGTGTGTGAACTTCAACCTCATCCCCGGCGTCGGCGAGTACTTCGTCTTCCCCGCCCTCACCACCAAGGGCAACGGCGAAACCCAGGCCTGCGACATCATGGTGCTGGAAGGCGTGCCCGGCGGCCCGATGGACTGCTGGAGCGGCCTCAGCCCGGAGCAGCACTTCGAAGCCAGCATGAACGTGCTGAAGACCTTCGTGCCCTGGGAATACGAGCGCAGCCGCGACTGCCAGCTCACCGACCCCAACGGCATCCTGTCCGGCAAGATCACGCCCACCGTGCGCAAGCCGGTGCTCACCCTGCCCTCCGGCCGCAAGATCATGGGCATGGGCGACGCGGTACTGGTGAACGACCCTATCACCGGCCAAGGCTCCAACAACGCCACCAAGGGCGCCGGCGCCTACTACGAAGCCATCGTCGCCCGCGGTGGCTTGCCCTTCGACGAAGCCTGGATGCAGGGCACCTTCGACGCCTTCTACAACGGTTATGCCAAGGAAGCGGTGCGCTGGACCAACAGCCTGCTGTTCCCGCCGCCCGACTTCCGGGTGAACCTGCTCGGCGCCGCCCAGCAATTCCCCGGCATCGCCGCCCGTATCGCGGATGGCTTCAATGATCCGCGCGACTTCGCGCACTACTGGTACGAGGCTGCGGATGCGGACCGGTTGATTGCGAGCGAGGCGCAGAAGGCGGCTTGAGCGGTATTCGCTCGGATGAGCCGAAGTAGCCTGGAAAGGCTGCTGTAGTCGGGCAAACCGAGCTGGTTCAGCAAGCCGGGAGCGCTGCGGTCCGCCCACTCCCTCTCCCCTCGCGGGAGAGGGTTGGGGAGAGGGGGAGCGCCCGGTCAGGGCGCCAGTATTTGACCGAGTGCCGCACCCCCCTCTCCCCCGGCCCCTCTCCCGCAAGGGGCGAGCGGAGAAAACCGCCGTTCGCTCATGCCATTGCGCAGGAAGACTAGCCGCTGGCGGCCGCATCCCCCCTCTGGCTGCAGCGCCTCTTGAGGGCTCAAACCGCCCCCCAACTCCCATACAGGCGCCTACGCCCCACGCCTACACCAGAGCCGGCCCAGCCGGCCACCAAAGGACAAGCACCATGTTCGATCCCCGCGCCTTCCGCGATGCCCTTGGCCACTTCGCCACCGGCGTCACCATCGTCACCACCCGCGACGCCGAGGGCGAGCCGGTGGGTGTCACCGTGAACAGCTTCGCCTCGGTATCCCTGGAGCCGCCGCTGGTGCTGTGGAGCCTGGCGAAGAAGTCCTGGAGCCTGCCGGCCTTCCAGCAGGCCGGGCATTTCGCGGTGCATGTGCTGGCCAGCGACCAGCAGGCCCTCTCCGACCGCTTCGCCCGCGCCTCCACCGACAAGTTCGGCGGGCTGGACGTGGTCGAGGGTGAAGGCGGCTCGCCGCTGCTGGCGGGTTGCGCGGCGGTGTTCGAATGCAGCGTGGAGCATCGCTACGAGGGTGGCGATCACCTGATCCTGGTCGGCCGGGTGCTGGATTTCTCCAGCGCGGAGCAGGCGCCGCTGCTGTTCCACCGCGGACGTTACGCGGTGCCGGACACCGAAGGGCTGGCCTTCTTCGGCCGCCGCCTTGCCGGCGCGGCCTGAACACGGGCAGAAAACTCAGGCGCGGCGGCGGAACAGCTTCTGCGCCAGGCTGACGCCGGCCAGCACCAGCGCGCCGGCCAGCACGCCGAACAGGCCGTTCAGCAGCGCTGGCGTCAGCGCCTGCAGCAGGCCGCCGATTCCGCCCACGCTGCCGGCCACTTCAGCCGCATGCTCGATGGCGTGATGCACTGGCGGCAGGCCATGCACCAGGATGCCGCCGCCGACCAGGAACATGGCGATGGTGCCCAGCACCGACAGGCTCTTCATCAGGTAAGGCGCGGCGGCGAGGATGCCGCGGCCGAGCGCGCGCTGGAAGCTGCCGCCCAGCTTGCTGAGGTAGAGGCCGGCGTCGTCCAGCTTGACGATGCCGGCGACGAGGCCATAGACGCCCACCGTCATCACCAGCGCGATGGTGGTGAGCACCGCGAACTGGGTGCCCAGCGGCGCCTCGGACACCGTGCCCAGGGTGATGGCGATGATCTCCGCCGACAGAATGAAGTCGGTGCGCACCGCGCCCTTGATCTTGTCCTTCTCCAGCGCCACCAGGTCCACCGCCGGATCGCGCAGCGCGGCGGTCCGCTCCTCGCGCTGGGCCTCGCTTGCGTGCGCTTCTTCGCCGTGGCCGCCGAAGAACTTGTGCGCCAGCTTCTCGAAGCCCTCGAAGCAGAGGAAGGCGCCGCCCACCATCAGCAGCGGCGTCACCGCCCAGGGGGCGAAGGCGCTGATCGCCAGCGCCGCCGGCACCAGGATGGCCTTGTTGCGCAGCGAGCCCACCGCCACCGCCCACACCACCGGCAGCTCGCGCTCCGCCTTCACGCCGGTGACCTGCTGGGCGTTGAGGGCGAGGTCGTCGCCCAGCACGCCTGCGGTTTTCTTGGCGGCCACCTTGCTCATCAGCGAGATGTCGTCGAGCAGGGTGGCGATGTCGTCTATCAGGGCAAGCAGGCTGGAACCGGCCATTTGGGAGTATCCGCGCGGGGTGAAGTCGGGGGCGCCAGCTTATGACAAGCCGGGCGGCCGCGCTGGGCTTTCTTTTGCCCTGCAGCATTGCTCCGGCGGTGCCGGCGGCGAGCCGCTTCTTCCCATGGCGTGGCGCAGACGGGCCGCGCCCGCAGCCTCCAGCCCGCACCTCGGCAGGGAAACAGGAGAGGTCCATCGAAGGGCCTTCAGGTGTGGTCCGACCCGAGCCCGCCGGAAGGTCCATCCCGGGCCAGCCGACGGGGAGACTGCGCCGTCTCCCCCGGGGCTGACGGCTCCCCCGCTCAGGCCCTCACTGGCCGGCGATCCACTTGCGGATGGCGCCGTCGGTGGCCCAGTCGATCATCATCTGTTCGCGCAGGCACAGGGAGCGCACGTTGTCCGCCAGCTTGCGGCTCAGCGAGGCGACGTCGTCCTCGCCCTCGCCGAACACATGGCCGCGGAACAGCAGGCCGCGCAGCACGAAGGTGACGTCGGCCCGGCTGATGTGGTGGCCAGCGTCGCGGCAGCGGTCGCGCACCCGCTTGCCGGTGTCGTTCAGCTCGAAGGCTTCCTCGGCGAGATCGGCGGCGATGGCCTCGAACAGCGCGCGGTAGTCGGCCGGGTGCAGCAGCGGCACGCCGGTCACCTCGTGGATCTGGCGGGCGATGCCGAACAGCTCTTCCTCGCCCTGCCAGGCGGTGGTGCCGGGGCGGTTCTCGCCGCCCTCGGCCGCATGGCGGGCGGGGTCGTAGGCGTAGCCGCCGGAGCCGCGCCAGTTGAAGGTCACCGGCGACAGGTCCAGGGATTCGACGAACTTGCGGAACACGCCCTTGCCGTTCCAGTCCGCCGCCAGGCCGTCGTAGCGGCTGGTGAGCAGCGAGGCCAGCCGGGCGCAGGGCACCGGCTGGGCGGACTGGGCCACGGTGGTCTTGATCAGCTCCGCCATCTCCTCCGGCTCGGCATCCGTCTTGCCGCGCAGCACCACCGGCGCCTCATGGCGGGCGGGGTCGTAGATCACGCCGCCGCCTTCCCAGCTCACTTTGAGCGGCGACAGGTTCATCACCTCCACCATGCCGCGGAAGTTGCCCAGACCGCCCCAACTGGCGGCATCCACGCCGTCCAGCCGCGACAGCACCAGCGCAGCCAGCTTGGCGGCCGGCACCGGGTAGGCGGATTCATCCACCGTCTGCCGGATCAACCGGGTCGCGGCGGCAAGTATCTCGGCGCCGTTGCTCTCCGGCTGCGGCTCGGCGGCCAGCGTCGCGCCCAGGGCGATGTCTTCTTCACTGGCGCCCAGCGCTTCGCGCACGAAAGCATCCTGGTCGATCAGCAGGTCGGCCGAGGCGCGGTAGGCGGCGGAGGGGAAGCCGATGGCGAGCACGGTGGTGCGGCGGTCCCAGCGGCGCAGCTTGCGCAGCACCGGGGTGAAGTCGGCATCGGCGGAGAAGACGATGAACTCGTCGTAATGGGCTTCGTGCTGCAGCAGGTCGATGATGTCCAGCACCATGTGGATGTCGGTGCTGGTCTTGCCTTCGCCGGTGAGCGCCGGGCAGTCGATGATCTCGAAACCCGCCAGGTTGAAGGACGGACGGAAGCGCTGGTAGGCCTGCGGGTTGAGGTAGCAGCGGCGCACCAGCACCCGGCGGCGGGCGCCGGCGGGCATGTGGTCGGGCACCGCCAGGGTGTTCACCACCCAGTCCATCCAGGCCATGGGCTGGCGGGCGAAACGGTCGGCGATGGCCGGGTCCAGCTTGCGCAGGCCGGAATAGACGTTGTCGAAATCGACGAACAGAGCACTTTTCATTCAGACAGCTTCCTGCAGGGGCGACCGCCGCCCCTCCGGGCGCGGTCTTGTTGGCTGGCGCGGAAAAGCTCCCGGCGCTGGCGAAGGCGCCGAGGATACCGCTTCCGGGTTTACCGTGCTTCGCCGCCGGGGAACGCCACCGCGCCTTTGCTTACAAACCGGGGCTTGAGCCCGCGGCGGCCTGCGTCAAGAATCGCCGCGGCCCTCGGCCTCCCTCCCCGGAACAGGAATACCCCATGCCGTTTTTCGCCCGCCGGACTCTGTCTACGCCGCCCCTTTCCTTCGTTTCCCGCCTGGGCGCCAGCCTCGCGCTGGCAGCCGCGCTCGCCCTCCCGGCGACGTCCGCCATGGCCGCCTCCCCGGCCAAGGCCGCGCCGAACACCGCCCAATGGCAGGGCGCCGCCTTCGAGGGCGACCGCGCCTCGCTCGCCGCGCTGGCGGCGGCTGGCGCCAAGGTGATCCGCGTCTATCGCGAGTCCGACGCCTGGGTGCTGGACGAAGCGCAGAAGCTGGGCCTGAAGGTGGTGATGGGCATCTGGCTGGGCCACCCGCGCCACGGCTTCCGGCTGGAGGACGAAGCCACCCGCAGCGCGCAGGAACAGCAGGTGGGCGAGTTCGTGCGCCGCTACCGCAACCACCCCGCCCTGCTCGCCTGGGGCGTGGGCAACGAAGTGGAGACCGACATGCCGGACCCGGCGCCCGCCTGGCGCGAGGTGGATCGCATCGCCGGCCTGGTGAAGGCGCTGGACCCGGCGCACCCGACGCTGATGGTGGTGGCCGACACCAGCATGGAACGCCTGCGCCAGCTCGCCGACTGCTGCAAGCAGGTGGACATGCTGGGCATCAACATCTACGCCGGCGCGGTGTTCGACCTGCCGCAGCGGCTACGCACCGCCGGCATCAGCAAGCCGGTGGTGGTCGCCGAACTCGGCCCGCTGGGCCAGTGGCAGGCCGGCCGCAAGCCCTGGGGCGCGCCGGTGGAACTCACCAGCAGCCAGAAGGCGGAGTTCTTCCGCAAGGCGCTGGCCTACCTGCGGGATCAGCCGCAGATCGCCGGCGTATTCCCTTTCCTGTGGGGCGCCAAGCAGGAACAGACCGAAACCTGGCACGGCCTGCTGCTGAACGACGGCAGCCAGACGGCGATGACCGATGCCCTGTCCGCCGCCTGGGGCAAACCGGCGGGCGCGCCGGCGCCGGAGATACGCGGCATCGGCATAGGCCGCGACGTGTTCGCGCCCGGCAGCGAAGTCTCCGCCGGCGTGGATGCGGTTTCTTCCACCGGCAGCCCGCTGCAGACCGACTGGAAGGTGCTGGCCGAAGCCACCGACCTGCGCCTGGGCGGCGACATCGAAACCGCGCCGGCCCGCATCCCGGTGAAAGTGCTGCATGCGGACGCCGCCAACGTGCGCTTCATCGCCCCCGCCCAGCCGGGCGCCTACCGGCTGTTCATCACCGTGCGCGACGCCAGCGGCAAGGCCGCCACCGCCAATCTGCCTTTCCTCGTCGCCCGCGATTGATCAATCAAGCCGTATAGCGCTGCCACTCCGCCGCGATGTGCGCCGCGCTGCGGTGGGCCAGCGCCGAGGCGGTGAAGGTGGGATTCACCGAGCCGCCACTGGGGAACAGGCTGGGGCCGGCGATGAAGAGGTTGGCCAGTTCATGGCAGCGGCCGTACTCGTCGGCCACCGAGCTGGCGGCGTCCTTGCCCATGCGGGCGCCGCCCAGCAGGTGCATGCCGGCCATCGGCCCGTGCCAGGCCTCGCGCGCGCCGGCGCTGCGGAAGATGTCCACGCCCTCCTTCATCGCATGGGCGTAGAGGCGCTTGGCGTTGTCGTCCCAGCGGTGGGTCACCTGCATCTTCGGCATGCCGTGCTCGTCCAGCTCCCGCGCCAGCTCCACCCGGTTCTCCGCCAGCGGCAGGCTCTCGCCCACCGCGGTCATGGAGCCGAAGTGCTTCACCGCGTCGGCCATGAAGGCATTGAAGGCGGCGCCGTGCAGGTCCGGCCGGCTGCAGGCGATGCCGAGCAGGTCGTTAGGCTTGGCCGAGTGGCCGATCAGCCACTGGTAGCCGCCGATGAAATCCTTGCCCTCGGCCACCGGCTTGGCGTAGCCGTCCTGGCACAGCAGCTGGCCGCCATTGACGCCCAGGTGGGGGTCGGTTTCCTCGTTGAACAGGCCGAACACGCCACCCGCCACATGGCTGTGCAGGTAGCGCCCCAGCGTGCCGGAGCCGTTCGCCAGTCCCTGCGGATGGCGCTCGGTGGCCGAGGCCAGCAGCAGGCGCGGCGTCTCCAGCGCGAAGCCGGCGACGATGACCAGCGCCGCCGGCTGGAAGTAGCGCTCGCCATCGCGCGAGACGATGACGCCGGTGACGCGCCCGCCCGCCTCATCCGTCACCAGCCGGACCACCCGCGAACGGTAGGCGATGGCGGCGCCCTGCTCCTTCGCCCACTTCAGGTAGGTGACCAGCGGATTGGCCAGCGCGCCGGTGGGGCAGCCAGCGTCGCACCAGCCGTCGTAGATACAGGATTGCCGCCCCTTGTAGGGCACGGTGGCGATGGCCAGCGGCAGCGGCGACACATGCAGGCCCTTGCGGGCGAAGCCGCGCGCCAGCACTTCGCCCTGGCGGAAGCGCGGGAAAGGCGGCAGCGGGTAATCCGCGCCCGGCGGCCGCCAACGCTCGGCGGCGGCGTCGCCGGCGAGGCCGACTTCCTCCTGCACCGCGTCGTAGGCGCCGCGCAGATCCGCATAGCTCAGCGGCCAGTCGGCGGCTACGCCGTAGCGGCTGCGCATCTCGAAATCCTCCGGATGCAGCCGGAACCAGCAGGCGTAGTGATGCACCGCCGAGCCGCCAGCACCCTGGCCGGTATTGAAATTCACCCCCAGCGGATCGGCGCCGCCGCTGGCGACCACACCCGGCGTGCCCTTGAGCTGGCGCGCCCAGATCTGCGAACTCGCCAGGCTCTGGGTACCGCGCTCGGCGCCGGCCTCGAACACCGTCACCGAGCGCCCGGCCGCCGCCAGCTTGGCCGCCATCAGGCTGCCGACCTGGCCGGCGCCCACGATCACTACTTCGACTTCCTTTGCCATCCTCATCGTCCGCGCCCTCATGCCTTGCGCGGCCAGGCGCTGGCCGGTTCGACGTGGGCGCGGTAGTCCAGCCCCAGCTTCCCGAAGCCGGCATGAGTGCCGAACACCAGATCGGCGCCATCCGCCTTGCAGACGAAGTAGAACAGCCCGGCCGGCGGCCCCACCCAGGGCAAGGGCGCACCCGCGGCGATCTCGCCCACCAGCGCGCCACGGGCAGCGCCGTCCAGTCCGGCGAAGCCCTTGCCATGGCGCACCTGCGCCAGCACGTCCACCGCGCGGATGCCGTCGCGGTAGAAGGCGCGGTAGTCGCCCGGCCAGTCCATGTAGCGCAGGAAGAGCGCGCTGTGGTCGCGCGGCAGGGCGAGCTGGGCCTGCAGGTAGTCGGCGGCGCCGGCCTGGGCGGCGCCGGGCACCAGGGCATCCAGCCACAGCGACCACAGGCTGGCGCTGCGCGTGTCCAGCGCCGGCTCCGGCTGGCGGGCGGCCAGCGCGGCTTCGGGTGCGAGGGCGAGCAGGCCGGCACCGGCGGCGGCTTTCAGCGCGTCGCGGCGGTCCGGCCGGGTACAGCCCGGCTTGTCCTTGTTCATGGCGGTCTCTCTCGTCGGGAATAGGTGGCCGCACAACATGTGTACGGCTTTTCCCCGACGCTAACGGCGAGCGGCCACGGCGGCTATCCGAATCCCGCAGGCTTTGTCCGCCGGTCGCAGGATTCGGTCCGCATGGAGGTTGCGCGGGAGCCGGGCCGGCGGGCGGTGTCACCCGGCCGCCGGCCTTGCCAGGATGAAGACGAACCGGCGGCTCAGCCCGGCATCAGCCGCCAACGGCCTTCGCCCAGCAGCTCCAGCGTGCGGGTATGGAAGGCGCCCAGGCTGCTGCGGTGGCCGACGCTGACGATGATGGTGTTCGGCAGACTGTCGCGCAGCAGGCCGTACATGGCGTGCTCCAAGCCCTCGTCCATCGCCGAGCTGGCCTCGTCGAGGAAGACGATTTCCGGCTGTACCAGCAGCGCGCGGGCGATGGCCAGGCGCTGCTGCTCGCCCAGCGACAGGATGCGGCCCCAGTCGGCCTGCTCGTCCAGCCGGCCGATGAGGTTGGCCAGTTGGCACACCCGCAGCACGCCCTCGGCGCGGCCATCCTCCGCCGGCGGCTCCGGGTAATACAGCGCGGTGCGCAACGAGCCCAGCGGCAGGTAGGGCTTCTGCGGCAGGAACAGCGCGGCGCGCTCCACCGGGCGGCCGACGCACCCCTCCACATAGGGCCACAGCCCGGCGATGGCGCGCAGCAGCGTGGTCTTGCCAATGCCGGAGGGGCCGCGGATCAGCAGCGCATCGCCGGCTTGCAGCTCCAGCGCCAGATCGCTGACCAGCGCCTCGCCGGCCGGCTTGCGCACCGACAAGCCCTGCAGGCTCAGCCTGCCCTGCTCCGACGTGGGCGCCAGCACCGGCAGCTGGCCGGCCTCCTCGACCGCGTCCAGGAAGCCGGTGAGACGGTCCAGCACCGCGCGGTAGCTGGCGAACTCGTCGTAGGAGCTGCGGAAGAAGGACAGCGCCTCCTCCACCTGGCCGAAGGCCTGGGCGGTCTGCATCACGTCGCCCAGGGTGATCTCCTTGCTCAGCAGCCGCGGCGCCTGGACGATGAAGGGAAACACCACCGCGATCTGGCTCACCGTGAGGTTGAAGCCCTGGAACTTGAGCGAGCGGAAGACGATGGCCCAGCTGTTGGCGATCACATCCGCGAAGCGGCCGGCCAGGGTCTTGCGCTCCACCGCCTCGCCGCGGAAGAAGGCGATGCTCTCGCCATACTCCCGCAGGCGGATCAGCGCGTAACGGAAGCTGGCGTTGAAGCGCTCGTTGAGGAAGCTCAGCCCCACCAGCGGCCGGCCGATGCGCACCGCGAACACGGTGGCGACGATCACGTAGATGTACACCAGGAACACCATGGCCCGCGGCACTTCCACGCCGAACACCGCCAGCGCGCCGGAGAGCGCCCACAGGATCAGGGTGAAGGAGAACAGCGACACCACCGCGTCCAGCAGGCCCATGGACAGCGTCAGCGAGCTGGTGACGAAGCTGTCCACATCCTGCTGCACCCGCTGGTCGGGGTTGTCTATGGCCTGGGCGACGTGATGGGTGCGGTAGTAGGCCTGCTTGTCCAGCCAGCGCGCCATCAGCTCCTCGGTGAGCCAGACCCGCCAGCGGATCATGAAAGCCTGTCGCAGGTAGAAGGCCAGCAGCGCGCGCAGCACATGCAGGGTGGCGAGCACGCCGAACACGCCGAGCATGAACCAGAAGGCGGTGGCGTCCAGCGCCTGCATCGCGCTGTAGAAGCCGTTGTACCAGTACGAGAACAGCACGTTCATGCGTACCGACAGCAGGGTGAACAAGACGATGAGCGCCAGCCAGGCCAACGGCACCCAGCTGCGCCCCGGCCGGAAATAAGGCCAGGCCAGCCGGCGGACCTGGCGGCCCCAGGCGGTATGGCGCGCCAGCCCGGCGAGCACCGCCGCCAGGCCGACGATACAGAGGGGAAAGGCAATCGCCAGCCAGGTGAGGCTGTCGATCAACTCGTTGCTCCAATCCATGCGTAGCTCCCGAAGCCCCGCCGCTGCGGGGGCGGGAGGGGGCAGCCCGGCGGAGCGAAGCGCCGATGCTAGCGCATCCGGGATTTTTGCAGCGGAAGGGTATTACCGAGTGGGCCCAGGAGGAGAAGGTGGAATAACGCTGGCATGGAGGGCTTCAATGCGGCGGCCCTACTGGAATGGCTCCCCTCTTTCCTGCGGGCGTGGGCGGAAGAAGGCGAGGCACTGCTTCGCCCGGTGGGGCATGGAACGGAGGCTGGAGGAGAGGAAGTGCAGCGCTTGGGCTGGCACTGAAGCCGCCCCTGCGGGGCGCCCCCTCTCCCCAGCCCTCTCCCGCGAGGGGAGAGGGAGTGCTGGCGGCGGTGGCTGGATGGCGTGACTGCCGCCCTGCCCGCAGCTCACCGCCCTGCCTCACGCGGCAGCCAGGCTCTCCGCCGGTTGGCGTCTTACCAGCACCGACTTGATGCGCTGCTCGTCGGCATCGATCACCCGGAACTCGTAGCCCTGGAAGGGCATCACCTCGCTGACCTTGGGCAGGTAGTCGAAGCGTGCCAGCAGGAAGCCGGCGAGCGAGGTGTAGCTCTCGTCCTCGCTCACCAGGCCGTCGGTTTCCAGCGCCAGTTCCAGTTGATGCAGGTCGGCGCTGCCGGCGACCACCCATTGGCCGGGGCCGTTCTCGCGGATTTCCAGCTCCTCGTCCTCGTCCGGGAATTCGCCGGCGATGGCTTCCAGCACATCCATCGGCGTCACCACGCCCTTGAGCAGGCCATACTCGTCATTCACCAGCGCGAGCTGGCCGCGGGTGTCGCGGAAAATGTCGATGAGCTTGATCACCGTGGTGCTGTCCGGCACGTAGAGCGGCGCGCGCAGGCTGGTGGCTTCCTCCAGCTTGCCGTCGCGCATCAGCACGCCGAGCAGATCCTTGGCCCAGGCGACGCCGACCACTTCGTCCAGCGAGCCGCGGCACAGCGGCAGCATGCCGTGGGCGGCGTCCAGCAGTTGCTGCTTCAGTTCCTCGGCCGGCGCGTCCAGGTCTATCCAGGCGACGTCGGCGCGCGGCGTCATGATGGAGCGCAGGTTGCGCTCGGCCAGCGACAGCACGCCGCTCACCATGTGGCGCTCTTCCACCGCGAAGGCGGACTCCACCGGCGCGACGCCGCCCTCTTCGCCCGCGGCGCTCTGTTCCTCGCGCTGCAGGCGGCCGCCCAGCAGGCGCAGCACCGATTCGGCGGTGCGTTCGCGCAGCGGCCGGCGCGCTTCCAGCAGCACCATGTTGCGGCGGGCCAGCTGGTTGAAGAACTCGATGAGGATGGAGAAGCCGATGGCGGCGTACAGATAGCCCTTGGGCAGATGGAAGCCCAGGCCTTCCGCCACCAGGCTGAGGCCGATCATGAGCAGGAAGCTGAGGCACAGCACCACCACCGTCGGGTGGGCGTTGACGAAGCGGGTCAGCGGCTTGGAGGCCAGCAGCATCACGCCGATGGAGATCACCACCGCCGCCATCATCACCGGCAGGTGTTCAACCATGCCGACCGCGGTGATCACCGCGTCGAGCGAGAACACCGCGTCCAGCACCACGATCTGCGCCACCACCAGGCCGAAGCTGGCATAGCCGTTGTTGCGCGTCTGGGTGTGCTCCACGCCTTCCAGCCGCTCGTGCAGCTCGGTGGTGGCCTTGAACAGCAGGAACAGGCCGCCCAGCAGCAGGATGAGGTCGCGGCCGGAGAGGCCGAAGCCGAGCACGGTGAACAGCGGCGTGGTCAGCGTCACCAGCCAGGAGATGACCGACAGCAGGCCGAGGCGCATCAGCAGCGCCAGGCTGAGGCCGATCACCCGCGCGCGGTCGCGCTGATGCGGCGGCAGCTTCTCGGTGAGGATGGCGATGAAGATGAGGTTGTCGATGCCGAGGACGATTTCGAGCACGACCAGGGTCGCAAGGCCGACCCAGGCAGCCGGATCGGTAAGCAGTTCAATCATGATGGTGTGTAGTGAAGGGAAAACGGGGCGGACGAGCGCCAGCGGCCCGGGATGGACTCAGCCATGCCGGGCGGGTGGACGCGGGAATGCGGGAGACTCCCGGCGCGCGGCAGAAGCGGCCGCGCAGGCGCGAAGAGATCGGGATGAAGCGCGAGAGGTGGGACTCGAAGCGAGGGCCGGCGGACGCCGGCCTGCTACTTGGAGGCTCTGAAGCAGTTTCCATGGCGGCGGAGTTTAACCGATTGCGTTCGGACAAATCATTTTTGTCAGTTAGCAGTCAGCATGCCCGGCCGCCGGAATGCAAAGCGGCGGAGCCGGCCCCTGCCCGCTCCGCCGCTTCATCGCAGTACCTGCGCCTCAATACTTGGCGCGGAACACCAGCATCGCGCTGCGCGGTTCGCCCTGGTAGTAGTTCACCCCGGTGGCGCCTATCTTCTTGTAGTACTCCTGGTCGAACAGATTGGTGATGTTGAGCTGCAGCGTGTGCTTCTTGTCGATGCGGTAGCTCACCATCGCGTTCACCACCGCGTAGGCGTCCTGCTCCGCCTCCAGCGTGCCGCTGCGGGCGTAGGTGCGGCTCTGCGCATTCACGCCGCCGCCCACCGTCCAGGCAGAGAACTCGCCCGGCAGGCGATAGCTGGTGAACAGCTTCAGCAGGTGGCGGGGGTCGGTGGTGCGCAGCGGCGTGCCGCTGACGCTCACCGTGTCCTTCAGGTACTTGGTGATGTTGAAGGTGTAGCCGGCGGACAGCTGCCAGCCCGGCGCCACCTCACCCGCCACTTCCAGCTCGTAGCCCTGGCTGCGGTTCTTGCCGCCGGCGACCTTGCACGAGCCCGAGGTGTTGGTCGGCAGGCAGAGGTCGGGGCGCGAGGTGTCGTCCAGCGCCTTGCCCACCTGCTCGGTGCGGAACAGCGCCAGCGAGGTGTTCAGGCGACCGCCGTAGAACTCGCCCTTCAAGCCCAGCTCGTAGCTTTCGCCGCGTATCGGCTCCAGCAGCTTGCCGTTGATGTCGGTGGCGTTCTGCGGCGTGAAGATCTCGGTGTAGCTGCCATAGGCGCTGAGCTGCTCGTTGAGGTCGTAGATCAGCGCGCCGTAGGGCGTCACCTCGCGGTTCACGTCGTAGTTGCTGGCCGGCGTCGCCGGGCGCTCGTATTCCCACCAGCTCAGGCGGGCGCCGACCAGCGCGGTCAGCGGATCGGCGAGCGAGAGTTTCAGGTTGCCGTAGACGCCTTTCTGGGTGGTGCGGGTGAGCACGGTGGCGGCGGTCACCGTCTGATCCGGCTCGGCCAGGCTGTGGCGCGGGTCCCAGTTGCGGATGTCGTAAGCCGTCAGATAGGTGTCGTAGGTGCAGCCGGAGGCGGTGGCCTCGTCGCGGGTGCGCTCGGCGCCCACCATCAGCTCATGCCGGCGGCCGAACAGGTTGAAGGGGCCGGAAGCGGTGGCGTTGATGCCGTACTGGTCGCTCTTGCCGCCTTCGCAGGTGGAGGTCTGTACGTTCCACAGGTAAGGATTGGTCTGGCTGGTCGCACGCACGAAGTAGGTCTGCTTGAACTCCTTCAGCTGGAAATGGCTGTTGCTGGCGGAGAGCTTGAATACCCAGTCGTTGTCCAGGCGGTGCTCCAGCGTGCCGAAGACATGCAGGTTCCAGCGATTCCAGCGGTTCCAGTCGGCTCCGAGGTAGAAGTCGCGCGGCAGGTCCAGCGGCGAGCCGTCGCGGTAGTCGGCCGGCAGGTTGCCCCAGGCGCCGGTGGCATCCAGATCGCTGTATTCGACGCCGGCGCTCAGCGTGGTGCGCTCGCCCAGGTCCGTTTCCAGCACGCCGTAGAACACGTCGCGGCGCTCCTGGCGCACCTGCTGGAAGAAGCGTTTGTCCTCATGCACCACCACCGCGCGGGCACGCAGCGCGCCGTCGAAGGCGATGCCGCCACTGACGTCGCCTTCCACCCGGTAGCTGTCCCAGGAGCCGGCCTGCACGTTGGCGGAAGCCTGGAATTCACGCGTCGGCCGCTTGCGCACCATGTTCACCGTGCCCGCCGGATTGCCGGCGCCGCGCAGCATGCCGCTGGCGCCACGCAGCACTTCGACGCGGTCCAGGATGGCGGTGTCGGTCTGGATGTAGGAGCCGCCACCGCTGCCCTGGACCAGCGTGATGCCGTCCAGCTGCACCGCGTCGATCTGGTAGCCGCGGGCGTAGTAGGTCACCCGCTCGCTGTCGGTGTAATCCACGACCACGCCGGTGGCCTTGCCGAGCACGTCGGTGAGGGTGGAGAGCTGTTGGTCTTCCAGGCTCTGCCGGGTGAGCACCGAGATGGACTGGGGAATCTCCCGCAGCGTGGTGCCGCGCTTGAACAGGGTGGCGCCGGAGGCGGCGTAGGAGGCGCTGCCTTCGGTGGAGAAATCCTCCGGCGCCCTGGCGGTGACGTGCGTCTCGCCCAGGGTGCGGATCTCGCCCTGCGACTGGGTGGCGCGGGGCCGCAGCACGAAGTTGCCCGGCCGGCTTGCGGCTGCCTCCAGTCCGGTGCCCTCCAGCAGCACGCCCAGGGCCTGCGCCGGCGTGTACTGGCCATGCACGCCAGGGCTGGTCTTGCCCTCGGTGAGGCTGCCGTCGGCCGAGACCAGCACACCGCTGTCGGCGATGAAGCGCTGGAGGGCGGCATTCAGCGGACCGGCGGGAATGGCGAAGTCGAGCTGGGCGTGCGCCGCCGGCGTGTTCTGCGCCATGGCCGGCGCCACCATCAGCAGCGCCGCCGGCAGGCCGGCGAAGCACAGGCGGAGGGAGAGCGCGATCGGCCGCAGCGCTTTTTCCAGCCGCGCCGGCTGCGCTTGGGTGCGATTCAGAGACTGCATCTTGCTTCCTTCGGAAGGTAGGGGATGGACTTGTTCATCCCCTATTCCGGGTGGCAGCGAAGAAAGGGAACCGCACTTGCAGAAAAATCCCGAGGCCCGCGCTGAAAGCGGAGAAAACCCGATGAATCAAAGCGCCTCGACCGTGACCCACCACGGCATGCGTTGGCGGATACGCACCGGCAGCGCCGCTTCCAGCATGCCCAGCGCGAGGTCGGTGTCATGCAGCGGATAGCCGCCCACCACCCGCAGGCGGGCGACTTGCGGCGCGCAACCAAGGTAGCCGCGGCGGTAGCGGGCGAGTTCGGTGATGAGCTCACCCAGCGGCATGTCGTCCGCCATCAGCAGGCCGCGCGACCACAGCTTGTGAGCAGGATCGGCGGCGGCTTCGGCATCGATGCGAACATCGGAGAAGGCCACCTGGGCGCCGGTCGGCACGATGCGGCTGGCTTCGGCCGCCGCCCTGGGCACCACCTCGACCCGGCCTTCGTAGACGTCCAGCCGGGTGGCCTCGTCGAACTGGCGCACGGTGAAGCGGGTACCCAGCGCGCGCATCCGGCCCTGCTGGCTGTCCACCACCAGCGGTCGCGGTTGCGGCTGGGTGTCGGGCGCGGTCTCCACCAGCAGTTCGCCATGCAGCAGCTCGATGCGGCGCAAACCGGCGGTGTAGCGGACGTTGATCGCGGTGCCGGTGTTCAGCCACAGCGAGCTGCCATCCGCCAGCACCAGCTGGCGGGTCTCGCCGGTGCCGGTGGCGTGGTCGGCGGCCAGCGCGGTGAGCGGCTGGCGCAGTTGCGGAATCTGGCCCAGCGCCAGCGCGCCGCTGCCGCCGATACAGAGCAGGCTCAGCATCTTCAGCGCACGGCGGCGGTCGCGCTGGCGGCTGGAGGTGGCGAGCACGGCTTCGGCCGTGCCGCGCTCCTCCTCCGCCAGCTCGAAACAGCCGCTGATGGCCTCCACCCGCTGCCAGATGTGCCGATGCTCGGCGCTCGCCTCCAGCCAGAGCCGCCAGTCGCGGCGCTCGTCGTCGGTCACGCCGCCGGAGCGCAGCACGGCGAACCAGTCCGCCGCCTCGCGCATCGCCTGGAAATCGCGCACCGCCGCCTGGGCCTCGTTACCCAGCACGCTGCTCATCTCAACGGCCCTCGCGGCTGGTCGCGGCGGTGAACTCCATGTCCAGCGCGAGGCAGTGGAACATCACCTGGGACATGTACTTCTTCACCATGCGCTCGGAGACCTCCAGCCGGCGGGCGATCTCCGCATAGGGCATGTCGTGCAGCTGGGCCATGACAAAGGCGCGGCGCGGCTTCTCCGCCAGCTTGTCCAGCATGGCGTCGATCTGCATCAGCGTTTCGACCACGATGGCGTGGTGTTCGGCGGAAGGCGCCAGCGGCTCCGGCCGCGCGGCCAGTGCTTCCAGCCAGGCGCGCTCGATCTCGCGCCGGCGCCACTGATCCACCACCAGCCCCTTGGCGATGGTGGTGAGGTAAGCGCGTGGATCGCGCCCCTCCTCGAATTCCCGCGGCCGCAGCAGCAGACGCAGGAAGGTGTCGTGGGCGAGGTCCGCTGCCTGATGGGCATCGCCCAGCTTGCGCGCCAGCCAGCCTTTCAGCCAGCCGTGATGCTCCGAGTAAAGCGTGCCGAGGTTCCCCTGGATGCTGCCTTCGCCCGCCGACATGTTCTGCCCCGCCTATGGTCCTGGCGTCTCGCGCCCAAAATATAAAAATGAGAATCAATCCTATTTATATTAAAGGGAGCACATGGGCGGAAACAAGGGTGATCTGCGCGCTTTCCGGGAACTTGCCTGCCGTGACGCCCCCTTGCTGCAGCGGAACGATCGCAGGCTGGCCTCGGCCCTTCCCGGGATCATGAGGATTCCCGTTGGCGCGAACGCTCCCCAACGCCCCGCAGCCCGCTACCCCGTAGGCATGCGCTACCATCCGCCCGTCCTGTCTCCCATCGCCGGGGGTAACGATGTCCGACTCGCCGCCACGTGCCCTCGCCCTCTTCACCGACCGTGAGGAGCAACGCGCCGGAATCGACGCCCATCTCGAACGCCTGCGCCTGGGGCTGGGCCATACCCGAGGCGCGGTCCTGAGCTTCCACGGCGTAGGCGGGGTCGGCAAGACCACGCTGCGCGAGAAAGGCATCGCGGACTTCCGCGCCAAGCTCGGGCATGACCTCTACAGCATCGCGCCCTTCGCCCTGGCCGAACTGGATCTCGATTCCGACAGCATCCGCCCCGACCTGCCGGTCGCCCTCTTCCTCGGCCGGGTGCGCACCGCGCTGCGCAAGGCGGGAGTCGCCACCCCGCTGTTCGACTACGTCTATCTCACCTGGCTGCAGGCAGAAAATCCAGCCTGATCGCAAGCCTGGGGCCGGCGGAGGAGCAAGCGCGGGCGCGCGGAATCCTCGACGGCCTGCTGGACTGGCTCGTCGAAAGAATGTGCTTCGAACGCCCGGCGGATTTCGGCGCGGTCCAGGAGTCAGCGCTGTCGGACGCGATCAGCCTGCTGCGCGAGCACGTCGCGGACGGGCTTCTGGATGGAGAAACCATAGTCACCCGCGCGCTCGCCTTCGAGGAGCCATTCGACGGGCTTCAGGCGGCAAGCCTGCGCCGGCCGTTTCTGGATTGGACACAAAAGACGGACCAGCGAGTGCTCGGCCCCGAGCATCCGGACGCCCTCGTCGCCCGCAGCAACTTCGCCGCCTTTATCGGAGACGCGGGCGAACCCTCGGCTGCACTCCAGCTTTTCCGTGCGCTGCTACCCGATATCGAACGCGTACTCGGCGCCGATCATCCTTATGCTCTCAGCACCCGCTATGACATCGCCTCCTTAACTGGAGATAACGGCGACCCCGCAGCCGCCCTGGTGCTTTTTCACACGCTGTTGCCCGACCAGGAACACGTGCTCGGCCCGGATCACCTCGATACCCTGAGTACCCGCCAGCGCGTCGCGGCCCTTACCGGAAGCATGGGCGACCCTGCTGCTGCGCTCAGCCTTCTCCCCGACCTGCTCGCAGATATGGAGCGGGTGCTTGGTTCTGAACATTCACACGTCCTCAGCACACTCGCCTTGATGAAGCATCTGGAGACGATGATGAAAGGCCAGACCGAGTAGGAGCGACCGCTCCGCATCTGGCCCCTTTCGAGCCTTGAGAGTGGTCCAGACAAGGAACATGGATCTCAACCCCATAGCCGCCCTTCCCCGCCCCCTGCGTAAAGCGGACAAAGCCCTGCGGATTCCGGATTTTTCCTTCCCGCCTTCCGGTCCACCCTTACGCCATAACGCGAATCGGGCGCGGCCGCCATGGCCAGGTCGGCATGGTGGGCGCGCCCTTGTTTCATCCCTCACCCCCTGCCCCAACCAGGAGAGCCCGCATGGCCAGCACCAATCTCGCAGCCTTCCTCGCCGACCTCCAGGGCGGCCGCATCCGCGTGGTCGACCTTACCCAGACGCTGACGCCGGAATTCCCCACCATTCCGCTGCCGCCGCAGTTCGGCCAGTGCGCGCCCTTCACCATCGAGAACGTATCCCGCTACGACGAGCGCGGCCCGGCCTGGTACTGGAACAACTTCGCCTGCAACGAGCACACCGGAACCCACTTCGATGCGCCCATCCACTGGGTCACCGGCAAGGATCTGCCCGACAACGCGGTCGATACCATCCCGGCACAGAAATTCGTTGCCGCCGCGGCGGTGATCGACTGCAGCAAGGAAGTGGCCGCCAACCCGGACTTCCTGCTCACCGTCGGCTTCGTCAAGGCCTGGGAAGAGAAGCACGGCCGCATTCCCGCCGGCGCCTGGGTGCTGATGCGCACCGACTGGTCCAAGCAGCCGACGCCGGCCGCCTACCTCAACGTCAAGGAAGACGGCTGCCACACCCCCGGCCCGGATGCCGGCGTGGTGCAGTGGATGATCGAGGAACGCGACGTCTGCGGTTTCGGCGTGGAGGCCATCGGCACCGACGCCGGCCAGTCCTACGCCTGGGAAACGCCTTTCCCCTGTCACTACTTCATGCACGGCAACAACCGCTACGGCCTGCAGTGCCTGACCAACCTGGACTTGCTGCCGCCGCAGGGCGCGGTGATCTTCGCCGCACCGCTGAAGATCCAGAACGGTTCCGGCAGCCCGCTGCGGGTGCTCGCCATGGTTCAGGACGCCTGAGCCTCCCCCTTTCCCGTCCGGACGGACCTACCACGAAGCGCTTAATCCCCGCCTCCGCGGGTCCGTCTTCCCGACGCTCGGCGACATCCGGTTGCCGGGCGTTTTTTTTGCCCCACATTAGTGCATCAACCCCATCTTCATGCTGCAACTGCAACATCGAAAACGGCTAATACCGTGCGCGGAAAGGGTTTTTCCCCGGCACCTTGATGGTGCGCCGCCGCACCGTTTTGGCCGAGGTATGTTTTTGTTTTTTCGTGCTATTTTTGGATATCCATGAAATTTCATCTTTTCCATTGACAGCAGAAATGTTCATTTCTAAAGTAGTTCTCAACGCATAGATTCATGGGCTTTCGATATTGCGTCGCAGCAAGCTGTGGAACCTCGACGCGCACATGGATCGAAGGAGATAAAACGATGGCCGACCACGATCTGGCCCCCAGCGGTACGCAGACCATCGCGTACGCCCAGCCCCCCCAACAGGGCTGCCTGAAGACGATGCGCCGCGACGGCAGCGAGGAGATCAGCAATGGCTGAACGTTCGTTCAAGAAGGAAGTGCAGCAGCTCCGGATTCCCGCCGGAGAGGAATTCCGCGGCGAGGGCATTCTCGCCATCACCAAGGCCCTGCTGCAGTCGGGCGTAGGCTACGTCGGCGGCTACCAGGGCTCGCCGATTTCCCACCTGATGGACGTGCTGGCCGACGCCAACGAGATCCTGCAGGAGCTGGACGTCCACTTCGAGACCAGCGCCTCCGAAGCCACCGCCGCCGCCATGCTGGCCGCCTCGGTGATGTATCCGATCCGCGGCGCGGTCACCTGGAAGTCCACCGTCGGCACCAACGTCGCCTCCGACGCGCTCGCCAACCTCGCCTCCGGCGGCGTCACCGGCGGTGCGCTGATCATCATCGGCGAGGACTACGGCGAAGGCTCCTCCATCATGCAGGAGCGCTCCCACGCCTTCGCCATGAAGTCGCAGATGTGGCTGCTGGACCCGCGCCCTAACCTGGAATCCATCGTGCAATCGGTGGAAGACGGCTTCGAGCTGTCCGAGGCCTCCAACACGCCGGTGATGCTGCAGGTGCGCATCCGTTCCTGTCACGTCCATGGCCGCTTCATCACCAAGGAAAACAAGCGTCCGCGCTACACGCT